>LXNI01000080.1_pt1:100000-110940 | contig 110940 bp, 103 predicted proteins | sample 809091 | NCBI WGS metagenome assembly LXNI01 (sample SAMN04870527, study PRJNA318959) | sponge metagenome | biome: 01000161; feature: marine sponge reef; material: water | host: Sarcotragus foetidus | place: Greece: Milos, Mediterranean Sea | collected 2013-05-29 | depth 5-7 m | reverse complement strand
GACAACACCATCAACAAACCTCCCATCGACACGCCTCAACGCTCAACGTGACCGTCCAAAGCCAACACCGCGAAGCGCTACAAACGCGCCGAAACACCCACTTGCAAAATGGTGGGGAGTCCCCGTTACACAGGTCGGTGCTCTACCTTGGCCTCGGCAACGACCGCCAGCCCTGTCGGGGCAGTAGGGGCTCAGCTCCCAGGTGCCTCTGAACGAGCGACGCCCGACGACAGCACATGATCCAACGCCCAACCGGAGCGAGTGAGGCGGAGTGAGCGCAACACCTCCCATCTCCTCTCAGGCGCTCACGTCACCTGGGAGCTGAGCCCTACTGCCCCAAGACGGGCGGGTGACCGGCCGACGCCCGTCGCCGCCGCGCGCCACGGCTGCTTCTACGGCCCCGCGCCGACGACGGAACTGTCCGCCCCGCGGAGTTCCTGGCGCAGCGCGTCGCGGTGCTGCAGGAAGGCGGGGAGCAGAGCATCGGCGAGCGGCGGAACGGGCTCGTTGACCAGGGTGGCGGGATTGATCCAGCGGCCGTTGCGCTGCACCCGGTAGTCGAGATGGGGGCCGGTCGAGAGGCCGCTCGAACCCACGTAGCCGACCACCTGGCCTTGCTGGACGCGACGGCCGCTCCTGATCCCCTCCGCATAGCCGGACAGGTGGAGATAGGACGTCACGTAGCCGTTGGCGTGACGCAGACGGACCATGCGGCCGGCGCCGCCACGAGAGCCCGCCGAGACCACCGTGCCGTCCGCGGTGGCCCGCACCGCGGTTCCGACCGGCGCGCCGTAGTCCACGCCGTAGTGAGGCATGCGCCGCTTCAGGATCGGATGGAAGCGATTCAGAGAAAACCGCGACGTGACCCGGGAGTACGGAAGGGGCGAACGGAGGAACTGCCGTCGCAGCGGTTGGCCCTCGCCATCGTAGTACCGACCGGCGCCTGCCGCCGTAGCCGGCAGGCCAGCCTCGGCCGCCGTCTCTCCGGCGACCTCGTCACCACGGAAACGGTACGCCTCGACCCAGCGTTCCCGGTTCCGGTACCGGAGCGCGTAAATCGCCGCAATGCCCTCGACTTTGCCGTCGAGCAGCAGCTCGTCGTAGAGGATCTCGAAGCGATCGCCAACCCGAAGATCGCGGTTGAAGTCCAGGTCCCACTGAAGCACCCGGGCCATGTTGTACGCCAGGCTCGGGGGACCGCCGGCCCGACGAATCGAAGTCTCGAGCGGACCCCGAAGTTCGCCGACAACCGACCGCCGCACACGGGCCCGCCGGAAGGGACGGTAGCGGCTACTCCACACGCCGTCCGTTCGCTCGGCGACGACGACGCCCTGGCCCCGGCGCGGCAGGTTGATCGCGACCAGCTCACCGCCAGGACGGACCAGGGAGAAGACCGGGTCGCGGGCTCGGAGTTTCCTCGGATCGAGCACCTCGCTCACCGCCGCCGACGCCTGATACAGCTCGGAGTCGGAGACGCCTGCTCGCTGGAGTACGCGGTCTAGCGTGTCCCCGCGTCGAATGTGGTTCTCCAGGGGGAACGGCACCTGTTCCAGGACGTTCACGTCCAGGTCAAGGGGCGCGGCAGGCTCCGTCACAACGCCGAAGTGCCCGGCGCCGACGACCACCTTCCCGGGACGCGGTTGCAGCCCACGCCACCCGGCCAACACGCCCAGACCGACCAGCGCCAAGGCGCCAATCCAGCGTGTAAGTGGCCTGAAATGCATGAGTTAGCCAACTCGGCCGGGGCGGCCGAGACGCCTATTCTGCCACGTCAGGGCAACCTGGGTACAGAAGCCGGCTAGCGCGGCAGAAGATCCGGAACCCGGGTGGCGCGATCCGCGCCACCCGTGAACCAGTTCGTGCGCCCGTCAGCGGGCGCGCGGATGGCAGGCCGGCGCACCCGGTTTCTCTCCTGCTTGCTGTGCCTGGCACTCCGGAAAGCAACGTGACGGCCGTCAGGCAGCATCCTGCCTGGACCGCATCTTTCGGGGCATGCCGGAGCGAATGTAGCCGTGCTCACGCCCGTAGCGAAGCAGGACCGCCTCCAGCTTGCGCCGTCCGCGGTAGAGCCGGCTCATCACCGTTCCGAGTGGGATCTGGAGCCGGTCGGCGATCTCGCGGTAGGACAGTCCCTGCAGATCCGCCAGCTCGACGGCGATCCGGTAGTCCTCAGGCAGGGCCTCGAGAGCCTTCTTGACGTCCTGGTCCAGGTCGCCCTCCAGCAAGTCTTCTTCCGGCGTCGTACCCCGGGCGGTCAACGGCGACTCCAGGAGCTTCCACTCAAAGGCGCCCTCGATGTCGTCGAACGAGTTCTTGAGGGGCTGCCGCTGGCGCTTGCGGTAGCGGTTGATGAACGTGTTCTTGAGGATCTTGAACAGCCAGGCCTTGAAGTTCGTCCCCTCCTGGAACTTGTCGTAGTACTTGTAAGCCCGAAGATAGGTTTCCTGGATCAGGTCTTCGGCGTCCTGCTTGTTCCGGGACATCCGGTAGGCCGTGCTGTAGAGGCTGTCCATGAAGGGCAGCACTTCCGCATCGAAATTCCAACCACCACTGTGATCGGCCATCGCGTTCATCTGTACCTCCCCGCCGCGCATGTTTGGACCGCGGCACCTTTCGACAGCCAAGGGGCAGCACATTCGATGCCAAGTCCCGCGACAAGAACGAACGGGACGCTTTCTCTATTCTCTGGAAGGGTTTGGGCCGCTCGGCAGCACACCCGGGCGGGGCGATTCAGAGCCCCACGCCTCAAGTCCTATGCGTCCTATGCGGCCAAGATGGCCGGTTCGTGCCGGGATTGAGGCGCCTGCCACCGACCGCAGGCACGCGAAACGCCCGCCGGGGGGCTCAGGTCCAGCCCTGACCCCCAGCGGGCGTTACAGCGTTGGCAAGCGCGGCGCAGCGACCGCTGCGCCGGCCACTAGCGCGGCAGAAGATTCGGAAACCGGCGCTTTCGCGCCGGATGCCGGCGGGGACGCCGGCGCACCCAGTTTCTGCCGCGCAAGCTCCTAACCGCCGATGAACCCTGCTCCGCGGAGTGCGATGACCAGGGCGTAGATGACGACCGACTCCATGAACGCCAGACCGATGAGCAGCATGATCTGGATCCGGCCGCCGGCTCCCGGATTGCGGGCCAACCCGGCACAGGCCTCGCCAGTCGCACGACCCTGACCGATTGCGCCGCCGGCCGCGGCGATGCCGATTCCGAGGCCGGCCCCGAGGGCGGCGAGATCAGCGGCGCTGGCGCCCCCCTCACCGTCCTGCGCCATCGCCGGAGCAGCGAACAGGGTGAGGAGCACGGCCACGAGAAAGACCAGCTTCTTTGACTTGTTCATTTTCCTGAAAGTCCCCTTAGTGTGCCGACGCCTCTGCCTCGGCGATGTAAACGGTGGTCAACATGATGAAGATGAACGTCTGAAGAGTCGCGCCCAGCAGACCCAACGCCATGATCGGCATCGGAACGGCCAGCGGGATCAGACCGAAGACGACGGACGCCGCGAGATGCTCCCCGAAGATGTTCCCGAACAGGCGCATGCCCAAGGACAGCACGCGGGCGGCGTGCGTGATGATCTCGAGCGGGATAAAGAGCGGCGCAAGAAAGATGAGAGGGCCCGCGAAGTGCTTGAAGTACCGCAGCCCGTTCCGGCGCAGGCCAAACAAATGGTACAGCACGCAGGCCGTGATCGAGAGCGCGAAGGTCACGTTCACGTTCTGCGTCGGTGGCTGCAGGAAGAACAGCGACCCGGACAGGTTGCTCACGAAGATGAAAAACGCGAACGAGGCGATCAGAGGCAGGTGCCGTGAACCGCCCTCACCGATCGTCTCCTCGAGCAGGTTGCGCATCCACGACAGGACCAGCTCGATGAGCTGCTGCAACTTGCCGGGATCGTCCTTTCTCAGGCCGCGTGACACGGTCACGCCGAGCGTCGTGACAACGGCGAAGACGAACAGGGCCATCACCACGTGATCCGGCACGTCGTGAGGCAGGTTCTCCTCAGCCCCTACAAGCTCCACGCCCCTCTGCCAGGCGGCATTGACGGGGCTGTAGAGGATGGAATGTTCTCCGGCGGCCATGACGATGGAAGCGACTCAGGAAGTGAGGAAGGAGGGAACCGTTGCTTGAACGGGCAGGGTTGATCGTACGCGGGGGCTGGCTTCGATCAGTCTTGAGGGAATCGTGCGTCCAGGCGGGTCGTCAGGCTACCGAGCGGGCGCCAACCGGTCCGCCAGCTCCGAAATCAGCAGCGCCAGCGGCACGACCGAGAAACCCAAGATCAGCGCGATGAACTCCCTTGACCCCACCAGAAGGGCCGCAACGATGAAAGCGCTCAACAACGAATAGCGGAGAACGATGAACAGGATGTTTTTGGCACCAAGGCGCCCGTCGACGCGAGGCTCCAACGCGCGAACCTGCATCTCCAGGCCGCGGAAGCTGAAACTACTGACGAGCCCCGCGGCTGTCAAGGTCAGGGCGGCACTCAGACTCCAGACCAGCGCCAGTGCACCCGCCACGACGGTCACCACCAGCGAGCACCGCAGGACGCGCCTCGACATGACAGCAAGTTCATCCTCGCTGCCGCCCCGTCCGCCGAAGAACCGGGTCAGACCTGCGTGTTCCGGGCGCCCTGCCCCGTCCCCTGCTTCACCGCCCGTCCGACTCACCGTCTTCCTCGTCGGCATTCAGGCGCTGGACCACCTGGTACACGTTGTAGAAGCCTGCCACGACGCCGAAGAGCCCTCCGATCAGGGCTCCGGCATTCGCCGCGTCGAACCAGCCTCCGATCGCCCTGCCGGCCAGGAAGCCGAGCGCCGAGGCGATCGGGAACACGAGGCCAATGGTGGCGACATCGAGCAGGCGGCGCGGCAGGCGCATTCCAGGCACGTCCCGGCGGAACGCCGCTACGCCCTCGAGTCCCACAGCACATCGGCCTCGCCACGCATCCGGTTCTCGTAGCGGGCCATCACGAACAGGGCGTCCGAGAGTCTGTTGACGTAGGTCAGGGCCGGAGCGCCGACCGTTTCCGTGGCCGCAAGGGTCACCAGGCGCCGTTCCGCACGCCGGCAGATCGTACGCGCCAGGTGCAGGGAGGCGGCCGCCGGGCAGCCTCCGGGCAACACGAAGTTCTCCAGCGGCTCCAAGTCCTCCTGCAGCGCGTCGATCGTCTTCTCCAGGCCGCGAACGTGTCGCTCCTCGATGCGCGGAACCGGCGGAGCGTCGCCATCCGCGGGCACACAGAGATCCGAACCGAGGTGGAACAACTCCTGCTGCACACGGCCCAGGCAACCCCGCACCCGGGTCGAGACGCCGGCAGCGACGGCTACGCCAACGGCCGAGTTCAGCTCGTCGACCGCTCCATACGCCTCGACGCGGGCAGAGTCCTTGCGAACCCGAGCCCGAATGCCCAGACCGGTCGTGCCGTCATCGCCGGTCCGTGTGTAAACGCGCGTGATCCGCGGCAAGGGGGTGCCAGCCTGTGACGGCGCTAGACGTCGTCCCGAATCGCGCCTTCGACCGGGCTGCTGGCGCCCTCGGTGTAGATGCCGCCGGTGAGTTCGAAGGACTCGACAGCGCGCTCACGCAGACGCTCGAGGGCCTCGTCGAAGTTGTCCGGACTCATCTCCTCATCGCAGAAGGAGCAGCAGCTCTCCCACGTGAAGCCGAGGCCGTCCACCTGCTTGCGGCCGCCCGGCGTCACCTCGTCGGTGATCGGACACCAGATCGTGCTCATCGCGAGCATGAAATTGCTGACGTACCGCTCTTCCGCCGCCTTGGCCGCATGTGCGTCGGGATCGCCGTCGAAGGCCGCCTTCACACCCGCCTCGCTGCCTCGGTACTCCACGCCACCATGGGTCCAGGTCTCACCGTCGGCCGCGGAGGGCACGAGCTTGACCGGGCAGAGGTCGGTCGACTTGACCGCCTCGGGGATCTTCACCTTGGCGAGATCGACCGCGTCCGGCGGCAACTGGGCACCGATGGGCGCCACCCAGAGGAGCGCCACCAGGAGCGCAGTGAGACGAACAACAGAAACGAGCTTGATCGGCATGGAATGTGTCCCTCCGCCGTGCTGAGAGTCGAGATGAAGGCACCGGCCACCGGCGCACGCTACGTCAAACAGGACGCGGCAGTATAGCAACGTCCCAGGGTATGGCGACGAAGCTCACGGCGGACTCCCCAATCCGCGGAACGCGGCTACGGGGCTTGGCGCCGGATGCCGCCCAGAACCCGGGTGGCGCGGACCCGCGCCACCCGCGAACCAGTCCGTGCGCCCGTCTGCGGGCGTACGGATGGCAGGCCGGCGCACCCAGTCTCAGGAAGGCTGGTACGCTGTCCCGCCGTGACCCGATCCGCGGCAGCATGATGCGGCACCGGCTTCGAAGCCGACTGAATGGCTTCATCGTGGTGGGCATCCTTGGCGGCCTTGGAGGCGGGGCCGTCCTGGCCGCGGCAGCTCGGGCGCAGGAAGCCCAGGGGAAGGACGGCACCCCGGCGGCGGTCCAGGCCTCCGCAAGCGACGGCCTCGACAAACGCCACGCCGAGTGGCTAGCCGAGGTCGGGACCATCATGACCCCGGAAGAACGGGACGTCTTCCTGCGGCTGACAAGGGACTACCAGCGCGACGCGTTCGTGCGGAAGTTCTGGCAGGTCCGCGACCCGGTTCCGAAGACCGGTCGCAACGAAATGCGCGAGCGCTGGGATGAACGCGTGGCCTACGCACGTTCCAACTACGGTGGCCTGACCGACGCCCGCTCGCAGGTGCTGCTCATTCACGGCGAACCGCACCGCATCATCCAGGTCCGATGCACTACAACGAGGATCCCGGCCGAGATCTGGATCTACCAGGGCAGCGACCGTGTGCGGTTCCGCTTCCTGTTGATCTTCGCACGCGCCCGGGGCCTGGGCGAGGCCCGAGTCTGGGTGCCGGGGCGCGGCGACATTCGCGGACTCGTCGAGGGGGCGAAGGCCTGTATCAACGGCCACCTCCTGGAGGATGTCGTTGCCCAAGTGCGCAGCCTGGGCGGCGACTACTCAGGTCAACTGGCGCGGGTACTGTCCAGACCCCGGCCACGCAACGAGGAGTGGGTGGCGGCCTTTGCCGCCGCCTCCACCGATCTGCCTCCCGGCGCGCCACTGTTCCATGCGGAGGTCGAGTACGACTTCCTGGGCCGCTTTCAGAGCCGTACCGTGGTCCAGGGCCGCATCAACGTGGACCCTTCGGCGATAGAAGTTGGCGAGTTCGCCGGCTATCGATCGCGCGACCTCGTGCTGGTCGGCGAAGTCGTCAGGGACCAGGAGCTGTTCGAGTCGTTCCGATACAAGTTCGGCTTCCCGGCCGCTGAAGGTCAGGTCTCCGAGCTCGGACACAGCCTGCTCCTGCCGTTTCAACGCTACCTGCGCCCAGGGGCGTATCGGCTCATCCTGCGCCTCGAGGACGTCAACGGCGGCGGATTCTTCCGCGGAGAACGGGATGTCGCCGTACCCAGGCTGTCCCACCGCGCCCCACTCCCCAGGTCCGATGCCGAAGGCGAGCGTCTGCTGGCCGAAGCGGCCAGCAGCGTGGGTTCCGAATCGGTCCGGATCCGCCTTCTCAAGCCTGCGGGCGAGATTCTCTCCGGCCTGGTGCGCTTCGACGCGGTCGTCGAGGGCGAGGGGGTCTCAGCCGTCTCTTTCGTGCTCGACGACGCCCAGGTCCTGAGGAAGACACACCCGCCCTTCAGCGTCGAGCTCGATCTCGGCGACTTTCCGCGGCCCCGCACTCTACGAGTCGAAGGAGTAGGTGACGAGGGCGATCTGCTTGCCTGGGACGAACTCGCGATCAACGCCGGCCAACACAGCTTCAGCGTCCGGCTGATCGAGCCGCATCGGGGCGAACGCTACGTCTCGAGCCTGCGGGCGCGAGCGGATGTCGACGTGCCGGAAGGGGCCACGCTGGACCGGCTCGAGTTCTACCTGAACGAGGACCTCACGTCGACGCTGTACCAGGAGCCCTTCGTCCAGCCGATTCAGCTTCCCGCGGGCACGGGCGTCTCCTACGTGCGCGCCGTCGCGCACCTGAGCGACGGCAACACGGCCGAGGATCTCGTGTTCATCAACTCGCCGTCCGACATCGAACAGATCGAGGTCCAGTTCGTCGAGCTCTTCATCTCTGTCACAGACCGCAGCGGACGCCCAATCGACGGCCTGGCACAGGGGGACTTCACCGTCTTCGAGGACGGCCAGCTTCAGACCGTCAGCCGTTTCGAGCGCGTCGTCGACCTGCCGATTCATGTCGGCGTCCTGATCGACAACTCCGCCTCGATGCGTAACTCCCTGGACATCACCCGACGGGCAGCGCTGGGTTTCTTCGAACAGGCGGTGACGCCGCGAGACCGGGCGGCCGTCATCACGTTCAACCGCTTTCCGCAACTGGCAGTCCGCCTCACCAACGACCTGAGAGAACTGGGAAGCGGTCTGGCCGGTCTGGTTGCCGAAGGTCAGACCGCTCTCTACGACAGCCTAATCTTCAGCCTCTACCACTTCGCCGGCGTTACCGGTCAGCGGGCGATCCTCCTGCTCTCCGACGGCAAGGACGAAGTTTCTCGTTTCTCCTTCGACGACACGCTCGAGTACGCCCGCCGCGCCGGCGTGACCATCTACGCGATCGGCCTGGGAATCGACGAGGCGAGCGCCAGGCGCCGGCTGGACCGGCTGAGCACGCAGACGGGCGGCAAGAGCTACTTCGTTCGCGACCCGGACTCCCTCGACGAGATCTACGCCAACGTCCAGCGCGAACTCCGCTCCCAGTACTTCCTGGCCTACCAATCAAGCAGCACACGCGACGACAACGGCTTCAGGCGCATCAAGGTCGACGTTCGCAAGCCGAACGCCTCCGCCAACACGATGAGCGGCTACTACCCCTAAGCCAGCCAGACGCGAGCTGGACCGCTCACCCGCGCTCTCTCGGGAAGCACAAAGCCGTCCGGGCGTCTGAACGAAAAAGGCCCCCAGTGGGTGTGAACCCACCGGGGGCCAGAAGGATCCCGGCGACGACCTACTCTCCCACACCGTCGCCGGTGCAGTACCATCGGCGCTGCGGGGCTTAACTGCCGTGTTCGGAATGGGAACGGGTGTTTCCCCCGCGCTACGGCCACCGGAAATCCCGGAAAACCTGGCAAAGCCCCCACCGGCGCTCTGCCCTGAATCGAATCCTTTGGGTGTCATCTCCCCGACAAGATCTTTCACGATCTCTCACGGAGAACCTAAGCGTCCAAGTCCCGAGTGCAGCAATCTTCGAAAATGGTCAAGCCGAACGACCGATTAGTACGGGTTAGCTAAACGTCTCACAACGCTTACACGCCCCGCCTATCAACCTGGTAATCTACCAGGGGTCTTCAGGGATACCTCATCTCGAGGCTGGCTTCCCGCTTAGATGCTTTCAGCGGTTATCCTTGCCGAACATAGCTACCCAGCTGTGCCGCTGGCGCGACAACTGGTGCACCAGAGGTTCGTCCGTCCCGGTCCTCTCGTACTAGGGACAGCTCCTCTCAAGTATCCTACGCCCACATGAGATAGGGACCGAACTGTCTCGCGACGTTCTAAACCCAGCTCACGTACCACTTTAATCGGCGAACAGCCGAACCCTTGGGACCTGCTTCAGCCCCAGGATGTGATGAGCCGACATCGAGGTGCCAAACCGCCGCGTCGATGTGAACTCTTGGCGGCGATAAGCCTGTTATCCCCGGAGTACCTTTTATCCGTTGAGCGATGGCCCTTCCATACGGAACCACCGGATCACTAAGTCCTACTTTCGTACCTGCTCGACTTGTAGGTCTCGCAGTCAAGCTCCCTTCTGCCTTTGCGCTCTGCGGCTGGTTTCCAATCAGCCTGAGGGAACCTTCGAGCGCCTCCGTTACCTTTTAGGAGGCGACCGCCCCAGTCAAACTACCCGCCTGACACTGTTCCCGACCCGGATCACGGGCCCAGGTTAGATCTCCAATACGATAAGGGTGGTATTTCACCGTTGACTCCACCGAGACTAGCGTCCCGGCTTCAAAGCCTCCCACCTATCCTACACATAACGCATCAGGGATCAGTGCCAAGGTGCAGTAAAGGTTCACAGGGTCTTTCCGTCTTCATGCGGGTAACCGGCATCTTCACCGGTACTACAGATTCGCTGAGCCCCCTGTGGAGACAGTGCCCAGATCGTTACGCCATTCGTGCAGGTCGGAACTTACCCGACAAGGAATTTCGCTACCTTAGGACCGTTATAGTTACGGCCGCCGTTTACCGGGGCTTCAATTCTGAGCTTCGCTGACCCGAGGGCCAGCTAACACTTCCTCTTAACCTTCCGGCACCGGGCAGGCGTCAGACCCTATACGTCGTATTCGACTTAGCAGAGTCCTGTGTTTTTAGTAAACAGTCGCCTGGGCCATTTCACTGCGACCGCCAGCAGCTCGGAGGGCGAACCTCTTCACCGCCGACGGCACACCTTCTCCCGAAGTTACGGTGTCAATTTGCCGAGTTCCTTCACAGGGGATCACTCAAGCGCCTTGGGATTCTCTCCCCGTCTACGTGTGTCCGTTTGCGGTACGGTCGCCCCGCTCTCTGCTTAGAGGTTTTTCCTGGCAGCATGGAATCAGCGACTTTGCGGGCCGAGGCCCTTGGGGTCACGTCTCAGCGTTATGGAGCCGCGGACTTTCCTACAGCTCCCGCCTACACGCTTCAACCTACACTTCCAATCGTAGGCTCGCCTATCCTTCTGCGTCACCTCATCGTCATAACGAGAACGGAACGGTACAGGAATGTTGACCTGTTTCCCATCGACTACGCTTTTCAGCCTCGCCTTAGGGGCCGACTAACCCTGAGTGGATTGACCTTCCTCAGGAAACCTTAGACTTACGGCGAGCAGGGTTCTCACCTGCTTTATCGCTACTTGTGCCGGCAGGGTCTCTTCTGAGCACTCCAT
>LXNI01000080.1_pt1:0-95000 | contig 110940 bp, 103 predicted proteins | sample 809091 | NCBI WGS metagenome assembly LXNI01 (sample SAMN04870527, study PRJNA318959) | sponge metagenome | biome: 01000161; feature: marine sponge reef; material: water | host: Sarcotragus foetidus | place: Greece: Milos, Mediterranean Sea | collected 2013-05-29 | depth 5-7 m | reverse complement strand
AGCAGATCGCCGGCGCGGACCGCGGAGCCATCCAGGATCGCCCCGCGCTCCACGGCGCCGACGATGAAGCCCACCAACTCGTAGTCTCCCGGCTGGTAAAAGCTTGGCATCTCCGCGGTCTCGCCTCCGAGAAGCGCGCAGCCGTTGTCGACACAGGCGTCCGCCACGCCCCGGAGCAGCGCCGTCATCGGCTCGGCATCCAGTTGCCCCGCACCGACGTAGTCGAGAAAGAACAGCGGCACAGCGCCCTGCACCAGGATGTCGTTGACACAGTGGTTCACGAGGTCGGCGCCGACGGTGCTGAAATCACCGGCCATGCGCGCGACCGCCAGCTTGGTGCCAACGCCATCGGCCGAAGCCACCAGCACGGGCTCCCGCATGGAACCGGGCAGAGCGAACAGGCCGCCGAAGGCTCCGAGCCCACTCAGCACACCCTCGGTGAAGGTCGACTTCACCAGGTCGCCGATGCCGGCGAGGGCTCGGTCCTGGGCCGCCAGATCCACGCCCGCGGCCCGGTAGGCGTCCGCGTTCTTCACCGTTGCTAGCCCGCTTCCAGGCGGAGCGGGAAGAGCTCCGCCTGCGTCTCGCCGTGACCTTCGGCCGGCACGGGATACTCACCTGTCCAGCAGGCCGTGCAGTACGTATCCGGATGACCGGAAACGCAACCGAGCAATCCCTCGAGCGAGAGATAGGCGAGGCTGTCGGCTCGGATGAAACGTCGAATCTCCTCCAGGGAGTGATCCGATGCGATCAACTCGCCGCGGGTCGGCGTATCGATGCCGTAGATGCAGGAAAACGCCGTGGGCGGCGACGTGATCCGGATGTGAACCTCCGAGGCACCGGCTTCGCGGACCATGCTGACGATCTTGCGCGACGTCGTGCCCCGCACGATCGAATCGTCCACCAGCACAATGCGCTTACCGGCAATCAGTTCGCGAACCGGGTTCAGTTTGACTTTGACGCCGAAGTGCCGGATCGACTGTTGCGGTTCGATGAACGTTCGGCCGATGTAGTGGTTCCGGATCAGACCCAGTTCGAGCGGCGTCCCGGAGGCGCGGCTGAATCCGAGCGCACCGTAGAGCCCGCTGTCGGGGACCGGCACGACGAGATCCGCCTCAACCGGCGCCTCCTGGGACAAACGAGCGCCCATGCGGAGACGCGACTGGGCAACCGAGTCCGAGAACACCTCACTGTCCGGGCGCGCGAAGTAGACGTGCTCGAAGACGCAACGAGCCGCCCTCGAAACCGGAGGCACGCGGTAGCTCTCGATGCTGTCGCCCCGAGCCAGCACCACCTCGCCGCGGTCAAGCTCGCGCAGAGAACGTGCCTCCAGCAGGTCGAAAGCACAACTCTCGGACGCGAAACAGGGTTGACCATCGAGATCCCCCAGAATCAGCGGCCTGAACCCGTAGGGGTCGCGCGCAGCGATCAGGCCCTGCTGGCTGATGAGGAGCAGAGAGTAGGCACCCCTTACCTCTCCGAGCACCCGCAGAAGCGACTCGACGATCTCCTCGTGAGGCCGCGTGGCCATCAGATGGAGGAAGACCTCCGAGTCACTGGTGGTCTGGAAGATCGATCCCGCCGCCTCCAGTTCGTGGCGGGTGGCCATCGCACTGACCAGGTTGCCGTTGTGGACGATACCGAGCGGACCCATCGAGGTCATGACCACGATCGGCTGAGCGTTCGCGATGACGCTCGAACCGGCCGTCGAGTACCGCGTATGACCGATCGCTCGGTCGCCCGGAAGGCCCGCCAGTTTGTCGGCGTCGAAGATCTCGGCCACCTTCCCCATGCCGCGCTCGGCATGAAGTTGCTCCCCGTCCCAGGAGACGATCCCGGCGCTTTCCTGGCCGCGGTGCTGCTCTGCGTAGAGGCCAAGGTAAGTGAGGTTTGCCGCGTCGGGCGCCCCCTCAATACCGAAGATTCCGCACATCTCGGTGTAGGTTAGCCGACGGCCCGCGGAAGCGCCTGGGCCCAAACGGCCCGCAGGTCGTCGATCGCGCCATCGACGACGCCGCCGTCATACCCCAGCACGAGACGATCACCCCCGACTTCGCCCAGGTCCGAGGCGGGCACTCCGAACTCTTCCGCGGTCGCGAAGAAATCGTCGACCCGGGCCGGTGCGAGAGTGACGAGCGCCCTCCCCTGCGCCTCCGAGAAGAGACTCAGCGGGCTGCCGCCTGTGTGCCCGCGCATTCCCAAACCCCAGGGCATGGCGCACTCCGCCAGAGCCACCAGCAGGCCGCCTTCAGCGAGGTCGTGAGCGCCGCTCAGCCAGCCTGTCCGGCGCGCCTTGCGCAGCAACGCGCAGAGGGCGGCCTCCGCTCGAAGATCGACGGCGGGTGGACGCCCCGCCTCGACCCCGTAGAGCAGTCGCTGGTAGGCCGAGCCGCCGAACTCGTCCCCTTCATCGCCCAGGAGCAGCACCCGATCGCCCGGGCGCCAGAAACCGCAGCCGAGCAGGCGGTGGATTTCAGCCTCGTCGCCAAGGTCCATCAGCCCATCGATCACTCCCACCATCGCCACCGTGGGCGTCGGTCGCACCGCTTCGCCCTCGGTTTCGTTGTAGAGGGACACGTTGCCGGAGATCACCGGAACGTCGAACGCCCGGCACGCATCGGCCATCCCGGAGATGCACTCGCGAAGCTGCCATGCAATCTCCGGGTTCTCCGGCGAGCCGAAGTTCAGACAGTTCGTCATTCCCACCGGCTCGGCGCCGGCCGTAGCCAGGTTCCGGACCGCCTCCGCGACAGCCTGCCGCCCCCCCGTCCGCGGGTCGAGCCAGCAGTAGGAGGGATTCGTATCCGAGGTCAGCGCGAGACCGGAGGGCGTGCCCTTGAGGCGAAGGACGGCGGCGTCGGCGCCCGGCCCGACAATCGTGTTCGAGCGCACCGTCGAGTCGTACTGCTGGTAGATCCAGGCCTTGTCGCCCAGTTCGGGTGTCCCGAGGAGGCGCTTGAGCGCACCGAGTGGGTCGTCCGGCGCCTCGGGCTCCACGTCCTCCTGGCGATGGACAAGGTCCCCGGGAGGCGCCGCGGGCCGGTCATACACGGGCGCACCGTCCACCAGCGGCTCCACCGGCATGTCCGCTACCTTTCGGCCGCCGAAAGTCAGCCGGGCGCGCCCGTCGTCCGTCACCCGGCCGATCGTCGACGCTTCAAGGCCCCAGCGGGAGAGGATCGAGGCGACGGCCTGCTCCTGTCCCTTCTGCGTGACGAAGACCATCCGCTCCTGAGACTCCGAGAGCATGATCTCGTACGGCGTCAGGGAGGCCTCACGCAGCGGCACCAGGTCGAGGTCGATGTCCACGCCCGCGCCACCGCGAGCCGCCATCTCGAAACACGAACTGGTCAGACCTGCCGCGCCCATGTCCTGCACCCCGAGCACGACCCCGCTCCTCATCGCTTCGAGACTCGCCTCGAGCAGTACCTTTTCGGTGAACGGGTCGCCGACCTGCACCGTGGGCCGCTTGGCCTCGCTCTCGCTGTCGAAGGCCTCCGAAGCCATCGTCGCACCGTGAATGCCGTCGCGACCCGTGCGGCTGCCGGCGTAGAGAATCGGATTCCCGGCCCCCGAAGCAACAGCCGTGAAGATCCTTTCCCGACGACAGACCCCGAGCGCGAACGCGTTGACCAGGATGTTGCCGTTGTAGGAACTGTGAAAGCCGGTCTCGCCTCCCACCGTCGGAATGCCGACACAGTTGCCGTAGTCGCCGATGCCACGCACCACGCCGTCGACGAGGTGCCGCATCCGCGCGCCGCGCTCGCCGTCGATGTCGCCGAAACGCAACGAGTCGAGGCAGGCGATCGGCCGCGCCCCCATCGTGAAGACGTCACGCAGGATTCCGCCCACGCCCGTGGCTGCGCCCTGATACGGCTCGATGAAGCTCGGGTGGTTGTGGCTCTCCATCTTGAAGGCCGCCACCCAGCCGTGGCCGATGTCAACGACGCCGGCATTCTCGCCGGGCCCATGGACGACCCGGCGACTCCGGGTCGGAAACCGCCGCAGATGGATCTTCGACGACTTGTACGAGCAGTGCTCCGAGTAGAGAGCCGACGCGATTCCCAGCTCGGTGTAGGTCGGGACGCGACCGAGTAGGTCGCAGAGGCCGCCGTACTCCTCGGTCGTCAGGCCATGCTCGGCTGCGAGGCCGGCATCCACCGGAGGCTCGCCGGGAAGGGGACTGGGCGCCGTCACGACGTCTACCCGCCGGCCGCCGCCGCCAGGCGGCCGACGCGGGCGCCCCCGGCCTGAACGGCTCCGGCCAGCAGCGCGAGCCCGTCGCCGTTGCCCAGCAGGTCCTCGGCGCAGCGCTCCGGATGAGGCATCAGGCCGAGTACGTTGCCGTCCGTGTTGCACACGCCGGCGATCGATCTCTTCGATCCGTTCAGGTTCGCCGCGGGAGCCACGCTCCCATCGGCATCCACGTACCTGAACACCACCTGTCCCGAGCGTTCGAGTTCGTCCAGGGCCTCGTCGCTGTCCACGTAGTTGCCCTCGGCGTGCGCAATCGGCATGCGCAACACATCGCCCCGACGGTAGCCCGAGCTATAGACCAGGTCGTTGCGCTCGACCCTCAAGTGCACGTCGACACTGAGGAACCGGAGGTTGCGATTCCGCCGCATCGCGCCCGGCAACAGACCCGCCTCCAGGAGCATCTGGAAGCCATTGCAGATGCCGAGCACCCGCCCCCCCGCATCGGCGTGCCGACGCACCGCCGCCATGATCGGCGAATGCGCCGCCATCGAGCCGGCCCGGAGGTAGTCGCCGTAGGAGAATCCGCCCGGCAGGACGACCAGCTCGCACTCCTGCAGCGATGTCTCCTGGTGCCAGAGGAACACCGCTTCCTGCTCAAGCACACGCTTGAGGACGTAGTACACGTCGTGATCGCAGTTGCTGCCCGGGAAGACAACGATCCCGCACTTCACCTTGAGAGCCACTCCACGCTGTAGTCCTCGACGATCGGGTTCGCCAGCAGTTGCCGGCACATCCGTTCGATCGCCTCCGACGCCTCGGCTCTACTCGCCGCGTTCAGCGAGACCTCGAAGGTCTTGCCGGCTCGAATGCGCTCGACACCGTCGAAACCGATCCGTCCAAGCGCGTCCTCGATGGCCCGTCCCTGGGGGTCGAGAACCTCAGCCCGGGGGTAGACCAGCACCCGCACGACGTAGCCGTTTCCGTTTCGCGTCAACTCAACTCCCCTATTACATCCGGCTTCAATTGCCCTGGTCGCTTCGTTGGCCGACCTCCAGCCACGGTCCGGGTCGATGCTGCTCGGCCACCACGAGCTTCGCACTGGAACCCCGGCGATCGAGGACCGGCTGCACCGCCGCGGCGGCAAACGCGGGCGAGTTGTTCGTTTCCGAGAGGTGACACAGGACGACCCACGACAAGCGATCAGACAGGAGTTCGTCGAGGCCCGCCGCGGCTTCCTCATTGCTGAGGTGTCCACGTGCCGACGCGACTCGCTCCTTCAGGCACCAAGGGTATGGTCCCGTGCGCAGCATGTCGAGATCGTGATTGGACTCGAGCAGCAAAACGTCGAGATCCCGGAGGCTGCGCCACGCCTCCGCGGTCCGGCGACCAAGATCCGTCGCCAGCCCGAGACGGTACCCACCGCCGGTCTCGACGACGATGCCGACCGGTTCGCGCGCATCGTGCGGCACCGGGAACACTTCGATCCGGAAGCCGGCTGCGGTGAGCGGCACGGCGGGCCCCATCGGCCGCGCGAATCGGCCGAGTTCGCGCAACTGGGGACCACGATACGTGCCTCGCGTACCGTAGACCGGAACCTGGTGGCGGCGCGCGAAGCGGCAGGCGCCGCGACTGTGGTCCTCGTGCTCGTGGGTCAGCAGCACAGCGTCCACGTCGGCCGCCGAACGGCCGACCAGGTCGAGCCGCCGCTCCAGTTCCCGGCAGGAGAACCCCGCATCGAGTAGCAGGCAGCCATCGACGCTCTCCACGATCGTGCTGTTGCCGCCGCTTCCCGATCCCAGGACGGCTGCCCTGAGCCCATCGCCGCCGCCGTCCAGACGACGCCGCGAGTGAAGCTTCGACTCCCGCGCGGCGGCCGCCAGGGCGCCGTCACCGAAGAGCGGGAGTTGGCCTCCAGGCATCGGAAATGTCGATGCCGGCGCCGCTGCGAACTCTAGAAGCGCTGACCGATCCAGAACGTCGTGCGGCTGTCGCCCGACTCCTTGAGGTCCCACTGGGTCGCAAAGTCCCAGTGCAGATCGACGCCGAGCATTCTCACCGTGAGACCGAAGCCGTAGGCGGCGATCGCGTCGTCCAGCCGGCTGTTCTCGGAGTCCCAGACGTTGAAGTCCTGGACGCCGTCGAAGTACGCGCCGGCAATGTCGAGGAAGAATCTCCCCTGGATCCCCTGGAAGGTCCAGATCGGCGTCACGAAGAAGTCGATCAGCGGGAAACGAAGCTCGAGGTTCGTGAAGAAGCCGTGGTCGCCGACCATGTCGCGGAAGTCGACCCCCCGCACCGTGTCCAGGCCGCCGAAGTACACCGGATTGGGGAAGTTCCCGGTTCTCACGCTGCCGAACAGGCGAGTCGCGAAGACGCTGCGCCGGGTGAGCGGGAAGTACTTGCGGGCGTCCAGTTGGATCGTCTGGGTCAGCACGCCCGACGTCTCGAGGTCCGGGGCATACTCGGCCGACAACCGGTAGCGGTGGCCGCTCGAGGGCCCGGCCGGGCCGAACACGGTCGTGTCCCCGACCAGAGCGGTCTGGATCACCGGATAGTCGTCGTCGCGCGGGGTGACGGTAGGAATCGGTCGGCCGAAATCGTCCAGAAGCAGGTTGAAGTCGCTGTCGCGCGCGTAGTTCTGGAAGTCCAGCTTGCGCCGGATGTAACCGGCCCCCAGCTCGAAGCGCCGGTAGAAGCTCATCGGGTAGGAGATCGAGAAGATGGCGCCGGTCTGCTGGAAGAAGGACCTGCCCCGCTCGTAGTACCCGAAGCGGTAGTCGTAGCCGACGTAGAAGGCACGGTCATCGAACAACGACACCTGCCACTGCAGCCTGTCGGACAGGTTCAGGTAGGTCACGTTGAACTGCGAGAAACTCTCGACCGACGCGAAGGTCGTGAACAGCCGACGGTCGCCGAGGAAGTCCGAGAACTGCAGGTAGACCTGGCCCAGGAAGGTCTGGTTGTCGTCCACGCCGATCGCGGTCTGGGCGTCCTCCAGGAACAGCCTCCACCCGCGCTTGTCCTCCTTGTTCGACTCGTCGATCGAGACCTGGATGTCGGGCTCGAAGAGGTCGAGGGCTGGAATCGGATCACCGCCGATCCCCACGTCGACGATCTGGACTTCACCGATCGGTTCCTCGATGTCTCTCTCGTAGAGGTCGAAGCGGCCCTTCCAGAAGCCCGTGTAGACCAGGCGGTCATCGCTGCCGGCCGTCGTCAGGACGGTTGGCTGGAAGCAGCCGGTGATCGCGTTCGTGTACTGGCGGAGTTCGCCCGTATCCAGGTCGAGGCCGAAGATGTTCTCGGCCCCGCTCCGGTCCGACGTGAAGTACACCGTGTCGTCATCCCCCGAGAACACCGGATCGGTGTTGTGGTGGTCGTCGCTACTGATGCGCTTGCGTTCCAGGCTCTCGAGGTCCAGGCGGAAGAGCTGGCCCGTCTCGCCCGGCACCGAGGAGAACACCAGCCACTTGCCGTCGTGAGAGTACGACGGCGCTCCGTCGAAGACCTCGTCGTTGGTCAGGTTCCGGATCTCGAGCGTGTCCAGGTCGAGCTCGAAGATGTCGTACTGCCCGTTCTGGTTCCCGCCGAAGGCGATCTTCCGGCCGTCCGAACTCCAGGTGGGCGCCGTCTGCTGCTCGATCTCCATGTCGATCACGCGACGAACGCCGCCGCCCAGCACATTGACGATCGCCAGCGAGTACCCCGCTTCCTTGCGCACGAAGGCGGCCAGCGAGTTGCCATCCGGCGAGAAGGCCAGATCGCTCCCGTGTTTTCGCCCGAGGCTCAGCATCTGCGCGACGTAGTGGCGGAACTCCGCCGTGTAGCCCTTGGTCAGGTTCCTGACCGGCTCCCGTTCCTGGGTGTCGAAGAGGACGATGTCTATGTCGCCCTGGAAGGTCGAGAACGCGGCTACCAGATCACCGGACGGCGAGGCCACGGGTGACGTTTCCTGACTGCCCTGGGGACTTGTCCGGAACGGCCGCCCGAAGTCGCTCGGCTCGCCGGTCGCCACGAGTTCCGGCAGGTACCTGTTGCGCAGCCAGCGGCGGAACTCCAGGTCGAAGTCTTCCGGATCGATCCGGAAAGCCCGCTCGACCGCGCGGCCGACCCGGGAGCCGATCGTGTTCCGGAACTCGAACAGGAAGTCGATCACACCGTCCGCGCCCCATCTCTCCTCCATGAAATCGAACGCGGCGTGCCCATAGCGGTAGGCGAAGAAGCCGCCGGCCTGTCCCGACGTGATCGGCGGCAGACGGTCGTTGACTACCGCATCCCTCAGATACATCCGGTCCGAGGCGCTCTCATCCTTCGCGAAGTAGCTCGCCATCCCCTCCATCAACCACTGCGGCGGGCTGCTGGTCAAGGCCCGACCAAGGCTGCCCCCGAAGAGGATGTGGTACTGGAAGATGTGAGTCAGTTCGTGAAGCAGCAGCTCGTAGAGCTCGATGTCCGGCAGGTCGATCGGCATCACCATCCGGAACCTGGCCGAGGTGGCGAAGGCCGCGACTCCCTCCGGGATGAAGTTGATCATCACGTTGTTCTGGAGGAAGTCCGAGTGGGTGTTGTAGATGATCAGCGGCGTCGGCTCCTGGATCTGGTAGTCCAGGTCGAGCGACAGTTGGTCGTAGGCGCTCTCGGCCAGCGAAGCCACCTTCTGGAGCTGGCTCTCGCTCTCCGAGTAGTAGTAGATGTCGAAGTGGGTCGAGTGGTAGATACGCCAGTCGAAGTCCTCGTAGCGAATCTTGTTCTTGCCGAAGCCCTGAGCCTGCAGGCTGGCGCCCGCACCGACCAGAAGGGCGCAGGCAAGTGCGGCTACGCGGATGGCCCACTGTCGCGCAGGCCGAAGTACTGCTGAGTTCACTAGCTCCTCCCCTGAGGCCTCAGGGCGTGAAGATCACGCGCGCCACTTCGATGTCCTTCTGCGTGAAGACGCCGAGAATGCGGTCCTCGAGCGCGTACAGGTTCTCGAACATGCCCTGCAGCGGATCCGCCTGCTCGCCTTCGAAGCTCTTGAAGTCCTTGAAGTTGTCGTTGTAGATCAGTTCGCCGTTCTTGCCGTCGAAGACCATGACGACGATGTCGTATTCGAATCCCGTCTGTTCGACCAGCACCTGCCGGTACATGGTGCGGCCATCGAAGGGGGACGTGTACTCCTCTGTCCGGTAGCCCGACCGGTCCTGGATGTCGAAATCCAGCGTGCCGGCAAGGATGAGGTCCGCCTCCGTCCGTTCCCCCAGACTGCGCCAGAAATCCTCGTCCCGCGCCAGCATCTCCAGATCGTAGGTCGGGTAGTCGATGCGGCCGGCCTCGACGATCCGCAGATCCGTCTCCCGCCGGAGAACCTTGTTCAGGTAGCGCTCGAACTCTCCCTGCACGTCGATGTCCGTACCTTCGATCCGGCCTTCACCCTCCTGGCTGACGACCAGAAAGGGCGCCGGCAACAGCGTGTTGCGGCCGGCGAGATCGATCCGCGCCCGCATCGGCAGCTTGAGCCGCACTTCCACCGTGCCCTCCGCGGTCGCCGGCGCAACCGCCAGGAGGCCCAGAAGGCCCGCAAGCAGACCACTCAGGGCAACGACCGCCGATAGTCGGTTGCCTCGTTTCGTCACGTCACACTCCCAGCCATCCAACATTGACCGTGCAAGAACCATTCCACAGTCCCCGCGACATCGACGCACCTACGGTAGCCGGTCACGGACCGGCGGCGGGAGGCGCAGCCGTGCTGCTGTCGGTCAACCCCGGAGCCGTCGCGGGTCCGCCGGGCCCGGATTCCTCCTCGGCGCTGTTGCCCTTGAAGTTCTGGTAGTACTCGACGAAGCGCGAGTAGTTCCGTCGCACGTCGCGTTCGCGGGGCGCCAACCTCAGGGCCTGCTGGTAGTAGTTCAGAGCTTCCTCGAACAAGCCCAGGGCCTCGTGAGCCACGGCGATGTTGCTCAGCAGCTTCGGGTGTTCCGGTTCGATCCTGCGGGCCTGTTCGAACCGGAACAGGGCCTCGCTCCAGAGACCGCGATTGGCCATGTCGACGCCGAATTGCCACTGCTGACGCGCTTCGGGGGCCACCTTGCGCTTCTGCGCATCGGCTACACCAGACGCCGTCACCACGAGGAAGACGCCGACGATCAGCGGCAGAACGCGCTGCAGACGTTGAGCAGTGCGCGTCACCGATCGAGTATAGATCACAAGCCGGGAATCCGTCTCAGTCTCTGGAAGCTGATTACAGCCAACACGACATGTCCCGATCCACCGAGGGAGACAGAAATGGCAGACGATCCGGCCGCGCCCACCGGCCTTCGCGAGACGAACCACGAGGAGGTCCGGCGGGCCCTCGTCGCCCTGAACATGGTGCACGAAGACCGGGGGCTGGTCTGCGCCGTGGCCCAACGCCTGCGGGCCGAACGGGATCTCGCTTGTGACCGCTTCGCCAGCCAGGTAGCCGCCTGCCTGGAGGCGCCGGTCGACAAGGTGCGTGAGACGCTGCGCGCCGCACGCTGCTGCCTCGGCAGCGTCGCCGACGAGGACGCGAAAGCGCAAGAGGTCGGCGCCACGATCGTCACGCTCGTCGATGCCGGGTATCCCTCCGCCCTGGCGGACCTGGGCTTGCATGCGCCGCCCGTCCTCTACATCCGCGGCCAGCTTGACACCGGTCCTGGGCTCGCAATCGTGGGTTCACGCAAGGCGGACGCATACGGGCTGGAAGTCGCCTCCTGGTTCGCGCGACGGCTCGCAGCGGCCGGCCTGACGATCATCTCCGGGTTCGCACGCGGCATCGACCAGGCGGCCCACCGCGCCGCTCTCTCCGCGAGAGCCGGAACCGGCCGTACCGCGGCCGTGCTCGGTTGCGGCCTGGATGTCGACTACCCCCGCAACAGCAGGCGAACCGCCGCCGAGATCGCCCGCCGCGGCTCTCTCATCACCGAGTTTCCTCTCGGCTGGCAACCCCGGCCCTGGCACTTTCCGATTCGCAATCGCATCATCGCCGCGCTCGGCTTCGCATCGATCGTGGTCCGCGCCGCCAGCCGCTCGGGCTCCCTGATCACCGCCCGCCTCGCGCTCGACCTCGGGCGTGAGGTCTACGCCGTCCCGGGCTCGGTGCTGTCCCGCGAATCGGCCGGAGCCCACCTGCTGCTCCGGGACGGCGCCATCCCCGCGCTCGACCCGGATGCGCTGCTCGAGACTCTGCCGACCGCCGTCCTCGAGGCGCTCGAAAGCAGGGCGCCGGAGCGCTCAACCGCGGACGCCGGCGGCCAACCCGGCCTCGACACTGCAAAGGCTACGAGCACCGCTACCGAGGCGGACGAACTCCTGGTGGCGCTCAGGAACGGCGCCCGGACGCCCGAAGAACTCGCATCCAGACTACGGCTTCCGATCCCGGGGGTGCTGGCGACCCTGGCCCGCCTGGAGGTCGACGGTCTGGTGCGCCGCTACGATGGCGCGCACTACGCGCTGATGACCCGCTAGCGCGTCTTCTTCTTCTTCGTCGCTCGGCGCTTCCGGGCCGGCCGCCGCTTCGGCGCCCTGGGGTCCTTGCCCTGAGCCCTGAGCTTGTCCTCCCGAGCCGCCAGCAACTCGACCGCCTCCGCGAGATCCACCTCCTGGGGATCCCGACCCTTAGGCAACGAGGCGTTCACCTGGCCATCCGTCACGTAAGGCCCGAACCGCCCCTTCTTCACCGAGAGGTCGAGGCCGTTCCCGGGGTGCTCTCCGAGTTCCCTGAGTACCGACGCCGAGGCCCCGCGCCGGCGCTTGGGCTGGCGCAGCAGTTCGAGCGCCTGCTCCAGAGTCACGGTTGCCAGTTGCTCGTGGCGCTCCAGGCTGCGGCTCTCCTTGCCACTGCGAACGTAGGGACCGAAACGTCCATCCTGCACCGTGACCGGCTCACCGGTGTCCGGGTGGTCGCCAAGTTCACGCGGAAACGAAAGCACCAGGAGGGCCTCGTCCAGCGTCAGGCTGCCGCGGTCCATGGACGGCCACAGGCTGGCCATCTTCGCGGAGCGCTTGCGGCCCTTGCCCTCCGGGGTCGGGTCGCCCAACTGGACGTAGTCGCCGTACCGGCCCGTCTTGACGTAGATCGGTTCGCCCGTCTCCGGGTGTTCTCCCAACGGACCGCTCTGCTCCGCCGCCCCCTGGAGCAGCTCCAGCGCGTGTTCGAGAGTCACCTCATCCGGCGGCACGTTGTCATCGATCGAGACACGTTGCCCGTCATCGCCGGCCTGCAGGTAGGTGCCGTAGCGGCCGACCCGAACGACCACCTCCCGGCCGTCCTTGTCCTTCCCCAGGCGCAGCGAACAGATCGCCCTGGCGTCGATGTCGCCCACACCCTCGCCGACCATCGACTGGAGACCCCGGCGTCCATCACCGGCCTGGTCCTTCTTGCGGCCGTAGTAGAAGCTGCGCAACCAGGGCTCCGCTTCGAGGGCGCCGCCGGCGATCTCGTCCAGATCGCTCTCCATCCGCGCCGTGAAGTCCAGGTCGACGAGATCGCCCAGATGTTCTTCGAGCAGCCGCGTGACGGCAAAGGCAAGGAACGTCGGCACCAGGGCCGAACCCTTCTTCCAGACGTAACCCCGGTCGACAATCGTCTGAAGGATGGCGGCGTAGGTCGACGGCCGCCCAACACCCTGCTCTTCCAACTCCCGCACCAGGCTGGCTTCGGTGTACCGCGCCGGCGGCTGGGTCGTATGCCCCTTCGGCTCGGCGCTTGCCACGCCGACCGACTGGCCCTGGCGAAGCGCCGGAAGAAAGCGCTCCTCGTCTTCCGCTCGCGCCAACGGATCGTCCCGACTCTCCACATAGACCCGTAGAAACCCGGCAAAGCGAAGGACGCGGCCGGAGGCGGTCAGCCCCACGGCGTCCGCCGACGGCGTGGACGTCGAGAGGAGGACGCGGGTGCTCGTCCCCTTCGCGTCCTTCATCTGGGACGCCAGTGTCCGTTTCCAGATCAACTCGTAGAGGCGAAGGGCGTCGCGGTCCAGGCTCCCGCTGACCTGCTTCGGCGTCCGAAAGTCCGTTCCCGCCGGCCGGATGGCCTCGTGCGCCTCCTGGGCGTTGGCCCTCCCGGCGTAGAAACGCGGCTTCTCCGGCGCATACTCGGACCCGTAGAGTTCGACGATCTGCCTCCGCGCGGCGGCAATCGCCTGGCCCGAAAGCGCGGTCGAGTCCGTCCGCATGTAGGTGATGTAGCCGTTCTCGTACAGACCCTGGGCCACCCTCATCGTCCGCTGCGCGGTGAACCGGAGCTTCCTCGCGGCCTCCTGCTGCAGGGTCGAGGTGATGAAGGGCGCGTACGGCCGGCGGGTGAACGGCTGCTCCCTGACCTCGGAGACCACTGGCCGCGTCGCCGGCAGCTCGCGTCCCAGCTTGCCGGCCTCGGCCTCCAGCAGCAGGTGGGCGGCGGTCTTCAGCTTGCCGGTGTTCCGGTCGAAATCGCGCCCGCGCGCCAGAGCCCTGCCACCCAGAGCCGACACGCGGGCCGGGAAGCGCTTTGCCTCGCCGTCCTCCGTTTCAAGCTCCACTTCCACGGTCCAGTAGTCGGCAGCAACGAAGGCCATCCGTTCGCGCTCCCGCTCAACCACGATCCGCGTCGCCACCGACTGAACGCGGCCCGCCGAAAGCCGCGGTTGGACCTTCTTCCACAGCACCGGCGAGACCTCATAGCCGTAGAGCCGATCCAGTACCCGGCGCGCCTCCTGAGCGTCCACCAGGCGCCGGTCGATCTCTCGCGTATCGCTCAGCGCCGCCTCGACGGCGGCCTTCGTGATCTCGTGAAAGACCATCCGCCGCACCGGCACCTTGGGACGCAGTACCTCCTGGAGGTGCCAGGCGATCGCCTCGCCTTCACGGTCTTCATCGGTGGCGAGCACCAGCTCGTCGGCTCCGCGCAGCGCACTGCGAAGTTTGGTGATCTGAGCTCGCTTCTCGCTTGGGATCACGTACAGGGGATCGAATCCGCCCTCGATATCGACGCCAAGCCGGGCCCAGGGGCGCCCCCGGTACTTCTGCGGTACCTCGGCAGCGGTGCGCGGCAGGTCCCGTATGTGACCGATCGAAGACTCGACCTTGTAGCCGGGACCGAGGTAGCGCTCGATCGTCCGGGCCTTGGCGGGCGACTCGACAATGACGAGAGCGTTAGCCATGCGCGCGGGCCACCTTACCCTTGCCGGCGAGGTTCGGATCGGTCTCGAGAGAGTTAGCCATGAGCGCGGGCACCTTAGTAGAGCAGTGAACCTTGTCAAGCCGGCGGCCCGTGAGCCATGATGCACCGATGACCGCGCCCGTCGTAGTCGTTGGCGGCGGGCTCGCCGGTAGCGAGTGCGCCTTCCAACTCGCCTCCAGGGGCCGCGCCGTGACTCTGTACGAGATGCGGCCGCAGCGCTCCACACCGGCTCACGCCGGCGGCGACCTCGCCGAACTGGTGTGCTCCAACTCGCTGCGCAGCGACGACCCGCACCATGCCGCGGGACTGCTCAAGCGGGAGATGGAGCGCTTCGACTCGCTGATCATCGCCGCCGCGCGGAGCAACGCCGTACCGGCCGGCGGCGCCCTGGCCGTTGACCGCGCGGGATTCGCCGCCGCTGTGACGGCAGCAATCGAAGCGCAACCGCTGATCGAACTCCGGCGCGAGGAACTGACCGCGCTGCCGGCGCCCGACGAGGGCGACTGCGTGATCGCGACCGGGCCCTTGACCTCGGAAGCGCTGACGCGGGAGCTCGAGCAACTGATTGGTGCCGACCATCTCTACTTCTACGACGCGATCGCTCCGATCGTCACGGGTGACAGCCTGAACAACGAAGTGCTGTTCCGGGCTTCCCGCTACGGCAAGGGCGGCGACGACTACCTGAACTGCCCACTCGACGAACTGGAGTACCGGTCCTTCCACCGGCGGCTGCTCGAGGCGGACACGATCGAGCTGCGCGAGTTCGAACGGCCCCTGTTCTTCGAGGGCTGCCTGCCGATCGAGGAACTCGCCCGCCGCGGCGTGGACACCCTGCGCTTCGGGCCGATGAAGCCTGTCGGCCTCACCACCCCGGACGGCGACCGTCCCCATGCCGTCGTCCAGCTCCGGCAGGAGGATCTCGCCCGCAGCCAGTACAACCTGGTCGGTTTCCAGTCGCGGATGACCTGGCCCGAGCAGCGCCGTGTCCTGCGCACCCTTCCAGGTCTGGAAGCGGCCCGCTTCGTCCGCTACGGCCAGGTTCACCGCAACACCTTCATCAACGCTCCGCTGCACCTCGACCGCTGGTACCGCATCGCCGCGCGGCCCAACCTGAGGCTGGCGGGCCAGATGACCGGCGTCGAGGGCTACCTCGAGTCCGCCGCCACCGGACTTGCCGTCGCGCTCTACCTGCTGCTCCAGGAGCGGGAGCAACCGCCGCCTCCGCTGCCCGACACGACGGCGCTGGGAGCCCTGGCGAGACACCTGACCGAATCGAACCCGAAGCGCTACCAGCCGACGAACATCAACTACGGCCTGCTCGAACCGCTTGGCCGACGGGTGCCGCGACGCGACCGCCGCGCCGCCTACGTGGCCCGTGCGAGCGACGCCCTGGCGGCATGGGCCGATAGCATGGGCATCGGCGAAGCACTCTCATGGAAACCACCGTTCAGCGCGCCGGGACGCACGAAGAAGACGAGCGCCGCGGCGCGCTCGCGGAACTGATCGCGGACTTCCTGGAGTACCTCGAGTTGGAGCGCAACTGCTCGGAGCACACCGTACGCGCCTACGGCCGGGATCTGGCCGCCTTCGCCGACTTTCGCGCCGCCGGCGGCGGCAACGCGTCGGACCTCAAGGACATCGACCAGCTTCTGGTCCGGTCCTTCGTCGCCTCTCTGAACAAGCGCCGGCTGGCCCGTCGAACCCAGGGCCGTCATCTGTCGTCACTTCGAGGCCTGTTCCGCTATGCCTGTCTATCCGGCCGCATGCAGTCGAACCCGGCCGACTCCGTGCCGACGCCGAAGGTCGAGAAGACGCTGCCCCGGCACCTGCGACCCGGCGAAGTCGACGCCCTGCTCGAAGCGCCCGCCAGCCGCGCCGGACCGCTCGGCCTCAGGGACCGCGCGCTCCTGGAACTGCTCTACGCCTCCGGTCTGCGGGTCGGCGAACTCGTCGCGCTGAACTGGCGCGACATCGACCTCGGCGCCAGGGTGCTCCGGGTCGTGGGCAAGGGCGACCGCGAGCGCATGACGCCCTTCGGAGAGCCGGCGGAGCAGGCACTCAGGCAGTGGCTCGACGCCTGGGAAGGGGTGTTCCGAAACCCGACCGGCGGAACCGACCGCGACGAACCCGCGTTCCTGAACCAGAAGGGAGGCCGACTGAGCGCGCGCTCCGTCCGCCGCATCATCGACCGCTACGTCGCGGAAACGGCACAGGCGGCAGGCGCGCATCCGCACGCCCTGCGACACAGTTTCGCCACCCACCTGCTTGAGTCCGGGGCCGACCTGCGCTCGATCCAGGAACTGCTCGGCCACGCCTCCCTTGCCACCACCCAGCGCTACACGCACGTGGACACCGGGCGCCTGCTTCAGGTCTACCGGGAAACCCACCCCCGAGCGAAGGGCGGCTAACGGGAGTCGCATCCTCTGCGGCCTCGTTCGACGACACAACCTGCCTTCAGCAGCCATTCCCTCAGAAAAGGAAACCGCATGAGACTTCCCATCGCCCGCAAGACAACGGTACGCGTGCTCGTGGCGGCGGTCGCCGCCTTTCTGGCCGCCGCGGGAACCGCCGGGGCGCAGGACGACCTGCGTGGCTTTCAACTCGTCGGCGACTACCAGCTCTTCCTCCAGGGGCAGGAGGCCGCCGGCGCGCAGCTCTACCTCTCCCGGGCCGCCGGCGCGTTCCTCGTGATCGCCGACGATCTGCCCTCGCCGGTGCTGCTCAGCGCCCGCAACCAGGCCTCGTACAAGGTCCAGTTGCTGAAGATCTCGCCGGCGGGAGAGGACACGGTGGACCTGCTGCCCGGCGCCCTGTTCGGCTCCCCGATGCCCTTTCGCCAGATCCCCAAGGGGCTCGAGTTCGACGTCGACGGGGTGCGCGCCCAGCTCCGGCAACGACCCTCGCTGGCCGGCGAAGCGACACTGGAGGCCCTGTACGGCCACGACCCCGCGTATCGCCGCTCGGCGAACGCCTACGAGAGCGACCCCGCCGTCGTCGCCGAGCTGGCCGAACTCGGCGCCGGCGTCGAAGTCCGGACCGTCTTCGGTTCCTGGTGCCACGTCTGCGAACGTTTCATGCCGCGCGGCCTCAAGGTGCACGAACAGCTCCTGGAATCGCCGGTGCGCTTCACCTACTACGGCCTCGGCGACGACAATCCCTGGGGCGACGCCGAGGTCGACCGCCTCGAAGTCAAGGAACTCCCCACCGCGATCGTCTACCGCGACGGCAAGGAAATCGGCCGCTACGTCGGCGGCCCCGGCTGGACCCAACCGGAGATCTCGCTGCGCAACATTCTGCGCGAGAATCCGTGAAACGAGGGGACGACCTCACCGGTCGCCAGCCTCAGGGAAACCGCTCAACCACATGACCACCATCCTGCTCGTCCGCAGAGACGATGTGACCTGCATGGCCAGCGACGGCCAGGTCACCAACGGCGCCGCGCATACGGTGGTCAAGGCACGCGCCCGCAAGGTCCAGCGCGCCAACCAGGGCCGGATTCTCGTCGGTTTCGCCGGTGGCGGCGCCGACGCCCTGGCCCTGTTCTCGCGCTTCGAAGCCAAGATCGACGAGTACCAGGGCAACTTCGAGCGCGCCGTGATCGAACTGGCAATGGACTGGAGAACCGACCGCGCCCTGCGCCGGCTCGAGGCACAGATGATCGTCGCCGACGGCCAGAAGAGTTTCCTCGCGATGGGCAACGGTGATTTGCTCGAGCCGGATGCCGGCATGCCGCTCGCCATCGGTTCCGGCGGGAACTACGCTCTCGCCGCCGCCCAGGCGCTGATCCAGCACACCGAGCTCGACGCGGAACAGGTCGCCCGCGAGGCCATGCGGATCACCGCTGATCTGTGCATCTACACGAACCACGAGGTCACCGTGGAGCGCCTCGAAGCGGGCGGGCCCGCCACATGACCGCGGAGCTGGCGCAGAGCGCCCAGTTCGTCGAGAACCTGACCCCGCGCGAAATCGTCGCCGCCCTCGACCGGCACGTCGTCGGCCAGAAGGACGCGAAGCGCGCGGTGGCGATCGCGATGCGCAACCGCTGGCGCCGGCAGCAACTCGATCCCGAAACCGCCGAGGACATCGCCCCCAAGAACATCCTGATGATGGGCCCGACCGGTGTTGGCAAGACGGAGATCGCGCGGCGGCTGGCCAAACTCGCGCGGGCCCCGTTCCTCAAGATCGAAGCCAGCAAGTTCACCGAGGTCGGCTACGTGGGCCGCGACGTCGAGTCGATTGTCCGCGACCTGATGGAACTCGCCGTCGCGATGGTCGGCGAGGAGAAGCGGGCCGCGGTGGAAGCGGAGGCCGCGTCGAGAGCCGACGAGCGACTGCTTCAGCTCCTCGTCCCCCAGGCGCCCCAGCCGGCCGCCGACACGGACGACCCGGACGCCTACAGCGCACCGACCGAGACCCGGGAACGCTTTCGCGAATGGCTCGAAGAGGGGCGCCTCGACCATCGCATGGTCGAGATCGAAGTGGACGACGCCTCACAACAGCAATTCGAGATGTTCACGCCCCAGGGCGTGGAGGCGGTGGGGATCAACCTCAAGGACATGCTCCCGGGGCTGTTCGGCAAGCGCAAGCGCCAGATGGTCGAGGTCTCCGAAGCGCGCGAGATCCTGCGCCGGCAGGAAGCGGAGGCACTGATCGATCGCCAGGACGTCGCCGAGGAAGCGAGGCTGCGCGTCGAGCAGGCCGGCATCGTCTTCCTCGACGAGATCGACAAGGTCGCCGGACGCAACGGCGGCCACGGTCCCGACGTGTCCCGGGAAGGCGTGCAGCGCGATCTGCTGCCCATCGTCGAGGGAACCACAGTGACGACGAAGTACGGCCCGGTCAAGACCGACCATGTCCTGTTCATCGGCGCCGGCGCCTTCCACGTCGCGAAGCCGTCCGACATGATCCCCGAGCTCCAGGGGCGCTTCCCGATCCGGGTCGAACTCGGCGCTCTCGGCGAGGCGGAGTTCGTCCGCATCCTGACCGAACCGGACAGCGCCCTGACCACGCAGTACAGCGCTCTTCTCGGTGCCGAGGGCCTGGACCTCTCCTTCCGCGAGGACGCCGTGAAGGAGGTCGCCCGCCTCGCCGTGAAGGTCAACTCCCAGACCGAGAACATCGGCGCCCGGCGTCTCGCCACCCTCATGGAGCGCCTGCTGGAAGAAGTCTCCTTCGAGGCCCCCGACATGGAGGGAATCGCCCTCGAGGTCGACGCCGCCTACGTGACCCGGGCGCTCGCCGACGTGGTGGAAGACCGGGACCTCAGCCGCTATGTCCTGTAGGTCCAGCTACACAGGCCCCATCGGCCTGGCGGTGATCGTCGCGCTCCTGCTGATCCTGATGGCCACCACCGGCTGTGGGCGAAAGGGCGATCCATTGCCACCCCTGCGCGAGCCGGACCCGGTCGCTGAGGTGGCGCCCGGCGAGGCCGTACCCACCGAAGACGGGGCCGCGGAGCCCGAGGCGGAAGAAACCGCAACGGAGGACGAGGAAGAAGCGGAGAACGAACCGGACGGCGAGGACGGCGAGGACGACGAAGCCACGCCGCCATGACCACTTCGAAGGGCCCACCGTTCTTCCTCGTCTCAGGGGCCGGCAACGACTTCATCGCCCTTCTGGACCGTCCCGTTCCGGCCGCCGAGACGGTCAGGGCCTGGTGCCGGCGCGGCCTTTCGGTCGGCGCCGACGGCCTGTTCAGCCTCCGCCGCGCGGCCGCGGGACGCTACGTCCTCGACTACGCCAACGCCGACGGAGCCCGGGCCGACCTGTGCCTGAACGCGGCCCGCTGTGCCGCCCGGCTCGCCTTCGACCAGGAACCCTCGGCTTCGAGCGTGCAGATCGAAACCGCCGCGGGCACCCTGACAGCCGAACCGCTCGACGAAAGTCGCACCGCCGTCCTGGTCTCCGCGCCCGGTCAGGGACGTTCGATGACCCTGCAGGCAAACGGCCACACTCTCCCCGGCCGCCGCATCGACGTCGGCGTACCCCACTTCGTTCTCTGGTGGCGAACGGATCTCGACCAGGCGCCGGTCGCCAGCCTCGGGCCGATCCTCCGCTCCCACCCGGATCTCGGCAGGGAAGGCGCGAACGTCCACTTCGTCGATCTCAACCTTCCAGAGGGCTTCCGGATCCGTTCGTTCGAGCGCGGAGTCGAAGCCGAGACCCTCGCCTGCGGCACCGGCGTCGTAGCCTCGGCCGCCTGCGCCATCGCGGAGGGTCGCCTGTCCCTGCCCCTGGTCGCCGCCACCCGCAGCGGTTGCGAACTGCGTCTGGAAGCGGCGGCGGCGGCGCCGGACGGCGCAGCGCGCTGGCGATTGTCCGGCGACGCCCGGATCGTCGCCTCCGGCCGTATTCGCGACCAGGCGACGCTGTTACCCTCCGCGCCATGAGCAGCTTCCCGCCTGTCTCCGAGCAGATGGAACTGCTGCTGCGCGGCGCGGTCGACGTCGCCTCCGAGGACTCCCTGCGGCGGCGCCTCGAAGAGTCCCGCACAGAGAACCGCCCGCTGCTGGTGAAGACCGGCTTCGATCCGACCGCGCCCGATCTGCACCTGGGGCACGCGGTCCTGCTGCGCAAGATGGCGCACTTCCAGCAGCTCGGACACCGGGTCCTGTTCCTGGTCGGCGACTTCACCGCCATGATCGGCGATCCCACGGGGAAGAAGGCCACCCGGCCGCAGCTCTCGCGCGACCAGGTTCTGGCCAACGCGGCGACCTACCAGGAGCAGGCCTGGAAGGTGCTCGACCGTGACCGCACGGAGATCCTCCACAACAGCGAGTGGCTCTCCGAGCTGGGCGCCGAGGGGCTCATCCGGCTGGCCGGTTCCTACACCCTGGCCCGGATGATGGAGCGCGAGGACTTCCGCGCCAGGTTCGAGAACCACGAGCCGATCTCGATTCACGAGCTCCTCTACCCGCTGACCCAAGGGTACGACTCGGTGGAACTCGAGGCCGACGTCGAGCTCGGCGGACACGACCAGTTGCTCAACCTCCTCGTCGGCCGCGACCTGATGCGCGCACGCGGCCTGGAGCCCCAGATCGCCCTCACCGTTCCACTCCTTGTCGGAACGGATGGAGCGCAGAAGATGTCGAAGAGCCTCGGAAACGCGATCGCGTTCAAGGACTCGCCCCGCGAGATGTTCGGCCGCACGATGTCGATCCCCGATTCGCTGATGTGGGACTGGCGGCTGCTGCTGACCGATCTCGACGAGGCCGAGATCGACCGCCAGAAGGCGGAAGTCGAATCGGGAAACGCAAGTCCCAGAGACCTGAAGGCCGACCTCGCCCACGACCTCGTCCGGCGGTTCCACGGCCGGGACGCGGCCGACGAAGCGCGCGCCGAGTTCGACCGCATGTTCCGCCGAGGCGGCGTCCCGGACGAGATCGAAACGCGAGCCGTCCCAGCCGGCCAGGCTCTCTTCGCCGTGATCGCCGACACCGGTCTTGCCGGAAGCAAAGCCGAAGCCCGCCGCCTGGTCCAGCAGGGAGCCGTTCGCATCGACGGCGTGAAGGTCCTCAACCCCTTCTTCCCGCTTCCTTCCGCCTCCGATGCCTTGCTGCTCAAGGTCGGCAAGCGCCGCTTCCTGAACGTAAGGCCAGGATGACCGTGCCGCAGCCCGAACGCCCCCCGGACCTGCAGCCGCGACACTTCGTCGAGGACGAGCCCGAGCTGCCGCCCCTGCGCATTGGCGTACGCATCCTGCTGTTCGCCCTGGGCTCCTTTCTCGTCCTCTTCGGTCTGATCTTCGGCCCGCTGCCCCTCATACCCGCGATCGTCCTCGTACCCGCTGGTCTGGCCCTGCTGTCACTCGCCAGCAACCGGCTGAATCTCCGCCTTCGCGCCTTCGTCATGAACCGCTGGCCGAACGCCTGGCTGCGCATCCAGCGCGTCCGCGCCTGGCTCCACCGCCGGCTCAGTTGAGCCGCTGCGCCCGCTTCTTCAACCCGCGCAGGAACACTCCGTTCAGCGCGATCAGAACGGCAACCACAACGATCCACTGCACGAACATGTTGCCGACGCCCAGCGGCCCCCAGAGCGGCTCGTTGCGGACGCTCCAGCACATCCAGCCGACGAGCACCAGCGCCTCGACCACGATCAGCCGGATCGCCCAGTCCCACCACGCGCCGATCCGGATGTCCTGGTCGCCGGTGTTGATCATCTCGGCACGGAAGCGGGTCACGCCGTAGCGGATCACGATCAGGGCGAAGAACAGGCCGCACAACATGAGCGCCACGCTCCAGACGTTGTCCTGGTTCAACCAGAACGGCTGCCAGAGCGCCGAGGGCACGCCGAGCACGAAGGCCGCCACGGCAAGCGAGATGATCGCCTTGCGCCGCTCGAGCCCCGCCTCTTCGAGCGCCAGGCCGACCAACTGGAACATCGCCACGAGCGACGTCCAGGCGGCGAACACCAGGGCCATGAAGAACAGGATCATGAAGAACGCACCGCCTGGCATCGCGTTGAAGAGCTGGGGAATCCAGATGAAGGTCAGGCCCTCGTTGCTGGCGCCCACGATCTCGCTCGCAGCGGCAGCGGGCATCAGCGAGAAGAAGGTGCACAGGACCATGATCCCGGCCAACAGGGAAACGCTGTTGTTGCCGAATGCCAGCAGGAACGAGTTGAGGTTCGTGTCCTCCCGGCGGCGCGAGAACACCGCGTAGGTCAGCACCAGGCCCCAGCCGGCGCCGGTGTCCCAAGCGTTCTGGGTCAGCGCCTGCAGCCAGATGTTGACGTCGAGCAGGTCGCTCCAGTTGGGCTTGAACAGGAATTCGAGCCCCTGAGACGCCCCCGGCAAAGTCACCGCACGAATGGCGAGCACCACGACCAGCACCAGCAGCGCCGGCATCAGGACCCGCACCACCGCCTCGATCCCCCGGATTCCCCGGAGCACGACGGTCACGGCCATCGCCAGGGCCAGGGCGTGGAAAATGAGCGCCGCGGGCGAGAAAGAGAACTCCTCCCAAAGCTCGGCCGAGCCCTCGCCCTGAAGCTGCATCGTGATGGCGGCCAGGAAGAAGCGCAGCGTCCAGCCCATGACCACCGCGTAGTAGAAGCCGATCGCCGCCGCCACCCACGCGATCCACCCGCCCATCCAGGCGAACCGTTCGCCCATCATCGCGGCGAAGGTGCCGACCGTGCCGCTGCGCACCTTCTTCCCGAGCGCGAACTCGGCCAGGATCAGCGGCACCGACCAGAGCAACAGGAAAACGACCCAGGCGACGAGGAAAGAACCGCCGCCGTTGGACGCCGCAATCCGGGGAAAACGCCAGACGTTGCCGGTGCCCACGGCCATGCCGAGCATGGCGAGCATCAGGCCCCACCGGCTCGAGAAGAGCTGAACGCCTGCGGCCAGTTCCTGGGTCCTCCTTACCCGTTCCGACGGTGTTCGCGCGAAGCGCCGACAGTATCAAGGCGCCTGAGCACGCCATGGGCCCGGCCAACGATGGCGCCTTCACCCAACCTACGCCCGCCCTCTCCGCGGCCAGCACTGGGGTACGATCCATCGCTGCTCCGACTTCGTCGTCGTGTCCTCCAGCCCCAATCCTGCTCAGGCAGTCATGCGCCTGCGGGGTGTGACGAAGGTCTATCCGGCGCCAAGGCGTGCCGACGACGTACGCGCGGTCGACAACGTCGACCTGGACATCGAGCTCGGTGAGACTCTGGTTCTGGTCGGCGAGAGCGGCTGCGGGAAGTCCAGCATCCTGCGCTTGATCAACCGGATGGAGGAGCCGACTGCAGGTTCCCTCTTGCTTGAGAATGTCGATCTGTCGACGATGCCGCCAACGGAACTCAGGCGGCGCATCGGCTACGTCCAGCAGACCGGCGGCCTGCTGCCGCACTGGAGCATCGAACGCAACGTCGCCCTCGTCCCCGAGTTGCTCGGCTGGTCCAGGGGTCGCAGGCGCGGACGAGCACGGGAACTGCTGGAACTCGTGGGCCTGCCACCAGATGCCTACGCCGAACGCTACCCAAGGCAGCTCTCGGGCGGCCAGCGCCAGCGGGTCGCAGTCGCTCGCGCACTGGCCGCCGACCCGCCCCTCGTCCTGCTCGACGAACCGTTCGGAGCACTGGACGCGATCACCCGGGCCGAAGTCCGCCAGACGTTCAAGCGGCTCCGGGCGTCGGGCAAACAGACTGCCGTCATCGTCACTCATGACCTCGACGAGGCCTTCCAGCTTTCGGACCGCATCGCTGTCATGCGGAAAGGCCGGCTGCTGCAGACCGCGACTTCCCGGGAGCTGGTCGAACGGCCCGCCGACCCCTACGTCCGAGAACTTCTGGACCGCTCGGGAGTCGTCCAGCCATGAACCGCGCGCCCGTTCTGTTCCTCGCCGCCGTCTGCGCCGCAATCTGTCCGCCGGCGCGAGCACAGGACGAGAGCGGGGATCCGGAGCCCGACGGCAAAATCGTCGTCGGATCGAAGAACTTCGCCGAGAACCGGCTGCTCGGCGAGCTCTTCGCGCAGTTGATCGAGGCGCGCACCGAGCTTGAGGTCGAGAGGCGGCTCGGCCTCGCCGGAACCGAGTTCTGCTTCGAAGCGCTGCGGGCAGGCAGCATCGACCTCTACCCCGAGTACACCGGCACCGGGTTGGTTACGCTGCTGGGCCGGGATCCCTCGGCCTCCAGGTTCGAAGCGCTGCAGACCGTCCGCGCCGAGTTTCTGAGGCGCTTCGACCTCCACTGGCTGGCGCCGCTCGGGTTCGAGAACTCCTTCGAACTCGCCATAAGAAGCGAGCTCGCGGTCTCGGATGGCCGGAATCTCCAGACGATCAGCGACCTGGTCGAGCTGGCGCCCAACCTTCGCGCCGGCTTCGGCCACGAGTTCATCGAGCGCGACGACGGCCTGCCGGGCCTTGCCAGGACCTACGGCATCCGCTTCGATAGCGTCCAGCCCCTGCTCCAGGCACCCGCCTACCAGGCCGCCGCGGCAGGGGCCGTCGACGTGATCGACGCCTACACCACGGACGGGCGCCTCCTGGTCTACGACCTCGTGGTCCTGGAGGACGACCTCGGTTTCTTCCCGCCCTACGAGGTCGCGCCCCTGGTTCGCGGCGAGACACTCGACCGTTACCCGCAAGTCGGCGCCGTCCTCGGCCTGCTCGGCCAGGCGATCGACGAGGACCGGATGCGGGCCGTCAACCTTCGGCTCCAGGAAGAGCACGAGGCGATCGAAGTCGTTGCCCACGACCTGCTGCGGGAACTGGAGCTGCTGCCCGCCGGGGCGGAAACGGTGCACGCGGACCTCAAACCGCCGGCTTCCGGGCTGCCCGCGTACATGTGGTCGCGCCGGCGCGAACTCACCAGGTACACGATCGAGCACGTCTGGCTCTCCGGGGTCGCGCTCAGCCTCGGCATCCTGCTCGCGGTGCCACTGGCCCTGGCGCTCGACCGTTTCCGAACGAGAACCAGCGAAACCCTGATCCGGATCATCGGCATGTCCCAGACCTTGCCGTCGCTCGCCCTGTTCGGATTCCTCATCCCCCTTCTCGGCGTCGGCGTGGCGCCAACCGTCGTGGCCCTGTGGATCTACAGCGTGTTCCCCATCCTGCGGAACAGTTGCACCGGACTCCGGGAGGCCGACCCGGACGCCGTCGAGGCCGCGACGGCGCTCGGCATGACCTCAGGCCAGGTTCTGAGACGGGTCCGCCTGCCGCTCGCGATACCCACCATCATGGCCGGCGTTCGCACGGCAGGCGTGATCACGATCGGCACCGCGACGATCGGCGCCTTCATCGGCGCCGGCGGCCTCGGTCAGCCGATCATCGCCGGCGTGCAACTCGTGAACATCCAGCAGATCCTGTCGGGCGCCATTCCGGCCGCAGTCCTGGCCCTGGTTGCCGACGCCGCGCTCGGCGGCCTGGGGAAGCTGCTACGTCCGCGCGGCGTCGGCCCGTAGGTGACCGAACTCGTACCCAAACAGATCGTTCAACTCTCACCCCCATCGTTACCTAGCAGGGAGCCTCCAGTAGGAGGATTCGATGGGAAGAAGAAAGGGCACTTCCCGACCAGAGACGGTCTAACTCTGACGACTCTCGGCAGGACCGCCAAATCAAACGAAACGAAGAACGACAAGGAACACCTCGATAACAACGATCGGAACGATCAGCGCAATGAGCGTGTCGGCCCACGGGATTCCGTGGGTTTCCGAGATGGCTCGAACCAGCGCTGCAAAGCCCCACGCTACCGAAAGGACGTAGACGCCGTTGAACACTAGAGGTGGGGCATGAACGGCCCAGAGGAGCAGGAGTGCTGCCATCCCCACAAGCGGGAAGACGAACGCCAAGCCCACCAACCGCGTGATCATCGCCAGCCGCACCACGCGGCCGCTCGTCCTAAGCGTAAGCGCCGCTCCGACTACGAAGTAGAACCATAGAAGAAAGCCGGCAAAGAGGGCTACGATCAAGCCGAAAGCCACCCCCATCCTCCAAGCCCATTCCATGCCGGGATCGACTGCCGGAAACTGGAACCTCAAGGCGATTCCAAGTGTGTTGACAGCCGAGAAGCCCACAACCGCCAGCGTCGCTCGCGAGAGACCAGCGGAGCGCTCGGATGAAGTCCGGAGCCAGCGTGCGGGCCCGCCGACGACAAGCGCGAAGCTCACTACTGAAGTAGGGCCCGGGCCACGGCAGGACTCACCAGTGACTCAAGCGCCGCCGCCAAGCAAGTCAGCAGCACAGCAGCGAGAGCCCAACGCAGAGCAGAACGCCACGCGACGGGTCGCTCGTGTGCAATCCGGCCGACCACCTCCCGAGCCAAGCCCAGTCCCGCGACCGTAGCGCTGAACTGGCCGGCCAGTTCCGGCACGCCATGAACGGTCAGAGCTAACCGCAGAGCAGGAACCACTCCTGCGAACAGGGAACCCGCCAAGAACCCGTTCCAGAACGCCACGAGAATCGTTGGCAGGCCAAGGAGCAACCCTCCGGCCACGAGGACGAGGATGATTCGGAGGTTGTGGAGCGCCGTGCCGACCAAGGGCACCGTGATCACGTCGCCACCGGCGAACGAGTAGGGACGCAGCACACATCCCAGAACCAAGCCCAGAGTAAGGGGTACGGTGGCGACGGCCACAAGCGACCGCCGCCACGGAACACGGTCCAACTCCGTGGGTCCTAGCTTCTCTCTCCGTTTGGGGGCCACGCCTTCGCTTGACAAAGGCGGTAGAGAATCAGATAGCCAGCCCCTTGGAATGTCGCCTGCATCACGACCCATAGTTCGAAGTTCCGGTCGTGGAGAAACACGGCCAACAGGATCACACCCAAGGCGATGATGCAAAAGCCGAGGAGAAAGGTCACAGGGGCTCTTCGAAGGGTGTCAAGAGGCTCCAATGACCTAACCTCCTCCCACGAGGGTCCCGATGCCAGCTCCGATATCAGCGCCCTTCAGTCCGACGAGTATGGCTCCGGGGCCCGCCAAACTTCCGAGGTAAGCACCACCGAAGAAGCCAGCGGCACCGCCAACGACTCCGCCCAGGATGGAGCCGTAACTGCCCCACTTCCCACCGATGATGGCACCGATCTCGGAGGTCGCAACGTCTCCGGCGGCGCTGCTCCCGAGCGCACCGACACTGGGAGCCGCCATCGGCGCCAAGACCAGAGCCGACGCGACCAGCACCGCAACGGCGCTCGTCTTCAGTGGTGTCGGCCCGCTGCTAGCCGTCGACGCGACACCTGGAACCAGACCTGGAACCAGACTCTTCTTACCCATGAGGATTCCCTCCCTGGTTGCGGGGAACCCCTGCTGGTTGCGGGGAACCCCTGGCTAATGGTTCTACAAATTCCGCTTGCATCCAATACTGAGTGCTCACGCCCGGCGACACAAGACCCTCTTGGGTGTCCCAAATGGACTACATGCCTCCCGGCAAAGGCAGTCGGGAGATCGACAAGACGAGCTTCACAAGGTCAGCCTGCCTCGAGCAGAAGGTCTTGGCCAAGGCGCGTTTGAGCAGCCCCCTCACGGAGTGAGGCGACCGACGCGTACTGGATGCGATTTCCTTGACCGTTGCACCTTCGGCCAGTGCCGCAGCGACACGGCTTTTCGGCGGGCGTCAGTCCCAACAGGGTGGCGACGAGCTCCGGACTCACGCGGACTCTGGCCCATGGGTTGACGACTACCAGCACTGCCGCGACCCGCAACGGCGCACCATCATCCAGATCCTCATGGAAGACAGGGCTGACGTGGACCACCAGCGGCTGCTCGTGCGGACACTTTCCCAAGGTCGTTGAGCTACGGCGCTTCTTCCGCCCAAGAGCCGCACTCAGAGCCTTGTTGAGGGCTCCTGCCTCCTCCGGCCGGTGAGCAGTCAAACGCCCGCCACGTTCCCGCAGACCACCGGACCGATCCAGGATCTGCCTCCCCCGGGAGTTCGAATCGACGACCGATCCGTTCCTGTCAACGAAGATCAACCCTAAATGCCGCTGATCGACCAAGGCGTCAGCGATCACACGCGCGACCCGCAAGGCGGCTCGAGAGTCTCCGAAATCACCGTCGCTGCGACCAACAGACACGAGAGTGAAGCAGCGTAGAGGTCAGCGAGGAATCCGTGTAAGCCCGACCAGGTCGCAGCCGGCGAAGAAGAACGCGCGCTCGATTGCCGCGTTCTCCGGCGAGTCGCTGCCATGGATCGCGTTGTTCTGGATGTTCGACCCGTAGAGGTTCCGGATCGTGCCCGGCCCCGCCTGGGCGGAATCCGTAGCGCCCATCACATCGCGAAGATGAGCAACCGCGTTATCGCGCCCCAACGCGATCGCCACCGCCGGACCACTGGTCATGAAAGCGACCAGATCGGCGAAGAACGGCCGCTCCCGGTGCACCGCGTAGAAGGCCTCGGCCTGCGCCTGCGAAAGGCGTAGCCGCCGGATCGCCTGAACCTCGAACCCCGCGCCCTCGAGGTGGGCGATGATCCGGCCGGCGTTTCCCGCCCGGACCGCGTCCGGCTTGATGATCGTCAGTGTCTCTTCCATCTTCGACCGATCTCCCTTGAGACGAAGCAGGTACCTTCAGGAGGCGAGAGCCGCGGCGACGCGCGCCCCCATCTCCGCCGGCGAATCGACCACGAGGACCCCGGCCGCTTCCAGTGCCGCCTTCTTCTCCGCGGCCGTGCCCTTGCCGCCCGCGACGATCGCGCCGGCGTGGCCCATCCGCCGCCCCGGCGGCGCCGTCGCGCCGGCGATGAAGCCGACCACCGGGATGTCCAGGCGCCGCCGAATCCAGGCTGCCGCCTCCTCTTCCGCGGTACCGCCGATCTCGCCGATCAGGACGATCGCCTCCGTCTTCTCGTCTGCGGCGAACAGCGAAAGCACGTCGATGAAGCTCGTGCCGTTGATCGGATCGCCTCCGATGCCGACGCAGGTCGTTTGACCGAGACCCTCGTTCGTGAGCTGCCACACGGCCTCGTAGGTCAGTGTGCCGCTGCGGCTGATCACGCCGACGTTGCCCGCCGCGTGGATGTGCCCCGGCATGATGCCGACCTTCGCTTGCCCCGGCGTGATCAGGCCCGGGCAGTTCGGTCCCAGGAGACGGCTGCCCCGGCCGGCCAGAAACGTCTTCACCCGCACCATGTCGCTAACGGGAATGCCCTCGGTGATGCAGACGATCAACTCGACGCCGGCATCCGCCGCCTCCATGATCGCGTCGGCCGCGAACGGCGGCGGCACGAAAATGAGCGTCGTATTGCAGTCAGTCGCCCGACGCGCCTGCTCGACCGAGTCCCAGACCGGGAAACCCTCGACCGTGCTGCCGCCCTTGCCGGGCGTGACACCGCCGACGACCCCGGTACCGTACTCCCGGCACCCCATCGCATGGAACAGACCCTCCGTGCCGGTGATGCCCTGCACGATCAGGCGCGTGTCCCTGTCAACGAGGATCGACATCGTCTCCGGCTCCTCAGGTCCCCATCGTCTGGGTTTCCAGCGCCGCCACGGCCTGCTCGGCGGCATCCGCCATGCCGCCCGCGACGATGAAGTCGAAGTCGGCTCGTTCGAGAACCTCGCGGCCTTCCTCGACGTTCGTCCCCTCAAGCCGCACGACGACCGGGACCTCGACCGGCGTGTCGGCGGCGGCGAGTTCCTCGATCGCCGCGACCACGCCGCGGGCGATGCGATCGGTGCGAGCGATGCCGCCGAAGATATTGATCAGCACGGCCTTCACCGACGCGTCCGAGAGGATGATCCGGAAAGCACTCTCGACCGCCTCCTGGGAGGCCGAGCCGCCCACGTCCAGGAAGTTGGCCGGTTCGGCGCCGTAGAGCTTGATGATGTCCATCGTCGCCATGGCCAGACCCGCGCCGTTGACCATGCAGCCGATGTTCCCGTCGAGCTTGATGTAGCTGATGCCGTGCTTCGACGCCTCGACCTCGAGCGGGTTCTCTTCGTGGACGTCCCGCAGCTCGGCGATCTCCCGCCGTCTGAACATCGCGTTGTCGTCGAAGTTCATCTTCGCGTCCAGGGTGTAGACGTCGCCCAACGAGTCGACCATCAGCGGGTTGATCTCGACCAGGGAGGCGTCCGTCTCGAGGTACGCGGTGACCACGCAGGCGACGACAGCCTGGATCTGGCGCGCCGTACCGCCTGAGTACCGCAGGCCGGACGCAACCCTGCGGCACTGGAACGGCAGTACGCCGAGTTGCGGATCGATCAGCTCGCGCAGGATCGCGTCGGGGTCCGTACGCGCCACTTCCTCGATGTCCATGCCGCCCGAACGCGAAGCCATCAACACCGGCCGCTCGGCCGCCCGGTCGAGGGTCACACCCAGGTAGAGCTCCTGGTCGATCTCGAGCGCCTCTTCGACCAGAACCTTGCGCACTCGCTGGCCCTCGGGACCGGTCTGGTGCGTCACGAGCTGCATGCCGAGGATCTCGCCCGCCAGACGTTCCGCCTCGTCCGGGCTCGAGGCGACCTTGACCCCGCCCCCCTTGCCGCGGCCGCCGGCGTGTATCTGGGCCTTGACCACGCAGCGGCCTCCGTAGTCGCGGCAAATCTCGGCCGCCTTCGCCGGATCGGAGATCACCTCCCCCTGCGGCACCCTGGAGCCGAATCCGCGCAGAAGTTCCTTGGCCTGGAACTCGTGGATCTTCACGGTCGCCAGCGCCTCAGTCGAGGTTCTCGACGATCGCCTGGCCGAACTCGGAGGTCTTGAGCAGCGTCGCCCCCTCCATCTGGCGTTCCAGGTCGTACGTCACGCGCTTCTGGCGGATCGCCCGGCTGATCGCGTTCTCGATCGACCTGCCTGCCTCCTGCCAGCCCAACCAGTTCAGCATCATCACGCCCGACAGGATGACCGAGCAGGGGTTCACCTTGTCCTGGCCCGCGTACTTCGGCGCCGTTCCGTGCGTGGCCTCGAACAGGGCGACGCCGTCGCCCTCGTTGGCGCCCGGCGCCATCCCGAGGCCGCCGACCTGAGCCGCCAGCGCATCCGACAGATAGTCGCCGTTCAGGTTCGTCGTCGCGATCACGTCGTACTCGTCCGCCCGCAGGAGCACCTGCTGGAACATGGCGTCCGAGATGCGGTCCTTGATCAGGATGCGCCCATCCGGCAGTCGGCCGTCGTGCTTCGACCAAAGGTCGTCCTCGCTCACCGTGCAGTCCGCGAACTCCTCGGCAGCGAGCTCGTAGCCCCACTCCTTGAAGGCGCCCTCGGTGAACTTCATGATGTTCCCCTTGTGCACCAGGGTGACGCTTTCGCGTCCCTGGGCGCGGGCGTGCTCGATCGCCTTCCTGACCAGCCGCTTGCTTCCGGTCACCGAGACGGGCTTGATGCCGATGCCGGAGTCGGCGCGGATGTCCCGGCCCAGCCTGCTCCGGACGAAATCGATCAGGGCAGCCGTCTCCTCACTCCCCTGCTGCCACTCGTGACCCGCGTACACGTCCTCGGTGTTCTCGCGAAACAGGACCATGTCGACCTTCTCCGGCTCGCGCACCGGCGACGGCACTCCGTCGAAGTAGCGCACCGGGCGCACGCAGGCATAGAGGTCGAGGAGCTGGCGGAGCGCCACGTTCAGGCTGCGGATGCCGCCGCCCACGGGCGTCGTCAGCGGTCCCTTGATCGCCACCCGGTAGTAGCGGATCGCGTCGACGGTCGCCGATGGCAGCCATTCCCCGGTCTGCTCCAGGGCCTTCTCACCCGCCAGAATCTCCAGCCAGGCAATGGAGCGTGTGCCCGAGTACGCTTTCCCGACCGCGGCGTCGATCACCGCCTGGCTGGCGCGCCAGATGTCGGGCCCGATGCCGTCGCCCTCGATGAAGGGAACGATCGGCCGTTCCGGTACGACCAGACTACCGTCCCGCCAGCCGACTTCCTGGCCGCCGGCTGGCGGCGCAACCGGGGGTTCAGTCAAACCAGCAACCTCTCATTCGTGCGGTCCGACATCAGGGATAGGACGGACCGCGAACCGTATGGGTCAAGTGCGTGGGCACCACGCGAGAACTCAAAGCCAAAGCGCGGCGCAGGGTATCACGTTTCCTGGCCTTCGCCCCGCTGGGGAGTCCATCTAGCACTGCTAGGGTCTCTCCTCATGAACCGGCAACCACTCTCCCACCCGCCGGTCCCGGACCACGCAGCAACGTGGGAAGGAATCGACTGGCCGGCGCTCGTCAAGGTCGCGGCAGGAAGCCGCGAACGAGCCTACGCGCCCTACAGCGGCTTCAGAGTGGGCGCCGCCCTGCTGGCCCCGAACGGCCGCGTCTACGGTGGCTGCAATGTGGAGAATCGCGTCCTCGGCCTGACGCTCTGCGCCGAGCGCGGCGCGCTGTCGGCGGCCGTCGCCGACGGACAGACTTCGTTCCAGGCACTGGCCATCGTCACCGGCGCCGCGCCGCCATGCGCACCCTGCGGTCAGTGCCGGGACGCCCTGGCCGAGTTCACCCGCGACCTGCCCGTGGTCTCGGTCACCGCCGGCGACGACGAAGCCTCGAACTGGAGCCGCTTCACGCTCCAGGATCTCTTGCCCGAACCGTTCGTTCTGGACGTCGGGAAACCCTGATCCCCGGCCCGGGACGCGGCAACGCCCTGGGCGAATAGCACGCGGAACTGACGGAAGAGGTGATCTGGCCGACTTCGGCCAAAACATGACCGGAACAGGCTAGAAACTGGCCAGACTTCGCGATTCGCGGCCGCTAGGGTTTTCGGGTAGACAACCAACCGCCCAAGCTGGGCGAAGGAGGAACCATGAAGAACGTCCTGTCGGTCACCCTGGGAACCCTGCTGCTGGCGATCGCCGGATTCGCCAGCACGGATCCCGGCGCGCCCCGTCCGGCGCCGGACGCACCGCCTGCCGTCGAAGACCGAGCAGAGAATGACCTTGACACAATTCCGCTGGTCTCTACTCTCCAGACTGCGCTTCAAGCAAAGCAGTGTGAGACACGCGCTGCGACCACTGCGTCAGATTATCTCGACGACGCTTGTACAGAGTGTCAGTTGGCCTGCTTGGCGGAGTGGCGCAGATGCAGGCGAAACTGCGGCACCGAGGGCTGGTACGACTGTCATGACGGGTGCGTTGATGACCTGATCTGGTGTCAGAACACGGGATGCTCAGACGTGTGCGACTCTTCAGGGCGCCTCGGCAAGTAGGGTGTGAGGTTCGGTATGAACCGAGTTCTCTATCTGGCGCCGCCGCTGGCTGTCCTGCTTGCGGCGGGGCTCGCCGCCCAACCGGGCCAGACCTTCGTGGACACCGTCGAGGTACAGATGGTTGAAGTCGATGCCGTCGTTACCGACCGGAGGAGCCGCCCGGTGAGCGGGCTGAAGCGTGAGGACTTCGAACTCTTCGTGGACGGCGAGTTCGTCGAGATCGCCAACTTCTACGAGGCGACGGTGTTCGGCGAGCGGGTGAACGGGGCAAACGACCGTGGAGCAAGTACCCAGGGGGTTCCTGCCAGCACGAACGAGAGTCAGTTCACCGTCGTTCTGTATCTGGACGACGCGAACGTGCTTCCATCGCACCGCACTCGTCTCTTGAGGCGGCTCGCGGCTGCCGTCGAGCCTTGGCAGGAGCTCGATGCGAGCTTCATGCTCGCTCGGTTCGAGCACCGTTTGGAGGTTCTCGTACCGCCAACCCGTGACCTGAACGAACTAGCGGAAGGAGCCGCAGCGGCCCCCAAAGGCTCGCCGCGTGCGATTCAGGCCGGCGAAGGCGCCCGGCGTTTCGCCATCCGGAGCCTGATCGACAGCCACGAGGCCTGCACGTCGATACAGTACTGTCGCCCCTGCCAGGACAACTGGGGCGAGTTGCTGTCCCAAGCGCGACAGTACGCTGCCAACCAGACGACCAAAGCCACCGTGGCGGTCGACGGCCTTACCGATCTGGTCACAACGCTGGCCGGCGTCCCGGGCAAGAAGGCGGTCGTGTACGTGACGGATGGCCTGCCGCAGCGGCCGGGCCTCTCCATACTTGACTATCTCGGCAATCAGCTCTGCAGGGACCTCAGACCCAACGCACCCTCCGAAGTAGCTGCGGAGATGGTGCAGTACGACGAGGCAAGCAGACTCAACCGACTAGCCGCGCATGCCACGCGAACAGGGTCACCTTCTACGGTCTGGACGCCGCCGGACTGCGAGGTGCGCTCGGTGACATCGCGGTCGACAGTCCCGCCCTCGCGCCCCGCGTCGAGAACACGAGTCTCTTCGCGATGAACGCCCAGAGCGGGTTGCAGATCGTGAGCACCGAGACCGGCGGCAAGGCGCTGGTCAACGCGAACGACCTGGCGATCCTCTTCGATGACGTTTCGAGACACCTCTCGGCGTCGTACTCGCTCGGCTTCGAGGCCACCCCCGGCAAGCCGGGCGAGATCCGCCAGGTGAGCGTCAGATTGGCTCGACACGCCGCCAAGAGTCGCAGGATCGACTATCGCCGGAGCTACCGCGAGAAATCGCTCGACGAGCGCCTCGCCGAGCGGCTGCTTTCCGTCGCGTATCTTGGCGCCACGGAGAATCCGCTCATGGCGAGCATCCGTTTCGGGACCACCGAGCCGCAGGAGAAGAATCTCCACAAGTTGACGGTCGTTGTGATTGTCCCAGCCGATGCGATTCTCACCCTGCCCGTCCGAGGAGGAGAAACGGGCCGGCTCCGCCTGTGGCTCATGGCCGTGGAGAAGGAGACGGGCGCTCGCAGCACGGTGCGTCAGAAGTCCCTTTTGGTGGGCGGGACTGGGGGAGCCGTTCCCATCAACGACTTGTACCGTTTCGAGGTGGCAATGGACCTGGCGATCGGTAGCTACGAAGTCGCCGTCGGCGTGCGCGACGAAACGACCGCGGTAACTTCCCTGATTCGCGAGCCCGTAGCCGTGCCGAGTGCGGGAGCTACCGATGCAAGGCGCTGAAGGCGATACGCGATGTTGATGCGAACGTCGCCGTTCCTGAAACCGATCACGTCTCGCCATGCCATCGGCATGGACGACTCCAGCGACAGCGACCAGGGCGATCCACTCTCACACGATGGAGTCGGCGTCGGATCCCGTTACGCCGGCCCCATCGGCACCCCTCTCGAGCCAACGTTTCCGGAACTCCGATGGGCTGCAGCCCAAGTGTTCGTTGAAGGCCCGGCGAAAAGTCCGTTCGCTGTGGAATCCCACGGCAAATCCGATGTGGCCGACTGCGTCGTTGTGCTCCTGCAGCAGGAGGCACGCCCGCTCGACCCGGCGGTGGGCCAACCACACGACGAACGGCGTTCCGACGTGTTGCCGGAAGTACCTCGAAAAGCCCGTTGATGACATCGCAGCAATGTCGGCCACAGAGTTGCCGTCCAGGTGTTCAACGAGGTGCTCATCCACATAGCGCCGGACCCGGGCCAGCCGTCCGAAGTAGCTAAAGGGGTCGGCCCCGTGCGGGAGCGCGTCGTCCGCAGCGGGTGCTTCGCCGGACACGCTTTCTGCGTCGTCCAACGCCGCGAACTCAATCTCCGCGAATGCGAAGTCGTAGACTTCGATCCGCCGCGTGGCGGCCACCGGGACTCGGCGGTGCCAGCCCGGCGCCCACTCCACGAACGTATGAAACTCGTTCCTCTCGCCCACAGGGTCGACACCCTTGGGCAGGGTGTCCACGAAGACCTCATCGTAGCGTCTGCCAGCGAGTTCAGCCGGAAGGGCTCCCGTATCCACCGAGCACACCCACGAGGACAACCCGGCGACCGCCAACTCCCTCGCATGCTCGCGGGAATCGCGGCCCCAAAGGGGAAACGCGGCCTCCATCCCGGCCTTTCCGACCCCCAACGACAGGCGCTCCCGACGCTGGTCCGACGACAGGTCGCCGAACACCACGAACTCCAGGCCTTCCGCCCGAGCAGCTCCCAAAGCCCGCTGATAGGCGGCTTCACGTTCCTTCTGCGATGTGGTCCAATCCACCGGAACCAACTGCAGCGGCAGTCCCACCGCGCCCGCCTGCTGCTCAAGCAGCTCTCCATGGACGCCATGAAGGAGGACGCGCCCGTTCGTCTCGCCACCGGCGCGATGAGACCAAGAACGTCCCAGACAGGATCCTGCTGTAGCAGATACAGCGCCCATGCAGAGTCCTTACCGCCAGTCCACCAGACCAGCGCCTGCCGCGGACGCCATCTGAAGGAGCGGCTAGACATCGAGGCTGAGCCGCGCCGCTTCAAGCCGCCTCGATGTCGGCACGAGTGAGGTTCCCAGCAACGCAATCCACCTCGACACCGTCATCGAGTTCTCGATCAAGCTGCCGCCCCGGCTTCGGCGGCCAGAGCCTCCGCCACGGTGTCGTAGGTCGGGAAGAGAGACGCCACACCGGCAACGGTCAGCAACTGGACGATCCGCTCAGAGGGCCGGATCAGGATCAGCTTGCGTTCCTCGGCGCGCAGGCGAACCAGGTAGCCCACGAGCTCTCCAATGCCCGTCGAGTCCATGTAGTTCACGTCCGAGAGGTCGAGCAGGACGTGGCCGTCTCCCTCGGACAGACTCCGCTTCAACGCGTCGGCAAGGAAACGTGCGCTCTGACCGAGCTTGATCACGCCCTCCACCGCCAGCAGGCTGGAATCGCCGATCTGTCGCTTGTTGATGATCATTCGTGTCGATCGCGGGGGCGATTCCGCCGACCAAGAGCTGCCGAGAAGACCGCGTCTACCGACTGAAGCGGCCCACGAAGGAACTGCGCTTGCCGGGACTCTTCCAGGTGCCTCCCAGGCCCTCTCCCTGCCAACTGTGCTCGAGTGCGACTCCCGGCTCCGCACCGACCGTCGGAGCCAGTGGCGGGTAGAAGACGGTTTCGTTCCCGCAAAGGTGGTCCCGGTGATCGAGAGGCCGGGTCCGCAGCGCAGCGAGCTCGCCTGCGCTCACCGCCGCGGCCCCGTTCGCCAGCACGTCGAACTCGACCTCCGCTGTCTGAACCTGGGCGACATCCGCGAGCAACTCGCCGCCCATGCCGCGCGCGAAACCCTCGAGAGCCCGCCGCTGCGCCGAGTCCGCATTCGCGTCGACGATGAGGATCGACTCCGCGGCATCGGATTCGGCGTACGGATCGCCGAGCGTAGCTTCCGAGCGCACGACGGCGAGCACCGAAAGCCCCGACAGATCCACGCCGTCCCAGCCGCCTTCATCGACCCGCCAGGCCATGATCGCCTCGTTGCCGACCAATCCGACCTCCGAGTTGGCGAAGCATGGTCCGGTGTAGACATCGGCGGTGCGCGCCTCGACGTAGGTACCCGATATCCCCAGCCCGGCCCCCAGCGTCACGGCTGGAAGAAGCAGACCCAGTGCGACCAGTGCGGCCGCGTGCAGGCGATGCGTTTCGGCAAGTCTCATGTCGGCGAATCTCCGTGGTCCTGGCCGTACCGTTCGACTGATGTCGAACTTCCGAAGCGTTGGAAGCAACTGCGGCCCTCCCGGCAATGTTCCCTCGACGCGACCGCGCCGTCGGGTCCGAGACAGTTCATGCTGTGGGTACACCAGACGAAACCGTCGTCGATTTCGTGCTGCGGATCCACGTCGGCGGCCGGATCCGCCGGGGCGAGGGCCATGAACATCGTCTTCCAACGCAGCCTTCGGCACAGTTCCGGGGTCCCGGCAGCCCCATCGAGTCGGTCAGCCATCTCGTCAGGCCTCCATCCCGGCAGCGCGCAGCAGCGCACGCCTCACTGCAACCGTGGCAAGTTGAATCTTGTACCGATTACCACTCATCGGCCGGGCGCCCTCCACCGCCGCCTCGGCGGCTTCAACGATCCGTTCCGGCGTCAGTTCGCGACCAGCCAGCAGGTCACCGGCCGCGGCCGCGAGCCGGGGAGTCGGCGCCGCGTGACCCAGCACGAGCCGCGCCCGGTCCACCAACGGCCCTTCCACGTACAGGGAGACCGCGGCGGCCATCAGCGGCCAGTCCAGGGACCGGCGCTGCCGTACCTCGTACACGGCCGAGCGGGCAGCGCCGACACTTGCCGTCACCTCGACCAGCAGCTCACCGGGCCCCAACGTGTTCTCACGCTCTCCTTCAGCCCGCGGTGTCCGGTACAGCGCCTCGACCGGCACGCGCCGCTCACCGTCCGGTCCGTGGACTGTCGCTTCCGCCTCGAGCGCGATCAGGAGCGGCGCCAGACTCGAGGGACTGACGAAGCGTGCATCGCCCTGCGGGAAGATCGCGTGGTAGCGGTTGTCGCCTTCGGTGACCATCGAGCGACCGTTCTCTCCTTGCGCGAGCAGACCGAAGCCACGCCGGTAGTACCAGCATCGCGGACGTTGGAGCAGATCGCCGCCGACCGTGCCCATCGCCCGCAACTGCGCACTGGCCACACCGTCGATCGCGGTTCCGAGCGCCGGCACGGCGGCCATCGCATCGGCGTGGTCCCGCAACTCCTGCAACGTCGTCATCGAACCGATCCGGAGCCGGCCGCCAGAGGCGTCGATGCCGGACAGGTCCTCGATGCCGCGCAGCGCGACGAGCCGTTCAACCTGCTCGACATCGTCCTTGAGCAGGCTCAGGAGGTCCGTTCCGCCCGCGAGGACCTCGCTGCCCTCCGCTTCCAGCAGGCTGACCGCCTGCTCTACCGTCTCGGGCGCCGCGTAGCTGAAGGGTCGCATCAGGCAATCCCCCCACGGCCCGCCAGCGCGTCCAGCACACGGTCCGGCGTCAGCGGCAGATAGGGCACGCGCACGCCGATTGCGTTCGCCACCGCGTTGCTGATCGCGGCCCCGGGCGAGATCACGGGCGGCTCTCCCAGGCCGATCACGCCCCGTTCGTCGTACCCGGGGCCGGTCATCATGTGCACTTCCAGCGATCCGACATCCAGGAGACCCGCCAGCTTGTAGAACTCCATGTCCGCGTTCAGCAGACGCCCGGTGACAGGATCCGGAATCCACTCTTCGAACAGCGCATAGCCGACACCCATGATCAGACCGCCGTAGACCTGGCTCTCCGCCAGCCGCCGGTTGACGATCAGGCCGCAGTCCTGCACCGCGATCATCCGCTCGACGTGGACCACGCCGGTGTCCATGTCCACCTCGACTTCCGCGATCTGCACGCCGCCAACGCCGCTCGAAATCAGCCGTCCAGGGCCCGGGTTGCGGCCCTGGGCGCTGACGGGCGCGCCACCGATCCGCGATGCGGCTTCGGTCCAGGACATCCCGCGCGACGGCTCGCCTTCCACGAACACGCGGCCGCCGGCCGCCGTCAACTGCTCCGGGTCCGCCTCCAGCCCGGGCGCGACTCGCGTCAGAACCTCGCGCAGGGCGTCCTGTGCCGCTCGACGGGTCGAGGCACAGACTCCGCCGACCGTCGAACTGCCACCGGACGGACCCGACTGCGGGAACCGGTTGTCGCCCAGGGATACCCGCACCTGGGGCAATTCGAGGCCGAACGTCTCGGCCAGCACCTGGGCAACGATCGTGCGCGTCCCCGTACCGATGTCCTGGGAGCCGAGCCGGGCCTCCACCGCACCGTCGGGATGCACGGTCACGTCGCAGTTGCTCGCGTGGCCGCGCCCGCCCCAGGTGTGAATCGAAACGCCCAGGCCGCGCTGGAGAGCGCTGTCCCGGGACCTCTTGCGCGGCTGCCAGCGTTCCTTCCACCCGGCCATCCCGGCGGCGATGCCGAGTTCTTCCCGATACACGTCGGCGCGGCCGGTGAACTCAAGGTTCCGGTCCAGGAACTCGATCGGGTCGAGGTCCAGCTCATTCGCCAGATCGTCCAGACTCGCCATCGTCAGGAAGCACGCTTGGGGGTGATTGGGCGCCCGCCAGGCCCGCGATCCGGCCAGGTTGGTCGGCACGGACGTGTGACGGAGGCGCCGGTTCGGCAATCTGCTGAACACATACGGCAGCGGCGTCTGGCCGGTGCCCGGCAAGCCGCCCGAGCCCCAGGAGTCCGAATCCCAGGCCACCAGCTTGCCCTGCTCGTCCGCCGCCACCCGGACCCGGGCGAAAGCGGACGGCCGGCTCCCGGCCACCGACACTTCCTGGTCCCGGTCCAGGAACAGCTTGACCGGCGCGCCGGCCTCGCGAGCGAGTTCCGCACCGACGATCCCCCAGCGGTCCGGTGAGAACTTGGAGCCGAAGCCGCCGCCCATGTACTCGGTCCGGATCCGCACCTGGGTCGCCGGCATGCCGAATTCCGAGGCGAACTGGCCCGCCAGAGTGGAGACCGCCTGCGTCGAGGCATGAACCTCGAGTTCGTCACCGTCCCAGGCCGCGACCTGACCGTGCGGTTCGAGACACATGTGGGCCATCTGCGGCATCCCGAGCGTCTGCTCCACCGCGCGATGGGCGGACGCGAAGGCGGCGTCCGGGTCTCCGTCGGTGCGCTCGGAACCCGGCTGGGCCGCCGGCGCGCGGTCGCGGTACTTCTCCGTGACGAAGTGAGGCAGGACCTCGTACTCGACCCGGATCGCACGCAGCGCGTCGCGGGCGATGTCCTCGGTGTCGGCAGCGACCGCGGCCACCTCGTCGCCCGCCCACTGGATCTCGGAACCTTCGCCCTGGATCACGTGGACGACGCGTACGCCGGGAATCGCTTCCGCCGCCGATGTGTCGAGCGCCACGATCCGGGCATGGGCGTGGGAACAGGTCAGGATCTTCGCGGCCAGAAGGCCCGGCGGATTCTGGTCCGACGGGTATCTGGCGAAGCCGGTCGACTTGACCGGACCGTCCAGGCGGGCCGGGCGGCCGCCGATCTGCCCTCTACGGTCCGCTTCGGGCCAGGAGTAGTCAGCCACCGACGTTCCCTCCGCCGTGTCCGCCAGCCTGGCCCGGTCCACCGACCACGGCGCGGATGCCCATGTAGGTCCCGCAGCGGCAGAAGTTGCCGCCCAGTCCGGCTTCGATCTCCTCCTCGCCCGGGGCCGGGTTGCGCGCCAGCAGCGCCGCGGTGGCGACGACGAAGCCCGGCGTGCAGTAGCCGCACTGCTGCGCGTCGTTCTCGACGAAGGCGCGCTGGACCTCGTGCATGGCCTCCGGCGAGCCCAGTCCCTCGACGGTCGTGATGCTGCGCCCGGCGGATTCGATCAACAGCCGGCTGCACGCGTAGATCGGCTGGCCGTCCTCGAGCACAGTGCAGGCGCCGCAGGTGCCGCGGTCGCAGACTTTCTTCGGGCCTGTCGTGTCCAGGACATCCCGCAGCCCGTCGAGCAGCGTGACGCGCGGTTCCACTTCCAGGCGGCGGACGGCGCCGTTCACTTCAAGTTCGACCTCGACCGGGCCCGGCCCGACGTTTCGGACGCCGTCTGCATCGTTCGCCGCGGCGGCAGCAGCCGCGTCGCCCGGCAGCAGCCCCGCCGCCAGACCACCCGAGAGGGCCCCGGCGGCGCCGCCACGCAGGAACGACCGGCGAGAGAATCCGGAGCCCTTTGCGTCGTCGCTCACGCGTCTTTCCTTCCAGTGAGAGTCGTCCACTCTAGCAGCCGGAGCAGTCCCTTGCGCACGCTCCCGCGCCGCATCGCCTTAGGGCTGCACCGCGCCCGAATCCCGATGCCGCAACCGACTGCACACCTCGACGAACTGCGACAGGCCGTCCGCGGTGAGCATTCCCCGTAGCTCCTGGTCCCGGACCACCCAGAGCGCTCGCGCCGAGCTTTGCAACTGCCGCAGCACCTCCATCAGGTCGCAGTCCTCGGTCACGGTCAGCGGCTGGCGGTTCATCAGTTCGAGCAGCGGGGTGTCGCCCGGGCAACGGGCGACCAGGTCGAGCAGGCGCTCGCGGTCCACCTCGCCCGCAACCCGTCCCCAGCCATCCACGACCGGGAACTGCCGCTGGGTCGTGGAGAGCAGAAGGCGCACCGCCCACTCGATCGTGTCCTGCGGCGCCAGCCGTTCGCAGCGCGTCATCATCGCCTCGCCGGCGCGGCGGCCCTGCAGGACCTGCAGCGTCCGCACCAGGGAAGATTCCCGGCTGGCGCCGACGAGCACGAAGAAGGCGGTCAAGAGCAGCAGAATGCTGAACGCCATGCCCCCCGGCCACGGCACGAGCGCCGCCACCCCCAGCAGCGCGGCCAGCACCATCCCCAGCCGGGTGGCGATCTTGGTCGCCCGTTCCTGACCCAGGAAGGAGGACAGCGCCGAGCGGAGGATACGGCCGCCGTCGAGGGGAAACGCGGGCAGCAGGTTGAGCGCGAACAGGCACAGATTGCCGAACAGCAACCACTGCAGTGCCGAAGGCAGGTCGACGACGGGGCCGACGCCCCACGGCGGCAGCCCGGCCAAGACCAGCCCGAAGAAAAGCGTCGTCGCCAGACCCAGGTTCACCAGCGGACCGGCCGCCGCGATCGCCAACTCGGCCCTGCCCTGCGGATAACCGTCCAGGCGGGCCACGCCCCCAATCGGCGTCAAGACGATCTCACGCGTCTCGATCCCGTACCGGCGAGCAGTCAGCGCGTGGCCCAACTCGTGAACGACGACACTCGCCAACAGCCCCACGACAACCAGGCCGACCATCGCGACGTTGCTCTGCATGTCCGGCGCCAGCACCGCCAGCCAGACCAGGAGCAGGATGAACGTGAAGTGGACCCGCACGCGGATGCCGAACAGATTGAACATCGGAAACGCGAGCCTGCCGATCAACGGTCTCATCCCGCGCGCCTCCTGCCGGCTTCTCCGGCGCCGCTCAGCAACCCGGCAAGCCGTCCCAGCCCCGAGACCAGCATCCGGTCGCTGCAGGCGTACGACAGACGGATGTGGCCCTCGCAGCCGAAAGCCGAACCGGGGGTCGTCGCCACACCGGCCTCGTCGAGCAGACGGCGACTGAACGCCGCGGAGTCGGGGCAGTCCTCGTCGAACCAGGCGCTCACGTCCGGGAACACATAGAAGGCGCCGGCCGGCGGCGGGCAAACGACGCCCGGAATCCGGTCCAGCTCCGCCAGCAGGAGCCGGCGACGCCGCGCGCAAGCCGCCACCAGGTCTGCCGCCTCGGGCGGTTCCCTCTCGAGCACCGCTTCGGCGCCGGCCATCGCGAACGAGGTCGCGTTCGAGGTCACGTGGCTCTGCACCGCGGCCGCCGCGGCCACCACCGAAGGGGCGCCGAGCAGGTAGCCCAGCCGCCATCCGGTCATCGCGTACGTCTTCGAGAAGGAACCCACGAGGACGACCGTCTCCGGATACCTCGCCGCCAGGGACGCCACGCTGGCGTGCCGCTTGCCGTCGTAGACGAACCGCTCGTACGTCTCGTCGGAGATCAGCAGGGCGTTCCGCTCGGCGCAGGCGGCCGCGATCCGTTCCAGATCGAGGATCGACACGACCGCGCCCGTCGGATTGCAGGGCGAGTTGACGATCACCGCGCGCGTGCGTTCCGACATCGCCTCGAGCAGCGGTTGGGCCCGGATCGCGAAGCCGTCGGCGGGCACCATCGGCACCGTGACCGCCGCGGCACCCGCAAGCCTCACCTGGGCCGGGATGCTGACCCAGGCCGGCGTCGGCACGACGACCTCGTCGCCCGCCGACAGAAACGCTTTCGCGAGCTGGTACAGGGCAGCCTTGGCGCCCACCGTGACCAGCACGTTGGCCGCGCCCCAGGGTGCTCCCCGGGAAGCGTACCGGGCCGCGAGGCCGGCTCTGAGTTCGGGCGTGCCTTCGAGCACCGTATACTTCGTCCGGCCCTCGTCGAGGGCTCGTTGCGCAGCCCTTACCGCTGTCTCCGGCGAGGGGAAGTCGGGCTCTCCGGCTCCCAGGTCGAACACCTCGACCCCCTCGCGGCGCAGCTCGGCCACCCGCCGGGAGACAGCCATCGTCGCCGACTCGCGCTCACCGGAAGGCATGAAGCAGGATCGTAGCAGCAGGTTGGGAGCAGGGGCGGCGGTTGCCGTCGCCGCGATCCTGTGCCTCGCGGCGGTCGCGGGAGGCCAGTTCCGACCGCCTCAGATGGCTTCGCTCGAGGCCTTCTCCGACCGGACGTCCTACGCTCCCGGCGAGGCGGTGCGCATCGCCGCCGTGATCACGATCGAAGACGGCTGGCACATCCAGAGCAACACGCCGAGCTTCGACTACCTGATCCCCACCGAGATCGCCTTCGAGCTGCCCGCCGGCTGGCCGCAGCCCGACGTCCGCTACCCCGACCACGTGATGTGGGAGTTCGGGTTCTCGGAGGAGCTGCTGGCTGTCTACGAGCACGAGGCGGTGATCCACGCGGACCTCGACCTGCCCGCGGACGCGGCAGCCGGCGCCGTCGACGTGTCCGCCGAAATCACCTACCAGGCCTGTGACGACATCCAGTGTCTGCCGCCGGTCACCGCCGAGGCCACGGTGTCGCTCGAGATCGGCGCCACCGGCGAGCCGACCGGCCATCCAGCCTTCGACGCCACTCCGGCGGGATCGGCCGGCACGTCCTCCGGCGCCCCGGGGCTGTTCGCCGTCCTGATTCCGGCCCTGCTCGGCGGACTGATCCTGAACGGCATGCCGTGCGTGCTCCCGATCGTCTCCCTCAAGCTCTTCGGACTCGCCCAGGCTTCGGGCCGGCCACGCCGGGAGATCACGGCGGGCGCGCTGATGACGACGCTGGGCATCCTCGTCTCGTTCTGGGTGCTCGCGGCGGCGACGCTGCTGGCCCGCTCGGCCGGCCAGGCAGTGGGCTGGGGAATCCAGTTCCAGAACCCCCTGTTCGTCACTTTCCTGGTGCTCGTCCTCACCCTGTTCGCCCTGAACATCTGGGGTCTGTTCGAGATCCAGTTGCCGCACGCGATAACCAACCGTCTGGGCGGCCACCGCAGCGAGGGCTACTCCGGGCACTTCTTCTCCGGCGTCTTCGCCACCCTGATGGCGACCCCGTGCTCCGCGCCCTTCCTCGGCACCGCGATCGGCTTCGCCCTCAGCCAGCCGGGAACCACGATCGTGACCGTCTTCACCGCGGTCGGCGTCGGACTCGCGGCCCCCTACCTGCTGCTCGCCGCCGTCCCCAACGCGGTCAGGATGCTGCCGAAACCCGGCGAGTGGATGGCGACGCTGCGCGGGATCATGGGCTTTCTGATCGCCGGCACGACGGTCTGGCTGCTCTACGTCCTCGCCGCCCAGATGGACAGCGCCCGCCTCGCCTTTCTCGAGATCGGGCTTCTCGTCCTCGCCCTCTTCATCTGGTTGCAGGGCCGGACACAGGGAACTGCGCCACGCATCCTCGGACGCGTCGGCGCGGTGGCCGCGGCCGTCTTCGTGCTGGTCCTGGCGAACGGCGCACCGGCCCTTTCCGGCGGCGGCGGATCCGGACCTGCCACGCAACACGTCCTGAACTGGGTTCCCTTCGACCCTGTCCAGGCCGAAACCCTCGCCGAGGAGGGGCGACTGGTCTTCGTCGACGTCACCGCGGACTGGTGCGCCACCTGCAAGGTGAACGAACGTCTCGTCCTCGAGACCGAGGAGACGGCCGCCCTCTTCACCCGCTACGACGTCGTGGCGATGCAGGCCGACTGGACCAATCGGGACGACGGTATCGCCCGCTATCTGGCGAGCTTCGGACGCTACGGCATCCCCTTCTACGCGCTCTACCGGCCGAACCAGGAGCCGCACGTCTTCAGCGAGCTTCTCCGGAAAGGCAGGCTGGAAGAGGCGATCCAGAGTTCAGCCTCCGGCGCGGTCGCCGCGCGCTAGGGCCGATCAGGCCGGAGGCCGCGGCGAGGCCACCTGCACGTCCCCTTCGTCCTCGCTCCCGAGCAGGAAGATCTGGTCCAGCCGCCGCACGGAGGCGCCGGCGTCGAAGTCCAGGCAGAGATCCGCTCCGTCCAGCATCCCCGTCTCGCCGTGCCCGGTCTCGTCGCCCAGCAGGACCACCCACCGGTCCCCGACCCGGACGAGGTCGCCCGGCGCCGGCGAGCCCGCGTCCGGGGCACGCCACGACAGGCTGCCGTCGAGCGACGCAAGCTGCCAGTTCAGGTCATCCCAGCCGACGCCACCGGCATTCAGCAGCTCCTGCAGCAGGGTCACGCGGCTGAATGCGAGCCGGTCGCCGTGGAGCGCCTGAAGGCGCGCCAGGGCCGCCTCATCCCACTCGCCGTCGCCGCGGACGATTCCCGGCAGCCCGAACACCGCCGACGGGACGCGCAGCGCGTCCGGCAGGCGCGCCTCGACCCGGGTCGCGCCTGGAAGGACCTCGGACTTCACCCGCTGATCCGGAACCAGGGCGTTCTCGTCCAGCGAGGTCTCCACCCAGACCTGGTACCGAAGGGTTCCGAAGTCCCGCTCGACAGGCGGACCGTCGTCCTCCATCCAACTGTCGAAGTAGGCCTCGAGCGTGCCGTCGATCGACCACGCGCTGCCCCACTCGGGCCGAAAGAACTGCTCGTAGCCAAAGTTCTCGAGGTCGGCGCCGTTCTCCACTTCGCGAAAGGGGAGCCCGTTCTCGACGCTGAACCAGAGCAACCTGACCCGGCCGAGCACGCTCAGCTCTTCCACCGGCAAGGCATCGACCTCCCGGCCGTCGAGCACTACCCGCGGGGTGGCGCTGTAGTACACGGCCTCGCCGTCTCCGTCGCGCTGCGCCTCGACGACCGCATGCAACCGGAAGCTCTCGCCGGCGCCGAGTTCGACCGTGCCCGTCCTCGCCATGCCCGCGTCGCCGACTTCCACGCCAACCCAGGCCCGGACCAGCCTGGGCGCCCTCGCCTCCTGCGCCTTCGGCGCGAACCACAGAACGACCGCCGCTACGGCGACGATGCCGGCCACGATCGCGAACAGCAGGAGATTGCGGCGCACGCTCGCGATCTTATGTCGGCAGCACGGAGCGGAAGGTGAGACGATGCAGCGGCGTCGGCCCCAGTTCCTTCAGCGCGGCGCGGTGATCCTCCGACGCGTACCCCTTGTGGCGGGCAAACCCGAAACCCGGGTACTGCCGGTCGTACGCCGCCATCAAGCGGTCCCTGTCCGTCTTGGCGATGATCGAGGCGCAGGCAACGGCGAAACTGAGCGAATCGGCCCGCACCAGGGGCACCAGGGGCACGTCGGCACCGCATACGTCCACCGCTTCGAGCCGCACGGCATCGACGAGGGCGACGGCTGGGCGCACCGGCAGTGACCGCAGCGCGCTCCGCATCGCCCAACGGGTGGCTTCGAGCACGTTGATGCGGTCGATCAAGGCGGCGTCGCCCCTGGCAACCGACCAGGCGACCGCCCGCTGCCTGATCGCTCCGGCCAACCGCTCGCGCTGCCGCGGGGACAGCCGCTTGCTGTCGTCGACCCCCGGAATCAGGGTGTCCGGCGTGACGACGACCGCCGCCGCGACGACCGGGCCGGCCAGGCAGCCTCGACCCGCCTCGTCAACGCCGGCGACAAGCCCGTAGCCGGCGGTCGCGAACTGCTGCTCGAGCCCGCGCATCAGGCGCAAGCGGTACGTCTCGGCGATCAGCGCCGCCAAACCCGTCGCGGACTTCGAGTTCGTCAGCGCTTGCGGAGCTCCTCGATGCGGGCGGCGCGGCCGCGCCGCTTGCGGAGGTAGTAGAGCTTGGCGCGACGGACCCTGCCCCGGCGCACGACCTCGATCTGGCCGATCACCGGCGAATGAAGCGGAAAGATCCGCTCGACACCGATGCCGCCCGAGACCTTGCGCACGGTGAACGTCTCCCGGGTGCCGCTGCCGCGGCGGGAGATCACCACGCCCTGGAAGATCTGGATCCGCTCCTTGGCGCCCTCTCTGACCCGAACGTGGACCTTGACCGTGTCACCGGCCCGAAAATCGGGCAGGCCCTGCTGCACGTACTCCTGCTCGACTTGCTGTAGATCGTGCATTGCGTGTCACCTGTGCCTGAGCCGCAGTTCTGACCCCGCGGCTTCGTTATCAGCGGTAGCGGCTTCGCGTCCCTCCTGCGAACCGGACGGCTCTTGCATCCAGGCTCGCACACCGCGAAGCGGTCAGGACGCGGATTATCGCCTGTTCGGCGCCCTCCGCGCAAGCTCCGGCGCGGAGGCTTCCCCGCCCAGCAGGTCCGGCCGCTTGCGGCGAGTCGCCTCGAGCGCCTGCTCCCGGCGCCATTCGTCGATGCGGGCATGGTCGCCGGATCGCAGCACTTCCGGCACCTCGATGCCCTCGACGACCGGCGGGCGCGTGTAGTGCGGGTGGTCGAGGAGGCCGGTGCGAAAACTCTCGTTCGCGACCGAAGACTGCCGCCCGACGACGCCGGGGACCTGACGTGATATCGCCTCGATCACGACCATCGCCGGCACCTCCCCGCCCGACAGGACATAGTCGCCGATCGACAGTTCGGAGTCGACGACCAGGTCGCGCACCCTCTCGTCGACCGCCTCGTAGCGGCCGCACAAGAGCACCAGCCGCTCCTCGTGCGCCAGGGCCTGGACCTTCGCATCATCCAGGCGCTCTCCCTGCGGTGAGAGCAGGATGCGCTGGGCGGCGGGGTCCGCGCCGGCGATCGTCCGCACCGCCTTGAGCCAGGGCGGCGCGGTCATCACCATCCCGCCACCGCCGCCGTAGGGCTCGTCGTCCACACTGCGGTGGGGATCGTCCGTGTAGTCGCGCAGGTCGTGGACCCGCACGTCGAGCAGGCCGGCCGCTCTCGCCCGACCGATCAGGCTCGCCTCCAGGAACTCGCGGAAGACCGCGGGCAGGATGGTTACGACGTCGATCCGCATGCTTCCAGGAAGCCCTTGGGCAGGTCGCTGCGAATCAGACGTTCCTCGACGTCGATCTCGGGCAGCAATTGGTTCACGAACGGAATGAGCACCGAGCCGCCGCCAGCCGGCCGCGCCACCGCAAGCAGCACGCCGCCGCCGTCCTCGACCACCTCGGTGACCTCGCCCAGGTCGCCCAACGCCCTGTCCACGACCCGGCAGCCAACGAGCTGGAAGTAGTAGAAGCTGCCCTCTTCCGCCGCCGGCACGCTCTCCTCCGGAACTTCGAGCAGCGCGCCCCGGAGCGCCTCCGCTGCGTAGCGGTCCGACACGCCGACGAACTGAACCAGTTCCCGACCCCGATGCGACCGGCTCGATGCGACCTCCAGCCGCCGCGGCTGAACCCCGTCCCGCACGAAGAGCTCCGAGCCGCGCGCAAAGCGGGCCGGGTTCTCGCTGTCAGGCAGGACGAGTACTTCGCCGCGCAGCCCGTGGGCCCGCAGGACGGAGCCGACGACGATCATCTCCGAGTCGTCGCTACGGGTCCCCGAGTGATCGCTACAGGTCATTGCGGCGCCTGTTCCATCCTCACGTCTGAACCCTCGAGCCCGGGATCGGCGCCGGCTCAACCGTGGCTACTCCGGTTCGACGATCTCGACTTCGTAGTACTCGCCGGTCTCGGCCCCGCGTACCTCAAGCAGCGCGCGCAGCGAGCGCACGCTGCGTCCCTGGCGTCCGATCACGCGCCCAAGCTCATCCGGCGCGACCTCCACCTGCAGCACGATCGCGTCCTCTTCCTCGATCTCGTCGACCCGAACCGCCTCGGGTGCATCGACGATCGACCGAACGACGCCGGCGAGCTGATCGGCGACCTCCGACACGCCCTAGGATTCCGCCGTGGCAGAAGCTCTACGCACCAGGCCCCGAACGGTGTCCGTGACCTGCGCACCCCGCGAAACCCAGTGGTCGATGCGGTCCGTCTTGAGGCGAATCACCACCGGGTCCTTGCGCGGGTCGTAGTGCCCGAGTTCCTCGATCACCCGCGACGAAGGGACCTTGCGGCTGTCCGACACGACGACGCGGTAGAACGGTCTGTGGCGCGAACCCATGCGCCGGAGTCTTATCTTCACCATGTTTCGGTTTTCCCGTGTTGTTCAGTCGCCCGCTCTACGGTCACGCCGGAGCCTAGGCAGCGGCGGAGTCTAGCACCAGAACGGCGTTGCTCCAGGGATTTTGCGAGCAAGAACGCCAAGACGCGCGCGGGAGCGGGTTGCCTACTTCCCTCCGAAGTACGCCTTGACCGCGCCGCGGCCGGCCTCCTGGTCGGTCTTTGAGCGGCGGATGGCCAGGCAGCCGCTGCCGTCGCCTTCGCGCTCGACGTCGGCGGTTCCGATGGCCGCGACTTCGGAGGCCCGGAGCAGGGCGTCGCTCATCGTGCGCAGGAGCGCCGCGTCGCGGAGTCCGGAGGCGGTTCCCTCGGCCGCGGCCGCGGCCTGCTTGATCGCCGCCGGCGCGTTCGAGCTGGTTCATGGTGGTTCTTGCAGGTGGGTCAAGTTCCAATAACCGGATCATCGAACGGAACAAGCCTGCGCTACACGGAGACCGTCATGAACAGAGCCCCCTGACCCTCAGGCAGCGAGCCGCCCAGCCCCCTGAGCCAGGCTCCGATAGGTCGATCCGCTAGCCGCGGACGACTTGGCGCAGCCTCGTCGGCCGCGCTGAACCAGCACAGGTTGACCCCGCTACCGGGGCGCAACGGCCGCTGACGATTCCCCCGGAGGGAGATGACCCGCTACGGAGGACGCAACGAATCCCCTCTGAGGGAGCATCTACTCAACCCTACGACGGGGCTGGTCGCGGGCCGTAGCGGGCCATCCTTCAGCGTAGCGCAAAGGGGGGCGCACAGGGAGCGTTCCTTGACAGACCCGACCGGGCGCAGCTACCGTACCGGCCATCTACTCAACCCTACAGTCGGGAACGTTCGCGGAATGGCCGCAAACGGCGGGCTGTAGCACCTGCCCACGGAGCCGAAAACCTTGAAGGGAGTTCGCCGGTCGCTGGCCGTCGCCGCGCTGGTCCTGCAGATCGTGCCGCCGTTGTGCGTGTTCGTCTTCATCTGCGGCGCCGGGTTCATCCCGGCTCCGCCGGAGACGTGCGCGGAGAAGTTCTGGCGCTGCGTGATCGAGGAAGGCCGCGCTGTCAGTGACTGCGGCCGCGAGTTCGTCGCCTGTCTCGGGCCGTGGGGAGGACCACGCCCCTAACGGGGAGGGAGGCTACGAAGTGAAGGAAGCTCTACGGGGCACGCTGCTCAGCGTGCTATTCTTCGCACTGATTCTTGGGGTATCGGGCCTTGCTTACGCCAACGACAAGCCGCCTGCCTGCGATGGCCCAGGGTCCGGTTGGTGTACAAACAGCGGTGGTGACGTTGTGTATCTGGCCCCTGACTACTGCGGTCGATGGGGTAGTATCTCAAGATGGTCCGGGCGGATAGCAATGGCAGCCGGCATAGCGTCTGCGGCGGGAATGGGGCCGGCGGTCGGGGTCTTCGTAGTGGCGGGCGCCATCTCCATTTGGGCCGGAGCGGCATCGGAGGGCTGCGGCTGATGAGGATCCTGAACGGATACAGAAGACTGGACGACAAGGTGTCGTTCTGGTTCGGCGTTGGCTTTCTGGCGCTGTACTGTTGCCTCGCTGCTTTCTGACCCGGCTACACCGTCCGTTGCTCGCGGCGTTGATCGTCGCGCTGTTGCTGGCTGCGCCGGCAACGGCTGCCGGCGAGTCCTGTACGCGGGTCGCTGTCGATCCGGTCTGGGTTCCGCATCCCTGGTTCCCTAGCTGCTGGTGGTCGCCGTGATCGTGTGTCGCTTCGGCGGACCGTAAACGGCGGACGATCCGCCGCAAGTCACCATCTGGCCGGTCTACGGTGCGGGGTACTGCATCGACTAGAGCCAACGGCTCAGACTTTCAACTTACTGCCGCCGTCTCCGGGCAACCGGGGGCGGCGGTTCTACGTTCGGGGACCGGCTCCTGCAGGACCCGTGCGGTCGTTTCCGGCTCAGCGGAAGAGGGACCCGATCCACTCGCTCAGCAATAGCACCGTCACCGCGCCGCCCGCGTCACCGACGAAGCTGATCGTCAGCAATACCCAGCAGGCGCGGTTCAGCGCCGTGTGCATCTGTCTCGCGGTGTCGGCAAGGGCATCGATCTCGTTGCGCAGCTCGGGCATCCCGTGGAGCAATCGAGTCACGGTGCGCTCGCTCTTGGTGATCTCGACGAGTACGCGCCGGTTCTCCCGCATCCGGTCTTCGGTGCTGGCCATCATCCCCACCTGGGGTCGTCGCGGCCGAACGAGTCACCGCAATCTAACTGTTCGTCGTCGCGATCGTGCTCCTGTTTCCTCGACCACTCCCTTTCCCGCTGCCGCTGAGCTTCCGCCGCACGCTGGCGCCTGGCTTCCGCCTAGCGCTGCCGCTCCTGCATCTCCCGCATCCAGCGGGCGACCCGCTCGACCTCGTGGCGGAGTTCCCGGACGCACTCCCAGAGCGCCGCGGCCGCCCTCTCGATGGCCTGCCGCAGCTCGTGGTCGAATCTCGATATGCGCTCGATCCCGGACGGCCGCAGCTCAGGCCCTTCCCGCTCTTGTCGTCGAGGCTGCTCGGGCGCAGGGTTCCTCTCGAGGGCGCGGCTGACTCGCTCGGCCGGCCGCCCTCGTCGCCTTGGGCCAGGGCCGCGGCGGCGCGTACGGCGAGGCTCCGGTGATCGACGCGCTTCACTCGGCCGGCCCACTGTTCCCGGGGGCCGGGGAGCCAGTCCCGTGGTCGGCGGCGCTCGACTTCCGCGCGTCGCCGCGGCGCTCGCTCCAGACGATGTGAGCGTGCGGGTTGTGGCCCTTGCCCTCGTGGATGGCGAGTGTGTACGGCAGCCGCTCGGCGGCTGTCAGATGCTGATGTAGCCCGGAGCGCACTCGTCCAGCATCCCGAAGACCCTACGGAGCGGGGCCTGCGGCACGGACACACTCAGGCAGCCAACTGGACTGGCAGACTCTCCCCTGCGGGCAGGACAGGATTGTTCTTCGAGCGCAGCTCAAGCTCGACAACAGTGACTCGAGGGTCGGGGTTCGGCTCCAGCGTCAACGAGCTATCGACCTTTCCGGCCGCAACCATCAACCGGCCTTCGGCGAACTTCGCACCGCCCCAGGCATCGGCACTGTCGAAGAACTCGAGCACGCTCTCCCGGAAGGCCTCGAACGGGGCATTCCCGGCCATGTCGTAGAGCACGGTCTGTACGTCCTCCTTGTAGGCCAGGTACGCCTCGGTCACGGTCGAGCCCACGCCGGCGACACCGCCCGGCTTCAAGCCATGCGCGATGTACTCGCCGCTCGCTTCCTTCGTCACGACGGCCGCGCCGCACAACTCCACGCCGGCAAGCCATCCCTCGCCGACAACGGAAGTGCGGAACTTGAACACGAGGGGGTAGACCATGTCGACCCCCTCGGCACGCCACTCGCTGATCAGGAGTTCAGTCTTGTCCATAGGCCAGTTCCTTGCTCCCGGAGAGCACGAATCGGACGCCGGGAAACACTACGTCCGCGAGCCAACTGTCAACTCTACTCGTTGCTTCCCGACAGCGGCGTCTTCGGCGAGCACGACGGATCGCTATGTGTTACGTGAGCCCGCGGTAGCGGCGAGGCACGTCCATTCGAGCGTGCAGAACGCGAGCGATGCGAACGCTCGCTTCCCGCTGCAGGTAGAAGACGACGTGAGCCTGGAACTCGTGACGTCTCACCCCCGCCGCAATCCGGTCGGCGCGACGGCCGAGCATCGGGTACTCCGCGAGGAGCTCGAAGCAGGCATGCAGACCGTTGAGGTACTTCCTCGCTGCGGCAAGCCCGTGCTGCTCGATCGTGTAGGTGTAAATGTCCTCGATGTCGGAGGCCGCCTTTCGCGAGACGCTATAGACGCCCATCGCTTCGAAGGCGCGCTTCGACTTCTTCCATGATGGAAGGCACCGTCTTCTCGCTTGGACCGCTGTCGATGCCTTCCTGTACGGCTGCCTGAAGCGACTCGAAGTCGACCCGCCGTTCCCGGTCGTGTCGAATCAGATCGCGAATGTACTCGCTGTCATTGGTGAAGTGGCCCGCGGCGATTCGCGTCTTGATCCATCGATCCTGCAGGTCCGTCAGGGTAATCGTCTTTCGGATAGTGGTCATGTTGTCCTCAGAGGCGCTCTCGGTCATACTATCGGCGCAGAATAGCATCGCGGTGCCTTGCCGTCCAAGGGAACTTCGCGAGCCGGTCGACACTGCTCACATCCCCCGGATGCCCTTCATCCACTTGCCCTTCGTGCGCTTCATCAGCTTGCGCATCTGGCGGTACTGCTTGATCAACTGGTTCAGCTCCTGGACCGTTCGGCCGGCGCCGCGGGCGACGCGGCGGCGGCGGCTGGCGTTCAGGATCGCCGGGTTCCGTCGTTCGCGCGGGGTCATCGAGTCGATCAGGGCGGTGACCCCGACCAGCCGGCTTTCATCGACGGCGTCGGCCATATTGGCGCCGCGGAACTGCCCCGGCAGCAACTCGAGGAGTTGAGTCAGAGGTCCCATCCGGCGCAACTGGCGCAACTGGTCGCGCAGGTCCTCGAGCGTGAACTCCTGGCGGGCGATCCGCTCCGCGAGTCGCTCCGTCTCTTCGCGGTCGACGACCCGCTCGGCCTTCTCGATCAGGGACAGCACGTCGCCCATGCCCAGGATGCGGGACGCGAGCCGGTCGGGCGCGAAGAGCTCGAGGTCTTCCAGCTTCTCGCCCACGCCGACGAAGCGAAGCGGGACCTCGGTGACTCCCCTGAGCGACAGCGCGGCGCCGCCGCGGGCGTCGCCGTCGAGCTTGGTCATCACCGCGCCGGTGAGCGGGGCGCCCTCGGCAAAGGCGGAGGCGCTCCGGACGGCGTCCTGGCCGGTCATCGCGTCGCAGACGAAGAGAGTCTCGCAAGGACCTGTCCGGTCGATGACGGCCTTCAACTCGGCCATCGACTCAGCATCGACATGGAGCCTGCCCGCGGTGTCGAAGATCAGCGTGTCGAAACCTTCCTCGCGAGCCGCGCCAAGCGCCCGATCGGCGAACGCCTCCAGCTTCTCGCCAGCCCGCGGCTCGAGCACCGTCGTCTTCGCCGCGGCGCCGACCTGTCTGAGCTGCTCGATCGCCGCCGCCCGCCTGAGGTCTCCGGCCGCCAGCACGGGTCTCCGGCCCTGGCCCCGCAGCCGCTGCGCCAGCTTGCCCGCGGTCGTTGTCTTGCCGGAGCCCTGCAGGCCGCAGAGCACGACGACCGCCGGACCGCCCTCGAGTTCGAGTTCACGCCCAGGCTCACCGAGCACCGCGATCAGCTCGTCGCGCACGATACGGACCATGTGTTGATCGGGGGTCAGGCTGCTCAGCACCTCATCGCCCAGCGCCTGCTCCTGGACGCGCCCGACGAAGGAGCGCACGACCCGAACGTGGACGTCGGCCTCCAGCAGGGCGAGACGGATCTGGCGCACCGCGCGCCGGACGTCGTCCTGCGAGATGCGGCCCTCCGAGCGCAGGGAGCGGAAGACTCCCTGGAGCTTGTCCTGAAGACCCTCGAACATCAGGCGATCTTCGCCGCCCGCCGCCGGCCGAGTGCGACCAGGGCAGGCAGCAGCGTGATCGAGACCAGGGCGGTGGCGACCGCGCCGAGAATGGCGACGATGCCCATCGAGCGCAGGCCCGGGTAGTGCGACAGGGCGAGCGATCCGAAACCGACGCTGGTCGAGACGGCGGCGAGCACGATCGCCTTGCCGGTTTCACCCAGGGCCGCGACCAGACGCTCGCCCTCAAGCGCCTCGGGGCCGAAGCCGACCTCGCGCCAGCGGTGGACCATGTGCACTCCGTAGTCCACGCCGATGCCGATGATCATCGTGACGACGAAGACGTTGAAGAAGTTCATGTCCTCCCCGATCAGCACCATGATCCCGAGCATCCAGACCACGCCGATGCTCAGGGGCAGCAGGGAGAGGAGGGTGCTGACCACCCATCGATAGTCCAGGAACAGGAGCAGGGCAACCAGCAGGAAGCCGATGACGGAAGCCGTCACCGCGTCGACGCGAATGCCGTTCCGCAGCCGTTCGCCGACCACGTTCACGCCGGTGACCTGAGCCTGCGGGCCCAGTCGCTCCGCGAGCTCATGGGCCCCCGGCGGCGCGCCCCGGCGCCACATGCCCGGCGGCGGGTAGAGGTAGACGACCAGCTTCGTGTCACCCTCGTTCCGGCTCATGTAGCGCTCCAGCATCCGTCCGATCTGGGGCGAATCCCGTAGCGTTGCCGCCGTCACGGGCGCCCGGCCGGCCCCGGCATCGGCCAGCAGATCGATACCGCGACGGAAGGGCTCCGCTCGCAGGCCCTCCTCGGTCGCATGGCGCTCGAACAACTCGTGCAGGCGCTCCCGGTCCAGCAACTCCCGGTGACGATCCAGCCAGTCGTGTGCCGCGGCCTGACTCGCCGGCGACGGCACCAGGCTGCCGATCCCGCGGATCCCCGTGAGGACCCCGCCGTCCACCAGCTCCTGGGCCCCCTCCTCGGCCTGGATGGAGAGTTCCAGGGCCTCGGCTTCCGTCTCGCCCGAGAGCACGATCATCGTGTAGTTCAGCCCCGAGCCGAAGTACTCCGCCACCTCGTCCTGCACCTCGACGCCGGGATTCCCCTGCGGCCTGAGCTCCCTGATCGCGTCCTCGAACTCCAGGCGCGGCGCGAGGATGCCGGTGCCGGCAGTGACCACCACGCAGGCGCAGATCACGAGCACCGGCCGCTCGAAGCTCCAGCGCACCAGCCGGCGGGCGCCCAGACCGTGCAGAACGAGCCGCGGCATCCGACCTCCGGGCCGCGGGTGATCCTCCCGCCACGCCAGCATGGCCGGCAGCAGCACGAGGACCGAAACCATGCAGAAGAGGATGCCGGTGCCGGTCAAAAGGCCCATCTGCCGCAGGCCCACGAAATCGGTCACCATGAACGCGTAGAACGTGGCCGCGGTGGTGATCGCGCCGGTCCAGACCGCGCGGCCCGAGGAACCGCTCATCGCCACCAGAGCCGCCTCGAGATCGGCGCCCCGGCGCCGCTCCTCGACGTAGCGCCCGTAGGAGACGATGACGAAGTCGATCCCCAGGCCGACCAGCAGGGCCGCAAAACCGCTGGTCAGCGCATTCAACTCGCCGATCACGGTGCCGGCGAAACCGAAGGCCAGCACCAGGCCGAAGGCGAGCGGCACGAAGGCGTAGACGATCAGGCCGACGCGGCGGAACGCCAGGGCGAACAGGAGCAGCACGCCGACGAGCGACGTCGCCATGTTCGAAACCAGTCCGCCGACGATCGTGCCCGCGTCAGACACCGCCGTGACGTAGGTGCCGCCGAAGGCCACCTCCGGGGCCGGCAACGGCTCGCCGTCCGGTTCCTCGCCGGCGATCTCCGGCCAGCGCGCCAGCAGATCCGCCGTCAACCGGTCGACTTCAGCCAGCAGGCGGCGGCCGAACTCGATCTCCTGGGCGGGCTGCGCGGGGCGCGCGATCATCAACGCCCGGGAGCGGTCCTCGGAAAGGAAGTAGCCCGAGGTCCAGTCGACGTCCAGGCCGCCGCGAGCGAGAGCGATCTGCTCCAGGAGGACCTCGTGGACGTCCAGCGGGTCCAGCAGCGTCAGGTCGCGCAGCGCCAGCGCCTGGGGGGAGCGCAGGCCCCGGCGGAGCTCGGCGACCTGGAGCCCGAGGCCGTCCTCGGTCAGCCGGCTCGCCACTTCCTCCCGGCCCTGCTCGTCGAGGTAGGCGAACATGTGAGGCCCGAACAGCTCGGCCAACTCCAGCAGCTCGCCGACGTCGTACTCGACGTAGTCGATCTCCTCGAGCGCTTCCATCGACGATCCGAGTTCGTCCACGAAGAAGAGGTACGGGTCGAGCGGCTGGCCCTCCGGCAGGCGCACCAGCACCAGCAGGAAGTCCAGACTGCCGAAGTCCTCGATCGTCGACCGGAACGTCGTGACGACCGGATCGTCGTCCGGCAGCAGGTTCAGGATCTCCGTGTCGAACCGAAGCGTCATCGCCGACAGCACGCAGAGCACGACGAGCACCGCCGCGACGACGAACACGAGGCGGTAGCGGCGCCGGGCGAACGCGGCCACCCGGGCCAGGGCGCGCTCGATCACGGCCGAGGCGCGCCGCCGAACGCCAGCAGCACGGTGCGGCCGTTGCGCACGAAGTACTCGATGCCGGAGTAGAGCGTCGCGGCCAGCGCCACCCACAGCGAAACCGGCGCCAGCACGTCGAAGGCGCCCAACCGGCCCGAGATGATCAGCAGCGAGATGGCGACGATCTGCGTCGTCGTCTTGACCTTGCCGGCAAAGCTCGCCGCCAGCACGACATCCTGGGCCGCGGCGAGCGAGCGCAGCGACGAAACCGCGAACTCCCGCGCCACGACGACGACCACCATCCAGGCCGGGGCCAGTCCGAGGCCGACCAGGGAGATGAAGGCCGCCGAGGTCAGGATCTTGTCCGCCGCCGGATCGAGCAGCTTGCCGAGCGCGGTCACCTGCTTGCGCCGGCGAGCCAGGAAGCCGTCCAGAAAGTCGGTCAGGGACGCGACGAGGAACAGACCGAGGCCGATGAACTGCCAGCCGCTCGTCTTCGTCAACAGGACGACGACGAGCACGGGCACGATCAGGATGCGGCTGAGCGTCAGGGCGTTCGGAAGATTCAGACCGGCCCGAAGGGACGGCGCCGGCAGCGGCTGCGGGTCGTTGTCGCGCTGACTCGCCATCCGGCTTTCCGTCAGCTCAGGCTGTCTTCGATGTGCCGCTCGGCGGCGGCGAATGCCGGCACCAGATTCTCCGCCCGGCCCCCGGCCTGGGCGAAGTCTTTTCGGCCGCCGCCGCTGCCCGAAATCGCGGAACCCATCGCGCGGGCCACCGCCGACGCGTCGACCCGGTCCTGGAGGTCCCTGGTCACCGAGGCGACGAGCTTCACCTTGCCCTCGTCCAGGGCGCCGAGCACGACCACGCCCGAGCCGAGTCGACTCCGCAGGACGTCGGCCAGGTTGCGCAGTTCGCCGACGTTCGAAGCCGGCACCTCGCGCAGGACGACATCGACGCCGCCGACCTTGCGGGTGTCGCCGTCCGCCGACGGCCCGCGGGCCGGCTTCCCGTCGCCGGCCAGCAGGCCGAGACGGAGCTTCGACAGTTCGCGCTTGACCTCGCGCAGGCGCTCCTTGAGGGCCCGGACCTCGGCCGCGGCCTGCTCGCCGGAGGCGCCAATCTCCGACTCGAGCGTCGCCAGCAGATGGGCCCGGTCGCGGTGCAGGCGCTCCGCGCGGTCGCCCGCGAGCGCTTCGATCCGGCGAACGCCGGCGGCCACGCCCCGCTCGCCGACCAGGGACACGAGGCCGATCTCGCCGGTGTTCCCGACGTGGCAGCCGCCGCAGAGTTCGAGGCTGAAGCCCGGCACCTCGACCGTGCGCACGCGGTCGCCGTACTTCTCGCCGAACAGCGCCATCGCGCCGGCCGCCACGGCCTCGTCGTAGGAGCGCTCCGTGATGTCGACCGGCACGGCGCGCCGAACCCACTCGTTCACCGTGTCCTCGATCGCCTCCTGCTGTTCTTCGGTGACCGGAGCACCGTGAGTGAAGTCGAAGCGCAGCCGGTCGGGGTGGACCAGGGAACCTGCCTGGCGCACGCCGGCGCCGAGATGCTGCCGGAGGGCGGCGTGAAGGAGGTGGGTCGCGGTGTGGTGGCGCTGGGCGGATTCGCGGCGCTCGCGGTCGACCTGGAGGTGGACTTCGGCGTCGAGTTTCAGGTCCCCTTCGTTCACTTCCACACGGTGCACCGTGAGTTCACCGTCCCGAACGGTGTCCAGCACTTTGGCTTCGCCGCCGCTCCAACTCACTCTGCCGACATCTCCGACCTGCCCGCCGGCTTCCGCGTAGAAGGGAGTGCGATCAAAGGCGGCGAGACCCAAACCGGTCAACCGATGCACCTGCTTCGCTTTCTCGTCACCCTCACTCGGCTCCCAAAGGAAACCGACACTCCCCCGGGCCTCCAGGTCTCCGTAGCCCGTGAACCTGCTCCGCCTCGGCGGCGCCAGCCGGCCTTCGGCGTCGGACAGGCTGACCGAGAGAGCCAGTCCTGCCGCGGCGCCTCCGCTGAGACTCCTCGCCCGCGACCGCTCCCGTTGCCCCTCCAGCGCCGCCTCGAAGCCCTCCTCGTCGATCCCGAATTGCTCCTCCTCGGCGATCTCGCGCACCGTCTCGATCGGCAGGCCGAACGTGTCGTAGAGCCGGAAGACTTGCTCGCCGCCCAGCGCCGACCGGCCCCCGGCCCGGGCCTCCTCGATCGCCTGCTGGACCTTGCCGGCGCCGACCGCGATCGTCTCGAGGAACCGGGTCTCCTCGGCAGTCACCGTCGCCGACGAGGGTTCGCGCGCCGCCTCGAGTTCGGGGTAGTGGCCGGCGAACGCCTCCTCCAGCGACGGCAGCAACGCAGCCATGAACGGCTCCTCGAACCCCAGCTTCATGCCGTGCCGCGAGGCCCGGCGGAGGATCCGGCGCAGCACGTAGCCGCGGCCCTCGTTGCTCGGGATCACGCCGTCGGCGAGCAGGAAGCCGACCGCGCGCAGATGGTCGGCGACCACGCGCATCGACACGTCGGCCTCCGGGTCGCGACCGTATTCGCGGCCGGCCTCCCCGGCGACGGCCTCGAGCACCGGGCCGAACAGGTCCGTGTCGTAGTTCGACTCCAGGCCCTGGAGTACCGCCGCCACCCGCTCCAGACCCGCGCCGGTGTCGATCGATGGGTTCGGAAGCGGAACGCTCCGGCCGTCGTCGTGCCGCTCGAACTGCATGAAGACCAGGTTCCAGATCTCGAGATAGCGCCCCGATTCCTCGCCCTCCTCCCAAGCGACCTCGGGCAGGTCCGGCGCGGTGTCGACGAAGATCTCGCTGCACGGACCGCAGGGCCCGGTGTCGCCCATGGCCCAGAAGTTGTCCTTCTCGCCGCAGCGCAGGACGCGCTCCGACGGCAGTCCGGAGATCCGCAGCCACAGGTCCTCGGCCTCGTCGTCCTGCTCGAAAACGGTGGCGAACAGGTGCTCCGGCTTGAGGCCCCAAGGCCCGGTGACCAGCTCCCAGGCCGATGCGATCGCCTCTTCCTTGAAGTAGTCGCCGAACGAGAAGTTCCCGAGCATCTCGAAGAACGTGTGGTGCCGGGGACTCGGCCCGACGTTCTCCAGGTCGTTGTGCTTGCCGGACACCCGCAGGCACTTCTGGGAGGTCACCGCGCGCGGCGAATCCGGCTTCTCCACCCCGAGGAAGTAGTTCTTGAACTGGACCATGCCGGCGTTGACGAACAGCAGGGTCGGGTCGTCCCTCGGGACGAGCGGCGAGCTCGCCACCTCCGCGTGCCCGCGGCCGGCGTAGAAGTCGATGAAGCTCCGCCTGATATCCCGACTCAACATGAGCTGCGTCCCCGCATTCCTACCGTCTTGCCTGCCGCTTCCCCGCTCCGCGGGAAGCGCTTGATTCCCTGCCGCTTCCTCTGGAAGCGCTTTCCTTCCTGCCGCTTCCTCTGGAAGCGCTCGACCCGACCGCCTCATCGGGCGAGTCGAACAGCACGGCGCCAATAGTACGGGGAGTGAAGCCGCGGCGCTCGAGATGCCGGGCCAGGGCGGGGACGTCCCGCCCCGGGTGCGCCCCGCGCCAGCGCGCGGCGACCGACCCTGCCCGCTCCAGTTCGTCCTCGTCGTCCACATCCTCGAGGGCGGCGGCCGCGGCCGTCTCCTCCGCCCCCCGTCGCCGCAGGTCGAGTTCGAACCGCCGCCGTCCGTAGCCGCGGCGCTTGAGCGAACGGACCAGCATCCGCGCGGCCTCGTGCTCGTTCAGGTAGCCGTCCGCGGCCAGGCGCTCGATCGCACCGTCGACCTCCTCCTCCGGGTAGTCGCGGCGAGCGAGCTTCGTCCGCAGCTCGGCCGCGAAGTGCATGCGCCGCGCGAGCAGGTCCAGTCCCCGGTCGTAGGCCGACTTGGGGCTCCGCTCTCGTTTCGATTTCGACTTGCGCACCCGGTCCTCCAGCGGTTCGGAGACTAGCGCCGTCACGACCCGGCCAGGACCACGGCAAGCGCCGCGACCGCCGCCGTCTCCGCGCGCAGGACACGCGGGCCGAGGCCCGCGAGCGTGGCCCCCCGATCGACGAACCACTCGATCTCCCGCTCGCTGAACCCGCCTTCGGGGCCGATCACCAGGGTCCGGATGTCGCGGACCGCAGCCAGCGAGGTTCCGGCGCCCGGATGCAGGACGACCGCCCCGGCAGGGATCCCCGCCTGCTCGAGGGCAACCGGCGCGCCGATACCCGGCAACCAGGCGCCCCCGCTCTGTTCGAGGGCGGACTTCGCGACCCGTGCCTGCCGAGCCACCGCGCGCTCCGTGAACGAACGGCTCGTGCGCTCAGAGACGAACCACTGCAACTCCCTCACGCCGAGTTCGGTCGCCTTCTCCACCAACCACGCCGCACGCTCGGGACGCACCACGGACACGAAGAGCGCCACCCGCCGGGCCGGCTCGAAGGTCGGCGCCGGCCCCTCGACGTCCAGCCGGGCCCGTTCCGCGGTGACGCCGGCGACAATCGACCAGCGGGCCCCGCCCCGGCCGTCGACGAGACGCACCCGATCGCCGATCTTCAGGCGACGGGCGCGAAACAGGTGCCGGTAGTCGGCGCCCTCGACCTCGACCGAGTCGCGGTCGAGTTCCTCGCCGTCGACCAGCAGGTGGATCACAGGCCGCCTCGAACGGCCGTCAGGCCTCCGAACTCCGCTCCGCCCTCTTCGCGCCGTCCGCCGGCCCGGTCTTCTGGCCGGATCCCGTAAAGAAGGCAATCACCCGGTCGAGCACGCTCCGCGCTTCCCGGGTCGCGGCGCCCGTCGTGCCGTGGCCGTCCTCGTTCAACTCGGCGAGCGCGCGCACATGCTCGAGTTCCCGCTCCGAGAGATCCCTGGGCGCCGGCACGTCGAGCCGCACTTCGACGATGTGGTTGCCGCGGCCGCGGCCGTCGACGCGGGGGATGCCCTGGGATCTGAGAAGGAAGGTCGAACCGTGCTCCGTGGCCGGCGGCACCTTCAGGCTCGACGTACCGTGGATCGTCTCGACCTCCATCGTGCAACCCAGCACGGCTTGCGGGTAACCCACGGTCACCGAGCTGAGGACATCGGCGCCGCGGCGCACGAACCGCTCATGGGGTTCGACATCGATCACGACGAACAGGTCTCCCGGCGGGCCGCCGTGCCGGCCGTGCTCTCCCTCGCCCGGCAGGCGGAGGCGGGAACCGCTATCCACACCGGCCGGAACGCGGACCTGGATCGAGCGCTGGCGCTCGATCAGTCCCCGGCCCCCGCAGTCGACACAGGGATCCCGGATCACGGTTCCGGTGCCCCGGCAGTCGGGGCACGTGCGGGCGACCGAGAAGAAGCCCTGGCTGAACTGGACCTGGCCGCGCCCATGGCACACGCGGCAGGTGGTCGGACCGGACCCCGGCGCCGCGCCGTTGCCGCCGCACGTGTCGCAGTGCTCGAGTCGGGGAATGCGCAGCTTCGGGGCGACGCCGAAGGCGGCCTCCTCGAAGGAAAGCGGAAGGTCGTACCGCAGGTCCGCCCCGGCTCGATGGCGCCTGCCGCCGGCCCGGTTTCCGAAGATGTCGCCGAAGACATCGCCGAGGATGTCCGAGAAGTCGGAGAAGGTGGACGGGTCGAAGCCGCCGCCCGACGGCGCGGCCTGGTGACCGAAGCGGTCGTACCGGCGCCGCTTCTCGGGATCGGAGAGCACGGCGTAGGCCGCGGCCGCTTCCTTGAACTTCTCCTCGGCCCCGCTGTCGCCGGGATTCCGGTCCGGATGGTGCCGCACCGCCAGCTTGCGATAGGCCGACTTGATCTGCTGAAGAGTGGCGGATCGTTCGAGGCCCAGCACCTCGTAGTAGTCGCGCGGCATGTCGATCTAGCCGCCGCCGGCAGCGGCGTCCGATTCGGCCCCGGCGCCGTCCGGCGTCTCGACTCCGTCCGGCGGCGCACTGTCCGTCGCGGCCGGCGCGGGCATCGCGACCCGGACCATCGCAGCTCGCAGCAGGGTCGACCGCATCGTGTAGCCCTTCTGGAGTTCCTGCACGACGGTGGGCTGGTCGACGTCCGTGCTCTCTTCTCGCGCGACCGCCTCATGGAGATTCGGGTCGAAGGCGGCGTCCAGGCTCTCGACCGGTTCGACGTCGAAGCGGCGCAGGAGATCCGTCATCTGCCGCCGGATCATCTCCACGCCGGCACGGAAGTCGTCCGCCGAGGCCTCGGCCTGAAGCGCCCGATCCAGATTGTCGACGACGTTCAGAAACTCGCGCAGCGGCGCCGAGACGTAGCTCGTGCGCAACTGCTGCCGCTCGCGGTCCATCCTCTTGCGCTGGTTGTCCAGATCGGCCAGTGCCCGCAGCAGCCGATCCTGGGTCGCCGTGAGTTCGTCGCGGAGGTGCTCAAGGGCGTCGGGCGGCTCGCCGGCGGGCGCCGCACGGACTTCCGCCTCGGGGCTGTCCTGTCCGGCGACCTGACCTTCAGGTCGCTCCTTCGGCTCCACTGTCATGCTTCACGCTCCCGGTTGGCTGCTAGACACCGCCGGCCAGGGCCTCGGACAGGCGCTCACCCAGGTAGTTCACCAGGGGCACCATGCGCGGATACTCCATGCGCGCCGGCCCGACCACGGCCACCGACCCGCTGACGCCGTTCCCGGCCCGGTAGCCGCGCACGACGAGGCCGAAGCCGAGTTCCTCCGTCAGCCGCGAATCCTGACCGAGAACCACGCGGACGCCATCCGCGTCGAGACAACGGTTCAGCAGACCCGCCAGGCGGGCACGCTCCGCGAACATCTGGAACATGCCCTCGATGCGCGAGATGCTCGGCGACGCTTCGAACAGGCTGTGCGTCCCCGAGGCGACCAGCGAGGGCGCGTGGCCCATGTTCATGCCGTCCCGGGCCAGTTCGATCGCGCGGTGCAGCAACTCGTCCAGGCGCGCCCGCTCGTCGCTCATCATGCGGAGCAGTTCCTCGCGGATCTCCAACAGGGTCCGTCCGGCGTAGTTCTCGGTCAGGTAGTTCGAAATGCGCACCAGGTCTTCGCGCGGGATCAACTCGTCCGTGACCACGAGCTTGTTCTCCACGAACCCGCTCTCGGCAACGACCACGCAGAGCACCTTGCGGCCGCTGAGCGGCACGAAGTCGATCGCCCGCAACACCGCGGATCCGAGAGCCGGCGTAAGCACGACGCCGACATGGTGCGAAAGCTCGGAGAGCAGCTTGGAGGTCTCTTCCGTGAGTTCCTGTCCCGTACCGCCGGCGGTCTGCAACCGATCGTCGATCAACCGGCGATCGTCGTCGCTCACCTTCTCCGCCGGCATCAGGTCGTCGATGAAGAGGTGGAAACCGGCCTCGGTCGGCAGGCGCCCCGCCGAAACGTGCGGCTGGCGGAGGTATCCCATGTCCTCCAGATCGGCCATCACGTTGCGGATCGTGGCCGCGGAGAGCTGGATCTGCCGGTCCTTCGCGACCCGCCGCGAAGAAACCGGCTCGCCGGAAGAGAGGTAGGTGGCGATCACCTCGCGCAGGATCTCCCGGTCGCGCTCGCTGAGCTCGTCGTATGCACGGTTCATGGGAGCCGCATGTTACAACGGCGCGAGGTCCAGCGGACCCTGCCAGGAGGCAGGTTCGGGGCCGCTCCATGGGCGGCCCCGGCGCCCGCCGGAGTGCCGGGTGGTAGCGTTCACGCGCTGGCAGCCGGCACCCGGCCATGAGATGTCCTTTCTGCGCCGCCAACCATGACCGCGTGGTCGACTCGCGAGACGTACGCGGAGGCGAGACGGTAAGACGCCGCCGCGAGTGCCTGAACTGCAACCGCAGGTTCACCTCCTACGAGCAGATCGAGAACATCGCCTACCGGGTCGTCAAGTCGGACGGGCGGCGGCAGGACTTCGACCGGCAGAAGCTCCTGGGCGGACTCCTCAAGGCCTGCGAGAAGCGGCCGGTGGCCCTGCTCGCACTCGAGGAAATCGTGGATCAGGCCGAGGCCCTGCTTCACCGCAAGGAGGACCGGGAGATCGCGACGACCGAGCTGGGGAACTTCGTGATCGACCGCCTGAGGAACCTCGACCAGGTCGCCTACGTCCGCTTCGCCTCCGTCTACCGGCAGTTCGAGGACGTGGACGCCTTCATGGACGAACTCCGCTCGCTGCTCGAGGCGTCGCGCAAGGACTGAGCCCCCGCAATCGGACACTCGCCCGCTGCGTTCTCGGGCGCACGCTGCTAGCGTGGCGGTATGGCTGAGCCGCTGGACAACGAGCAGTCGGAGGTCATCGCCCTGCCCGATGTCCTGCCGGTTCTGCCGCTCAAGGACGCGGTCATCTTTCCCTACATCATCCTGCCGCTTTCGATCAGCCGCGACCCCAGCATGCTCGCGGTCGAGGACGCGCTGAACAACGACCGCATCATCCTCCTCGCGCCTCAACGCGACGGCTCGATCGAAGAACCAGGACACGACGATCTCCACGAGATCGGCACCGCCGCATCGATCATGCGGATGCTGAAGCTGCCCGATGGCCGCGTCCGGATCCTGATCCAGGGTCTGGCGAGGGCCCGACTGAGGCACGTGAGCCAGACGGAGCCCTTCCTGCGCGCCCGCGTGGTCGAAGTCGACGAGGACCAGGAGGCCCAGGACCAGCTCGAGGCCGAGGCCCTGGTCCGGAGCGTCAAGGAGGGCCTGGAGACCGCGGTCAACCTCGGCAAGGACATCTCCTCCGAGGTCATGGTGATCGCGGCCAACCTGGACCGTCCCGGCCGGCTCGCCGATCTCGCCGCGAGCAACCTGGGCCTCAAGCCGGAGGAGGCCCAGAGCGTGCTGGCGACGATCCCGCCGACCGAGCGGCTACGACGGGTGGGGGACCTGCTGACGCGCGAGATCGAACTGCTCAGCATGCAGCAGCGCATCTCGGCGCAGGCCAGGAGCGAGATGGACCGGAGCCAGCGCGAGTACTTCCTGCGCCAGCAGCTACGGGCGCTCCTGGACGAACTCGGAGAGGGCGACGACCTCCACGGGGACATCGACCGCTACCTGCGGGCGGTCGAAGAGCGCGGCCTGACCGAAGAAGCGGCGACCGAGGTGGAACGCCAGGTCCGCAGGCTCGAGCGAAGCTCCCCCGACAGCGCGGAGAACGCGACCATCCGGGGCCACCTGGACTGGTTGACCGGACTGCCCTGGTCGAAGGTGAGCGACGACCGGATCGACCTGGACCACGCCCGCACCGTGCTCGACGAAGACCACTACGACCTCGACAAGATCAAGGAACGGGTTCTCGAGTACCTGGCGGTGAGACGCCTCAAACCCGATGCCAAGGGGCCGATCCTCTGCCTGGTCGGTCCCCCGGGCGTCGGCAAGACCTCGCTCGGCCGTTCCGTGGCGCGGGCTATCGACCGCAAGTTCGTCCGCATCTCCCTCGGCGGCGTCCGCGACGAAGGCGAGATTCGTGGCCACCGCCGCACCTACGTCGGTTCGCTGCCGGGACGCATCATTCAGGGGCTGAACCAGGCCGGGACCAGCAATCCCGTCTTCATGCTGGACGAGATCGACAAGCTCGGCGCCGACTATCGCGGCGATCCCGCCGCGGCTCTGCTCGAAGTACTCGATCCCGAACAGAACTCCACGTTCAGGGACCACTATCTGGGGGTCGAGTACGACCTGTCGCGAGTGCTCTTCATTGCCACCGCGAACATGCTCGAACCCATTCCGCCGGCCTTCCTCGATCGACTCGAAGTGCTTCGCCTCTCCGGCTACACCGAGGATGAAAAGGTGTTGATCGCGCGCCGCCACCTGATTCTGAAAGCAATCACGGAAAACGGTTTGCCGGAAGGTGTTCTCGAAATCACCTCCGCCGCGTTGCGCGCCCTGATCCGCGGCTACACGAAGGAAGCCGGCGTGCGCAACCTGGAGCGCGAGATCGCAACCCTTTGCCGCAAGGCCGCCGTGCGCGTCGCCCGCGGCGACGACCGCAAGTTGCGGGTCACGCCGGCCCGGCTGAAGGGTCTGCTGGGGCAGCCGCGTCACTTCAGCGAGGAACTGCTCGACCGCGACCGCATCGGCGTCGCGACCGGACTCGCCTGGACCGCGGCCGGAGGTGATCTCCTGTTGATCGAAGTCGCGGCCTCCCGGGGCAAGGGCAGGCTGGTCCTGACCGGTCAACTGGGCGAGGTGATGAAGGAATCGGCGCAGGCCGCTCTGAGTTGCGCGCGGTCCGCGGCGTCCGAGGGGCCGGCAGGCGCGGATTCCGACTACCTGCGTCGCCACGACCTGCACATCCACGTCCCGGCCGGATCGGTACCGAAGGACGGTCCGTCGGCAGGCATCACGATTGCCGCCGCAATCGTCTCCGTTGAGAGCGGGCGGCCCATCGACCACACGATCGCGATGACGGGAGAGATCACCCTGAGAGGCGAGGTCCTCCCGGTCGGCGGTTTGAAGGAGAAGCTGCTCGCCGCGCGCGGGGCGGGCATTCGCAAGGTGGTCCTTCCCGAACGGAACCGGCGGGATCTGTCGGAGATCCCGGCCGCGGTGACGCGCGGCCTCGAACTGCTCTTCGTCGACCACTTCGATCAGGTTCTCGAGGCCGCGCTGCTCGACCCGGAGCAACCGCAGTCATGGCCGGCGGCGAAGACGGGCTGACCGCCTGGCTGGCGAACCTCGCGGGTTCCGGCGAACGGATCGGCGATGACGCGGCCCTGCTCGAGTGGGGCGGCAGGACGTTCGCCCTCAGCGTGGACACCCAGCGCGCGAATGTCCACTTTCCAATCGATCTCGACCCCGCGGCGGCCGCGCGCCGGCTCCTCGCGGTCAGCCTCTCAGACCTCGCCGCGACCGGCGCCGAACCGCGCTGGGCCCTCCTGGCCCTCGGCGTCGACGACGACAGGACGGCGCGACGGTTCCTCGCCGCCCTCGTGCGCCGCAGCCGGCGCTACGGAATCGAGCTGATCGGCGGCGATACCGCCCGCCCCGGGGCGCCGGGGCACCTCGACGCCAGCCTGACGGTGATCGGGGAAGTGCCGGCTGCCGGCTCTCCTCTCGCCCGCGGCGACGCCCGCCCCGGCGACGACCTCTGGGTCGGCGGCCCGGTCGGTGAATCCGCGCTGGGACTCGAGCTGGTCCTGCGCGGCGCCCGGATTGCCGGGCGCAAACCCAGGTTGCCGGCCGATCTGCCATCCGACCTCGTGCGCGCCGCGAGCCGGGTCGTGCGCCGGCACCTCGAGCCTCGACCTCAACTCGACCTCGGGCTGGCCCTGGGGAAGCGGTCTCCTCCCGGAGCGGCAATCGACATCTCGGACGGTCTGGCCGTCGACGCCGCGCGCCTCTGCCGCTCCAGCGGCACCGGCTGCGTCCTGCACGAGCAGGAACTCATCCTCCGCCCGGACGCCCGCCGGCTGGCCGACTACCTGGAGCTCAACCCCGTCGCCTCCGTCCTCGGCGGCGGCGAGGACTACGTCCTCCTCTTCACCCTGCCACCCAACGCGGGCTTCAGCCACCCCGGCTGCCGGCCAGTCGGCCGCGTGACCAGCCGGGCCGGCATGCGCCTGCTGCGAGAAGGCGGAGCCCTCGAACCCCTGTACCCCAGGGGCTGGGATCATCTGGAGGCGACGACTAGCGGTCAGTCCGAAGCGTGATCGTGATCGGTTCTTCGAGCTTCTTCAGCACCTGACTCACCTGGGCCTCGAGCGCGGCCAGCCGGGCCTCGACGCTGGCCCGAGCCCGCTCGGACCCGGTTCGCGACGCGGGGGCCTTGGGCGCCGGCGCCTTCCGCCTCCTCGGCGGAGCGGGCGCCTTCTTCGGCTTCGGGGGCCTGGCGGCCTTTGCCTTCGGAGGCCCGGCGGCCTTCGGCTTCCGCCCCCGCTTGCTCTGCGACCGGATCTCATTGAACACCGCCACGGCTTCCGGGCGGTAGCGACGCTTGCGGCCCTCGCCCTCGTGTGGAATCCGGTCCAGGTGCAACTTGATGTAGCGCTGAAGCGTCGGGCCGGAGATTCCCGTCTGCTTGCCAATCGCAGTGAGCGTCAGGAGCTTCGGCGCCGGGGCGCTCTTCGGAGCGGCCTTCGCCGGAGCCTTCCTCTTCCTGGCCGGAGCCTTGGGCGCCTTGGCCGGCTTTGCCTTCGCTTTGCGCCCCGGCTTGCTCTCCGCCCGAAGCTGCCGGAAGACGGCAACCGAGTCCGGATGGTAGCGACGCTTGCGGCCCTCACCCTCGTGCGGAATCCGGTCACCAAACAGCTTCACGTAGCGCTGCAGGGTCGGATAGGAAATGCCCGTCTGCCCGCTGATGCTCGAAAGCGTCAGAAGCGCCGCCCCGCCGGCAGCAGGCTTCGCCGGTTTCGCGGGGCTCCGCTTGCGACCCGAAGCTCCACGCTTCGAGACGCCTTCCTTCTTCCAATCCCTGAACATCTTGACCGCGGGGATCGCGTATCGCTGCTTGCGTCCCTCGCCCTCCGACGGGATTCGATCCTGGTGCAGCTTCTTGTAACGCTGCGCCGTGGCCATGGAGACGCCCGCCCGGCGGGCAACCTCACTCAATGTCAACATCTTCTGTCTTCCAGCAGCCGCTGCACTCACCGTAGTACTCCCCTCGTCGAACTGGTTTCGCTTCCCCTGTCCGTCTATGGCAAGGGTTCGCCGGACCTTAGCAGAAGCGCCGTAGACCCAAGTCGCATACCAGCTTCTCAGAGAGAGTAGTTCAGCTTCCTCACCAGGTACGACAGCGCCTGCCGGCTCATGCCGAGAGAGCGCGCCGCACGCGCCTGGTTCCCACCAGCCTCCATGAGCGCCTTTCGTATCAGGCCTCGCCGGTACCGTTCGAGCTTTCGGTGATAGCTGTCCCGGTCTCTCCTGGACGGGCTCATTCCTTCCATCGGGAGTTTCAGCATCTCGGCCGTGATCTCCGGACCTTCACCGAGCGCCACCGCGCTCTCGATCGCGTTTCGAAGCTCTCTTACGTTCCCGGGCCATTGATACTCGCGGATTCCCCTGCGGGCGTCCTCGCTGAAACGACGTTCTTCCCGGTCGCCACCGAACGATCCGAGAAAATGGTGCGCCAGCAACATGATGTCCTCATCGCGATCACGCAGCGCAGGCGCTTCCACGCTCGCCACCCGAAGCCGGTAGTAGAGATCCTCTCTGAACTCACCGGCTTCGACCATCGCCCTGAGATCGCGGTGCGTCGCCGAAACGAGACGGAAGTCGACACGACGCACATGGCTCTCGCCAACCCGCCGTATCTCGCCTTCCTGAAGTGTGCGCAAGAGTATTGCCTGCACTGCCAGAGGCAGTTCCGCAATCTCATCGAGAAACACGGTGCCGCCGTCGCCAGTCTCGAACACGCCGACCCGGTCGCCCTCGGCGCCGGTGAACGAACCTCGACGATGACCGAACAGATCGGACATGACGAGGCCCTCGGGAAGAGCAGCGCAGTTAACGGCCTGCCAGGGCCCCGAGGCCCTCGGACTCGAATCATGAAGCCGCCGAGCCAGCAGTTCCTTGCCCGTACCCGACTCTCCCAGAATCAACACCGGCAGATCGTGCACCGCCAGCTTTTCGACGCGCTCCTGGGCCGCCAACAGCGCCTTGCTCCGACCTATCATCCGGGGCGCGGCAGACTCCTTCGCCTCCGCCACCTCCACGACTTCCCGGCGACGACCGAGTGTCGGGGGCGTTCGACCTGCGATCACGGCGAGGATGGCTCGCGTCGGCTCCTCGATACCGTCCGCACTCAGTACCAGCCTGCCGGCGGGCACGCCGACCGAGAATTCTTCCCCGCCGCCGGGGCCCTCCAGCAGGACTTCCGTGAACCCGTCCGGCTCTCCGCCGTCGCGGGACTCGTGGACCACGATGCGTGCCTCGGGGTGGCCGGCGGACGACAGCAGCGAACGAAACGCCCGCGAGTCGAGCTCGCCCGCGTCGAGGAAGGCCCCAAGCGCTCTCCATGGCCCCTGCCGAGCGGCGTCCACGCGGTGTGCAAGCGGTTCGGCGCCCGTCTCGGACAGAGTGTCCACCGCCGACGCGAGCAATCGGGCCGGCACGTTCCCGACTCCCAGACAGACCAGATCGTGGATCGCCATCGCGGAATGGTAAGCCCCTTGTTCTTCGAGCCGTCGCCAATCGGCTGGGTCCGGCACCCTGTCCTCGCTGACCGTCTCCCAAAGCCCGGCACAGGCGGAGCCCGCCGCAACGGCCCGCGCCTCTTCCCCGAGCCCCGCGAGAAGGAGGGTAGCGGCCAGAACGTCCCTTCCAGTTCGCACACCCGCCAACCCGCCCGAGACCGGCGACGGAAGGGCCGCCAGGAGTTCCTCGCCCGCTTCCCGCGTACGACCCAGGTGAACCAGAGCGCGACCCGAGAGCAGGCGAAGCGCCCGCTGCCGGCCCCCTCGCAGCTGCCGCTTCCCCGACTCGTCCAGAGCGGACCTGCAGCACTCCAGGGCCGCACTCCACCGACCCTCCGCCAGGTCGAGGCGTGCTTCGAGCTGTCTCGCATCAACGATCCCGGCGGCGCTCCCCGCCATCAGACTCACCCGCTGGAGCGTGTCGATCGTCTCGCGGACGCCGGACAGCCGACCGGAGCGAATCCGGGCCTCCGCCAGATTGCCATGTGCTACGGCCCTTCGGGCCGGCCCGTCACAACGCCGGAAGAGCCTGACGGAGACACGTGCGGCCCGCTCGGCGCCCGCCCAGTCGTCCACCGAGAGTCGATGCGTCGCCAACTCGTTCCAAAGGCTGGCGCGATCGTGGACCGGAAGATCTCTCCGAAACCGCCTCAGCGCCGTCGCCAGCTCCTGCTCGGCAACCTCAAAGTCGCCGGCGTCCCTCGCAAGACTGGCCCGGGCCAGGCATGCCGTCCAGTCTCCAGGTTCCCCTTCCGGGTCAACCAGAGACCCGGGACCGGCCGAAGAATCCGTCTCGACAACCTCATCGACCTCGCGCATCGCCAGCAGGGCGAGAGCCCGGCCACGGCCGGCATGCGGACCGACCGCGGACTCGAGGGCCTCCTTGGCCCAGGCTCTGACCTGAGCCGGGCGACCCGCGGCCGCATGGAGCCTGATCGCCTCCTCGCACAAGTCCAGTTTGGCCGCGCCGGCGAGACGGCGACTCTCGAGTGCAGTCAGCGCGCGGCGAGCCGCCGCCATCCGGCCCATCCTCACCAGACCCTGGAGGCGGATCAGGACGTCCTCCGTTCGGCGGGAACGTTCGACCAGTTCCAGGGCAGCCTCGAACCGGCCAATGTCGAGGAATGCCCGCGCCACCGCGCTCCGCTCACCTGGCTCGGTGGACACTTCCCGCGGGGACTCATCCACCGCACGCCGCCAGTCACCCCGGGCAATCCAGTCGATCGGCCCACCCGAAGCGCTATCGCCAAGCCAGTGGTCCCGTGCCTCGTCACCCCCCACCACGATCGACAACCGTTCCGCATCGGCGCCAACGGCGAGCAGCAGGGAGCGGCGCCAGCGGGAATGACCGACGACGACCACCTCCTCACCTTCCGCGTGTTCGCGCACGGCGAGCAGGGACCGCCTCGCGTTTCGGTACTCACTGCTCCACAGGAAGGGGGAATGATCCAGAATGTCCACGACCAGACTTTCGGCCGGCAGCGGCATGAGGAGATCGCGCCACGCGGCGACCACGGGCCGAAGTCCCGCTCGGGCGGCGCTCCGACCAGGCATCCTCACACTCCCGAACAACAAGGATGCGAAGCGCCTCAGCACGACCTGGGCCGGCCGTTCGTCCGGCCCCGCCGTCACCATGCCCGACCCGACCCGGAGCACGCCCCCGGCGTCGACGAGCAGACCTTCCCAGGACTCCAACCGCCAGCCGGCTGCTCGCAGATGGGTGAGCAACGCCGCGCCCTGAAGCAGCAGGGCCGCCCGTTCTCGATCGGTCAGGTTCCTCTCGGCAAGACCGACCGCGCCGGCGTCTTCCGCAACGGGCTCCAGAGATTGATGACGAATGCGATGTACTGCAGTCACAGTGCGATCCCCTCCAGGTCGGCCCAGAAGCCGGGGTAGGACTTGCCAACCACCGCCGGCCGGCGAATCGCCAGCCCTCCTCGCCGAAGGCCGACGAGAGCCATGCTCATCGCGATGCGGTGGTCGTCGTAGGTATCGATCAAGACGCGCGGCGCACCCGGCGCCGCGGAAAGGAAGGGGTTTCCCTCGATGCGCAGACCGTCCGGCAGCTCCTCTACCGGGACGTCCGACCGCCTGAGCTCGGTACAGGTCGCGGCCAGGCGGTCGCTTTCCTTGATCCGCAGGTGCGCCACGTTGCGAATGGACGTCGCGCCATGGGCAAAGGCGGCCACCGCGGCAAGCGTGGGAACCTGGTCGGGCATCCCGGAGAGGTCGCAGTCGAGCGCGCGAAGCCGGCCGTCGCCCTCGACCTCGATCTCGTCCGGCGCCGTGCGCACCGCGACGCCCATCTGCTCGAGGAGCCCGAGGAACGCGCGGTCGCCCTGGGTAGACGCGGAAGCCAGGCCGCGCAGCCTCACGCGGCCGCCGCAGATCGCCGCCGCCGCGGCCGGGTAGGCGGCCGCCGAGTCGTCGCCGGCGACGCGGTAGCGACCGCCCGGCGCCTCCGGCCCGTGGGGCTCGATCCGGAACTTCCGCCCCTCGCCCGCGTCGCCGGACGCTACGAAAGCACCGAAATCCGCCAAGACCTGAAGGGTTGTGTCCACATATGGACTAGAGACGAGAAACGGCGCGAGAAGCTCGACCGGCGCCTTCGCCCGCAATCCCGCCATGAGCAGAGCGGACACGTACTGGCTCGACTCGCCCGCATCGATTTCGACCTTCCCGCCGGCCAAAGCGCCGCCGCGGATCCGGATCGGCGCGCAGCCGGGCCGGCCAAGTTCGTCGATGCGCGCGCCGAGCCGGCGCAGGGTGGAGAGGAGCGGTCCGATCGGTCGCTCACGCAGCCGGGGCGACCCGTCGAGAATCCACTCGCCCGGCGTCACCGCGCAACTCGCGACCAGGAACCTCAGCAGTGTTCCCGCGCTCCGGCAGTCCAGCCGCACCGGTGCTTCCGGCGGCCCGCCCGGCGGCGGCTCGACCCGGACCTCGGCGCCGGAAACGCGCTCAAGATGCCAGCCCATGCGCTTCAGGGCTTCCCTGAAGGCCGCGATGTCATCCGCTTCCAGCAGGTTCTCGATCGTCGCGGGCCGCTGCCCGATCAACGCCAGGTTGAGCGCCCGGTGCGAGATGCTCTTCGAACCCGGAGGCTCCACGACTCCCCTCACGCGCTCGGCCCGCCGAACCGGATACGGGTCCGGCAGGGGATCGTTCAACCCAGCCACAGCAACTCCCTGTCGTTGAACCAGGCGTTCGCGATCCGCACCTCGCCGCCTTTCTCGAGCCACCTGCGCGCGGCGTGGAAGTGCCCGAGCAGGAGCACGTCGTGACCCTCAGCGAGACGGCGGGCGCCGTACCGGCGGATGACCCTCTCCGGGATCCGGTGCTTGTGCTCCAGATTGGTGCCCGAGAGCCCGCGTTCGGCCGAGGTCACGAGTCGGCGGCCAAGCGCGGACGGCAACCGGAACGTCAGCCACCGGCTGACCGGGTTCTTCGACAGCCTGCGCCAGCAGCGGTAGCGCCAGTCGCCCCGGTTCAACCCGTCGCCGTGCACGGCGAGGTAGCGGGCCCCGCCGGCCTCAAAGCGGATCTCCAGGCCGTAGTCGTCGAAGAGGTCGTCGTAGGCGCCGCCAACAAGGAAGAAGTCCCGGTTCCCCTCCACGTATGAAACCCGGATTCCGCGCCGCCTCAGATCCCGGATGACGGGCGCGAGCCGCCGCACTTCCGGCGTTTCGAAACGACGCGAACCGATCCAGAGATGGAACAGGTCGCCGAGAAACAGCACCCGCGCACAGCGCGCGGGCGTAAGCGCCCGGAGCTGGTCGGCGAGTTCCTCGCCGCTGCCCCCCGGACCACCCAGGTGCGCGTCGGCGACCACAACGACAGGCATTCCGCGACCGCTCGCTCTAGACGATCGTCAACGTCGGTCGAGCGGACGCCAGCTCCACGAGCCGGCGCTCAACCGCGCCCACGATGTCCCGGAAGATGCCGGCGTGCGCTCCGTCGGGCGCCGAGACGACGATCGGCACACCGGCGTCGCTGCCGCGCACCAGCGCGGCGTCGAGCGGAATCGTCCCCAGGACCTCGCAGTTCAGCAGGTCCGCGGTGCGCTCAACGCCTCCCCGCTTGAAGATGTCCGTCGTCTCGCCGCAGTGGGGGCAGACGAAGGTGGACATGTTCTCGACCATGCCCAGCACGGGAACCTCGACCTTGCGGAACATCGCGAGCCCCTTGCGCGCGTCGATCAGGGCCACGTCCTGGGGCGTGGAGACGATCACGGCCCCGGAAAGCGGCAGCTTCTGCGAGAGGGTGAGCGCCGCATCCCCGGTGCCCGGCGGCAGGTCGAGCAGCAGGTAGTCGAGTTCGCCCCAGTCCACGTCGCCGAGGAGCTGGCCCAGCGCCTTCATCACCATCGGCCCCCGCCAGATGACCGGCGTATCGGGATCGAGGAGGAAGCCAAGCGACATGACCCGCACGCCATGGCGCTCGAAGGGCTGAATCTTGCCGCCGACGATCTCGGGCCGGCGGTCGATGCCGAACATCAACGGGATGGAAGGTCCGTAGATGTCCGCGTCGAGCAGTCCGACCCGCAGGCCGGCGGCCGCCATCGCCGCGCTCAGGTTGGTCGCCACGGTCGACTTGCCGACGCCGCCCTTGCCGCTCGCCACCGCGACGACGTGGGAGACCCCCGGCAGCAGGGAGGGGTCGCGTGCCGTGGCCGGAGCGGGCGCCGTCGCCACCTCCAGCGAGACCTGCACGTTCGAAACCCCGTCGAGCGAGCCGACGGCATCAACGATGCGGCGCCGGATGTCCCTGGCGGCGTCTTCGTCGCGGGTCGGCACCCGCAGATCGACCACCACGTCGCCTCCGCTCACGCCCACCCGCTGTACGAAACCGAATGAGACGATGTCCCGTTTCATGCCGGGGAACGTGATCGTCCGGAGGCACTCGCGGACCCTGTTCTCGATCGCTTCAGCCATCACCTTCTCCCGCCGTCCCCAGGTCCGCCAACTCACCGACCCGCCGCTCGACATCCTGCATGAACGTTCGACGCCCCCGCACTCCCACGCTGGCCGGATCCATCACCTCTCCGAACAACACCTCGACGGTGGCCGGCCGCACGACCAGCGCTCCCTTGCGCCGGATGCGCCCGCTGCCGCGGATGCCGATCGGAGCAACCGGCGCCCGCCCCTTGAGCGCCAGCAGGAACCCGCCGCGCCGAAACGGCTTCATCCGGGGCCCGGAACTCCGCGTCTCCTCGGGGAACACGACCAGGGAGACGTTCGAGGCCAGCAGCTTGCCGGCGACCGCGAACGTCTCCGCCGCCCGGCTGCGATCCTCACGGTCGACCGGCACGAAACCCGCCGCCTTGAGTCCCCAGCCGAAACCCGGCACCCGGAACAGGCTGCGCTTGGTCAGGAAGCGCACCGGCGATTCCAGAATCGCAAGCAGGGCCGCCACGTCGTACAAGCTCCGGTGGTTCGCCATGTACACGAGTGGACGGCCGGCCGTCGACGCGCGCCAGGCCTTCCGGTCGCCGCCCGCGTAGTCGAGGCGCAGGCGGACGCCGCCCGTCACCAGCAGCCCACGGGCCCAGAGCCGCGCCATCAGTCCGGCCCAGTCGCGGCCCGGCAGCCACGAGGCGATCGCCGCGGCTACCCCCATCACGACGCTGCCGAAGACCAGGTACAGGTTGCCGGTGACGGTCGCGACCGCCATCGCCCAGACCGGCGGCCGCGCCGACGACCCTCCACGGTCCTTCCCCCCAACCGGGCGGGAGTCCCCGTCCAGGCAAGGGTTCGGGCCCTGTTCCGAGCTTGCGACTGTAGGATTCCGGTTCGACAAGGTTCTGCTCGACACTGCCAGGAGGGGAAGCTAGCACCAAGCACGCGCCGCGAGCGCGACACGCGCGAAGACCGTTGCCCCGCAGGCTGATGCAACAGGTAGCACCCAATGTTCTGTTCGTGGCCCCATTACGCCACGTAGGCGCCTTGTCTGTCCTGGCCGGGCGCAGTCTCGCCGCCCTGGTCAGGCCGCCGTACGAGTTCCGGTCATGGCTTCATCAGATGGAACATCTCGGCGTCAGCTCACTTGGAGTCGCCGCGGTCACCACCCTGTTCACCGGCATGGTGCTCGCCCTGCAGACCGCGTACAGCCTGCCGGAACTGGGCGTCAAGTACTACATCGGAAGCGTGGTTTCCAAGTCGCTGACCAGGGAGCTCGGACCGGTCCTCGTCGCGCTGATCGTCGGCGGCCGGATCGGTTCCGGCATGACCGCCGAACTGGGCACGATGAAGGTCACCGAGCAGGTCGACGCGATGCGCTCCATGGCGGCCGATCCGGTGAAGAAGCTGGTCGCACCGAAACTTGCCGCCAGCCTGATCATGCTGCCCGTACTCACCATCCTGGGCGACTTCCTGGGCATCCTCGGCGGCCTGTTCATCGCCACGAACCAGTTGAATCTGTCCTACGGCCTCTATGTGAACGACGTCCTCCAGGCCCTGACCCTGGGTGATGTGGTGAACGGCCTGGGCAAGTCCGTCTTCTTCGCCGGTTTCATCGCCGTCATCGGCTGCTACAACGGCCTGACGGCGACCGGCGGTGCCGAGGGAGTCGGACGCGCCACGACCAGAACCGTGGTCTGGGCATCCATCATGGTGCTTGTATCTGACTTCTTCCTGACGAAGCTGTTCCATGTCCTCGCCTGACAGGCGGCCGCACTCGCACGGCGCCGAAACGCTCTTTGCCGTCCGAGGGCTCTGCCGTCGATTTGGCGACCGGGCGGTCCTCGACGACCTGAGTTTCGACGTGATGCGCGGCGAATGTCTCGTGATCCTCGGACGTTCGGGTTCCGGCAAGAGCCTCACCCTGCGGCAACTCAACGGTCTCGACGAGGCCGAGGGCGGCGCCGTGCTGTTCGAGGGGACGGACCTCGTCCAGTTGACGGAGCGTCAGTTGTACCCGGCGCGGCGGCGGATCGCGATGCTCTTCCAGTCCGCGGCCCTCTTCGACTCGGTCGACGTGCTCGAGAACGTCGCCTTCCCGCTCCGTGAGCACGACCGGTTGAGCGAGGAGGAGATCCGCGAGCGGGTCGCCGGATCGTTGGCGTGGGTGGGCCTGTCCGGCATCGAGGACCGCATGCCCGCGGCGCTGTCCGGAGGCATGAAGAAGCGGGTCGCGCTCGCCCGCTCCCTGGTTCTGAACCCCGAGGTCGTGCTCTACGACGAGCCGACCGCCGGCCTCGATCCCGTGACTTCGGCCACGATTTCGAGTCTGATCCGCAACACCCAGCGAGAGTTCGGCACGACGTCCGTCGTCGTCACCCACGATCTGCGGCTGGCCCGCGACGTGGGCGACCGCGTGGCTCTCCTGGACGGAGGCCGGTTCTGCTTCATCGGCAGCTGGGAGCAGGCCGAAGAGAGCACGGACCCGGCGCTCAGGGCATTCCTGGAAGGTCGACAACCGACCGCGGAGGAGAACATCGATGCAGCGTGACTCGAACACGGCCAAGGTGGGGCTGACCGTCGTGGGCGCCCTCGTCGTCCTGGCCGGATTCATCTTCGCCATCGGCGATCAGAGCTTCCTGTTCCGGGCCAGCAACTCCTACCGGATCATGTTCCCCAACGCCGCCGGCCTGGCCGAGGACAACCCGGTCCAGTTGAACGGCGTCACGGTCGGCAAGGTGGACCGCATCCTGCTGAGCGAGCGGCCGGAAAGCGAGATGCTGGAAGTGCGGATCAGCGTCGAGCGCCGCTACGCGAACCGGCTGCGCCGCGACTCCCTGGCCAGGATCAAGACCCTGGGGCTGCTCGGCGACAAGTACGTCGAGATCACCTCGGGTTCGCCCGGCGCCGTGCTCCTCAACCCTGGCGAGGAGATTCCCGCCGCCCTCCCCACCGACGTCGACGATCTGATCGCCAGCGGCGCCGACGTGGTCGATCACATCGTCCTGACCGCCCACTCGCTGTCGACGATCCTCGGTCGCATGGAGCGCGGCGAAGGACTGCTCGGCGAGCTGGTCACCGGGCGCGAGGACCAGAGGATCACCGACACCGTGATCCACACACTGGAGTCGATCGATCGCCTGACCAGCCAGGTGGAGGCGGGCAAGGGCGTGCTCGGCCGCCTGCTGACGGACGAGGAGCTGGGCGACCAGCTCGCTTCGTCCCTCGACACGATCGACGAGACCCTGACCGAGTTGCGGGAAGGCGACGGTCTGGCTTCGGCCCTGCTCCACGACGCCGAACTGAAGACCCGGTTCGAATCGACGATGGCCGACACGGAGGTGGCCGCCGCCGACCTGCGCGCCATCGCCGCGGATCTGCGCGACGCAGACGGACTGCTGCCCCGCCTGCTGACCGACGAGGAGCTGAGTGAATCGCTGACGACCGAGGTGGAGGAACTCCTGCAGCGCCTGAACTCCACGCTGGAGCAGGTCTCCCAGGGCGACGGGACCGCGGCCAGGCTGATCAACGATCCCGCGATCTACGAGGCGCTCGACGATCTCGTCGTCGGCATCAACGAGTCGAAGCTGCTGCGCTGGCTGATCCGCAACCGCCAGAAGGCGGGGATCAAGAAACGCTACAAGGACGCGCAGAACGCGGCAACGGACGCCGGGTCCGGCGCGCCGGAGGAGGGCCGATGATCGTCTGCGCACGCTGCGACGAGCAACGGGAAGCCCTGGGCGATCCCCCGTTCCCCGGTTCCCTCGGTGAGGAGGTCGCCACCCGCGTCTGCGCCGGCTGCTGGGGCGAATGGATGGCGATGGAGATCAAGGTGATCAACGAACTCCGCCTGAACTTCATGGAACCGGAAGCCCAGGCGACCCTCTCCCGCCACATGAAGGACTTCCTCTTCCCGGCCGACGCCGACCCCGCGGGGCGACTCGACTTCGACGCGATCGGCGAACCGGCGTAGCCGGCCGGCGCGGCGGGCTGGCGCGGCGCGGGCCTGCTTTCGGTGCTACCGCCAGGGACGGCGGGAGGGGTCTTGGATGCGGCGGATCATCCGGCGGCGGCGGTTGGCCGGGTCGTCCGGGTCGTTGGAGAACAGCCGCATCACATCGCCGTCGCGGGCGAAGCGGTATCGGCGGGATGGCTTCTTGCCGTTCAGTCCCTTGGCCGTGCCCTTCGCGTACGTCCACAGTTGGATGTTCGGGTCATCGATGTTGCGGTGCTCCTCCCACTCGGTCTTCTCCGGATCGCCGAACAGGACGTAGACCATGCCGCGATCCGTCCGCCGGCCGAGCAGACCCGATTCCGAGTAGCGCTTGTCGGCCTCGGTGGCCCGCACATCGAACTGCCGCTTCAGCGCGCCGTCTCTTCGGCTCCAGAACTCTTCGACGAAGGCCGCCGCCTCCTCGTTCGACTCGAGCAGCAGGAAGAGCGTCCGCTCCTCCTCGTCGGCGAGCTGGCCGACCGGCCCGACCAGCCAGCTGGTGTAGGTGGGCCCCAGAAACGGGTTGATCAGGTCGTCCGGATGGAGCCGCTCGAGACTGTCGGCAGCCACTGCCGCCGAGGTCGTGCCCAGAACCAGGGCAAGGACGATGGACCCCGGACGCCGCACCGTCAACGCTTTAGAAGATCCAGGAACTCCTCCCGGATCGGCCGCTCGTGGAAGATGCCGCGGAGCGCGGACGTGACTGTCATCGCGCCGGACTTCTCGACACCTCGCATCTCGACACAGAGGTGGCGGGCCTCGATCACGACCATAGCCCCGCGCGGCCGGAGTTCCTCCTCGAGGAAGCTGACGACCTGCTCGGTGAGCCGCTCCTGGAGCTGCGGCCGCTTGGCGTAGAACTCGAGAATGCGGGCGAACTTGGACAGCCCCAGGATCTTGTCGCCGGGAACGTAGGCGATGTGCGCGTGGCCGTAGAACGGCACCAGGTGATGCGAACACATGGAGTAGAAGGGAATGTTCTTCTCCATGACCATCGCCCGGTAGTTCTCGTCGTTCGGGAAGGTCGTGACCCGCGGCTGCGACCCCTGGTCGAGACCGCGAAACATCTCCAGATACATCCGGGCCACCCGCTCGTGAGTGGTGCGCAGATTCGGTTCGTCCAGGTCGAGGCCGAGTTCGACAAGCACCTCGCGGACGCGCTCCGCAAGACGCTCCACCCGCTCAGCGCCCGGGCTCGCTGCCGCAAGCTCCTGCTGCCTCCGCTCGCGTTCCGCAATCGTCTCAACCGGCTCCAGAACCCGCATCGCCGCATGCTACCGTAGGCCGCTCAGGACAACTACCGAACCGGGACGCAAATGAGCCGAGTCACGATCGAATACTGCGTGATGTGAAACTACCGCCCCCGAGCCGCCGGTCTGGCGTCTCAGTTGAAGGAGCGGTTCAACCTCGATTCGGAGCTGGTCGACGGCAGCGGCGGCGTCTTCGATGTCGCCCTCGACGGCCGATCCGTGTTCTCCAAGAAGCAACTCGGCCGCTTCCCCGACAACGGCGAAGTCGAGACCGCGGTCGCCGACCTGCTGTAGCTCGGCCGGCGGACCGGCCCGAGGCTACGATCGGCCCGTGTCCGGCACGTTCTCGCTTCGCCTCGGCAAGGAGGACTTCAAGTTTTCCGCCGCGCACTTCACTGTCTTCAGCGACAGCGAAGCGGAACCGCTGCACGGCCACAACTACCGGGTCACCGTCGAGTTGAGCGGCTCCGAACTCGATGACCTGGACTTCCTGGTCCCCGCCGCCGCCGCCAAGCGCGATATCCGCGCCGAATGCGCCGCCCTGGACGAGAAGATCCTTCTGCCGGCGAAGTGTCCCCACCTCGGACTGACCGACCACGGTGAGACGATGGCGGCGATCTTCGACTCGCGGCGCTACGAGTTCCCGTCCCCGGAGGTCGTCCTGTTGCCCGTCGCCAACGTCACGGTCGAGGCGCTCGCACGCTCCCTCTGGCAGCGTCTCCGGGACCGATGGGCGCACCTTCACGATCGGATCGATGTCGTAGAGGTCACCGTGACCGAGACCCCGGGGCAGGGCGCCAGCTACCGGCGCAGTCTGTAGCCTTGCCAGCCACCGACCCCTCAACCGGCCCTTCAGAAAGGGAAGCAGCCTTGACGACAAACTTCGGACCTGACGACAGCCAACTGGCAACTCTCGCGTCGCTCGATCCGGACGCGCCCGTCGCCGCGCTCAACCTGTTCCAGTTCAACGAACGCGCGCAGTACAGCCCCGACGACGAGGAGTACGGCACGGAAGCCGCCAACGTCTCGGGCCAGGAAGCCTTCTCCAGATACGCGGCCGCCGCGGGCCAGGTCCTTGCCGACCTGGGAGGCCGCGTCGTTTTCAGCACGACGGTCGAGCAAGTAATGATCGGACCCTCCGCCCCCCCGTGGCACGCCGCCGCCATCATGTTCTTCCCCACCCGAAAAGCCTTCATCCAGATGACGATGAACCCCGACTTCCGGGCCGCCTCCCGCCACCGCAAGGCCGGGCTGGCAAACCACTACCAGGCCCACCTCGACGGCACACCCTGGGTGACCGGGTAGGGGAACGCACTCCGGGCTGGAGGGCCCGCGCACCTGGAGATACACCCCACCGCGGCCACCGCCTTCTGCAATCGGCGAGGAGCCCGCCGACACTCAGCCAACGCCTCCACAGCCAAGTCGCCCACAGCCAACGCCCTCCACAGCCAAGTCGCCCACAGGCAACGCCGTCCAGCCGGCCAGGGGCTCCGGGGGAGGGGTCCCAGGTGGCTCGGAGCGAGCGACGGCCGACGACATCAAAACAAACGACGCCTGACCGAAGCGAGCGGAGTGCAGCGCGCGCACCCCCTCCCATCTTCCGACCAAGCGCGCGCGGCACCTGGGACCCCTCCCCCCGGAGCCCCGCAGCAGGCGGGTGCAACCGACGCCGGTGCGCCAGCCTCCTCCGCCGCGGCGTCAGCCGCGCCGCCGCAACTGGACCACCGTCTCCAGGTGGGCGGTCTGCGGGAAGATGTCGAAGAAGGTGATCGACTCGAGGTCGAAGTCGCGGGTCAGTTCGCCGAGGTCGCGCGCCAGCGTCGCCGTGTCGCAGGACACGTAGGTCAACCGGGCCGGGGCGGCGCGTAGCAGGGCCCGTCGGACGTTCCACGACAGACCGACGCGGGATGGGTCGACGAGGACGCGGTCGAGCCCGGGCCGCAGGCCCTCACCGCCTGTCCTGCCGTCGACCCAGCTTTCGATTGCCCCCCGCTCGACCTGGCAGTGGCGCAGGCCGTTCAGACGCAGATTGTTCCGCGCATACCGGGCGGCCATCGACTCGCCTTCGACTGCCGTGACCGAGCCGTAGCGGTCGGCGAGACCCAGCGTGAAGAAGCCGACCCCCGCGTAGAGGTCAACGGCCGTCTCGCCCTCGAAGGCGCCCACCGCCGATCGCGCCAGCGCCTCCAGCAATCCCCCGTGGGCCTGGAAGAAGCAACGCGCGTCGAAAGTCAGCCGACGTCCCAGCAGTTCGATCTCCAGTTCGCCGCCCGGCAGCACGCCCAGAGGCGGAGCCGCAACGACCAGGCTGTCTTCCTCGAGGCCGTCCGTGGCCAGGCTCAGGCGACCCGGCCTGGCCTGCCCGGCCTGCGCCGCCTCGTCGAGCAACCGCGGCAACTCGGGCAACCGCGCTTCGAGCGCCGGCGCCAGGACCGGGCAACGGTCGACGCGAACCAGGTCATGGCTGCGGCGACGGCGGAAGCCGACGCCGGTCGCCCCGTCTTCACCCTGTTCGACGTGGACCTGCGCCCGAACGCGATAGCCCCATCGCCGGCCGGCGACCGGTTCTTCGACAACGCATCGCTTGAGCTGAGCCGGATCGATGCCGCCGAGCCGGCGCAGGGTCTCCAGGGCGGCGGCAGCCTTGAGCCCGAGTTGCGCTTCGTCTTCGATGTGCTGGAGCTGGCAGCCGCCGCAGCGGGCGTAGAAGGGACAGGGGGCTTCCCGCCGCAGGGGGCCGGCCGAGATCACCTGTTCGATCTCGGCGCGGGCGTAGCTCGGCCGGCGCTCCGTGATCCGCGCCTTCACCACATCGCCCGGCGCCGCACGGGGAACGAAGATCGGCAGATCGCGCCAGCGCGCCAGACCGTCGCCGCCCAGCACGACCTTCTCGATCGTCAGCTCAAGACGGCTGATCCCCGCCAGCGCGGCGAGGGTTTCCAGGCGTTCGGCCGAAAGGGGCCGTCTCCGTGGGGCCGGCACAGCCGTTCTCCGCGATCTCAGAGGCCCGAGCTACGGGTCAGTCGTGGCCGCCGCCAGTATGGCGCTGGCCGTGCCTCCAGGTCGGATCCCGATGCGCGAACTCGTCCAGTTCGCCCGGCACCTCGACCAGCGTGCGGCTCAACTCCGGGTCGCATACGTCGTTCTCGCACTCGTAGACGTACACGTTCCAGTCCTCGCGCCGGCGGTACGAGCACAGCGTCTGGTAGGTGTCGCAATGCCCGCACTTGATCGAGAGGTTGCGGATGTTGATCACGGCGCGGTGGACCTCCTGCGAGTGGAACGCGGGAACCGGGCTGCCGGAGCTCGGGCCTCAACCCGGGGAGGCGGCGAGCGCTTCCTCGATCGCGTTCCGCACGACGCTCGCCCCGGTCAGACCGATCGAGACGTAGGACACCTCTCCGTGCGGGTTGAACACGAGGAGCGTGGGCAGAGCGGCGAGCTCCGCGGCGCGCATCACCTCTTCCTCGGGGTCGAGCAGCACGGGGTAGGCGAACGGCTTCTTGTCGACGTGGTTGCGAACCGTCTCGAGATCCTCGCCCGTGTTCAGGGCCAGGAACGACACGCCCTGATCGGCGTACTCCTCGTGCAGTCCCTCGAGGATCTGCGCCTGGACATCGCATGGTTTGCACCAGGTGGCCCAGATGTCGACCACCACGACGTCTCCGCGCAAGTCCGGCGGCCCCAGGCGCGACCCGTCCAGGGTGTCGAGCCGGAAGCTCGTCAGGAAGGGATCGAGCTCCGACGCGTCCGGCGGTGCCACGGCGAGCCCGAAGAACACGACGAACACGGCCGCCGCCAACCCCAAGGCCACCAGCAGCCCGATTGCAAGCCCCCTTGTCACCGGCGCAGCCTAGCAGCCCGTGGCAGAGCACGGCTTCGCGCCGGAAGCCGGCCAGAGGGCCGGCGCACCCAGTTCCTGCCGCGCACGCTGCTAGCTGCCGGCGAGCCTCAACTGCAGCCGCTGGTGGAGCCGCAATTCATGCACTTGTAGCAACTGCCGTTGCGCACCATGATCGATCCGCAGTCGTGGCAGGACGGCGCGTCCTGCTGCAGCAGGAACGTGACCGGGGCCAGTTGGCCCGCCTCGTTTCCTGTCGCGGCCTCTTCCGCCGTTGTGCCGTTCTCCTTCTCGGGCTGCTTCGCCTGCGCTCGCGGTTCCGCGCGATGGATCACTCCCGCGACCTCCTGCGCTTCCGGCGACAGGAACTTCGACGCCAGCCACCTGAAGATGTAGTCCATGACCGACTTCGCCATCGGAATCTCGGGGTTCTTGGTGAAACCCGAGGGCTCGAAGCGGCTGTGCGTGAACTTGTCCACCAGGATCTGGAGCGGCACCCCGTACTGGAGGGCCACCGACACCGCCTGGGCGAAGGAGTCCATCAGGCCGGAGATCGTCGACCCTTCCTTCGCCATGAGCAGGAAGATCTCACCGGGCTGACCGTCCTCGTACAGACCGACGGTGACGAATCCCTCGTGGCCGTTGATCGAGAACTTGTGGGTGAGCGCCCGCCGCTCGTCCGGCAGGCGACGGCGCGAGATGCCGGCCGCGATGCGGGCGTCCACGGCCGCCTGCAGGTCGTCGCCGTCGGCCGGCGCGTCGCTCGACGTCGACAGGGGCTGCGAGCGCTTGCAACCGTCCCGGTAGATCGCCACGGCCTTCAGACCCAGCTTCCAGCCCTCGACGTAGGCGTCCTGGATCTCCTCGACCGTCGACTCTTCGGGCATGTTGATCGTCTTGCTGATCGCTCCGGAGATGAACGGCTGCGCCGCCGCCAGCATCCGCAGATGACCGAGATGATGAATGGACCGCGAGCCGTTGGCCGGTTTGAAGGCGCAGTCGAACACCGACAGGTGCTCATCGGCGAGATAGGGCGCGCCCTCGATCGTGTCGTGGTCGTCGATGTACTCGACGATCTGCTGGACCTCGGACTTCTCGTAACCCAACCGCTCCAGCGCCAGCGGCACGGTGCGGTTGACGATCTTGATCATGCCGCCGCCGACCAGCTTCTTGTACTTGACGAGCGCGATGTCGGGCTCGACCCCGGTCGTGTCGCAGTCCATCATGAAGGCGATCGTGCCGGTGGGCGCCAGCACCGAAATCTGGCTGTTGCGGATGCCGTTCTGCTCACCCTGCTCGACCACGCCGTCCCACGACTTCTTCGCCGCGTTCAACAGCTCGAGCGGTACGTGGGCCGGGTTGATCTCGCGCAGCGCGGCGCGGTGGTTGTCCATCACCTGAAGCATCGGCTCCCGGTTCGCCTCGAAGCCCTCGAACGGTCCCTTGACCGCCGCGATGCGGGTCGACTGCAGGTACGACGAACCGGACATCAGGGCGGTGATCGCGCCGGCGTAGTCTCGGCCTGATTCCGAGTCGTAGGGAAGGCCGCGGGCCATCAGCAACGCGCCCAGGTTCGCGTAGCCGATGCCCAGAGGCCGGTACGCGTGAGAGTTCTCCTCGATCCTCGGCGTCGGGTAGCTCGCGTTGTCGACGATGATCTCCTGCGCCGTGATCACGATCTCGCAAGCGTGCCGGAACGACGCCGTGTCGAAGCCGGAGCCCGGGTCGTAGAACCGCATCAGGTTCAGCGACGCCAGGTTGCAGGCCGTGTCGTCGAGGAACATGTACTCGCTGCACGGGTTGCTGGCGTTGATCCGGTCCGTGTTCGGGCAGGTGTGCCAGTGGTTGATCGTCGAGTCGAACTGCATGCCCGGATCGCCGCAGACCCAGGTCGACTCGGCGATCATGTTCAGCAGTTCGGCGGCCCGGTGGCTGTCCATCGGCCGGCCGTCGGTCACCGCCGTCGTCGTCCACTCCGCGTCGTCCACGACCGCCTGCATGAAGTCGTCCGTGGCGCGCACCGAGTGGTTCGCGTTCTGGTAGAAGATCGAGTCGTAGGCGCCGCCGGGGACGTTGAAGCCCGCGTCGTAGCCGGCCTCGATCAGGGCCCAGGCCTTGCGCTCCTCGACCTCCTTGCAGCGGATGAACTCCACGATGTCGGGGTGGTCGGCATCCAGGATGACCATCTTCGCGGCGCGCCGGGTCTTGCCGCCGCTCTTGATCACGCCGGCGAAGGCGTCGAAGCCGCGCATGAACGACACCGGCCCGGAAGCCGTTCCGCCGCCGGCCAGGGTCTCGGCGGAGGACCGAAGAGCCGACAGGTTGCTGCCGGTGCCGGAACCGAACTTGAAGAGCATGCCCTCCGTCTTGGCCAGACCGAGGATCGACTGCATCGTGTCCTCGACGGAATTGATGAAGCACGCCGAGCACTGCGGGCGCTCCTCGATCCCGACGTTGAACCACACCGGCGAGTTGAAGCAGGCGTACTGGTGAAGGAGGATGTGGGTCAACTCCGCGTGGAAGGACTCGGCGTCCGCCCCGGACGAGAAGTAGCCGCCGTCGCGCCCCCATGCCGCGATCCTGTCCGCTACCCGGGAGATCAACTGCCGGACGCTCGTTTCGCGCCCGGACGTTCCCAACTGGCCGCGGAAGTACTTCGAGACGACCACGTTCGTCGCGGTCTGCGACCAGGCCTTCGGCACCTCGACGCCGTGCTGCTCGAAGACGGATTCGCCCTTCTCGTTGGCGATCACGGCGTCGCGGATGTCCCACTCGACGCCGTCGAAGGGGTGGATGCCGGGCTCGGTGTACCGGCGCTCGACGGTCAGACCGGCAGGGCTCGAGGCTGGCGCCGGGGCGCTGGTGGCTGGCGCCGACCGCGCGGCGCCGGCGGCAGCGGGCGCGGCCATCACCTGCCGACCGCCGGCTGAAGCCGCCCCTCCCACGCTGCCGCGACCGCCCTCCCGAGCGCCTGAACCGTTGAACGCCATCTGCTCCTCCCCCGCCGACCTCACTCAAGGCGGCATTTGTCGTGAATGAGCAACTGTAGCCCAGAACGGCCGCGCCACGCAACCCGAATCGCCGCCCGAAACCACACCATGTAGGCCCAGCCAGCGCAAACAACCACTAGATATGGACGTTCATCCCTACATAGCTGTATGTCGATACATGTGGAGGGCGTTCGGAAAGAAGCCGCAGATCCTGCGGATTCGGTGCGGCGATAAGCTCACTTCCCGTGAGCACCCGCACGACGAGTTCGGACATCGAACTCCCGTCCTTCTTCGCGCCGGACGATGTCCAGGAAGACGCCGGCAGCACGGCGCCGCCAGGCTCGTTCCCCTTCACCCGCGGGCTCTACGAGGACATGTACCGCAAGCGGCTGTGGACCATGCGCCAGTACGCCGGCTACGCCAGCGCCACCGAATCGAACCGCCGCTACCGCTATCTCCTGGAGCAGGGGACGACCGGCCTCTCCGTCGCCTTCGACCTGCCCACCCAGATCGGCTACGACTCGGACGCGGCGGCCGCCCGCGGCGAGGTGGGTCGGGTCGGCGTCGCGATCGACAGCGTCGAGGACATGAGGACGCTCTTCGACGGCATCCCGCTCGGCCAGGTGACGACCTCGATGACGATCAACTCAACGGCGTCGATCCTGCTCTCGATGTACCTGGCCGTCGCGGAGGAGCAGGGCGTTCCGTGGCCGGAGATCGGCGGCACGGTCCAGAACGACATCCTCAAGGAGTACATCGCTCGCGGGACCCACATCTACCCGCCCGCCCACTCGCTGCGCCTGGTCACGGACCTGATCGCCTTCTGCTCCGAACAGGCGCCGCGGTGGAATCCGATCTCCATCTCCGGCTACCACATCCGCGAAGCGGGTTCGACGGCGGCCCAGGAGATCGCCTTCACGCTCGCCAACGCGCTCTGCTACGTCGACCTCGTGCTGGCCCGCGGCCTCGACATCGACAGCTTCGCGCCACGATTGTCCTTCTTCTTCAACGCCCACAACAACTTCCTCGAGGAAGTCGCGAAGTTCCGCGCCGCGCGCCAGCTCTGGGCCGAACTGGTCCGCGAGCGCTACCAGCCGCGCAACGAGCGCTCCTGCTGGCTCCGCTTCCACACCCAGACCGGCGGCTCGACCCTCACCGCCCAGCAACCCGAAAACAACGTCGCCCGCGTCGCCATCCAGGCCCTGGCGGCTGTCTGCGGAGGCACCCAGTCGCTGCACACGAACGGCGCCGACGAAGCCCTCGGCCTGCCGACCGAAACCTCGGCGCGGGTCGCGCTGCGCAGCCAGCAGATCGTCGCCCACGAGACAGGGGTAGCGGACGTCGCCGACCCCCTCGGCGGTTCCTGGGCCGTCGAAACGCTGACCGCCGAACTCGCCGAGCAGGCACGAGGGATGATCGGGCAGATCGAGGAGCTCGGCGGCGCCGCCCAGGCCATCGAGGAGGGCTACCAGCAGAACGAGATCGCCAATGCCGCCTATCGCCATCAACTGGCGGTCGAGTCGAAGGGCGAGGTGATCGTCGGCGTCAACGCCTACACCCAGGACGAGTCCGGCGATGCCCAGTTTCTCGCCGTCGACCCCGCCGCCGAAGCGCGGCAGGTCGAGCGCGTGCGCCGCGTTCGCGAGGAACGCGACACGACCGCCGCCACCGCGGCCCTGGACCGGCTGCAGCAGGACGCGGCTGGAGAGCGGAACCTCGTGCCGCGAATCCTCGACTGCGTCCGGCAGCGCGCCACCCTGGGCGAGATCTCGGATCGCCTGAGGGCGGTCTGGGGCGAGTACGAGCGATGAGCGGCCACTCGGGGGATCAGCGGTGAAGTCAGCCTACGAGAGGGCGCTCGAGAAGCTGGAGAGCAGCGGCATCGCCGCGCCCCGGCAGGACGCGCTGGACGAAGACCAGCGCCGGCGCATCGAGGACGAACGGGGCCGCCACCAGGCGAAGGTCGCCGAACTCGAAATCCTCCACCGCAAGAACCTCTCCGCCGATCCGGCCAAGCGTCACCGGGAAGAAGAGAACTACCGCGCCGAGAAGCGCCGTCTCGCCGAGCGGCTGGAGTCGAAGATAGAGCGCATCCGCCGCGGCGACTGACTGGAGCGGCAGAAACTGGGTGCGCCGGCGTGCTCCTCGCCTCGCACGACCGCTGGTTCGTGAGCCTAGACCGAACTCACCGATTGCGCTCCTTCGCACTCACCGCGACGGTCTCCATAAGCCTCGGTCCTTCGGCCGGATCTACCAGCGCGTAGCGTCCGCTTCCATCCAGGATGGCATCGGGAGGCACTCTGCCAATCGACTTTACTCTGGCCAGAGGCTGGTCTTCGTCAAAGACCACTGCTTGTTTGGAGACAACCGGCCCATCCCGGGCGACCTGCTTGCCCGACTCCTGGATCTCTGACAAATGCACGACCATCCGCTCTCTGGGACCAGTGGGGCGTCCTATGACCGGCTTCTGCAACAAGACGTCGCCGCCCGCCAGCAACTTCGGTTTCCACCATTGCAGGTCCCGCTGAGGCATCGCTTCCGCCAGGTCCGACCAGCCGAGGGGGTTCATTCTCCAGACGAGTTCTCCTGAGAAATCGACTACGTCGTATCCGCCCGGCGCCGAGCCACCGCTCCTCCAGAGCAACATGCGGCCACCTGTGGAGATTCCTCTGAGGTCTCCATACCTCCCCTCATCGTGAACGATGGACCGGCTGACGAATTGTCCGGACGAATCTCGAACCAGAGTCCGGAGCCAGTCGGGTTGATCACGCCCGAACATCTCGGGTTGCCACATGGCGATGCGATCCGCATCGATGAACTCGAGTGCGATTGGGTCAAAGTCCGGTGTGAGTTCATCCAGGGACAAGGTCTCATCGCCCACCTCGTCTTCCAGGCCGTAGATCTCGATCGTCCGGCCCGCCGAACGGAAGATGGACAGTGCGCGGCCATCGTTGCTGAATCGGAGAAGGTCCGCCACGTCTTCCGGGTAGGACCGAAAGTTCCGAAGTCCCGGCACTCGCCGCACTTCCCGCCCGTCCCACCCGTAGACCACGAGCGGCCCGTCCGACGACGCAGTCGTATGCACCTCACCCGGTGGAAGGTCATAACCACTGTCCTCTATCACCAAGGGTACAACTGCCTGCACCGCCAGCCAGTCTCCAGTAGCGGCAGCATCTATGAACAGCGAACCTCGAAACGACATGATTGTGCCACCCAGACCAATCAGGTTCGCCCACCGTTCCGGGCTGCCGCTGTCTGTCGACGTTCCGCTAATCAGGACTACGTCACGTGCGGAACCCAAGCGGAATCCCTTCTTCGGTGGACCAGGAAGCGGTTCGGTACGGGACCGTCGGCCAGAGCGGATGAAGACTGCGTACTCTCCGTTCCCGACTTCCTTCAGGCATGCGTAGCGTTCGGCATCCGTGACGACGCATCGATGCGCGGCCCCCCAAGGCCAGGAGCGGAGCGCCCGTGAGCAAGAGCAGGACAATCAAGGCCCATCTGTGTTGTAGCTTCATGTCGAATCTCCTTCGGTTCTCGAGGGGATTAGACGTAACCTTGGTTGAATCCCTGACCAGATCCGCGTAACAGAGGTTGGTGAGTTCGTCTTCTGGCGTTTCCTCATCGTCATCATCATCATCGTCGCCACCGCCGCCACCATCACCGCCATCGCCCCCGTCTCCAGGCCCCGGAGTCCCCTGACCCGGCCCTCCACCGGGAACCACGATCTCCACGCAAGTGTCTTCGAAGATTCCCCCGTCTTCGTCGCCTTCACACACGAGCAGTCGAAGGTGTGGAGGACCGCCGCCCAGCGGGGTCGTAACGCTGTTCACCGTCTCCGTCGCCGTCACGGTCAGCGAGTAGTTCCCTGGACCCGGGTCGTACGGGTACACCACGACGCTGTGGTTCCCCGCCGCCAGGTCGCCGCTCCAGGAGTCGTCCCGCGTGCTTCCGCGATTCGTGCAACGACTGGCGCCCACACGGCAGTCGAAGTCGATCGAAAGACCCGTCAGGGCCACCTCCACTTCGGCCGGGCCAGCCAGCGTGAAGCGGTGAATCTGGCCGGTGGAGACTCCCGTCCTGCGCACGTCGACCAGGGTCGTTACCTGGGTCCTCGTTCCCGTGCTCCCGCCGGTGCTTGGCGCCTCGGCACTCACGGTGAGCGTGTAGCTCCCGGAGCCGCCGCCGTACGGATAAACCACGATCTTGTGGTCGCCAGCATCCAGCGTGCCGCTCCATGAATCGTCCCGAGTGCCGCCGCGGTTCGTGCACCGATTGCCCGAAACCCTGCAGTCGAAGTCGGTCGTCATTCCGGTCAACTCTACAGAGACCTCGACCCTGCCGGAGAGCCTGAGCAGGTACGTGCGGGAACTCGACACGTTCACGCCTGTCTTGACGATCGGCCCGCTGCCAGTCGTCGGGGGAGGCGGCGGCGGCGGTGTGGGCGGCGGAGGCGACGTGGCTGTACCGCTGACGCTCAACGTCCAGTTCCCGGAGCCGCCGCCGCACGAGTACACCGCAACCGTGTGCGTGCCGGCAGCGAGCGTGCCGCTCCACGAATCGCTGCTCGTGCCGCTGCGGTTCGTGCACGAGGAGCCGTTCACCCGGCAGTCGATGTCCCGGTTCATCCCCGTGAGGCTCACGCTCACATCGGTCCTGACGGTCAGCCTGAAGCTGTAGGACTTCTCGCCTTCGCCGGTCTCCGACACCGTGAAGGGCAAGCGGTGGACCCGCACCACAGTCGCAGGCGGCGGCGGGTCCGGATCCTCGGTCGGCGGAGGGTCGGGAGGCCGACCGATGACGACTCGCCGTGCGGTCACGGTCGCCGTGAAACTGGTGGAGTCCGTCACGCCTCTGCTGTCCCTGACGGAGTAGGTGACCGTGTACGTCGTGTCCGTCGTCACGGTCGGCAGCGTTCCGCTCGCAACGCGCGTCGAGGGCGAGAACGTGATGCCCGGCGGCTGCCCGGACAGGCTGTACGTGTAAGGCGTCCTGCCGCCCGTTGCGGCGGGGAACACCGTGTTGACGACGCCCGCCGACGGCAGCCGGAAGTTGGGGATTCCCGTCAGGGACAACGCCGTGCGGTCGGACGTTCGCGCCGAGAGAGGTCCCGCCGCGGCCAGAAGGGACAAGAGCGACAGTAGTGCGATGCCGACATGCTCCGCGGTCCTCGCTTCCCTGCGCGAATGAACGGTCGCCTGCACAGCCGCGGGGCGTCGCTGTCTTCCGGCCCGGCGCCAACGAACCGACACGCCGACGGAGCGGTGGAGCGCCTGACACCGTCTCTTGAATTGCATTCTGGGGACCCCTGCATTCTGGGGTTCTCGCGAACCCCGCCCATCGCAAACTCGAACGGAGCCTAGTGTCGTGTCACTCGTCAAAGGTCGGATAGAGGCGTTTGAGTTTGACTCGTGCGTCGTCGGTAGTGAACTGCCAGTCGACCTTTGCCTGGATGCGGTCCCTGGCGGCCTTCCAGGCGG
>LXNI01000079.1_pt1 | contig 111238 bp, 75 predicted proteins | sample 809091 | NCBI WGS metagenome assembly LXNI01 (sample SAMN04870527, study PRJNA318959) | sponge metagenome | biome: 01000161; feature: marine sponge reef; material: water | host: Sarcotragus foetidus | place: Greece: Milos, Mediterranean Sea | collected 2013-05-29 | depth 5-7 m | reverse complement strand
TGGGTGGCTCAGTTTCCGAGCGATGCCTCCACTGTGGCCGTTTCGACCGCGGCTCCGGGTTGCGGCGCCACCGGTAGAGCGTCGCTCGGGGCACGCCCACGGCGTCCGCCGCTTCCTGGGCCGTCAGACCGGCCGACATGGCCCGGCGCCAGCGCCGCACCAGCTTGACGCGCTCGTTGATCGTCGCCTCGACCGCCTCGGATCGGCGGCCGAGGTTAGCCGCGGCGCGTGCGGCTAACCTCAGGGGGCAGGTGTCGTACCTGTATGGGGATTTCCTTTCTGGCCGTCGTTGAGAAGGAGGACGTGCCCACGTGGGGAAGCCCCCGTATCGACTTGGACGGATTCTTGGCGGCAACCTCGGTGTTAAGGGAGAAGGGACTCCGCCGTGCTCGTTCGGCTGAGTCGAGCTGTCAAGCCAGAAGGCACGAGCCGCGAGGCCCGTCAAGCAAACGACGTTCTCCCATTGGCCAGAACGCCGGAGGGCAGACGAAACGGCTCAGCACCTGCTGCCGAGCACAGAAAAAGGGGAGAGAACCGAGGCTCTCTCCCCTTTGGATTCCTGAAACGACGGGTTTTCCCGTCGTCTGTGATGACCGCTCCTAGAAGCGGAACCTCAGCGAGGCACGCACCTGGCGCGGGCGCTGGAAGAAGCGCCGTACCGGGTAGACCTGACCGTCGCCGCCCCAGGAGCGTCGCCGCTGCTGGTTCGTCACGTTCAGCACGTCGACCCGGACTTCACCCCGCACGTCCCGATAGCCCATGGGGAAGCCCCAGGCACCGTTCAGATTCAGGGTGTACTCGTCCGAGGTGAAGCGCCCCTGCGTGCCCGGGGCATGCAGGTTGAAGCCGACACCGTCGTTCGGCGTGCCGGGCTTCGGATCGTTGGGGTCGACGTTGACGATCGACACGCCCTCGCTCCGCACCCACGGCGTTCCCGTCTGGAAGCTCAGGTGGCCTGACAGGGTCAGGTCCTGGTTCCCGAGACGCCAGGTCTTGAAGCCGAACGAGTTGTAGATCCAGGTCCGATCGTAGGCCTGGTTCAGGCCGCGCCGATTGATCATCGACACGGGGTAACCGATCCATGGCGCGAGCGCCTGATTACAGTCCATCGGGAAGAGCTCCGTTCGACCGGTTCGCCGGTCAGGGACCAGCTGGCCAGCGTCGCACAGGTCGATGAACTCCTGGGTCATCACCGCGCTCAGGTTCTCCAGGTAGCTGCTGTTCGTGTTGTTCCACCAGGCGCCGGCGCCGGTGGTGTCGGTCTCCGACCACGAAACGTTGTTGTAGAGCGCCCAGCCATTGGCGAACCGCCGGTTGAGCTGGATCTGCAGACCCCGATAGCCGTTCTTCGCCGGGTCGGCGAGTGCCAGTGCCTCATCGTTGAGTTGCCGGTCGATCCCCCTGGCCTCCCGGGCGTCAGCCGAGTTGGTGACGATCTGCGCAAGGTCGTGGTAGTTGCCGGTGATGAAGATGTTCCGGCCCTTGTGGTCGAGCTGGGTGTTGGAGAACATCATGTCCTGCATGGACCAGTCGATGTACTTCACGTCGAGCGCCCAGTTCGGAGCGAACTGCCATTCGAGACCGAGGATCAGGTCGTCCCGGTAGTACGGGTCGATGCTGTGGTCCCAAATGGCGCAGTCCACGCCGGAAGTCTCTCCGTCACGGCAGGGTCGCACGGCGTCCCACATCAGACCCGGCACCAGGGTGCTCCAGGCGAAGTTGTAGCCGGCCGTGGCGTTGCCTACTGTGCCGGCGCGTCGGGTGTCCAGTCGATCCGGGACAGGACAGAACACGGCGGCCTCGATCGGGTCGCAGAACAACCAGACCTCATAGCCCTCGTACCCGTTCCACTGGTCGTGCATACCGCCCGACACATCGCCGCCGCCGGCGATCCACGCCTGGTTCAGCATCGCGTGGTACTGACCCCAGTTCGCTGTGAACAGGAGCCGCCCGTCGCCCTTCACGTCGTAGGTCGCGTTGAATCGGGGATCGGCGTAGGTGGAGTCCACAACCTTCCGGCGCACATCGTTCCAGCTCTCCTGGATTTCGGCGCGCACGCCGACGTTGAAGGTCCAGTGGTCGCCGACGGTGAACCGGTCCCGGAGGTAGAACGCGGTGTCCTTCACCTCGGCGTCGCCGGTGCCGCGGCCGAGGCAGTTGCCCTCGTCGAAGTCCGTGCGGTGGATTTCGCCGTTGACACTTGTGATCTCGATCGGCGTGAGTTCCGCGCCGATCGGGCCCTCGCAGCTCAACTTGGGCGAGTTGTAGTCGACGTAGGTGCAGCCGCGGCCGCGGTTCGTGTTACCCGACCAGTGGGGGTTGTCCTCATTGGTTCCCGCATTGCGGGTCAAAGCGCAGGTATCCTGGCCCAGACCGCCGGCGCCGCCATACCCGAACGGATTGTAGGAGTCGTAGCCCCAGCCGTTCATGAACGACGTACGGGCGTTCTCGCCCTCCCACTTCGTGTCCTGGTAGTCGATGCCGTACTTCAGTTCGTGGTTCGCACCGACGAACTGGGTCAGACCGACGTTCCCCTGGTCACGCGGGAAGGCGTTGAAGCCGAAACCGTCCGAGAGGATCCAGCCGTTGTGCCAGGCGCCGAGGTTCTCACCGTCGACGTACACGTTGTAGTTGTTGCCCGGCCAGAAGAAGCCCTGGTCGGGGTCGAACGGGAAGCGGAGGCCGAAGTTCGTGTCGCCGCCCGAGGTGTTCAGCTCGCTGTGGCCCGCTTCCGGACCGCGATCGAGCGCCTTTGCCTGCAGGCACGTCGTTACCATCTCGGCCGGAACGTCCGGCAGGTGGTTCAGGCCGAGCCAGTCGAGGATCGGCATGCCGTCAGCGCTCAGAACCTCGGGGTTCTCCTGGGCCAGCGTGTTGTGGCAGCCCAGGAACTTGTTCTCCTGCGTCTCCTGCTGGGCGACCTTCATCTCGAGGAACCAGTTGGACGAGATCGCCCAGTTCCAGTTCAGGGTCGCCAGCGTGCTGTCGTTCTCATGCGGCGTCGGTGTCCAGTAGTCGAACGACTGCTGGTTGAAGTAGTTCCGGAACGTCGGCGTCTCGATCGTCGACCCGTTGAACGAGTGCGCAGCGCTCGACTGCAGGTTCAACTTCAGAATCAGCGTGTCGTCGAACAGGCTGATGTCGTACGGGTCGCCGCCGATGAGCCGCTCCGCGTAGGCGTCGTCGAACTCGCTGTAGCCGGTGTAGAACCAGAACTTGTCGCGCACGATCGGACCGCCGAGCGAGACCTCGAAGCCGTCGCTGGCGCCGGCCCACTCGGAGCCGCCGGGACGGCAGGGATCGAGTTCGCGCGAACCATCCGTGCCGCCGGGGATCAGCCCGCGGCCCTCATCGCGGTCGTCGCCGTGGCAGCGCTTGAACCAGTCCGCCGGGTAGGGCTTGTTCGTCCGCTCGGTGAGCGAGGGCTGGTCCTTGTAGTCAGCGCCCCAGTCGATCCGCTGGTGGTTCCAGAGGGTGTCGGCGTGCCACCTGTTGGTGCCGGACTTGACGATCACGTTGGTCGCCGAGCCGACGTAGCGTCCGTACTCGGCGGAGGAACCGCCGGCTTCCATCGAAACCTCGGTCAGGGCCGTCGTCGGCACGCGGACGCGACTGCCGCCGAACTTGGCGAACGTCGTGTCGACGCCGTCGATGAACACGCCCTGGTCGGCGAAGTGGGCGCCGTTGACGGACGGACGGGTCTGCTGGATGTCGTCGTTCTCCGCGTCGGCGGTGACGCCGGGAAGAGCGTTGATGATGCCGTAGTAAGTTCGCGTCGTGCCGCCGATCTGCTCGCCGATCTCTCCGGAGACGGTGGCGCCGGCGGAGACGTTGAACTTGTCGACCATGGGCGTCTCACCGGTGACGGTGACCTCGCCCTCGATGGCAGCCTGCAGCGTGACGTCGAGGACCTTGCGTTCGCCGGCGACGGCGCGCACCTCGGCTCGGGCTTCGCCCAGGCCTTCCAGCGTGGCGGTCATGGTGTAGTCGCCCGGTACCACGCCGACGAAGCGGTAGGAACCGTTCTCGTCGGTGATGCCGAACTTGTCGCCGCGCTCGCCACTCAGGGTGACGCTCACGCCGGGCAGCGGAGAGCCGCCGGGGTCTACTACTTGGCCGCTGATCGTCGCGGTTTCAGGCGCGTCTGCGAACAGGCAGACGGGCAGCAGAACCAGCAATGCGGCCAGGAACAGTCGCTTCATCTCAGTCCTTCTCCTTGTCGGTTAGATGAGCCAACGATTCAAAACGAGTGGCGCATCCTCACCGACACTTGATGCTCGTGTCAAATCAGGGCGTGGCCGGGGTCCGAACGCGCGCCGGGATCCAACAGGCTGGTTCACGATTCAGCGTTCTGGAGTCCGGGCTCGATAGTCTCCACGGCCCATGCCCGCGCTGCTCCTCCTGTTGTCTTCATGGCTGGTCGTCACGGCGGGAGGGGAGTCGGCCGCATTCGAGGAAGTCGGTGGGGAACTGGGAATCGACTTCGTCCACTTCAACGGGATGACCGGGCAGCTCTACACCGCGGAAGTCGTCGGTCCGGGCGTCGCCCTGATCGACTACGACAATGACGGCGACCTGGACATCTACCTGGGCCAGGGCCGAGGGTTCGAGGGTGACGAGAGCCGCGCGCCGGTGTTCTCACCCCAGGCCGGGGAGCCGGCGGGCGACCGCATCTTCCGCAACGAACTGGAAGAGGCCGGCGAGACGGGACTGCGGTTCGTCGACGTCACCGCCGAGCTGGGTCTTGGCGCTCTCGGCTACAACATCGGCGTTGCGACCGGGGACTACGACCGGGACGGGTACGTCGACCTGTACGTGACCAACCTGGGGTCGAATCACCTGCTCCGCAACAACGGCGGCGCCGGCTTCGAAGACGTCACCGAGAGCGCCGGTGTTTCTGACCGGCGCTTCAGCGTCCCCGCGACCTTCTTCGACTACGACGCCGACGGCTGGCTGGACCTCTACGTCGGCAACTACCACCGCTTCCACCGCGCGAACCGGAAGCGCTGCTTCCTGACCGGCGGCCAACCTGACTATTGCGGACCGCTCAGCCAGCCGGCGCAGGCCGACCGCCTGCTGCGCAACCTCGGCAACGGCGCCTTCCTCGACGTGACGGAGATGTCGGGGCTCGCAGGGCCGCCGCACACCGCCCTGGGCGTCGCGGCGGTCGACTTCAACGGCGACGGTCTGGTCGACCTCTACGTCGCCAACGACCAGATGGCGAACCAGCTCTGGCTCAACCAGGGCGACGGCACCTTCGTCGAGGACGCGGTGTTCGCCGGCGCCGCCTTCGACCGGGAGGGCCGGGCACAGGCGAGCATGGGCGTCGCGGTCGCGGACTTCGACGGCAACGGGGCGCCGGACATCTTCCTCTCCCACCTGGTTCGGGAACACAACACCCTGTACCTGAACGACGGGGAGGGACTGTTCGCGGACCGTTCGCGCGAGGGAGGCCTCGTGGATCCGAGCTGGTCGATGACGGGGTTCGGGACGGCGCCGCTGGACTATGACGGGGACGGCGTGCTCGACCTGTTTGTCGTCAACGGCGCGGTGCGCCGGATCGAGAGTCAGCTCGAAGCCGGCGAGCCGCACCCGCTGCGCATGGAGAACCAGCTCTTCCGGGGTCTCGGTGGCGGCCGTTTCGAGACCGTGCCGGCCGCGGAACGCGAGCATCCGGTCCTGAGCGAAGTCAGTCGCGGCCTTGCGGTCGGCGACCTGGACAACGACGGCGATCCGGACCTCGTGATCACGAACAACGGCGGCCGGGCGAGGGTGCTGCTGAATCGCCGGCCGCCCGGCGGGGCCTGGCTCGGCGTGCGGCTGGTTGCCGACCTGGAGGACTGCGCGGCCAAGACTGGGTGCGCCGGCCTGCCATCCGTGCGCCCGCTGACGGGCGCACGGACTGGTTCGCGCGTGGCACGGGTCCGCGCCACACGGGTTCCGGCCGGCAGTCGGCGCGCAGCGCCGACCTCTGGGCGATTCATCGACATCTACGGTGCCCGCGCCCGGATCGCCGGACAGGGCGGGTGGCAATGGGCGCACACCGACGGGAGTTACGCCGCCGCCAGCGATCCTCGGCTGCTGTTTCCGCTGACGGACGGGTCGGCGCCGGCGAGCGTCGAGGTCGTTTGGCCGGGCGGCGCCGTCGAGGAGTTCGATGGCCTCGAGCCGAACCGTTACTACCTGCTGTGGCGAGATGGCGGCTCAGCCGTGGAGAGGCCGTGAGCGTGTTTCCCGGGCCGAGACGGATTCTCGTCATGTTGGCGGTCCTCGCCGCCACACTGGGTGCGCCGGCCTTCTGGCCGGCGGCCGCCGGAGGCGGCCAGGAACCGGCCGGGGAAGACGGTCTGAACCGTGTACGGTCGTCGCTCGCCATCGACGCCGTACCGGCGCCGCGCCTCGATCACCTGGAACCGGATGTCGGCCGGCAGTTCGAGGAGGACCGCGTCGCGGTCGCGGCCGCTCTGGCGGGCGCCGCCGAGGAGGCGCAGGCCCAGGCGGCCGCGAATGCCTTTGCCGATCTCTGTCTGCGCTACCTGCACTACGAGTTCTACGGCGCCGCCTCGGTATGCCTGGAGCAGCTCCGGGCCCTCGCCCCCGGCGATTTCCAGTGGGCGTACTACGAGCTGTTGCTGCACGACGCGACCGGCGACCTGGAGCAGGCACGCGCGAGCGCCGGCGCCGCACTCGATCTGCGGCCGGGTGATGTTCCGACCCTGATTCGTGCCGGCGATCTGCTGCTGGCGGAAGGAGAGCTCGACGCGGCGGAAGCGGCCTACGGCAGGGCCGCCTCGGGACGGCCCGAGAGCGCGGCGGCCCGTTTCGGCCTCGGGCGGGTGGCCCTCGAGCGGGGCGATGCCGCCCGCGCTGCCCAGATCCTGGAGGCGGTAGCGGCCACACAACCTGAGGGCAGCATCGTCCATCACCATCTCGGCATGGCGCTGCGAGCGGCCGGCGATCCGGAGCGGGCGCGCGCTGAACTGGGCCGGAACCGGCAGGTGCCGATCGCTGTCTTTGATCCGCTGCGCGAACGCCTCAACCTCCTCGGCGTCAAGGAGGAAGCGGTGTTCGACCGTGCCGTGCGAGCGGCGCGCTCGGGTGACCATGCCCAGGCCGTCAGGCTCTATGAGCAGTTACTCGCGACGAACGACCGGGATGTCGAGGTCCACTTCAACCTGGCCCGGTCGTTGATCGAGACCGGGGACTCCGGCCGTGCGGAGAGCCACCTTCGCCGGGCTCTGGAGGTGCAGTCGGACCACGGTGCCGCACACTTCAACCTGGCGCTGCTTCTGGGCCGCGCCGGCCGCGCGGTCGAGGCCACCGCGCACCTCGAGCGCGCCGCGGACATCGATCCCGAGAATCTGCCGTGGCGCCTGGCGCGGGCGCGGGCTCGGGCCGACGCCGGCAACGCGGGCGGCGCGATTGCCGAACTCGAAGAGGTCGTCGACTTCGACCCGGGCCTTATCGAAGCGCGGCGGACGCTGGCGGCGCTGCTGGTCGGGACGGGCGAGCCCGAGCGGGCCGCCGTCCAACTCGAGGCGCTGGTAGCGCTCACCCCCGACGACCTTGCCGCTCGCTTCAACCTCGGTCTGATGCAGTTCCAGGCGGGCATGTACGTCGACTGCCGCGCCACGCTCGAGGCGGCGCTGGAGCGCTTTCCTCGAGACGTCGCGGTGCGCAACTTGCTGGCGCGGCTCCTGGCTACCAGTCCGGTTCCCGAGGCGCTGGACGGCGCTCGGGCCGTGAAACTGGCAGAGGCGGTGGTCTCCGAGCAGCCCGCGCTCGATCACCTGGAGACGCTGGCGATGGCCCTCGCGGCGGCTGGCCGGTTCGATGAGGCGGTTTCGCGCCAGCGGGAGGCCCTGGAACTGGAACGTCGATCGACCGGGTCCAACTCGAACGACCGGCGCCAGCGTCTGGACCTCTACCTGGCGCGGCAGCCTCTGCAGGCGCCGGCGAGACCGTAGCCTGGACCGGGCGATCGGGACAGCCCCATGCAGCGAGACCGCCCCATGGCTTCGGCGACGATCCGTCCGTTCTTCGCGGCGGCTCTGGTCGCGGCATGCGCTGGCGACGGCTCCGAGACGGTCTCCTCGACCGGTACCGCGGACTCGCTCACTTCAGGCGATCCGGCGGCGATTCTGTTCGAGGATCGCGCCGCGGACTCGGGGGTCGACTTCGTCCACTGGAATGGCGCAGCGGGCCGGTTCTTCCTGCCCGAGATCATGGGCGCGGGAGCGGCCCTTGTCGATATCGACGCGGATGGCGATCTCGACGTGTTCCTTGTTCAGGGGGAAAACCTCGAGCCGGCCGACACCGCCGGCGGCGACAGGACTCATCCGGGTGACCGGCTGTTCCGCAACGAGTTGGCGGAAACCGGCGACCTCCGGTTCACCGCCGCTTCGGCGGAGGCCGGACTCGTGCCCGGCGGCTACGGCATGGGGGTGGCTGCTGCCGACATCGACTCGGACGGCCGGATCGATCTCTACGTGACGAATGTCGGACCGAACCGGATGTGGCGGAACCTCGGCGGCGGCCGGTTCGAAGATGTGACCGATGCCGCCGGCGTGGGGGACGCGGCGTGGAGCGTGCCCGCTGTGTTCCTGGACGCCGACCGCGACGGCGACCTCGACCTGTTCGTGGGCAACTACGTGGAGTTCAACCGGGGCGCGCATACCGCCTGCGCGTCGGCGGCAGGCGGCCTGGACTACTGCAGCCCGAGGAGCTTCGCCGCCGTGCCGGATCGCTACTTCCGAAACCGGGGAGGCGGCCGGTTCGAGGAGGCCGGTTCGGCGGTCGGGGTGACCGGCGCCTACGGGTACGCTCTGGGAGCCATCGCGCTGGACGCCGACGCCGACGGTCTGCTCGACCTGTACGTGGCGAACGACTGGTCTGCGAACCAGTTGTGGTCGAACCGTGGCGGCCGGTTCGACGAGGGGGCTCGGCTGGCGGGTGTGGCGGTTAACGCCGCCGGCGTCGCCGAGGCCGGAATGGGGGTCGACGCGGCCGACTTCGACGGCGATGGGGACGAAGACGTGATCGTCTCCCACCTGACGGGCGAAACGAACACGCTCTACCGCAACGACGGAGGCGGGATGTTCACGGACGCCAGTCTCGTTTCGCGCCTGGGGGCGCCCAGCCTACCGTGGACGGGCTTCGGCGCCGGCTGGATCGACTACGACAACGATGGCCTGCTCGACTTCCTCGTGGTCAACGGTGCCGTAAGGGGTCAGGGAGGAGCCGGGGATCTGGGCTTCGGACAGCCGAATCAACTGTTCCGCAATCTGGGTGAAGGTCGGTTCGAGGAGGTGTCGGCCGCGGTCGGGCCGGCCCTTGTCGAACCGCTCACTTCACGCGGCGCTGCGTTCGGCGACGTGGACAACGACGGCGACGTCGACGTGCTGGTGACGAACAACGCGGGTCCGGTCCAACTGCTGATCAATCTCGTGGGCCAGGACCGGGCCTGGATCGGCCTACGGGCGGTCGAGCCCGATCCTGACCGCGACGCTCTCGGCAGTCTGGTGGAAGTGCGGCTCAGCGGCGGCAGGAGCCTGGTTCGCCGTGTGAGGACGGCGAGGAGCTACGCCTCGTCCAGCGATCCGCGGGTCATCTTCGGTCTGGGCGACGCGGAGGGAGTGGCCGAGGTGCGCGTGCGGTGGCTGGGCGGCCTCGAGGAGAGCTTCGGACCGTTGGCGATCCGCCGCTACCACACGCTGCGCCGCGGAGAGGGCGCGCAGGTCCGATGACAGCACGCCTGCTCCCGTTCATTCCGCTGCTGGCGTTGGCCGGGTTGCTTCCCTCCTGCGGGCGGGACGCCGGGTCCCTGGTGGAGCTCCCGGCGTTCGGGGACACGATCACGGATGGTGCGTTGCAGAGTCAGTTCGACGGTCTCGAGCGGCGGGTACGGCACCTCGAAGCGGAGGGCGCGCCGGCGCCTGAACTGGCGGAAGCGGTGGGCGAACTGGGCCGGCTGTACCACGGCCTGCAGCTCCTGGAGCCGGAAGCGCTGCCGATGCTCGAGAACGCGCTCGCTTGCTACAGGGAAGCGCGCCGGATCGACGACCTGGACTGGCGCTGGCCGTATCTCGAGGCCTTCGCCCTGGAGACGCAGGGTGAACTGGCGGAGGCGGCGGCCGGCTACCGGGAAGCGCTCGATCGTGGCCCCGGCATGACCGTGGCACTCCTCAGGTTGGCCGAGGTGGAACGCCGGCTCGGGCGCTTCGGGGCTGCCGAGAGCCTGTGGAACCAGGCTCTGGAGACGGAACCGGAACAGGCGTCCGCCCTTCTGGGTCTCGGCCGGATCGCCCTCGACCGCGGAGACTTTGCCTCGGCGTCGGCGTTTCTCGAGCAGGTGGTCGAACTGGTGCCGGAAGCAGGCCAGGCCCATCACGCCCTGGGCCTCGCCTTCCGCAACCTGGGGAGCGTGGAGGCCGCCGAGCGCCATCTGGGTTTGGCCAGCGAGGCGGGAATTCCCCTGGACGACCGGTTGGTCCAGGAAATGACGGCTCTCCCGGTGGGCAGCCGCGCGCTGCTGCGCAGGGGCCTGCTCGCGGTCCAGGCCGGCGCTCTCGAGGCGGCTGTGGGACTCCTGCGTTCGGCAACGGAGCAGGATCCGGCGAACCTGCTGGCGCGCCGCAACCTGGCGCTCGCGCAGATGCAGGCCGGCAGGTCCGGAGAGGCCGCCGCGACGTTGGCCGGGCTTGCGGAACTCGACGCCTCGGATGCCTGGGCGCGAGTGGAACTCGGACGTCTATTGGTCGAGGAGGGGCGCGTCGATCTCGCCGTTCCTCATCTGCAACAGGCGGTCGACCTGGCGCCGGACTATCTGGCGGGCCGCCTTCAACTCGGGCTCGCGCTCGTGCAGACGGGAGAGGCCGTGGTGGCGCTCCCGCATCTCGAGGCGGCGATCGAACTCGACCCCTACTCGGCCGAGGCGCGCTATCAGTATGCGGCCGCCCTCGCCGCGGCGGGGCGACCGGGCGATGGTATCCGGGTACTTCGAGAGCGGTTGGTCCAGGCGCCGGCCGACACCGGGGCTGCGCGATTCCTGAGCCGGATCCTGCGCCAGCAGCAGCGTCTCGCCGAGGCCCAGGCGGTGCTGGAGCGTTCACTGGAAGGTCACCGGGGCGCTTCGGCCGAGGAGGGAGCATTGCGCCTGGAACTGGGCCGCGTCCTGGCTCTTCGGGGAGACCCGGCCCGGGCATTCTCCCAGCTCGCACAGGCGCGACGACAGGCGCCGGAGCTCTTCGAGGCCGGGTTCCTCGCCGGCCTGGTGGCGGCCCAACTGGGCAACCTGGACTACGCCTCCGACGCCTACACCGAGGTCCTCGTTGCGCGACCCGACTTCGTTCCGGCCCGGCTGGGACTGGCGGAGGTCCTGGAAAGACGCGGTCGATGCCCGGATGCGGTCGAGTTGCTCGAGGAGGGCCGGCGGCTCCGGCCGGGCGACCCTAGCCTGGACGGCCCACTGGCGCGTCTGCGGGCTGCGTGCGCCGGTCGTCGGTGAACACCCGCCCGCGCCGGCGGGTCCGTTGGCGCGCCTTCCCGGGGTACGCTCCCGCTTGTGCCTTCGGCTGGGTTGATCTTGGTGCTTGCCGCGGCGCTGGCGGGGCTTTGGCCGGGAACCTCCTGGGGCCAGCGGCCCGCCGCGGAGACGCAGGTAGAAGCTGGCCACCGGCGGATGCTGGAACTCCTGGAGGAGATTCGGGTCGAGAGTGCCGGGGAGAATCCCTGGTTGGGGGAGGCGGCGGCGGGAGCGGCGAGGGAAGCGCTGGCGGCCGCGGGAGGCGCACCGGCGGCTCGGCGCTTCCGCCTGCTCGTTGAGGTAGCGGAGGAAGAGCTGCGGCTCGGGAACGAGTCCGAAGCGTTGAAGCACTTCGGCGACGTGTACGGTTTGATGCCGGAAGTCGGGAGCATGCCCGCGAGGGAGAGGGCGGAGACGCTGTTCCGTATCGCCGTGGCCTGGCTCCGCTACGGCGAGAGCCGGAACTGCGCCGCGACGCATAGCGCGGAGGCCTGCATCCTGCCGATCCGGGCCGGGGCGGTTCACCGGGAACGGGAGGGTTCCGAGCAGGCGGCCCGGTATCTGAGGGAGTACCTGGCGGTGGTCCCGGAGAACTCGGTCCAGGAGGTTCAGGCGAAGTGGCTGCTGAACCTGGTTCACATGACCCTGGGTGACCATCCCGGCGGGCTCGAGCCGGAGTACCGGTTGCCGCTCGAGACGTTCGGGAGCGGCGCTGAGTTTCCGCGCTTTCGGAATGTCGCCCCCGCGCTGGGCATCGATACGTTCAACCTCTCGGGCGGCGCCGTGGTCGACGACTTCGATGGCGACAGCGACCTGGACATCTTCACGACGACCTTCGATCCCGGCGGTGAGCCGCGGTTCTTCGTTGGCGACGGGAAGGGCGGGTTCGAGGACCAGACATCCGCTGCGGGGCTGGACGGGCTCTACGGTGGTCTCAACGTGGTCCACGCGGACTACGACAACGACGGGGACATCGACCTGTACGTGCTCCGCGGGGCCTGGTTCGGGCCCCATGGCCGGCACCCAAACTCGCTGTTGCGCAATGAATCGGTCCACGGAGAGGGGGAGGATGGCGGCACGCCGGTCTTCCGCGACGTGACCTTCCTCAGCGGTCTCGGCGACGCTCACTATCCGACGCAGACCGCTGCCTGGGCCGACTTCGACAACGACGGCGACCTCGATCTGTTCGTTGGCAACGAGCACAGCGCGGGGCAACCGGCGCCGTCGCAGCTCTTTCGCAACGAGGGTGCGGGCCCGGACGGCGTGGTCCGGTTCCGGGACATCGCGGCCGCCGCGGGAGTCGAGGTGCGCGCCTTCGTCAAGGCGGCCGTGTGGGGGGACGTCGACAACGATCGCTTCCCCGACCTCTACGTCTCGGTGCTGGGCGGGGCGAACCACCTGTACCGCAACCGCGGCGACGGCAGCTTCGAGGACTTGGCCGCGGAACTCGGCGTCACCGGGCCCCGCCAGAGCTTCCCGGCGTGGTTCTGGGACTTCGACAACGACGGCAACCTGGACCTGTTCGTCTCGAGCTACACCGGCGACCGCGGCGGCCTGGGTTTCGTCGCGGCGAGCTACCAGGGATTCCCGGGTCCGTGGGAGCTGGCGCGCCTCTACCGGGGCACGGGCGGTGGCCGGTTCGAGGACGTCGCGGCCCGGGCCGGCCTGACCCGCCTCCATCTGCCGATGGGCTCGAACTTTGGCGACCTGGACGGCGACGGCTTCCTCGACTTCTACCTGGGCACGGGTTATCCGGACTACGAGGCCGTGATGCCGAACGTGCTCTACCGCAGCATGGGCGGCGAGCGGTTCGTCGACGTGAGTCTCGCCGCCGGCCTCGGCCACCTGCAGAAGGGGCACGCGGTCGTGTTCGCCGACATCGACTCGGACGGCGACCTGGACGTCTTCGAACAGATGGGCGGCGCCTTCCCCGGCGACGGATTCGGCGACGCCCTGTTCGAGAACCCGGGCTTCGGCAATCGCTGGCTGGGGCTGCTGCTGGTGGGGACCGAGAGCAATCGTTCGGCGATCGGCGCCCGCATTCGGGTCGATGTCGTCGATTCGGACGGCGGTAGTCGAAGCGTTTACCGGCGCGTCAACGGCGGCGGGAGTTTCGGCGGCAATCCGCTGCGGCAGACGATCGGCCTGGGGCGGCCGGAGGCCGTGCAGAAGGTCGAGGTTTACTGGCCGACGACCGATCTGACGGAGACGTTTGCGAGCGTTGAGATGGACCGGCTGTATCGGGTCGTGGAGGGTGCGGGGGTGTTGGAGCTGGTGGACTAGGCGACCGGCTCGGTGCCGATGATGTCGTCGGCCTCCAGGGCGTCCAGCTCGGCGTCGGTCAGGCCGAGTAGCCGGGAGAGCACCTCGCGGTTGTGCTGGCCCAGGGTCGGCGCAGGCCACTCGACGGCGTAGGGGCGGCTTCTGGCGCCGTCGCCGACAGGGCGGTAGGGGGCGGAGGGGTTCGGCTGGTTGCCGACGAAGGCTCGTTCGCGCCATTGCCAGTAGCCGCGGACGTCGAGGTGGGGGTCGTAGAGCACGTCCATCGTGTTGCGGACGACGGCCGCCGGCACCCCGGCCGCGGCCAGGCGCCGTTCGAGTGCAATCCCGTCGTAAAGCCCGGTTCGGGACGCGATTGCCTCGTCCAGTGCGTCTTCGTGCTTCTTCCGGTCCGGCGCGGCCGCGAAGCGGGGGGCGTCCCCGTGGAGCTCCAGCACCTCGCTGAGCCGCCGCCATTGCTCTTCCGTCTCGATCGTGATCACGATCCAGGGCTCCGCGCCGATGCAGGGGTAGGCGCCCCAGGGCGCGTGGAGCGGATGACGTCCCCCGCAGCGTTCCGGTGGCGCTCCCCGGATCGCCTGCTCCACGAGCCCGTGCGCGGCGAGCGGGAACATCGACTCGACGTGGGAGAGATCGACGTACTGGCCTTCGCCCGTCCTCCGGAGATGGCGCAGCGCGGTCACCAGAGCGGCGGCGGCGTTGATGCCCGCAATCGGATCGCCGAGGGCGACGTGCTGCATCGTCGGCGGATCGCCGGCGCGGCCGTTGATGTGGGGCAGGCCTGATGCCTGCTCGACGGTGGAGCCGTAGGCACGATGGTCCATCCAGTTCCCGCTGGCGCCGAACGGCGGCATCGAGACCAACACGAGTTCGGGATTCGCCTCTCGCAGCCGCTCGTAGGCGAGACCCAGCTTGGGCAGGACGCTCGCCGTGTAGTTCTCGATCACGGCGTCGGACTTCGCGACGAGTTCGAGCAGGAGATCCTTGCCGCGACGGCTGGTCAGGTCGAGGGTGATCCCGAACTTGTTGCGCCCCGTCGTGTTGAAGGCGGTGGACTGCTCGTAGAGCTTCTGCGCGATGGACTCCGGCGTCGACTCCCAGCCGCGCCACCAGTCGAAGTACTGGCAGGACTCGACCTTGATCACCTCGGCGCCCATGTCGGCGAGTTGACGGGTGGCGAGAGGGCCGGCCCAGCCCATCGTCAGGTCGACGATGCGGATGTCTCCTAGCAGGTCGGGGCGGCGATTGGCGCCGTCCGCCGGCTGCGCCACCACTGGGTGCGCCGGCCTGCCGTCCGCGCGCCCGATGACGGGCGCACGGTCCGGTTCGCGGGTGGCGCGGGTTCGCGCCACCCGGGTTCTGGCCGGCATTTCCGGGCCGGAAGCGGTGCCGTTGTGTTCACCGAGCCGAGGTGCACGACCGCCTCGGGCTGCCGGAGTGCGGTGCAGCCGAAAGGGCGTGCCGGGTGACGGGAAGCGGCCCTGGTCGGGGTGCTCCGCTTCGACCCAGGCGCCGCGCTCCCGGAACTGGTCGAGTTCGAACAGCTCGGCCGGTGTGGAAGCGATCGCGAGTGGAACGCGGGCCGCCTGACCGGCCTCCACCCACTCCAGGGCGGTTCGTTCGAGCAGGCGCGGGGCGAGCAGGGCGTCGATCGTGTCGGCATCTTCCAGGCGGTTGATCGACACCTGGTAGCGGGGCTCCGCGGCCAGTTCGGGCAGATCCAACAACGTGCAGAAGCTCTGCCACTGGCTCGGCGTGACCGTGGTGACGCCGAGCCAACCGTTGCGAGTGGGGTAGATGCCGGTGGGATAAGTGGGCCAGAACCGGTTGATCCCGATCCGGGGCCGGATCACGCCGGTCGCCAGGGTGCCCGGCGGACCGGGTTCCGTGATGCACATCGCGGCTTCGAAGATGGACAGGTCGAGATGGGCCTGCGTATCGGGCGCGCCGGTTTCGCGGCCGAGGAGATGGCCGACGCCGGCGACGTAGGCGAGCGTGCCGGCGACGACCTGGGCGGTGTGGCCGGTGGTCAGCATCGGTGGGCCCTCCGCCGGGCCGACCGCCCGCGCGGCGCCGGTGTGGGCCCCGATCACCTGGTCCGTCGCGGCGCGCCCGGCGTAGGGACCGGTGGCGCCGAACCAGGAGATGGACAGGCGAATCTGTCCGTCGCGCGGGGAGGGACCGCGGCGAGGCTCCGCGTCCAGAATCACGTCGGCGGCTTCAAGCAGGGCCTGCCCGGCCGGATTCGCGATTTCGGCGGCAACGCTCTGTTTGCCGAGCGACAGGTAGGTGGCCAGCCCGCTCGCTTCAGGCCCAGCGTTCGAGGGATGGAGCGGGGGCGACCGGCGAATCGGTTGCCCTTCGCCGGGCGGCTCGAGATTCGTCACTCGAGCGCCGAGATCGCGGAACAGCTTCCCGCAGTAGGCGGTCGCGACCGTGCCGGCGATGTCGACGACGTGGATGCCGGCGAGGGCTCCGGCACTCGCGGGCCGCGGGCCGCGGCCTGGTTCTTGGTCGTTCATCGGACGGGGACGCGGGATTGTAGATCGCGGGCGTAGGATGCCCCGGTGAACAGACAGACCTACCTGCGGCTCTCCGTGATGATGCTCCTGCAGTACGGGGTGTGGGGCGTCTGGCTGCCGGTGCTGGCCCGCTACCTCCAGGCGGAGCCTTCGGAGGGCGGGCTCGGCTTCACGCCCGGCCAGATCGGGTGGATCCTGGGGCTGGCGAGTTCGATCGGCGCGGTCACCGCCCCCTTCGTCGCCGGTCAGCTCGCCGACCGGTCGTTCTCGACCCAGCGGGTGCTCGCCGTGCTGCTGGTGGCGGGCGGCGTGGTCAAGATCATCACGGCCTACCAGACGAGCTTCAGCGCCTGGCTCTGGCTGTCGGTGCTGTACTCCGTGCTCTACACGCCGACTCTGGCCCTGTCCAACTCGCTCGCCTTCGCCCACATGGACGACGGCGAGCGGGAGTTCCCGAAGGTCCGTGTCTGGGGCACGATCGGCTGGATCGCCGCGAGCTGGGCGTTCCCGCTGTTCTGGTTGCTCTCCGATGTCCGGCTCTCGTGGCTACCTCCGTTCTATGTCGGGGTGGAGGCCGCGGACGCGACCGCGCGACTCGTCGATTCCCTGATCTGGAGCGGCGTGCTCGCCTTTGGCTACGCGCTCTTCTGCCTCTTCCTGCCGCCGACGCCGCCGCGGAAGGACGCGAAGGAGAAACTGGCCTTCGCCAAGGCATTCGGGCTCTTCCGGCAACGATCCTTCGCGGTCCTGGTGGCGGCAAGCCTGCCGATCGCGATCATCCACCAGATCTACTTCATGCAGACCGCGCCGTTCATGAGTCAGGTGCTCGGCCTGGCTGACAGCCGGATCGGTCCGGCGATGAGCATCGGCCAGTTCGCCGAGATCGCGGTCATGGTGGCCACCGGCTGGCTGCTCGCCCGGTTCGGTTTCCGCGGCGTGATCACGATCGGCGCGCTCGCCTACGTCGCCCGCTACGCGATCTTCGGCAGCGTTTTCCTGCCTGTGCCCGTGATCGTCGCCAGCCAGGCGCTCCACGGCATTTGCTATGCGTGCTTCTTCGCCGCCGCCTTCATCTACGTCGACCGTATCGCCGAGGCGGATGTCCGCCACTCGGCGCAGACCGTCTTCGGGATCGTCATTCTGGGGCTGGGACCGGTGCTTGCGGCGCCGGTGCTGCAGGTGCTGTCGGACGTCTTCACCGACGCCGCCGGCGTGCTCGACTACTCCGCGTTGTGGTACTCGCTGTCGGCGCTGGCCCTGGTGACGATGGTGGGGTTCGGGGTGCTGTTCAGGGATCAGACGTCGCAGACCTGAACGCCGTGAGCTAGCGCGGCGAGTTTGTCCTCGCCCTTGGGGATGAATTCCTGGCCCACGATCCCCGTGTAGCCGGTCTCGAGGATGGCGCGCATGATCGCCGGGTAGTACAGCTCCTGGTTGTCGTCGAGTTCGTTGCGCCCCGGGTTGCCGGCGGTGTGGTAGTGGCCGATGTGTTCGTGGTAGTCGCGGATCGTGCGGATCACGTCGCCCTCCATGACCTGCGCGTGGTAGATGTCGTAGAGGATCTTGAAGCGGTCGGAAGCGACCCGGTCGACGAGTTCGACCAGCCAGGGCATGTTGTCGGCCATGTAGTCCGCGTGGTTGACCTTGGAGTTCAGCAGCTCCATGCAGATCGTTACCCCCTTCTGTTCGGCATGGCCGACGACCTGCTTCAGGGCGGCGACACAGTTGTCCAGGCCCACGCTGTCAGCCATGCCGTTGCGGTTGCCCGAGAACGTGATCACGTTCGGGAACCCGGCGTCGGCCGTGGCGTCGATGGCGGCCGTGATCGCCTCCAGGCACGCCTCGTGGTTGGCGGGGTCGTTGATTCCCTTGGGGATGCCGTGGCTGTTCGTCATCGCGCAGGAGAGGCCGTGCTCCTGCAGGGTCGGGAAGGCCTCGGGCCCCAGGATCTCGATGGACTCGAGGCCCATCGCCTTGGCGGCGGCGGCGAGCTCCTCGAGCGGGACACGGCCGAAGCACCACTGGCACACCGACTGGCGGATCCTCCCGTTCTTGATGACCCGTTCCTGTTGGGCGGTGAGGGATCCAGGCGCTGCGGCCGCGGCGGCGACCGAAGCGGCGCCGGCGATGAGGGTTCGGCGGGAGAGAGGTTCTGCGTTCACGGATAGGTCCTCCGGTGGGCGTGAGCAGGCTTGGATGGGAGGCGGTCATCTTAGCGCCCGGCCGGTACGCGCTACGATCGGGCCGTGGAGTCGAACGTGGAGCGAAGGTCGAGGTGGCGGTTGCCGGCGATTCTGGCCGTCTCGACGCTGCTCGTCGCTTCCCTGCTGTCGGCCCAGTGGTGGCGCCGGGCGCCGGCTCGCTACCCGGAGGAGGGACGCCAGTACCTGGAGGGCTTCGTCTTCTGCCGGGGCCAGTACCGGCAGGTCATCAACGAGTGGCTTGGCCAGGGCTGGTTCACCGACTATCCCGACTCCGAGTACAACTTCATGACCCGCCTGTCCCAGTTGACGACCGTCGAGATCCAGCGCACGGCGTACGGAGACCCTGAGCACCTCGTGCTCACCCTGGACGATCCGCGGCTGTTCGAGTTTCCGTTCCTCTTCATGTCCGACGTCGGCACGATCGGCATCAACGACGTCGAGGCGGAGAACCTGAGGCGCTACCTGCTGGCGGGTGGCTTCCTCTACGTGGACGACTTCTGGGGCCCCGCCGCGTGGGATCACTGGTCGCGGCAGATCGGCCGCGTGTTGCCGCCGGGCGATTACCCGATCGTCGACATCCCGGTGACGCACCCGATCTTCAGGACCTTCTTCACCGTCGACGAGGTGCCGCAGATTCCCTCGATCCAGTACTGGAACATGACGGGCGGGGTCGATACCTCGGAACGCGGTTCGAACTCGGCCGAGCCCCACTTTCGCGGCATCTTCGACGAGCACGGACGGCTCCTGGTTGCGATGACCCACAACACGGACATCGCCGACGGCTGGGAGCGGGAAGGGGAGTCGAGGGAGTTCTTCGAGCGCTTTTCGCTGACGAAGTCCTATCCCTTCGGCGTCAACCTGGTCCTGTACGCTCTTTCGCATTGACAGAGGAGAACACTTCCATGGCCCTCGCTACGACACTTCGCGCCCGTCTTCTGACCCTCGTTGCCGCCGCGGCCCTTCTCGCCGTACCCGTTACGGCGCAGCAGGACTTCTCGGCGGTCGAGGTGACCGCCGAGCACGTCGCGGGCGCCGTCCACATGCTGACGGGCGCCGGCGGCAACATCGGCGTCTCGGCTGGCGAGGACGGCATCCTGATCGTCGACGATCAGTTCGCGCCGCTTGCCGACAAGATTCGGGCGGCGCTCGCGGGGATTTCGCCGGGCGACCTCGAGTTTGTCGTCAACACCCACTTCCACTTCGACCACACCGGGGGCAACGCGATCTTCGGCAAGGAGGCGCTGATCGTGGCGCACACGAACGTGCGCAAGCGCCTGGCGGAAGGGGCCGGTGTGCGCGGCCGGCCGGCCGAACCTGCGCCGAAGGAGGCCCTGCCGGTCGTGACGTATGACGATGGCGTCTCGATCCACTTCAACGGTGAAGAGATCATGATCGGTCACCTGACGGGCGGCCACACGGACGGAGACAGCTACATCTACTTCACCGACTCGAATGTGGTCCACCTCGGCGACCAGTTCTTCGCCGGACGGTTTCCCTTCGTCGACCTCGGCAATGGCGGTAACGCGGTCGGTCTCAGGGACAGCATCGGGGAGGTGCTGGAGCACCTGCCGGCCGATGCGAAGGTGATCCCCGGCCACGGTCCCCTGTCTTCGGTGGACGACCTGAAGACCTACCACCGCATGCTGACGGAGTGCGTGGCGGCGGTGAAGGCGGGCAAGGACGCGGGCAAGTCGGTGGAGGACATTCAGGCAGCCGGCCTCCCCGACGAGTGGGAGGGCTGGGGTTCCGGCTTCATCAACGAGTCGGTCTTCATCACTTCCATCTTCGAAAGCCTGTAGGAGCCTCGCCATGCCCGTTACCCGCTCGGATGGAGTGCTGCGTTTGAAGCACGTCGCGCTGGCGGCCGCGCTGGCCCTGGCGGCTGGCGTCGCGACGCCGGCGCCGCCCGCTAGTTCGGATATCGAAGGCGGCTGGCCGGCCTGGCGGGGGCCGAGCCGGACCGGGTCGGCGCCGGGCGGCGACCCGCCGATCGAATGGTCCGAAACGAAGAACGTGCGCTGGAAGAAGGCGGTGCCGGGGCTCGGCCTGTCCTCGCCGATCGTGTGGGGCGAACGGCTGTACCTGACGACCGCTGTGCCGACGGGCGAAAAGGCCGAGAACGCGCCTCCGGCCGGCAGGCGTGACGGCATCCCGCCGGACCAGGTCCTGAGCTACGAGGTCCTCGCCCTGGACCGAGCGGACGGGTCGACGGTGTGGAAGCGGACCGTGCGAACGGAGGCGCCGTCCGGCGGCACTCATCCCGACGGCACCTGGGCCTCCGGGTCGCCCGTCACGGACGGCGAAGTGCTGATCGCTTTCTTCGGTTCGCAGGGCCTCTACGCCTTCGATCTGGATGGGACCGAACTCTGGCGCCGCGACTTCGGCGACATGAGGACCCGGCTTGGCTTCGGCGAGGGTAGCTCGCCGGCGCTGTACGGAGACCGCGTGTTCGTCATCTGGGATCACGAGGACGAGTCCTTCATGATCGCCCTCGACAAGACGACGGGGCAGGAGATCTGGCGTCGCGACCGGGACGAAATGACGGCCTGGACGACGCCCCTGGTCGTCGAGCACGGCGGCCGCGTCCAGGTCATCACGAGCGCGACGAACCGCGTCCGCTCCTATGACGCGGACACCGGCGAGCCGATCTGGCAGGCGACGGGCATGACCCTGAATGCGATCCCGTCGCCGGTTTACTCGGATGGTGTCGTCTACCTGACGAGCGGCTTCCGCGGCAGCAAGCTGCTCGCGGTGCGCCTCGACGGGGCCGAGGGCGATGTCACCGGGACGGAGCAGGTGATCTGGTCGGTCGACCGGGACACGCCGTACGTGCCCTCGCCGCTGCTGCATGACGGCGTCATCTACTTCACGAAGTCGAACAGCGGCATCCTTTCCGCCTACGAGGCGGCGACGGGCGAGGCTCTCTACGCGAACCAGCGGTTGGGCGCGGTGCGCAACGTCTACGCGTCGCCCGTCGGAGTCGGCGACCGCGTCTACTTCAGCAGCCGGGATGGCGAGTTCCTCGTCGCGAAAGCGGGGCCGACCTTCGAAGTCCTCGCCGAGAGCGAACTCGACGATCGCTTCGACGCCTCACCGGCCATCGTCGGCAACGTGATCTACCTGCGCGGCCGCCGCAACCTGTACTGCATCGCTGCGCCGTAGACGGCTCCGCGTCGGTGGCGCCCGCCTGTCCGGGGCGTAGGGGCGGCAGCTTGTCGCCTGGCGGGCAATGCGCGGCGGTCAGGCGAGCATCCAGCGCAGGACGCCCACCGCGACCGACGCAAGACCGATTCCCCACAGCACCAGACGGAGTTCCAGGGCCTTCAGGTCCGCCTTCGTGGCTACTCCTTCCGAGACGGCAGCGCGTACCGTCTCGACCAGCGCCTCGGCTTGGGCTGCTGGCAGACCCGCCGCCTCGAGTTTGCGGGCCGCGGCCAGAGTGTCGAACGTTGCGGTGCTCATTGCGTCAGTCTACAACTGGTTTGCGTCGTGGAAAGCAACGACGGGAAGCTCGAGCACCAGGGTCTGGGGCAGGAGGCACACCCGGTCGTCGCAGGCCTGGAGGCGGACAGAGATGGGGACCGAGACCGGGAGTTCTTCGAGCGTGGAGGCGGCGCCGGGTTCGAGCTTGAACTTGATCCGCTGGGCGCCTTCGTAGATCAGGACGTCGCCGGACTGGCTGCTGACCTGGGTTCGTCGGGGCTCGGGATAGCGAAGGTCGGCAATCTTGAAGGCGTTGCCGGCGCTGAGTACCTGAGTTCCGATGAGGTCTTCCTGGAGCGGCTCGGGGCCGTTCAGGCGCCAGCCGTCCTTGATCAGGAGGTCGAGGTCGACTTCGTACTCGCCTGAAGCGGGACCGGGGCGCAGGGTGGCGGCGGCGAGGACGGCGCCGTTGCCGCCGGCAGCCCGTGGCCCTGCGTCGCCCTCGAGGGCCAGAGCCAGGGCGGTGAGCATGTAGGTGAAGGCGGCTGGCGCTCGTTCGATGCTCTCGGCGAAGGCGGCGACCGTGGCGAGAGCCCGGTCGAGCGATTGTGGGTCCCCGGTGCGGAGGCCGAGTTCGGCCAGGGCGCGGGCGGCGACCGAGTTGCCCGAGGGGACTGCGCCGTCGGTCGGGCTCTTGGGCTGGGCGATCAGCAGGTTGGCCTTCTCCCGCTCGGCGATGAAGAAACCGTGTCCCAGACTTCGCGGGGAGGCTGGGTCGGCAGGTCCGGGATCCCAGAAGCGTTCGATCATCTCGGTGGCTACGGTCTGGGACCGTTCGAGCCAGTGGGTGTCGCCTGTTGTGTCGTGGAGGGCGACGAACGCATGCGCCAGGTGGGCGTAGTCCTGCACCAGGCCTGGGGTCGAGGCCTCGCCGTCTAGCCAGACTCGCCAGAGACCGCCGTCCTCGCGACGGCAGTGCTTCCAGAGGAACTCCGCCGATCGAGCCGCGGCCTCCGCGTAGGCCGGCTCGCCCAACGCGTCGGCGGCTTCCGCCAAACCCCGGATCATCATTCCGTTCCAGGAGGTGAGGATCTTGTCGTCGCGCAGCGGGTGCAGGCGCTCTTCGCGGACGTGGTAAAGGCGCTCCCGGATCCGGTCGAGCCGGCCAAGGAGATCCTCGAGCGGCAGTCCAAGGTCGCCTGCGCTCTCGTCGAGTGGCCGGTCGAGAAACAGGATGTTCCGGTGCTCGAAGTTGCCCTGGTCCGTGATGCCGAACACCCGGATCGCCAACTCCGCGTCGTCCCCTTCCGGATCCGGGTTGCCTGCGAGCGCGGCGCGGAGCTGGTCCTTCGTCCAGACGAAGAACTCGCCTTCGACCGACTCGCCGCCGGCGGCTTCGCTGTCCGCGTCGGTGGCGGAGTAGAAGGCGCCGTCCGGGGAGGTCATGTCCCGCAGGACGTAGTCGGCCGTTTCGCGCGCCACGCGCGCGAGCAGCGGATCGCCGGTCAGCCGGTAGGCCAGGGCGTAGGCGCGGAGCAGGTGGGCCTGGTTGTAGAGCATCTTCTCGAAGTGGGGCACGAGCCACTGTCCGTCGACCGAATAGCGGTGGAAGCCGCCGCCCACCTGGTCGTAGATGCCGCCCCGGGCCATCGCGCGGAGGGTGAGCAGGGCCGCGTCCAGCGGTTCCCGGTCGCCGGTCCGCAGAGCCTCCTCGAGCAGGAGCAGGAGGTTCGTTTCGTTCGGGAACTTGGGCGCGCCGCCGAAGCCGCCGTGGACGCGGTCCGTGCTCGCAATCAAGCCTGCCGCAGCCTGAGAGATCACGGTGCGGCCCAGGTTCTTTGCCGTTCCGCGCGCGGAGGTGATCTGCTGCACCAGGTCGGTGATCTGGGCGGCGGCCGTTTCCAGGTCGGAACGCCGTTCCCGCCAGGCGGCGTCGACCTGCTGCATCAGGTTGACGAACTGCTGCGGCGGAAAGTAGGTCGCGCCGAAGAACGGCCTGCGGTCGGGCAGCAGGAAGCTCGACATCGGCCAGCCGCCGCGCTGTTGCGTGACCTGGACCGCCGTCATGTAGATGTCGTCGATGTCCGGGCGCTGTTCCCGGTCGACCTTGATGCAGATGAACTTCTCGTTCATCAGCCGCGCGACCTCCGCGTTGTCGAAGCTCTCGCGCTCCATCACGTGGCACCAGTGACAGGTCGAATAGCCGATCGACAGGAAGACCGGCTTGTCCTCCGCCCGCGCTCGTTCGAAGGCCTCCTCGCCCCAGGGAAACCAGTCGACCGGATTGTGGGCGTGTTGCCGGAGGTATGGCGAGGTCTCGAGGATGAGGCGGTTCAGATAGAGCGGTCGCCCTTCGGCGTCAACGAGCTCCGTGCGGGGCTCGTAGTCCGGCGGCATGGCGGCGAGCGCCGCTTCCAGCCGGGCCTGGAGTTCGGGCGGGCGGGGACCGGCTCCAGGCGACTGGAGCGTGGATGCAGAGGCGTTCGACACGATGAGCAACGTGACGGTGAGGCCTCCTGCGAGCCAGGTGGCGTTCGGCACGACGCCGAGGATAGCGCCGCGAGCGCTGCTACATTCGCCGCGATGGAGGAACTGCGGCCCCCGGCGGCTGGTCGGAAGCTGATTCTGGAGCTGCGGCGCGAGCTGGCGGCGGCCGGTGATCCCGAGCGAGCCAGGGGGCAGCAGGCGTACATGAAGTCCGCCATGCCGTTTTGGGGCGTGAAGACGCCGGAGTTGCGGAAGATCGGCCGCGCACTGTTCCGAACGTACTCGCTGGAAGGCTTCGAGGAGTGGCGGGCGACCGTACTGACTCTGTGGCGCACGGCGGGCCGCCGCGAGGAGCGCCACGCCGCGATTGACCTCAGCGGCTTTCCCGCCTACAAGCCGCTTCGCACGATGAAGGCGTTGCCCGTCTTCGAGGAGATGATTGTCTCGGGCGCCTGGTGGGACTTCGTCGACGCCGTGGCCAGTCATCGGCTGCGGGAGCTCGTCGAGCGCTATCCGAAGACGATGCACAAGCGGATGCGGATCTGGTGCCGCTGCGGCGATCTCTGGAAGCGGCGCGCGTCGATGATCTGCCAGCTCGGCCGCAAGGGCGACACGGACCTGGAACTGCTCCGTGCGACGATTGGCCAGAACCTCCTCGGCTCCCGCTTCGGTAACGAGTTCTTCATCCGCAAGGCGATCGGCTGGGCTCTCCGGGACCTGGCCTGGCACGACCCGGAGGAAGTGCGCCGGTTCGTACGGGAGCACGAGGAGTATCTGAGCCCGCTTAGCCGTCGTGAAGCGCTCAAGAACCTGCATGGCGCGCGTGCGCGCCATGCACGACACAGTCCTCGCGCCCTATGAAGGGCGCGGGGATGACACCTGAGGGCCGGGCGGTGAGCCGCTCGCGACTCGGCGCGTTCGCCGCGCTGGCGATGCTGTCCGCGCTCGGTTGCCGGGGCGGGGCAGGTGACGCGCCGCTGCGCTGGGTCGACTGGGCGAAGGAGGCTCATCGCCAGGTCGTCGTCGACCGCGAACCGGGGCGGTACCTCGGCCACCCGACGACCGTGCTGCTGTCCGACCAGCGTTCGATCCTGACGGTCTACCCGAAGGGCCACGGCGCCGGCCCGATCATGATGAAGCGCAGCGACGACGGCGGCCTGACCTGGAGCGACCGGCTGCCGACGCCGGCGAGCTGGGCGACGTCGATGGAGACGCCCACCGTGTTCCCCGTCGACCTGCCGGACGGACGCCGTCGCCTGATCATGTTCTCCGGGCTCTACCCGATCCGGATGGCGCGCTCCGACGACGAGGGCGCAACGTGGACCGAACTCGAACCGATCGGCCACTTCGGCGGCATCGTCGCGATGTCGTCCGTCGAGCGCCTTCGCAGCCTGGACGGCGAGCTGATGGCGCTCTTCCACGACGACGGGCGGTTCTTCCGCCGGCCGACCTCCCGCTACGAGCGGATTTTCGGCTTCGAGCCGGACTTCAAGGTGTACAAGACGATCTCGCTCGACGACGGATTGACGTGGTCCGAGCCGGAGGTCATCGCGGAGCACCCGGAGGCCCACCTCTGCGAGCCCGGGCTGATCCGGTCTCCCGACGGGCGTGAGATCGCCGTGTTGCTGCGTGAGAACAGCCGCCGGTTCAACTCCTTCGTCATCTTCTCGCGGGACGAGGGGCGCACCTGGAGCCGGCCGGTCGAGCTGCCGGCCTCTCTCACCGGTGATCGGCACGTCGGCCGCTACACGCCGGACGGCCGGCTGTTCGTGACCTTCCGGGACCAGGCGCCGTCAAGCCCCTGGCGGGGCGACTGGGTGGGTTGGCTCGGCCGCTACGAGGACCTGCACCGCGGCAAGCGGGCACCGTGGGCCGGCGAGGTGCGGGTGCGGCTGATGGACAACACGTACAGGACGGACACCGCCTATCCCGGCCTGGAGGTGCTCCCTGACGGGGCCTTCGTCACGACGACGTACGGTCACTTCACGGCGGGCGAGGAACCGTGGGTCGCGGCGGTGCGATTCACCGCGGCCGAACTCGACCAGGCCGCGGCATCCGCGCCCACCGAAGCGCCGGCGAGACCCGTGCTGCGGGTAGGGACAAGCGGCGACTACCCGCCGTTCTCGGTCGCCGAGCGTGACGCTGTCGAGGGAAGTGCCCCGGTTCGCAGCGGCTTCGATATCGAAGTTGCACAGCGACTAGCCTCCGACCTGGGTTTCGACCTGGAGTTTCGGCCCTTCGACTGGCCCGACCTGACTGCCGCGATGGTCGCGGGCGACTTCGACCTCGCGATGAGCGGCGTCACCTGGCGGCCGGCGCGGGCCGCGGTGGGATGGATGAGCCGCGCGGTTGCGGCCGGAGGACCGTGCGTGGTCTCGGCGGCCGGCGGCCCGGAGCCACCGAGCCGGGTGGCCGTCAATCGCGGCGGCATCCTGGAGCGCTGGACGCGCGAGCGCTTTGGAGGCGGCGCCAGCGAGATCACCGCGGTCGATGACAACCTCTCGCTGCCCGGGCGCCTCGAACGGAATGAGGTCGACGCCTTCGTCACCGACTCGTTCGAGGTCGAGCACTTCGGCCGCGACGGCTGGCGCCGTCGCTGCGAAGCCCCGCTCGACCGGAAGGTCTTCTGGGTCGGCCCCGGGCGCGCGGACGAACTCGGACCCGCGGTCGACCGATGGGTTCAGCGCAACGAGCGGTGGCTCGAGGCCCGTCGCGAGGAGTGGTTCGGCCGTGGCCAGCGCCGGGACGAACTGGACCATCTGCTAGACCTGACGGCACGCCGGCTTGCCTTCATGCCAGTGATCGCAGTCTGGAAGGCCGAGCGTGGCGTGCCGATCGAGGACCAGGAGCGGGAACGGTTGGTGCTCGCGGCGGCCGAGTCGACGGCGATGGAGTTCGGGCTCGAGCCTCGGCCGGTGCGCGAGTGGTTCGCCCTCCAGATCGACCTGGCGAAGGCAGTGCAGCGCCGGACCGCCGCCGCCGAGCCGACGTTGGACCTGGACGAAGTTCGTCCGGCCCTGATCCGGCTCGGCGAGCGTCAGGTGCGGGCTCTGCGCGCGCTGGCGGGGGCCTCGGCCGAACCGCCGGAGGCCGTGGATCTCCTGCCCCTGGAGCCCTGGCTGACGGAGCCGGAGATGGATCGCGTGAGGGCGGGGCTGGGCCGGCTCCTCGCCGCTAGCCGAGCGCGGCAATGATGCCGCGCGCCATCTGCCACGTCGAGGAGCGTCCTCCGAGGTCGGGGGTCAGGCTGCTGCCCGCCTCGAGCACCGCGGTCACGGCCTGATCGATCCGGTCTGCCTCGTCATCGAGGTCGAAGTGCCGGAGGAGGGCGGTGGCTGGCGTCAGCAGCGGCAACAGGTTTGCCTGGCCGGTGCCGATCAGGTGCGGCGCGTCGCCGTGGACGGCCTCGAAGACGTGGCAGTCGTCGCCGACGTTGATCGCGTGGCCGGTGGAGATGCCGCCCGCCAGCCCGGCGCCGAGGTTGCTCAGGATGTCGCCGTAGAGGTTGTCCATCAACATGACGTCGAAGTCGTAGGGGTTGAGGACCAGGCGCATGCAGGCCGCGTCCACGATGCAGTCGTCCACCTGGATATCGGAGTAGCCGGCGGCAACGCAGCGAACCGAGTCCAGGAAGAGCCCGTCGCTCTGCTTCATGATGTTCGCCTTGTGGATCGCGGTGATCTTCCTGCGGCCGTGCCGCCGGGCGATGCGAAAGGCGTAGTCCGCGATCCGTTCGCAGGCGGCGCGACTGACGACCTTCATGCTTTCGACCACGCCGTCCACGATCTCGTGCTCGATGCCGCGGTAGACGCCCTCGGTGATTTCCCTGATCAGCAGCACGTCGAGGTCGGGATAGCGCGTCGGCAGTCCCGGGATCGACCGCACGGGGCGCACGCTCGCCCAGAGGCCGAGCATCTGCCGCAGGGCGACATTGGGGTTCTGGGGCCCCGGGCCGACACGGACCGCATCCGGGCCGGGCCCGATGAGCCGGGTCTTGAGCGCCACCCGGCAATCGCGGATCGTTTCCGCCGCCTCGCGGAGGACCGTCTCCGTGTTCCGGCGCACCGCGGTCGGCACATCGACGCGGACGAAGTCGAACCTGGCGCCGGCCGCCTCGAGGATCTCGAGCACCGGCGGGGCGGTTTCCGCGCCAACTCCGCTGCTGCCGACGACCAGCGCGACGCGGGGACGGACGCCCTGTTCGGCGCCGCCACTCATCGGGCGGCCTCCCGTTCTTCCGCCACGGCCTCCAGCTCGGCCAGGAGCGCGTCGGTCAGCTCCGACGTGTTCGCTTTGCCGCCGAGGTCCCGGGTCAGGGCGCTGCCGCCAATCAGCAGCCTTTCGACGCCGGCGCGAAGGTGCGCGGCTGCTTCCGCCTCACCGACGTACCGCAGCATCAACTCCGCGGACAGGATCAACGCGATCGGATTGGCCAGGTCGCGGCCGGCGATGTCGGGGGCCGTGCCGTGGACCGCTTCGAACACCGCGCAGCCGTTGCCGTAGTTGGCCCCGGGGACAACCCCCAGGCCGCCGACCAGGCCAGCGCACAGATCGCTCATCAGATCGCCGTCCAGGTTGCCCATGACCAGCATGTCGAAACGGGTCGGATCCTTGGCCAGTTCGAGCGCCAGATTGTCGAGCGGCAGGTAGTCGACCTGGAAGAAGGGGTAGTGCTGTTCGCACTCGCGGGCGCAGGCGAGGAACAGATTGTCGGAGAGCGGCGTGATCGATGCCTTGTGAACGATCGTCAGCTTCTTGCGGCCGTGGCTGCGCGCGTACTCGAACGCGAACTGCATGATCCGCCGCGAAGCGTCCCGGGTCACGATCCTGAGCGCCTCGACCACGCCGTCGACGACCTCGTGCTCGCGGCCGCTGTAGAGGCCCTCGGTGTTCTCGCGCACGATGATCAGGTCGACTCCCTCGTAGCGGGCGCGAGTGTTCCCGGGCATCGACCGTACCGGCCGCACGCACGCGAACAGTTCCAGCGACTGCCGCAGGAGGACGTTCACGCTGCGCCAGCCCCCGGCTACCGGCGTCTGCAGAGGGCCCTTGATCGCGATCCGGTTCCGGCGAATCGACTCGATCGCCTCGTCCGGGAGGGGTGAGAGACCTTGATCGACGGCCGTGCTGCCGGCAACGACCGGCTCCCACTCGATCCGGCCGCCGGTGACGAAGTCGACGGCGCGCACCATCGCCTTGCTGACTTCGGGACCGATGCCGTCCCCGGGCAGGAGTGTGACCGCGTACTTCAACGGGGTTACTGGAGAGCGGAGTCGCTGACCAACGCTTCGATCAGGCAGGGCCCCGGCTCGGAAAAACCTCGCTCGAGGGCGGCCGTCAACTCTTCGCCCGTGCGAACCTGCGTGGCGGGCATGCCGAAGCCCCGGGCCAGGTCGAGCCATTCGACCCGCGGTGCGCCGAACTCCGTCAGGTTCAGGCTCTGCGGGCCGAACTCCTCCACGCCGGCCCTTTGCAGCTCGACCTGGAGGATGCGGTAGGCGTCGTTGGCGAACACGAGGTTGACGACGTCGACCCCCTCGCGGACCTGGCTCCAGAGCGCCTGGACCGTGTACAGGCCGCTGCCGTCGCCCTCGAGCGTCAGCACCTTGCGGTCCGGGCACGCAATCGCGGCGCCGAGCGACGCGGGCAGGCCAAGGCCGATGGCGCCCCCGTTCTCCTGCAGGTAGGTGTGGGCCGGGCCGTTCATCGTGGCGGGATAGAAAGCGGAACCCGCGGTGATTCCCTCGTCCATCACGATCGCGTTCTCAGGCAGGGTGGCGGCGATCGCCTGGGCCGCGACGCGCGTGCCGATCGGACCGCTCGGGGTCGGTGGCCGCTCCACCGCGCGGGCCGGCGGCTCGTCCTTCGCGTCGGTTGCTTCGGCCAGCTCGCTCAGAGCGTGACCGCTGTCTTCCGTCGGATGGCTCAGGACGACGACGTCCACCGACTCCGGAGTCAGGCGGCTCACACCGCCCTCGTAACCGAAGAAGGCGACGGGATCGAGCGCGCCGGCCAGGACGAGAGTGTCGATCCCACTCAGGAACTCCACGGCCTGCTCGGGGAAGTAGGGCACGCGCGGTAATGCGGGAAGATGGGGGCCGCGCTCCATCCGCCCCGAGAACGTCTCGGCGACGAGCTTGCAGCCGGTCGCTCGCTGTACTCTCGCTGCCTCGCGCTGGGCCGCGGCCGTATGGCCGGAACTGCCCAGCATCAGCATCGTGCGTTCGCCGCGGGCCACGGCGGCCCGGGCGCGCTCGACGGCTTCCGGGGCGATGCGGGCGCCGAGGGGAGGCGCCGGCTCGACGATCGGGCCGTAGGCCTCGTTCCACTGGCAGTCCGTCGGCACGATCAGGGTGGCGATCTGGCCCGGGTGGTGCTGGGAAGCGGAGATCGCGGCGGCCATGTCGCGCGAAATGTGGTCGGCCGACGCGACCGTCCGCTGCCAGTCCGAGACTCCGTCAACCAGGCTCTCGACCTTCGTGTTGAGCGGCGGGTCGTAGTTGCGGTGCCAGGTTGGATGGTGGCCGATCACGTTGACGACCGGCGTGCGGCCCCGCCGCGCGTTGTGCAGGTTGGCGATGCCGTTCGCGAAGCCCGGGCCGAGATGGACCAGGGTAAGCGCCGGCTTGCCGGCCATCCGGCCGTAGCCGTCCGCGGCGCCGGTGGCGACGCCCTCGAACTGCGCAAGCACGCCGCGCACGCCCGGAATCTCGTCGAGCGCCGCGACGAGATGGATCTCCGACGTGCCGGGATTCGCGAAGCAGACCTCGACGCCCGCGTTGGCGGCGGTCCGAACCATGGCCTGGGCGCCGTTCATCGGAGCGGGAGGGTAGCAAGCCTGGACGAAGAAGGACGGCCGGTATGCCGCACGCGGGGCGATGTCGCGGCGCAGGGAGTCTCAGGACGCACTTTCACCGTCCTCCCGGGGAGCGCTCAGCGGCAGGGCGGTCGTGCGCTTGATCTCGTTCAACACGATGCTCGTCAGCAGCCGGTCGACCCCCGGTATGCCGGCGAGATGATCCGCGAGGATGTGTTCCAGGTGGCGATAGTCCCTGGCCACGATCTTCAGCATGTAGTCGTGCTCGCCGGTCAGGAAGTGGCATTCGAGCACTTCCGGCAGCTTGCGGACGGCATCGCTGAACTGCTGTCTGGCGTCCGCCTGGTGGTGGGTCAGATAGACCTGAACGAAGCACAGCAGACCGAGATCCACGGCGTTGCGGTCGAGCAGGGTGACCCGCTGCTGGATCACGCCACGCCGCTCCAGCTTGCGCAGGCGCTTCTTCAGGCCCGACGCGGACAGGCTCACCTTGCGGGCGAGGTCCACGTCCGTTCGATTCGAATCCTGTTGCAGGAGCGCCAGGATGGCGTAGTCGGTGGCGTCAAGGGGCCGGGCCGCCGAGCGGCTTGACTCCGCTGCGCGCCGATCATCTGTCTTGTCCATGGAGCGGAGTGTACACGGACTCCATCTCACAGGTAGGGAATCAGATCTTGTTTCATAGTGTTGGCTCTGTTAGCGTTCCAGTCATGGCGATACAAGCTCATTCCTCTACCGCCACGGGTGCAACGGTGCCCATGTTGGCTCCCCGGACGGAGGAGCCGCAGCGGTTGGGTCCGCCGCGCGTCGCGTCGTGGTTGCGGGGGCGCCAGCGTTCCCTGCTGCGTCGGCTGGTTAACCAGGTCGCCCGCCCCGGCGTGGTGTCGCTCGCCGGCGGGCTTCCGGCCGTGGAGCTGTTTCCGTCGCAGGCCTACGGCGACGTGGTACGCCGCCTGCTGGCGGACCCTCAGTCCATGCAGTACGTCCCGCCGTTCGCCGAACTGAAGGAACGGGTGGTGGAGGTCATGCGGCGCCGGGGCGTCGACTGCGGGGCGGAGGAAATCCTGATCACGACGGGCGCTCAGCAGGCGCTCGACGTTGCCGTTCGGGCGTTCGTCGGCGCGGGTGAGAGTGTCGCGGTCGAGCGATTCGCGTACACGGGATTCAGGGAGGTCCTGGCGCCGCTTCAGGCGCGGCTCGTGACCCTGCCGAGCTGTCTTGACGATGGGCTTGACATCGAGGCCCTGGAGCGCTTCCTGCTCGCCGGCGGCCGGCCGCGCCTCGTCTACGTGATTCCGGATGCCCACAACCCGCTCGGGGTAAGCCTGGCCCGTGAGACCCGGGAACGGCTGGTCGTCCTGGCCCACGACTACGACTTCGTGATCCTGGAGGACGATCCATACGGCCTTCTCTGCTGCGACGGCGAGTTCGAGGCCCCGCTGGCTGCGCTGGACTCGGAGCGGGTCGTCTACGCGGGCACTTTCTCCAAGATTCTGGCCCCGGCTCTGCGCATCGGCTGGCTGCGGCTGCCGTCGTCGCTGGTCGAGACGTGCGCGGCGGTCAAGGAGATGGGGGATCTCGAGTGCTCCAGGCTGAGTGTGCTCGCCGTGGCCCGGCTCCTGGAAGACATCGACTTCGACCGTCACCTCGACCTTCTCCGAGGGACCTACCGGCGTCGACGGAACGCGATGCTCGAGGCACTTGCGGAGCATCTACCGGCGGGCTGCGCCTTCACGGAGCCCGGCGGCGGCATGTTCGTGTGGGTGGAGCTGCCGGCGGGGATGGACGGCGAGCGCCTGCTGGAACGGACTTTGGCCGAGCGGAAGATCGCCTTCGTTCCCGCGGCCGCGTTCGCGGATCCCGCGGACCGGGCCGCGCCCCGGAACGCGGCGCGTTTGAGCTTCTCGCGCCTGGAGCCTGAGGCTCTGCGCGAGGCGGTGGCGGACTTCGCCACCTGCATCTGAGAGGCCGCTTCGGGCGGCTCGAACCGCGGGCGTCACTGGCCCGCATCCGAACACAGACGAGGGAGGAGGGAAGGCAATGAGTGTAAGTGCCGCTGAACAGACACGGCCCGGGTTCGTTGGGCGGGGCACCGCGACCGGGGAGGACTTCTGCCCGATCCTGGGCTTCGATCACCTGGAACTGTACGTCGGCAATGCGAAGCAGTCGGCTGCGTACTACTGCCATGCCTTCGGTTTCGAGTGCACCGCGGTACGCGGGCTCGAGACCGGCGAACGGGTGCGAGCGTCTTACCTGGTGGAGCAGGGGGACATCCGGCTCGTGTTGACGAGTGCGCTTCAGTCGTCGCACGAGGCCGCGCGGTCGGTCCGGCGGCACGGCGACTCGGTGGCCGTCATCGCGCTTTGTGTGCCGGACGCGGACGCGGCATTCGCGGCCGCGGTGTCTCGGGGTGCGGAAGCCGCGGCGCCGCCGGCAACCGCCCGGGACGAGCACGGCGAACTCCGCCACGCTTCGATCCGTCTGTACGGCGACTGCGTGCTGCAGTTCATGGAACGCCGGGCCTACGGTGGCGTGTTCGGTCCTGGCTTCGAGCCGGCGCCGGAAGTGCCCGGCGCCGCGGCGCCCGCGGGCTGCGGCCTGCTGGCGGTCGACCACGTCGTGGCCAACGTCGAGCTCGGGCGGATGAACGAGTGGGCGCGGTTCTTCTCGCGCGTTCTTGGGTTCAACCAGCTCGTCCACTTCGATGACGAGGCGATCTCGACCGAGTACTCGGCGCTCATGTCCAAGGTGATGCAGGACGGTTCCGGGGTGATCAAGTTCCCGATCAACGAGCCCGCCGAGGGGCGCAAGAAGTCGCAGATTCAGGAGTTCCTCGAGTTCCACGAAGGACCGGGTGTGCAGCACATCGCCTGCCGTACCGACGACATCGTGGGCACGGTGTCCCGGCTGCGCGAGAACGGGGTCGAGTTCCTTCACGTGCCGGACACGTACTACGACGACCTCGAGCAGCGAGTGGGGAAGATCGACGAGCCGATCGATCGCCTGGCCGAACTCGGCATCCTGGCCGACCGCGACGAGGACGGCTACCTGCTGCAGATCTTCACCAAGCCGGTGGAGGACCGGCCGACGCTGTTCTACGAGATCATCGAACGCCACGGGGCGCGGGGCTTCGGCGAGGGCAACTTCAAGAGCCTGTTCGTTGCCCTTGAACGCGAGCAGGGGCTAAGGGGAAACCTGTGAGCTACTACCTCCGCGCGGGCGAGGTTCCGCACAAGCGCCACACCGTGTTCCGCAAACCCGATGGATCGCTTCACCACGAGGAGGTCATGGGGATCCACGGCTTCTCGGGGGTCCAGTCGATCCTCTACCACCTGCACCCGCCGACCGCCATCGAGCGGATCGGGGAACGGTCCGGGAACGGTCTCAAGCTCGAGTATGCTGGACCGCTCCGGCACCGGCTGATCCGTGCCGGCAACGCGCCGGAACAGGGTGACGCGGTTAGCGGCCGCGTGCCCCTGATGGCCAATCGCGATCTTGTGTTGTCCGTGGCCCGCTTCCGGGAGTCCATGGACTACTGGTACCGCTACGCGCACGGCGACGAGCTGCTCTTCGTGCACGAGGGGCGCGGCGTGCTGGAGACCCAGTTCGGTCGCATCGAGTACCGCCCGGGGGACTATCTGGTCCTGCCAACCGGTGTCATCTGGCGACTCCTGCCGCGGGCGGACGAGTCGCAGCGGATGCTCTGTGTCGAAGCGGCAGGCCATATCGAACCGCCAGGGCGATACGTGAACGGCTACGGCCAGTTCCTCGAGAACTCGCCGTACTGCGAGCGCGACATTCGTGCTCCGCAATGGGTCGAGCCGCGGGACGAGGAGGGCGAGTTCGAGGTCCGGGTCAAGGCGCGCGGCGGCACCACTCGGTACCTGTACGGGCGTCACCCGATGGACGTCGTCGGCTGGGACGGCCACCTGTGGCCGTACGCCTTCAACATCGAGGACTTCGAGCCGATCACCGGCCGCGTCCACCAGCCGCCGCCCGTGCACCAGACCTTCGACGGGCCCGGGTTCGTCGTCTGCTCCTTCGTGCCGCGCCTGTTCGACTACCACCCGCAGGCGATCCCGGCGCCCTACAACCACTCGAACGTCGATTCGGACGAGGTCATCTACTACGTCGAGGGCGACTTCATGTCGCGACGCGGAGTTGAACGCGGTGCGCTGACGGTGCATCCGAACGGGATTCCCCACGGGCCCCATCCGGGCGCCTACGAGGGATCGATCGGCAAGGAGCGCACGGACGAACTCGCGGTCATGGTGGACACCTTCCGGCCGCTGCAGATGACGGCTGCCGCGGCCGATCTGGAGGACGAGAGCTATGCAACGAGTTGGCGTGTTTGACCAGGGGGTCATGGAGCCGGCCACGGGTCGGGACCTGACGACCGGCCGGGCCGACTTCATCGAGCGAGCACAGACCCGGGGCGAGCTGTTCATCGAGCAGCCCTATGGGCTCTACAGCGAAGCGAACCAGCAGACGTGGCGCCGGCTCTACCGGGCGCTCGCCGGCAAGTGGGAGCAGCACGCCCACCCGCGCTTTCTGGACGGCGTGACGCGTCTCGCGCTCGACCCGGACCGCATCCCACGACTCGCGGATATCAACCGGTTCCTGGAACCCCTGAGCGGATTCAGGGCGCGGGCGGTGAGCGGCTACGTGCCGGCGTACCTGTTCTTCGACTGTCTGCGGCGCAGGGAGTTTCCGACCACGATCACCGTCCGCGACGGCGACCGGCTGGACTACCTTCCCGAGCCCGACATCTTCCACGATCTGGCGGGTCACGTCCCCATGCACACGGACCCGGCATTCGCCGCTGTCCTGGTCCGTTTCGGCGAGGCGGCGCGGACCGCGGCTCTGCGCGCTCAGGACGGCGACTGTCGCCGCGTCGAGAGCGCCCTCAAGGCACTGGCGCGGTTCTTCTGGTTCACGATCGAGTTCGGACTGATGCGGCGCCCCGACGGCGACGGTCTGTGCGCCTACGGCAGCGGCCTGCTCAGTTCGGCGGGCGAGATCGGGCACGCGCTCGAGTCGCCCCGGGTGCAGCGGGTGCCCTTCCAGCTCGACTGGGTCGTGAACCAGAGCTTCGAGATCGATTCGCTGCAGCCGCTCCTGTTCGTCGTCTCTGGCTTCGATCACCTGGAGCGCGAGGTGCTGCGGCTGGAGCGCTGGCTCGGGGACGGGCGCCTGGACAACGTGGCTCCGGGAGAGCCGGCGGTCTGCCGGGAGGACCTGCAGTCCTTCCTGCAGGCGGGAGTTGACGGTTAGCCGACGCGCTACCCGCTTGGTACCGGCACATGGCGGAGCATGCTGACCTCTCCGGTCACCTCGTCTCGCAGGCCCGCGGCGACAGTCCACTCGCCGCTTGGCAGGCTTAGCCGGACGCTTGCCTGCCAGGGACCGGACTTGGTCGGTCCCGAGAGGAATCCCTCCCGAGCGTCAATCACGATCAGGACCTTGCGCCCCGGGAGGGCGCCGAGATGATTGATCGCGTCGCCAAGCAGCCGTGCCCTCATGTCGGTCGAAGCGGAGGCAGTCGCTGTGTACTCCTCGGCGACGGCCACGAGTTGCGGCCGGGAGCAGCCGGCCAAACCGATGATGCTCTGGATCTCGCGCATGGCAAAATAGAGGGCCTGCTGCTCTCGGACCGCGGCGCCGTGCTTCATCTTCTTGTAGTCGACCGGATCGGCCGCGTACTGTCCGGGAAGTTGCATCGTCAGGTGCCCGCGCTGAAGGTGCCGGAAGACCACCAGCCGGTCGGCGTTCGGGTTCGAGGGCTCGGAAAGCACCTCAGCGGTCCTCAGGGCTCGCTGTCGTTGCGGGGGCGCCAGACCGAAGTCGTCCACGAGGAGGGCAACCGTGCCGCGTTCCGCTGCGACAGGCGGAATGGCGGCTGCTTGTGGACTGACGGTGGCCGCAGCCGCCACAGGCTCTCCAGGCCGATCGCCGAGCGTCGTTGCCGCCGCGGTCGTACCGGGCGGCGAGAAGACCGCGATCTCCACCTCCTTCCCGTCCTCCAGCAGAACAAAGTCCTCGGCACGCAGATCAACGATTGGCTTGCCGCGGCGGCGAACGTGCACGTCCACGTGAACGAGGCGGACATCAAGCCGTTCTGCGAATTGGCCGCGCGCTGGTTCTTGTGCTGCCGCAGCATCAGGCCCAGCTGCGAGTGCGAGGGCGATAGTGGTCGCGTACTTCAACATCACATCAAGCCCATCTTGTGCGGCAATCCAGATGCCATCACCTCTTCCGCTATCGGTTCGAGCGAAGTGCCCGGAAGAAAGCGGAGCACCCAGAAGAACCTGGGTGCCCCGGCTGATTCACGCGAATCTCGCGCCTAGATCGGTTCAGGAACACACTCGATGTAGTCGTCCATCGCGCCAAACCACGTGCTCGTGGCCTCGCGTCAGTCGTCGGTCCACACCTCGCGACCGCACACCAGCTTCATGTCGATGGTCGCGTCGATCAAGGCTCCTGACTCGTCGGCGCACGATCCGCCGCCAGCTTCGGCCGATTGCGGGACCAGTACGAAGGTGACCCCGACCAGAACCGCGGCTGCGATGGCAGCGGTGGTGAGCAGGTTGCGGCGCTGCTGCAACAGCGCAGCCTGACGGCTGCGAACGCTGCTAGCGTTGGTCCAACGGACCAGAGGTGCCTCAGTAGCCCGGCGGACGCTCGAAGCGGCCCATCCGTTCGCTCAGGCGGCGACCGAGGTCGAGGGTCGTTCGATCCTCCAGGAAGGGGCCGGCGATCTGGAGGCCGACGGGCAGGCCGTCGGCGGCTGTGCCGGCCGGGATCACCGTGGCCGGCAGGTAGGCGACGCCGGTGAGTCCGACCCAGAGGGTCTGCTCACCGTACGGTCGTTGCTCACCGTTGACCGTGATCCGACGTGCACCCATCGGCGAACTGTGGTCGTGCGGGATGGCCGTTGTCGGCAGGTTGGGGAGGAGCACGGCATCCCAGTCCTTGAAGAACTCGTGCCACTTGCGCCTCATCTGCAGGCGGCGCTCGTTGGCGGAGAGCCAGGCGCGGTGCCGCTGGGAGGCCCAGCGCGCGGCCAGGGCGCCTTCTTCCTCTTCGCGCATGCCGCGCTGGGCGAGGTCCTCGACCTCCTGGTGGCTGAAACCACCGCACATCGCGGCACCCAGGAGCTGCCCGAAGACGCGCGTTGCGTAGTCGAAGGTGAAGTCGGGCCGGGCCTCGCGGTCGATGGTGGCGCCGGCTCTCTCCAGCGCGTCGGCCGCGGCTTCGAGTCGCTCACGGACCGCATCGTCGATCGGGCAGGAGGGCTCCTCGAACCACACCGCAACGCGATAGTCAGCGAGGTTCTCGTGCCGCGGGGCCGGCAGTTCCAGGCGGTAGCCCGGGGCGTGCCATTCGTCCGGGCCGGCGAGGATGTCGAGGCCGAGTTCCAGGTCCTCGACGTTCCGCGCCATCGGTCCCGCGACGGCGATGTCCGCCTGGGTCAGGGTGCCCGGCGGGCCGGGAATCTGGCCGAGCGCGGGCACGATGCCGTAGCTCGGCTTGTGTCCGAACACGCCGCAAGTCGAAGCCGGACCGCGGATCGAACCGCCGATGTCGCTGCCGAGCTCGAACGGCGTAAAGCCGGCCGCGAGAGCGGCGGCGGAGCCTCCGGACGAGCCGCCCGGCGTGCGATCGAGGTTCCAGGGGTTGTTCGTCTGGCCGAACACCGCGTTGTAGCTCTGTGTGTCGCCGGCGTAGATCGGCAGGTTCGTCTTGCCGAAGATAACGGCGCCGGCAGCGCGCAGCCGTGCGACGGGCACCGCGTCGACTTCGGCAATGTGATCGCTGAGTTCGGGCGCGCCGGAGGTCGTGCGCACGCCGGCGGTCTGGAAGGAGTCCTTGATCGTCATCGCGACGCCGTGGAGCGGGCCCACGTCCTGCCCGGTGGCCAACGCCCGGTCGGCTGCGTCCGCCTCGCGGCGGGCGCGGTCGGTGTCGAGGGTGACGACCGCGTTGAGTGGCGGGTTCAGGCGGTCGACGCGGTCGAGGAGGAGTTCGAGGTAGTCGCGAGACGAGACTCGCCCGGTGCGAATGGCCTCGGCGGCTTCAGTGGCCGACCAGTACGGCGCGTCCGCGGGCGGTGCCGGGTCGGAAGTGGGTTCGCTCATGGCGCGGAGGGTAGCAGCGGAAGAGTCCGGTGGCACCTTCCTTGCACCTCGCTGAACCGATCGCAGCCAAGACCAGGATAGTGGTGTTGCCTAAGGAGAACGGGCATGACAATCCGGTACCTTGATCCATGGTGGCCTTGCGGGATGCGAGATTCCTGGCGGGGGCTTCTGGGCGTCCTGGTTCTCCTGTTGCCGTTCGGGTATCCGGCAGGGGCACAGGAGCGGGACGTACCGTCCTCGCCTGAGGTCGGTTTTGGCGAGGAGATCGACGTTCGGGTCGTGAACCTGGAGGTCGTGGTCGAGGACCGCGCCGGAAACCGGGTGGAGGGGCTCACGTCGAGCGACTTCCAGGTCCTGGTCGACGGCGAGCACGTCGACCTCGAGTACTTCACGGAAGTGGCCAACCGTCGCGCCCAGTCCAGCGGTGACGTCGATGTGCCTCCGGCCGCGGGGCGATGGCGACATCGTGGCCACCAACTATGTGCTCTTTGTAGACGACGAGCGCACTCTGGTGGCCGAGCGACGGCCGGTGTTGCAGGGACTTGCGGACAGGCTCGGTGTGCTGGAACCGGCCGACCGGGTGGCTGTGGTCGTACAGAACGACGGCCGCCTCGAGCTCCTGAGTCCGTTCACGACGGACCGCGGCGCCACCTCGGCCGCGCTCGAGAAACTCGACCGGGGCCGCCGCTTTCGAGGCCTCCTGGATTCCCGGCGAATCCTCAGGGCCTTCACCGGAGGTCGAGGGGGAACGGCCGCGTACTTCCGCGACGCCGGGCCGCAGAGCCATGCGGCTGAAGCCGCGGCTGACCTGGCGGTTCGCGGCGGAGGCGTTACCGACATCTTCGACCGGCAGGAAGGATCGACGGGGCCGGTGGACAGCCGGGCCCTGGTCGAGGAGGGGTTGGGCGCGGCAGGGGGTGTCCTGGCAAGCGACCTGGTGTTCGGCAACATGAAGCCCGACAGTTTCGAGCAGGAAGCGAGGGCCTCGATCCTCGAACAGGACCTGAGCCTGTCGGTCGATGCCGTGGTCTCAGCGATGCGGTCGCTCGACCCCCCCGAGGGACGCAAGGTGCTCCTGCTCATGCCGGGGTACTGGCCGACCGGCGAGTTCCGGCCCTACGGCCGGGGTGCCGGTCTGCGAACGGATCTCGAGTTGCTGGACGGACTGATCGACACGGCGAACCTGTTGGGTTACACGATCTACCCGATGGACCAGCAGACCGGCTCACCGAACAGCAGGCTGTGGCAGAACCTGCGCTACGTGGCGCGCGACACGGGCGGCAGGGCGTTCATGGCGGGCAGCAACGTCTCGGCGCTCGAGCTGGTGGCCAACGACACGTCGAACTACTACTGGCTGGGTTTTGTGCCGGAGTACCAACGCGACGACCGCGTACACGACATCGAGGTCCAGGTCCGGCGCCCCGGCGTTCAGGTGCGGGCCCGGCGGGGATACGTGGATCTGTCGCGGGTCGCCGAGGCCGACATGGAAGCTCAACGGCATCTCCTCTTTCCGCAGCAGACGGAAGCGGACGGTACCCGGCTGAGGGTGAGGACCCGTCACCCCAGGTCTCTACGCGGGAAGAGAATGAGCGTGCCGGTCGAAGTCGGTATTCCACTTGGGTCCTTCGCAGCGTTGCCGCGGGCCGGCCAGTACGTGCAGCGGCTGGAGGTGCGCTTTGTCACGATCGATCGCGATGGCTGGCGTGCGGAACAGCCGGCGATCCCTCTCGGCCTGCGCCACGACGCCGCTCCCTCCCCGGACAGTGTGCACTGGTTCCGCGCCGACCTGGAGATGCGGCACCTGCCCCATACCGTGGTCGTCACGGTCCACGATCCCGTGTCGCGCCAGACGGCGAGCGCCCGGGTCGAGGTGAAACCGTGATGCGGAACACTTGATCCACTGTCCCGTTCGACCGCCAGCGCGCGCACGCGGGTAGCTCCCGTGATGGTTGCGCCGAATCCCTGACAGAATCGGCTGCACGTGGAGTACGCGAGCTTCAGTAGACCTTCACTCGCACTTGCCGCCGTGCTGATTCTCGCCTGGACGCCGCCGGCTGGAGCACAGTCGCCTTCCCGGCAGACGGACAGTCCGCCGACCGATCTCTTCTTCGGCGAGGAGATCGATGTTCGGGTGGTCAACCTGGAGGTCGTGGTCGAGGACCGGTCGGGCGGCCGGGTCCACGGGCTGGAAGCCGAAGACTTCCGGATCGTCGTGGACGGCGTCGAGGTCGATGTCGACTATTTCACCGAGATCCTCGAGAACCGTGCGGTGGAGTCGCCCGATGGCGAGGCGCCGCCGGCGATCGGCGACGGCGAGTCCGTGCCGACGAACTACCTCCTGTTCGTCGACGACGACCACACCCACGTCACGTTCAGGCGTCCCGTGGTCCGCGGTTTCACGCGGCAGTTGGCGAACCTGGGACTGCGGGATCAGGTGGCGGTCGTCGTGCAGAGCCGCCGCCGGCTGCAGGTCCTGAGTCCGTTCACGACCGATCGCAGGCGGACCCGCAGCGCTCTCGAACGGCTGGAGCGCGGGCGTCCCTTCGGGGGCGTTCTCAGGTCGCCGCGGATGCTCGACCAGCGGCACCTCGCCGACACTTCGGACGGGCGGTTGGCGCCGGGCGCGCGGTTCAACGAGGACCTCACGTCGGTTTCCGCCGACCTGCTCGTCTCGTCGATGGATCTGCCGCAGGCCGTGAACGAGGCGCGGGCGGAGAGCCTGGCGCGCGATCTCGAGTTCTCGATCACCGCGGTCAGTTCGACGATGCGGGCGCTCGATGTGCCGGAAGGCCGCAAGGTCCTGTTGCTGCTGGCGGGAGACTGGCCTGTCGGCCTGTTCCGGCCGGCGGGCCAGGGGATCGGGCTTCGATCGGACTGGGAGATGCTCGACAGGCTGGTCGACACGGCCAACGTTCTCGGCTACACGGTCTATCCGGTGGACCAGCAGAAGGGCCCGAGCCTGATGCGCTGGCAGAACCTGAGGCAGGTAGCGGACAGGACCGGCGGAAAGGCGTACGTTGCGGGAGCGAACATCGGAGCGCTGAGGCGGGTCAGCGAGGACGTGGCGAACTACTACTGGCTCGGTTTCGTGCCCGAGTACCGGCGCGACGACCGGGCCCATGACGTGCGGGTGGAGGTCCGGAGGCCGGACCTGCGCGTGCGCTCGCGCGGTGGCTACGTCGATCTCTCGCGGCGGGCCGAAGCGGACATGGAGACGCAGGGTCGGCTGCTGTTTCCCGACGAGACCCGCACCCGCGGCGAGCCGGTGCTGCGGGTGGAGATCGGCGAACTCGAACCGACCGGGCCGTTCAGGCGCAAGATGCTCGTGCCGGTGACCGTACACATCCCGGTGGGCTACTTCCCCGTGTTCCCGTTCGAGGATCGGTTCCTGGCCCGGCTGGAACTTCGCTTCGCCGTCGTGGACCGCAACGGCCAGCAGGCTGCGATTCCGGTGATCCCGCTCAATCTCGCCGGCGGCAGCCAGCCGGAGCCCGGCGCCCTCGTGCCCTACGAGGCGACCCTGACCCTGCGCCGACGGCCGCATGACCTCGTCGTCTCGGTCCACGACCCGCTGACACGGCAGACCGTCAGTACACGCACGGAGATCAGTTTCAGAATGGACCCGACGACGACCGGCGGATTGCCGTGAGCCTGATCGACGGCGTCGGCGGCGCGTTCATCTTCAGCGAGGAGCCGAAGCGCCTCGCCGACTGGTACGCGGAGCACCTCGGCATCGAGTTCGAGGGGGGCGAGGAGTTCGGCGCCTTCTACGTCCGCTACGTGGCGGCCGACCCGGACGATGCCGGCTGGGTCATGGACACGACCTTCGCGATCATGAAAGCGAAGGCGCCGGTGCCACGTATGGCGCCCAACGAGGGCGCCGAGCCCGGGGACATGTACGGCGACCAGCCGTTCATGGTCAACCTGAGGGTGCGCGACCTGGACGCGGTGCTCGCGCACCTCGCGGAGCGGGGTGTCGAGCCGCTAAGGCGGGACGACGAGGGCTATGCCCTGTTCGCGTGGATCAGGGATGGGGAAGGCAATCGGGTGGAGCTGTACCAGCCCCGGCCCGAAGCCGCTCCGGAGACAGCCGCGGAGAGCGGCTGAGGCGTAGCCCTATTCGAGTCCCTGGCAGGCGCTCATCGCGCCCGTCGGGTCCATCGCATCGCCGCCTTCCCCGATGTAGGCGATCTTGCCGTCCTTGTCGACCACGTAGGTCACGCGCTTGGCGAGTCCGGCGTACTGCTCCATCGTCCCGCTGTACTGGTTGATCACCGTTGCGTCGACATCGCTCAGGAGCGCGAAGTCGAGTTCCAGGTCCGCGGCGAACTTCTTGTTGTCCTCCAGCTTGTCGGCGCTGATGCCGAAGACGATCGAATCACTGCCCGTGAAGTCGGAGATACCAGCCTGGTATCCCTTCATTTCCACCGTTCACCCAGAGGTGAAGGCCTTGGGGAAGAAGGCAAGAACGACGTTCTTCTCGCCGGCGTAGCTGGACAGGGTGACCTCGCTGCCGTCCGTGCTGGGCAGCGTGAAGTCGGGCGCCACGTCGCCCACGTCGGGGGAGGCGCCGCTGGCGGGGGCTGAGGCAAACGCGGCGGCGGCCAGAAGGAGTGCCGAGGGCGTGCAACGGATCATTCGAGTCTCCAAGTCTTTAGGCTCCAGGTTCTCAGGTTCGTGCTCCCTGTTCCCTCGTGACGGAAGCCGGCGCCGAGGGAAGCGGGAAGCGCGCGCGAGTGTAGCAGTGCCGTGCGGGGGCTCCTGTAGACTGCGCGGCCAGACTACGAGGAGATTCCGATGAAGAGCTTGAAGCAGGTCAGGGCGTACTTCACACTGCTCGGCGTGGCTTTCGGCGCCGTGGCCCTGTTCGCCGCGGCCCCGCTGGCGGCCGCCGAGGACGGCGACATTCCCCGCACGGCGAGCGGCCGGCCGGACCTGACCGGCACCTACGACATCGCCACGCTGACGCCCCTCGAACGCGACCCGAAGTTCAGCGACAACCTGTACCTGAGCCCGGAGGAAGCGGAGGAGATCGCGAACGCGGTAGCCACGCGCAGGGCGGATGCGCTCGTGGCAAGCGACCCGACTCGCGAGGCGCCGCCCCCGGGCGGTGACGGTTCGCCGGGCGCAGCCGGCAACGTGGGCGGCTACAACGACTTCTGGCTCGACTACGGCAGCCGTTCGATCGCGATCGATGGCAAGTTCCGTACCTCCCTGGTGTTCGATCCGCCGAACGGCCGCCTGCCGAAGATGCAGCCGGCGGCTCAGCAGGCCCGGATGGCGTTCTTCCAGTTGTTCCGGGAGAACACGGGCACCGCGTGGTGGATCGATGGTGACGGCCCCGGCCCGTACGACGACATGGAGCAGCGCCCGCTGGGTGAACGCTGCGTTCTCGGCTTCGGTTCGACCTCCGGCCCGCCGATGCTGCCTACCGCCTACAACAACCTGAAGCGGGTCGTGCAGACCGAGGACTACGTGATGATCCTCGCCGAGATGATCCACGACGCCAGGATCATCCGCATCGAGGGCAAGCACCTGCCGGAAGGGAAGACGAGCTACATGGGCGACTCGATCGGCCACTGGGACGGCGACACGCTGGTCGTCGAGACGAGGAACTTCGGCAAGAAGCCGGGCATGTACACCTACGGCGCGGGCGAAGGACTGAAGGTCACCGAGCGCTTCAGCCGGATCGACGGGCACACCCTGAACTACAACTTCACGGTGGAAGACCCGAACACCTGGGAGTCGGCCTGGAGCGGCGAGTTCCCGTGGCCGGCCGCCGACGGACGCGTCTACGAGTACGCCTGTCACGAGGGCAACTACGCGATGGGCAACATCATGCGCGGCGCCCGGCTGCTGGAGGCCGACGCAACGGCCGCTTCCACCGGCGGCGAGTAGGCGTACCCTGGGCCGCGGCGTCGGCAGCTCTGCGGCGGCGGCCGCGGCAGTAGCTTTCACCGCCTGTGCTCCGCCCGCGCCCGACGGGGTGCCGCCGGGCTTCGAAGTCCACCCGGCCTTCGAGATGGAACTCGCGGCGGCCGAGCCGGTCGTCGTCGACCCGATCGACCTCGCTTTCGACGAGCGGGGCCGGGCCTTCGTGCTCGAGCTGCCCGGCTATCCGGACATGGAGCGGCCGGCCCGCATCGTCGCCCTGTCGGATCGGGACGGCGACGGGCGCTGGGACGTCCGGCGGCTGTTCGCGGACGACCTCGGCATGGCGGACTCGATCCTGCCCTGGCGTCGCGGACTGCTGGTCGCGGCGCCGCCGGCCATTCTCTACCTCGAGGATACGAACGGCGACGGGCGGGCCGACCGGCGTGATGTCCTGCTCAGCGGCTTCGCCGAAGGCAACCCGCAGCACAACGTGAACGCGCTCCGCTACGGCCTGGACAATTGGATTCACGGTGTCAATGGCGGCAATGGCGCCCGCCCGTTCTGGCCCGACTCTCCGGACGAGGCGATCGACATCGGCCAGGACGATTTCCGGGTCGACTTCCGGGCTGAGAGGGAGGCGCGCCGCTTCGAGCGGACCGGCCGCGGCGCCGGCGGGTTCGGGATGACCTTCGGACCCTGGGGCCGGACCTTTGGTACCCACAACCTGGATCACCTGAGTCAACTCCTCATCCCGCGGCGGTACCTCGGTCGATTGCCGGCGTCCCGGCAGAACGCCCGCCTCCGCCTGGCCCCGCATCCGGATGGCGGTCCCGCCGAACTGTTCCCGATCGGGGACCGGCAGACCCGGCCCAACCACCCGGAGCAGTCGAGCCGGTTCTCCGCGGCCTGCGCGGTCACCGCCTACGGGGGCGGCGCTTTCGATGTCGCCGAGCTGGCGGACCGGGGCCTCGAGGTCTTCGTGGCCGATCCGTCGGCGAACGTGGTGCACCGCACCGTAGTCGACACGACCGGCGCGGCCGCCGAGGCGAGTCGCGGGCGGGCGGGCGTCGAGTTCCTGGCCTCGACGGATCCGCTGTTTCGTCCCGTCAATCTTCACGTTGGTCCAGACGGCGCCCTCTACGTGCTCGACATGCACCGCGGCGTGATCGAGCACCCGGAGTGGATCCCCGACACGATGGAGGCCGCGCTCGACGTGTACGAGGGCGATGACCGCGGACGGATCTATCGGGTGGTCCCGGCGGGCGGCCTGCCGGCCTGGGCCGAGGACTTCGACGGTTTCGACCGGTCCCGGCCCGATGAGCTGATCGAAGCGCTGGGCCACGAGAATCGGTGGCGCCGTCTCACCGCTCAGCGGCTCCTCGTCGAAGCCTACGGTGGCGCGCCACCGGAGACGCTGGTTCGAGCCCTGCGGAAGCGCATGACCGGACCGGGCGCCCCGGTGGGCCGCCTCCACGCGATGTGGACGCTGGCCGGTCTCGACGCTCTCGATCCCGAGGAGCTTCTCGCTCTGCTCCAGGACTCCCATCCGGAACTCCGCCGGAACGCGTTGCTGGCGTTGGAAGGGGCGCCGGCGTTCGCGGAACCGGGTCTGGCGGGCGCCCTGGTCCGTTTGATCGGGGACCGGGAACCCGGGGTACGCATGCAGGCGATCCTGACCGCCGGCCTCCTCCTCGGGTCGGAGGTTCTTCCGGGTCCGGAGTTCGGCGAGGCGGTGGCGGCGGCTGTCGTGGCTGGCGTCGTGCGTCCGGAGGCCGAGCAACCCGCCGCGTCGGAGGTCGGAGCGACAGCCCGGCCGGACGCGGACCGCGACGGGCCGTGGCTGCGCCTTGCCGCCCTCTCGGTCCTGGCCGACGACCCGGTGGCGTCGCTCAGACAACTGCTCGAGTCTGGCGGAGCGGGCGGCGTGGCCGCCGCCGATGTGATCGAGCGGGTGGCACAGCTCGTCCCCGCGGGCGGGATAGGCGAGGTGATTGGTGACCGGGCGATTCTGCGTGCCCTTTCCGGGGCCGGAAACGACGGCTCGGGTGTGGGCCGTGCCCTCCTTGTGGGGCTCGCCGCGGCCTCTGGCGCCGCGAGTACCGAGGTCGAACCTGCGGCCCTGCTCGGCCCCCTGCGCCGCCTGCGCGCATCGAACGACGACCGTCTTGCCGAGGCGGCCTGGCGCCTGAGCGCGGCGCTGGGCGTCGACGTGGCGGCGGAGGAGATCGCGCTCCTCGATTGCGCGGGTTCCCGGGCCACGGACCCGACCCGGGAGACACCCGAGCGGCTCGGAGCTCTGGCCCTCTTCGGTCTGCGTCGAACGTGGGGCGCAGGCCCGGAGGAGGCTGTTCCGGCTTGCCCGGAAGGCCGAAGTGCAGCGAACCGGATGGCGCTCTCCGGCGGGACGTGGTTGGAGCGTATGGGCTCTCTGCTTGAGGCCAGTCAGCCGGAGGCGGTGCAGCGAGCCGCCATGGCGGAACTTGCCGCCGCGGAGGAGGGGTCGGTCGCTGCTTACTTGATCGAGCGTTGGCCCTACCTCGGGCCGGCGGCCAGGCGGGATGCGGGCAGCTACCTGATCCGGGGAAGAGGCCGGCACGGCGCCCTTCTCGACGCGCTCGAGAGTGGGCGCATCCGGCTCGGCGAGATGAACTTCATTCTCGAGCGGCGCCGCTTTCTCCTGCGTTCGCCGGACCCGGACGTGCGGCGGCGGGCCGCGGCCCTGTTCGACGACGCCGGCGTGGTCTCTCGTCCGGAGGCGCTCGCCGCGCTGCGGCCGGCGCTGAAGCTCGACGGCGACCGGGAGCGGGGTGAAGGCCTGTTTTTCGAACTCTGCGCCCGTTGCCATCGCAGCGGCGAGATGGGCGGCGGGCCTGGGCCCGACCTCTCCGGGATCGGCCGCAAGAGCTCCGAGACGCTGCTTCACGACATCCTGGATCCCAATGCAGCGGTTGACACCGGCTACGTGAACTACATCGTCGAGACGGTCGGGGGCGATGTCTTCTCGGGGCTCCTGGTGGAGAACGCGGACGGCGGCGTGGTTCTCCGCGCGGCCGAGGACGCGTTGATCGAGGTCCCTGCCGAGCGGATCCGGGAAGTGCGCAGCGACGGCCTTTCGATGATGCCCGAGGAGCTCGAGGCGGGCCTCGAGCCGACGGACATCGCCGACCTTCTGGCGTTTCTACGGCGCTGAACCGGAGCTAGCGCGGCAGAAACTGGGTGCGCCGGCCTGCGGACCTTCTGCCGCGCTACCGCCGGCGAACCGCTTCGATCTCCAGGAAGCGCTCCTTGAGGCGCACCGCCTGCTCGAGATCGAGCACGAGATAGATCTCGTTCGGCCGGGGCCCCCGCCGCAGGTAGTCGTACAGGTAGCCGGGGAGCTTGTCGTGACGGCCCAGTGCACGCCAGACCGCCTCTGCGGCGAGATCGCGCGTGCGTTCGAGGAACGGCGTCGTGACGCGGTGCTCGAACGGCCGGAGGTCGTGCATCGCCTCGAGCGCGAGGTAGTTGAGACGGCGCGTCGTCTCGTCGACGGGATAGGAGAGCACGGTCTGGAAGGGAAGCTCGTCCCCGAACCAGGGCGGCAGCGACTCGAGGGCGGTGTTCGGCCCCAGGGGGTAGGGCTCGGCCCGGGTGGGGTGGTTCGTGTAGAGCAGCAGTGCGCCGTCCCATCCGCGTTCTTCCAGGGCTTCGATCAGAGCCACGGTCGTGTACTGGTGATCGGCGTGGCTGTCGAGCAGCGGGTTCGGTGCGGCGATCAGTTCCGGCCCCACCCAGTCCACCTCACGGCGGAGGTCCTCCACGAGGGCTGGCCAACTCGACTCGAATGGCCTGGTGGCCAACTGCGGCTCGGTGTTGACTCTCCGAAAGAGGCCCGGCTCCCGCAGCTCCGTCAGGATGGCCGGTACTTCCCGCGGACGTCGCTCGTGGAGCGTGCGCAACGTGCCGTCGAAGTAGCCCAGGTTGCGGGCCCGGTTGATCGGCACGTGGCCGATAAAGGGCACCGTCAGGCTGTCCCAGGTGCGGATCAGACCCTTGATCCGGTAGTGCTCGCCGGTCTCCGGAAACAGCCCGCCGTAGTTCTTGCCGCCGTAGTCGCCCGCGGTGACCGTGACCACGTCGGCGAGGGTTGTGGCGTACAGGCCGAAAGCGGCGATCTCCGCGTCGTCGGGATGTGGAGCGACAACCAGCACCCGAGTGGACTCATCGATCGGTCGGTTCGCGAACACGACGAGGCGGGCCGGCCCCGTGCGCCAGCCGATCTGCCGGCCGACCATGTCGACCCGCCCGGGGCCGGCGGCAGGCGAGACGTTCAGATAACGACGGCCGGTCGAGCGGGGCGCGAAGGACTGACTGAAGCTCCGGTCGCCCGACCGGAGCTCGATCGACGGGTCGAGTGACGGCAACAGGACCCTCGTCTTGACGTGGAGTTCGAGAAACGCCGTGACGCCGGCCTGGGGGGCTTCCTCCGGCCACTCGAAGCCGTTGCGGGTCAGGCGCAGCTCGAACGTCTGGCCGTCGCGGCGATCGAGCGCGTAGTCGTGCGCCTGACGCGGATCGTGCCGGAAGAAGTTCCGGTAGGAACTGCCGCGGCAGTGGCCCCAGAGAGCGACCGCCAGCAGGGCGATCAGGAGGGCGATCCGGTGCCGGTGGAGCCGGGGCCGGGAACTCACCGCGGACCAGGGGGCGGCGGGCCGACGTACTCGCAGTGGCCCCGCGCGCCGAGTAGCTCGTCGATCTCGTGCCGGATCGCGTCGTCGATCGGCGCGCGGCTGCCGTTGGCGCCCGCGGTGACGGTCAGGTCGTCCAGTTCGATCCTGAATTCCACCTCGACGCCGCCATTCGGTCGGCCGTTCGAGCCGCGATGACGGTGCTTGTCGAGCAGATCGCGGAGCCGCTCGAGATCTTCGCCGATGACGCTGCCGACGGCCGCCACGGCACTCGTGCCGTCAAGGTGGATCCGGAGGCGCCGCGAGAGCTTCGCTTCGGCTTCGGCGACCCCGATCACCTTGCCGACGACGAGGTTTGGATCCTCGCGGCGCCGGTCGACACGACCGGTGAAGAAGAGCACGGCGCCGCGATCCAGCGCTGCCTCGTACTCGGCGTAGGCGTCGGCGAACAGGACGCCTTCGATCCGGTCGGTGCGGTCTTCGAGTTGAACGATCGCCATCTTCTGGCCGGGGTTCCGCCCCTTGCGCGTGCGCGTGGTGCGGAGCCCGCCGAGCAACGCTCCCAGGACGACTTCGGTGTCCGCGGGCAGCTTCTTCAACTGCTCGACCGTCACGTTGCCGAAGCGCTGAAGCAGCTCGCGGTGGTCGTCCAGGGGATGGCTGGTGGCGAAGAACCCAAGTGCCTCCTTCTCGTGGGCAAGGAGTTCGCTCGGGGTCCAGGGCGGCACGGAAGGCAGGTCCTGGTCGGCTTCTTCCTCGGTCCCGGACTCGTCCGTGGCGCCGAAGAGCAGGCTCGCCTGGCCGCTCTCCCGGTCGGCTGCGGCACGCTGGCCGGCCTTGATCGCCGGCTCGAGCGCCTGCAGCATGGCGGCCCGCTGGTCCTGGCCGTGGACACGGTCGAAGGCGCCGGACTTGATCAGCGCGTCGATCGCGGTGCGGTTGACGACCTGGAGCGGCACCCGCCGGCAGAAGTCCCACAGACTGCGGAAGGGCCCGCCCTCGCTCCGCGCCTCGAGGATCGCGCGCACCGCCTTCTCGCCCACGCCCTTGACCGCGGACAGACCGAAGCGGATGTGGCCGCTGGCGCTGACGTGCTTCTCGTCGGGATCGAAGACGACGTGGAAGCGCACGCCGGAGCGGTCGATGTCGGGCGGGCCGACCTCGATTCCGGTCCGGTCGCCCGGGAGCTTCACCCGACCGCACTCGTCGACATAGTGGACCAGCTTGTCCGTGTTGTCGGCGGCGTAGGTGAGGACCGCGGCCATGTACTGGACCGGGAAGTAGGTCTTCAGGTATGCCGTCTGGTAGGCAAGCAGCGTGTAGCCCACCGAGTGGGACTTGTTGAAGCCGTAGCCGGCGAACTCCTCGATCAGGCTGAACAAACGGGTTGCCTGGGCCTTGCTCAGGCCCTTCTCCTGGGAGCCGGCGAGGAACCGTTGCTTCGCCGCGTTGATCGTCTTGCGGCTCTTCTTGCTGATCGCCTTGATCAGCGTGTAGGCCTCCCGCAGCGGCACGTCGCCCAACTCGTGGACGATCTGCATGACCTGTTCCTGGTAGACCATGATGCCGTGGGTGTCGGCGGTGTGCCGGTCGACGATCTCGTGGACCTGAGGCGTCGCTTCGCGGCCGTGCTTGCGGTCGCAGTAGGTGCCGATGAGCGCCATCGGACCGGGGCGGAAAAGGGCGTTGGCGGCGACGAGATCCTCGAGCCGGTCGGGCTTCATCTGCAGCAGCAGGTTGCGCATGCCCTCGGACTCGAACTGGAACGTGCCTGCCGTATCGGCGCGGGCGAAGACGTCGAGGACCTGCCGGTCGGCGAGATCGATGTGATCGAGATCGAGCGGATCGCGACCCTCCGGGGCGTTCGGAACGGCCGCCGCGATGGCTTCCGGAGGGAGCGTCTCGCGCACGAGTTGGCGGCAGCGCTCGATGATGGACAGGGTGGTCAACCCGAGGAAATCCATCTTGAGGAGGCCCATTTTCTCCACGGTGGGGCCGTCCCACTGGGTCACCAGGACGTCCCTCGAGCCCTGGCTGCGATTCGTCGCGAGCGGAACCAGGTTCTCGAGCGGTTGGGTCGCGATGACGAGGCCGGCGGCGTGGACGCCGCTGTGCCGGGTGATCCCCTCGAGCTTCTGCGCGGTGGCGATCACCTCCCGTACCTGCTCGTCTTCGTCCTGGAGCTCCTTGAGTTCTTTCTCGCGGGCCAGGGCCTGCTCGATCGTCACCCCGAGTTCGCCGCCGATCAGCTTGCAGATGCGGTCGACCTGGGGCAGCGGCAGCTCGTGGACCCGTCCCACGTCGCGGATCGCGGCGCGGGCCTTCATCGTGCCGAAGGTGATGATCTGGGCGACGTAGCCGTACTTCTCTCGGACGTATTCGAGGATCTCGGCCCGGCCGTCCTGGCACAGGTCGATGTCGATGTCGGGGTACTCGCTGCGGTCGGGATCGGTGAAGCGCTCGAACAGGAGGCCGTAGCGCACGGGGCAGGCGTGGGAGAGGCCGAGCGTGTAGCCGACCATCGTGCCGACGCCCGACCCGCGGGCGGTCGCCGGAATGCCCCGCTTGCGGGCCTCGTTGACGAAGTCCCAGACGATGAGGAAGTAGGCGCTGATCCGCTTGCCGGAGAGCACGGCGAGCTCGTGGCCGAGGCGGCGGCGGTGCGCATCCTCGATTCGGTCGCCGTAGCGCCACACCAGACCGGCCTCGCTGAGCTCGCGCAGGGCCTCGTCGCAGTCGGCTTGGAGGGCCGCCAGCTCCTCCTCGCCGGGCTGCTCGGCGAGGGGTTCGACCCGGTAGCCGGTGCAGAAGCGATCGAACCATGCGGTGCTGCCGGGCTTCGGTTCATCCGTGCCCGCGGGAAGCGCCTCCGCGGCGAGGCGTTCGACGCGCACCAGGGGAGCATGGTTGGCGGAGAAGTCGAGTTCGACGTTGCAGCGGTCGGCGATCCGGCGCGTGTTCAGGATCGCCCCGGCGGTTTCGGGATCGCTGAACCGCCCGACCATCTGCTCCGCGCTCTTGACGTAGAGCTCCTTCGGATAGTGGAGCCGGTTCTCTTCCTGCTTCGACTTGCCGGTCGAGACGCAGATCAACGTGTCGTGGCTGTCCCAGTCCTCGGCGGTCAGGAAGTGGGAGTCGTTGTCGCATACGAGCGGCAGGTCAAGTTCCCCGGCGAGTCGCAGCACCTGCTCGTTGACCTGGTCCTGCTCGGGGGTGTCGTGGCGCTGCAGCTCCAGGTAGAAGCAGGGCTCGCCGTCTTCGTCGTCGGGGAAGGTCCGCCGGTGCCATTCCGCTTCTTCCCTGGCCCGTTCGTAGTCGCTGTCGGCGCCGGTCTCGATGTGCCGGCGCAGGTGGTAGGCAAGCGACGAACCGAGGTGACCGTTGATCGCGATCAACCCCTCGCTCCAACGGCGGAGCGTCTCCTTGTCCATCCTGGGCTTGTAGTAGAAGCCCTCGAGGAAGCTGTCGGAAGAGAGTTTGACCAGGTTCCGCCATCCGGTCTCGTTGCGCGCAAGCAGAACGAGGTGAAAGCCGCCGTCGGCGACGCCCTGGGTCTCCTTGTAGCGACGGTCGGATGTCTCCGTCTTGATGTCGGGCGCCACGTACGCCTCGATGCCCAGGATCGGCTTGATGCCCTTCTTGCGACAGGCTTCGTAGAAGGCGACCGCGCCGTACAGATTGCCGTGATCCGTGAGCGCGACCGCGTCCATGCCGAGCGCGTCGATCCGCTCGACCAGAGGCTCCATCCGGTTGCCTCCATCGAGCAGCGAGTACTCGGAGTGGAGGTGGAGGTGGACGAAGTCCGTTGCCATGCTTGAGAGGAAGAGTCAGTGCCGCAGGCGGTCATGCTCAAGGGCAACGCCTCGCGCCTGTGACGGCGCCTAGCTTCTCACCGCGGCGGCACCGGCGCAAGAGCCGTCAGCCGCCTGAATCGGGTTGCCGCCGGTGGTTCCCGTCTAGATCTGTGTGGCGGCGGTCCCGAGGTCAGCGAAGAGGCCCCGGACGCTGGTCCGGGCGCCGCTCCTGCCCGTTGCCGCGGTGCTCGTTGCCGCGGTTGTCGCCGATGGCCGCGACCGCGAGCAATCCGGTGTCCTCGACCCCGAACGGCCGGTCACCGCCGACGTCGCCGTTCCGGCGCTAGGGGCGGGGGCCTGGCAACCCGTGTGGCGCGGCCCCGCGTCGAGCGCGGACGACTCCGCGCGCTCGTCCTCGGCGGCGGGGACGGCGCCCGCCGACGACGGCTGGGCCGCGAGGGTACGCGTCCTGGCGGTCGAGCAGGCCGGCCGGCGGGTTTCGGGCCCGGATCGAGCCTGGCTTCGGCTGCGGGGCGCGTCGCGGCCACCGCCTGAGCGGCTGCTTCGCGTGCGGGGGTACTTCAGCCGGCGTCAGTCCTACCGGAATCTGAACGTCTCCGAGCCGGGAGAATGGGGCCTGAACGTGAAGAGCCGGCGGCTGCTGACCGGTACCGGTGGAGCCCCCGGCCGGCTTCAGGGGGCTGCGCTACGAGTGCGGCATGGTCTCTTCGCCGCAGTTACATCGACCGACCGGCCGGGAGCGGTTCTCGCCCAGGCGCTGGTGTTCGGCGATGGACGCCGGGTGCCTCCGACCTGGAAGACGGGCCTGCGGCGCGCCGGCCTCTCCCACCTGCTCGCGGTTTCGGGTCTCCACGTCGGACTGATCCTGGGCGGTTTCTGGTGGTTGTTCGGCGGCATCTCGAATCGGTTGACCGCCTGGGGCGGTGTGTCCGTCCTCTTGCTCTACGGGTGCCTCGTCGGTCCGCGGCCGTCGCTGCTGCGAGCCGCTCTGATGGCCCTGCTCGTCATCCTGGCGCTGGTGCTCGAACGGCCGCCGCAGGCCCTGAATTCGCTCAGCGCGGCGCTGATCGTCATCCTGTTTCTCGACCCGCAGGCCGCCTTCGATCTCGGCTTCCAGCTCAGTTTCCTGGCAACGGCGGGGATTCTCCTCTTGGCGCCGCGCCTGCTCAGGTCGTGGCGCAGTCGGGGAGTCCGGGGCCCGGGAGGCCACGTGGTCGCCGGTCTGGCCGTGACTGTTGCCGCCCAACTCGCCACTCTGCCGGTCACCGCGGTCCAGATGGGTTTGCTCACGCCGCTCGCGCCGGCCCTCAACCTACTGTTCGTGCCCTGGACGGCCTTGGTGCTGGGCGTTTCGCTGCTCTGGGTCCTTGTGGTTGCGGGAGCCTCGGTACCGCTGGTCTGGTGGGTGGCCGAGCCCGCCGCGGACGTACTCCTGGGAGTTCTCGACCTGCTGGCCCAACCCTTTGCCTGGCTCGCGGAACTCCCTCCGGGCGCCTGGCTGGCGGTGCCCGTGAGCGTCGAACTCGGTGCGGCGCTGACGCTGGCGCTCTGGCTTGGCATCCTCCTGTCGGGAATCCGGCGAGGCGCCTACGCGCTGTCGCTGGTCCTCGTGTGCACGCCGGCGCCGGCCGACCCCGAGCCGAGGCTGATCATGCTGGACGTGGGTCAGGGGGAGGCGCTGCTGCTGCGGAGCGGCCGGCACGGATCGGTGATCCTGGTCGATGGCGGTGGCTTCCGTCAGGGCAACTTCGCGGAAGCGGCTCTGCTTCAGACACTGGCTGCGGAAGGGGTCCGCCGAATCGACCTGGCCGTCCTGTCGCACGGGGACGCGGACCACTGCCAGGGCCTGCTCGAACTCACCCGGTACTTGTGGGTTGAACGCCTGTGGGCGGCACGCGTGGAGACCCGGGATGGCTGCGGCCGGGCGTTGGCCGAACGACTGAAGGGGCGCGTGACGATGGTCGAGCGCGGCCACCTCGAGACGGTTGGCGCGTGGCGGCTCGAGGTCCAGCATCCCGCTCCGGAACCGGGTGTTGACGGCAACTCGGCGTCGCTCGTGGTGCACGGGTGTTCCGAGGGCTCCTGCGTTCTGCTTACCGGCGACCTCGACCTGGCCGGTGAGAGGGAGCTGCTGGCCTGGACCCGGAGCAGGGGCGGATCGCTTCGCAGTGAGGTGCTCAAGGTCGCCCATCACGGCAGCCGGACGTCGACCGGGGCCGGGTTCCTCGACGCCGTCGAGCCCCGGCTGGCGCTGGTGTCGGCCGGCCGACGCAACGCGTACGGCCACCCTGCCCCGGACGTGGTGGAGCGGATCGAGGCCCGGAAAGCCGGCGTGCTGCGCACGGATCGTCACGGGCGGATCGAAGTCCGCTTTCGCCGCCGTCCTGACGGCGTCGGGCGCCTCGCGTACGAGGTCGCGTCGTGGCCCCGCAGGGGAGTCGACTGACCGGCGTGTTTCAACGGGCCCGCGACGCGCCGTCGCTGATCCGCGGGCAGGAGCCGGTTATCCTGCCCCGATGCGGGAACTCCCGTGGCAGGTGATCGCGGTCCTGGGCCCGACGGCGACCGGCAAGAGCGCGTTCGCGATGGAGCTTGCGGAGAAGCTCGGCCGAAGGGGCTGTGGAGTGGAACTGATCAGCTCCGACGCACTGCAGGCGTACCGCGGCTTCGACATCGGCACCGCCAAGCCCGGGCCGCGAGCGCGAGCCCGGGTGCGTCATCACCTCGTCGATGTGCTCGAGCCGCACCAGGCGTTCTCGGCCGGCGAGTTCGCGCGCAGGGCAGGGGCCGCGGTGGAGGAGATCGAGGGCCGCGATCGCCTCCCGTTGCTGGTGGGCGGCAGCGGCTTCTACCTTCGTGCGCTGTTCGAGGGTCTCGCTCCGGTGCCGCCGGTTCCGAGCGAGGTGCGCGCGGCATTGCGGGGCGAGTTGCGGTCCGGCGGCCTCGAGCCGTTGCTCGAGGAGTTGCGTGTCGTTGACCCGGAGAGCGCGGCGGGGCTTTCCGCCGGCGACACGCAGCGCATCCTGCGGGCTCTGGAGGTGGTTCGCTTCACAGGCCGGACGCTTCCGGGCTGGCAGCGCGCGGGCTCGGAAGCGGCGCTCGACAGGCGTGTACTCAAGATTGGATTGACCCTGCCGAGACCCCTTCTGTACGATGCGATCAAGGCGCGGGCCGGACGCATGCTGGAGCGTGGATGGCTGGCCGAAGTGAAGCGCCTGCGGGAACGCGCCGAGTTTCGTGCCGGGGCTTCCTGGGCTGAGTTGCCGGCGTGTCAGGCCATCGGCTACCGGCAGTTTGCCGATCACCTGGATGGGAAGTCGACGCTGGAGCAGGCCTTGGAAGAGACGATCCGCGCCACTCGCCGTTACGCCAAGCGACAGGAGACATGGTTCCGCCGGGAGACCGACGTATGCTGGATCGACATCTCCGGCAGGGCAGGAGTGAAACGGGCGGTGCGGCGTATCGTCGAGGCCCGAATCGCGGCGCGGACATCGGTGGCGCCGGCATGAACCGCCGCCGGGTCTGGTTGTCCGCTCCCGTCGTGGCGCTGCTGGGAGTTGCCGCCTGCGCGACGAGTTCGACCTTTGAAGCGCCCCCGGAGCCTCGGAGGGCGGAAGTCGATCCGGCGGTTCGAGCCTTCCTTCGCGACCCGTTGCTCGGGTACGGAGGGAGCATCCCGGAGCAGAGCCGGTACGAACTCCAGTCCGCGTCGAGGGCGCTCGGGCGCGGTGAGGTCCAGGTCGCACGGGCCGGTGCCGAAGCCCTGCTCGCCATCGATCCGACCCTCGTGCCGGCCACCGTGCTGTTGGCGCAGACGCTCTTCGCGGCAGGGGAGCCGGCGCGGGTGGTCGAATTGCTGAGGAAGCCTCTGGCCGGTCGACCCGACTATACCGCCGGCCAACTCGTCTTCGCGCGGTCCGCCGAACTCGTGGGTGACGCCGTCGCTGGCTTCGGCGCCTACCTCGGCATCGCGGAGCTCGACCGGGAGGCGGCGGCTCGGGCCCCGGCCCTGCGCGCGCGAGCGGTCTTGGAGCTGGGTGAGCGTGTCGGGAGGGACATCGGAGAAGGCCGGTTGGCGGAGGCAGGAGCGGCGCTCGCGATGCTGCGGACGTGGGCGGGGGATGAGGCGGCGACGGTCGATCTGCGGCGACGTCTGGCGCGCGCGGGCGGCAACGCGGAGGAAGAGCTCGAGGCGACCCGGGTGCTGATCGCCGCCGGCGACAGGTCACTGGAGTTGCTGCAGCGCCAGGCGGCGCTCGAAGTCGAGATGGGTGACGCCCGCCTCGGTCTCGACCTCTATGAGCAGCTCGCCAAACGCCATCCGGAGAATGTCGACATCGCGGCGGCGCTGACGGCGGCGCGCTTCACCTGGCGCACGAAGCTCCTGCCCGACCGGGTGGCGCGGCTGCTCGACGCCTCGAGCCTGCTGCGGGGCGACTTCGCGGCTCTGACGTACTGGCTCGTGGCGGGCGTACGGACCGGATCGGCCGGCGGTACCGTGATCGTCAGCGACATCGTGGAGCATCCACAGCGAAGGGAGATCGCCCGGGTGCTGAATCTGGGCCTCATGGCGCCGGTCGATCCGGCGGTGCGGCGGTTCGCTCCCAACGACTACATGCGGCGCGGCGCGGCGCTGGCCGCCCTGCTTCGCATGCCGGAACGGCTCGGCAGCGGCGCCGCCTGTGTCGGGGATGTCGGCGATCAGGCGCCCGCGGACACGGAATCCGTGTGCGCGGCGGCGCTTCGTTGCCGGTTGATCTCCGAACCGGGGGAGTGCCGGCCCCAGGCGGCGATCTCGGGCCGCGAAGCCGCCGAGATCCTGCGCCGGACCCTCCATCTGATCCAGTAGTAGACCTCAACCCCGGCAGCGACACCGCCAAGCCACCCGTGACCCTTCGGGAGAACGCTTCATGACTTCATCCGTTCCATCCGCCATGACCGCTCTCGATCGCGAGAGGGCCGTCGTTCTCGTGATCGACATGCAAGGCCGGCTCGTCGACCTGATGCACCGGCCCCGGATGGTCATCGACGGCACCTCCCGGCTGCTGCGGCTGGCCGGGATGTTCGACTTGCCGGTGATCGTGACCGAGCAGTACCCGCGGGGATTGGGTCCGACTCGCGAGGAGCTCGAGGCGGTGATCGAGGAGACGGATCCCGAAGGCCGCCGCACCCGGAGGGTCGAGAAGGACTCGTTCGGTTGCTGCGGCGAGCCGGCGTTCGAGGAAGCTCTGGCGGGGGCGCGGCCGGGTCTCGATCCGGCGGATCGCCAGGTTGTCGTGGCGGGACTCGAAACCCACATCTGCGTCATGCAGACGGCGCTGGATCTCATCTCCCGCGGGACGGATGTCCATGTGTGCTGGGACTGCACGAGTTCGCGAGGCGAGGAGTACCGGCGCCACGCGCTCCAGCGGCTGGGCCACGCCGGCGCCCAGATCACGAACCACGAGTCGGTCGCCTTCGAACTGGCGCGCGACAAGAACCACCCCCGGTTCAAGGGCGTGAACCGGTTGCTGCGCGAGGGCCAGATCGTTTGACCCGGCGCGTGCGGCCGATCGTCGTGGTCGTCGCGCTCGGGCTGGCGACGGTGCTGCCGGCCGCCCAGCCGACGACCCGGGACGCGGGCGCCGGCGAAGCGGCGGTGCGCGAGACGTTCGAGGCCTACCGCCAGGCCCTGATCGCCGGCGACGGCGAACGGGCCGCGGCCCTCGTCGACCGGGATACCGGCGACTACTACCGGGAACTGAAGCGACTGGTCCTCGATGGCAGCGAGGAGGAGGTACGGCAGCGAACCTTCGTCGACCGCTTCCTGGTCGTGGCGTTCCGGCACCAGTTCGAAGAGGCCGAGTTGACCGGGATGGAGTTGGCCGACGTGATCGTGAGGGCGATGGAGATCGGCTGGATCAACTCCGCGGCGATTGAGCAGCTTGCCGTGGGCGCGGTCCGGATCGAGGGCGACGAGGCCTGGGCCGCCGCCCGCACCCGGGCTTCTCTCGAGGACCCGGCGCTCGGCGGCGGCATCGACGAGTTGGAGTACCGCTTCGTGAACGAGGATGGCAACTGGAAGTTCCGCTTCAGCGCCCTCGTCGCGTCGATCGACGAGGTGATGCGGAACCTGGCGGAGCAGCTTGGCGCCGACGAGGATGACCTGATCTTCACCCTGGTCGAATCCCTGACCGGAGTCGAGGTGCTGCCCGAGGTCTGGGAAGCCGTCGAACGCTGACCGGGCGGCCGGGCCGGCCGCGGGTGATTCCCGCGCGCGACGGGCGATGTGGGCGCCTCGGGGTGCGGTACGATCCCGCCCGTGCCGATCCGGCGAACAGCGTTCCTGGTGGTTGCCGCCGCTCTGGTGGCCGCCGCGGGCGCCGGCCTGCTTGCCAACCGAGCGGCGCCGGCGCCGGGTCCCCAGGTCAGGGGTCCCGACGACCGGCGCGACGTCCGCACACGGTACCGACGGTCCCTGCCTCCCGAGGCGATGCCGCTCTTCGATCGGTACATGCCGAGGCCGGTTCATCCAGACGACGTGCTCCGGGAGTTCTACTTCACCCGTTTGGCGTACAGCGGCAGTCCGTACATGGGGCGTGGAAGCTGGTCGGTCGACTTCCCCAAGGCGGATGTGCAGTTCATGATCGGCTTGAAGAGGCTGCTCGACCAGTTGGACGCCTACGACTACTACAACGCGCGGCAGGCGACGGACCCGGAGCTCTACCGTTTCCCCTTCCTCTACTCGGTGGAGGTTGGCCACATGGCTCTTCGAGAGGATGAACGCGAGGCGTTGCGCCGATACCTTCTCGCCGGCGGCTTCTGGGTCATCGACGACTTCTGGGGCAGTTGGGAGTGGGCGAACCTGGAGCGGGAGCTGTCCGAGCTCCTGCCTGAGTACTCGATCGTCGATATCCCCCTGGACCACCCGATCTTTCACTGCTTCTACGATGTCGAGGAGATCCTCCAGGTACCGAACGTGGGCCAGGGTCGGTACGGCGGTCCGACGTGGGAGCAGGACGGCTACACGCCGCACGTGCGCGGCATTTTCGACGACCACGGTCGCCTGATGGTGGTGATCAACTGGAACACCGACCTCGGCGACGCCTGGGAGTGGGCGGAAGACGAGTGGTACCCGGTACGGTTCTCGCATTACGCGTACCAGATGGGAGTCAACTTCGTCGTCTACGCCATGTCGCACTGAGCCGACGTTCCGACTCCCCGCCTCTCCGTCTCTTCGTTCCTCATGGCTGGCCTCTTCGAGTTCCTGTTCAAGTACCGGCCGGCCCTCTTCGACGAGGGCCGGTTCGCCCTAGCCGCTCCGGGCTGGATGCAGCTCGCGGCGCTGCTTGCCGGCGCCGCGCTCGTGTTCGCCGCGTTCACCTACCGGCGGATGCGTCCGGGGCCCAGCGGCGGCGCCGAGCGCTACCGCTGGCTGCCGCCGACGTTGCGCTCTCTGGCCATCGTCGTGCTGGTCCTTTGTCTCATGCAACCGGCCCTCGTGCTGTCGACCGTGGTGCCGCGGGAGTCCTTCGTCGGTGTGCTGATCGACGACTCGGGCAGCATGGCGATGCCGGATGAGGACGGCGCCGAGGACGGTACCCGGGGCGGGGCGGTCCGCGAGGCGCTCTCCGGGGAGCCGGGTTCCCTGCTGGAGCTCCTGGAGCAGCGCTTTCGGGTACGCCAGCTCGCCTTCGGCCGCGGCACGGAGCGGATCGAGTCGGGCGATCAGCTCCGGTTCGCTCGCGCCGACAGCCGCATCGGCGAGGCGCTGGTCGCGGCCTCGGACGAGTTGGCGGGCTTGCCGCTGGCGGGGATCGTCCTGCTCTCCGACGGCGCCGATTCGGCGCCCGCGGAACTCGGTGACGCGCTGCTCGCGCTCAAGGCCGCGGGGACGCCGGTGCACTCCGTCGGGCTGGGTCGCGAGGGCCTGGAGAAGGACATCGAGGTGTCGCGCGTGGTCGCCCCCCGGCGGGTACTCCAGGGGTCCACGGTTGAAGTAGAGGTCACCTTGAGTCAGACGGGGTTCGGGGGTAGCAGCGTGAACCTCGAAGTCGAGGATGACGGGCGCATCGTCAACGTGGAACCGGTGACCTTCCCGCGGCGGAGTTCGGCGGTCACGGCGCGGGTGATGTTCGCTGCCAGCGACGCGGGGGCGCGGGAGTTCCGGTTTCGGGTGGCGGAACAGCCGGGCGAGGGTCTCATCCTCAACAACGAGCGGATCGCCCTGGTCGAAGTGACGGACAGGAAGGAGAAGATCTTCTTCTTCGAAGGCGAACCGCGCGATGAGTCGAAGTTCCTGCGCCGGGCGGTCCAGTTCGACGAGAACCTCCACGTCGTGTCGATGACCCGCCAGGCCGCGAACAAGTTCTACGGCATCAACTTCGACGAGGACACGAAGCGCTTCGACGGGTTTCCCACCCGCCGGGAGGACCTGTTCGAGTATCAGGGCATCATTCTGGGCAGCATGGAGGCGAGCTTCTTTACCCACGACCAGATGCGGATGGTCGTCGACTTCGCCGCCCAGCGCGGCGGCGGCGTGCTGCTGCTCGGCAGTCGCCGTTCGTTCTCGGAGGGCGGCTTTGCCGGCACGCCGATCGCGGAACTGTCGCCACTCGTCCTCTACGACGTCGAAACGCCGTCGGGAGAAGCCCGGCCCGAACTGATCCACGACCTGGTACTCGAGTTGACGGCCCAGGGACGTGCCCATCCCGCGACCCTGCTGCGCGACGACCGGGCCGAATCCAACGATCTCTGGTCGACCCTGCCGCGGCTTTCGGCGTACCAGCGGGCGACGGAAGTGAAAGCCGGCGCGACCGCGCTCCTGAGTGCGGAGACCCCCATGTCGCGCGAGCCATTGGTGGCGCTGGCGCATCATCGGATCGGCCGCGGCCGAGCGATCGCCTTCACGCCGCACGACTCCTGGCACTGGCAGATGAGCGCGGACATTCCGCTCGAGGACCAGACCCACGAGCGGCTATGGCGGCAGATGCTGCGCTGGCTGGTGTCCTATGTCCCCGATCAGGTCGAGGTCGAGACGGACCGCGACCGGTTCGAGCCTGGGAGCACCGTAACGCTGCGCGCCATGGTGCGGGACGCGGCCTTCCGGGAGGTGAACCGGGCGCAGGTCACGGCCACGATCGAGCTGCCGTCCGGAGATGAGGCCTTTGTCCCGCTCGACTGGTCGGTCGAGCGCGACGGCGAGTTCGTCGGCACGTACGTGGCGGGCGAGCGCGGCCACTACAAGGTCGAAGTGGACGCGACGTCGGACGGCGAGCTGCTGGGTGTCGCGACTTCGCGGTTTACGGTGGACACCCTGAACGAGGAGTTGTTCGGCGCCGCTCGCCGGGACTCGGTGCTGGGAAGGGTCGCCGATGAAACAGGCGGCCGCCAGTACGAGTTGGACGAGATGGAAAGGCTGGTCGAGGACCTTTCGGTCAGCCGGGAGGGAACAACAGTGCGAGAGGCGCGGGATCTCTGGGACATGCCGATCCTGTTCCTGCTCCTCGTCGCGCTTCTGGGCGGCGAGTGGGCGGTTCGGCGCCGTCTGGGGATGGCGTGAGGCGCCCCGGGTACAGGCGTTTCGTGGCGGCGGCATTCGCCTGTTCCCTTGCCGTGGCCCCGCTCGGAGCCGAGAGCCACCTTCTCGTGGTAACGGGTGTTGGTGGTGAGCAGATCTACACCGAACGGTTCCATTCCTGGGCCGTGCGTGTGGTGGAGGCGGCGCTCGAGGCGGGTCTGAGCGAGGATCGGGTCGTCTATCTCGGCGAGGATCCGGAGCTCGATCCGGAGCGGATTCGGGCCCGGTCCACGGGCGAGAACCTGCTCGCGGAGATCGAGGCGCTCGGCGAGCGGTCGAGCGCCGGTGACGACGTGTGGATCCTGCTGTTCGGGCACGGCAGCGGTTCAGCGGGTCCGCCCCGGTTCAATCTGCCGGGGCGGGACCTCGTGGCCGAGCAGTACGCCGCGGCACTCGAACCGCTGTCGGACCGCCGCCTCGTGTTCATCAACGCGAGCTCCGCTTCCGGAGGTTTTGTCGCGCCGCTGGCAAGGGAGGGCCGGGTGGTCATCACCGCCACGAAGTCGGGCGCCCAGGGCAACGAGTCGCTGTTCGGCGGCTATCTCGCCGAGGCCTTGGACGGCGCCGCGGGAGATCGAAACAAGGACGGGCGTACGTCCGCCCTCGAGGCGTTCGAGTTCGCTCAACGGGAGGTCGAGCGTTACTACCAGCAGGCAGGGCAGATCCGAACCGAGCATGCGCTTCTCGACGACAACGGTGATGGTGAAGGAACCCTGGAGCCGGTGGGAGTTGATTCCTCCGGACCTGGCGACGGGAGGCTCGCGAGTCTCGTCCTCCTGGGCGAGGAGGCGCTTCCGGAAGTTCAGACGGAGGAGACGCGGCAGTTGGTCGATCGCCGGCGCGGGATCGAGCGCCGGATCGATGAACTCAGGTTGCAGCGTGAGTCGCTCGACGAGGAGGTCTACCTCAGCGAACTGCAGGATCTGATGGTGGATCTCGCACTGGTCGACCGGGAGCTGCAGGGGGCCGGGAAGGATGGGGACGGCGGGGCCGACGGCGCCAACGGGAATCCCGATCGATGAACATGCGCCGCGACCCCCTCGACCGGTGGATCGGACGGGTGGCCGTCGTCCTGGCGGTCGCCGTATGGCTGCAGTCGGCTGCCGCGGCCCAGGACGGGCCGGTTTCCCTGGACGAGATCGAGCAGTGGATTCTGACCGGCCGCTACGACGAGGCGGTAGAGCAGCTCGATGCGCGGGCCCACGAGGCGGACGATCCGCGGGCGCTGAGACTGCGGGTGGAGGCGCTGATCTCGATCGGTCGCTACGACGACGCCGAGGCCGCGTTCGAGGGCAAAGATGGAGCAGCCCTTGGGCTCGGTGTGCTGCGCGGCAGGGTAGCGCTCCTTCGCGGGGACCGGGAGACGGCCGGGCGCTCCTTCGAGGAGGCCCGGGGCGCCCAGGGCGCGGACGCCCTCGTCGCTTCGTTCGAACTCGCTCGACTGGCCTGGGAGCGGGGCGAGATCGAGGCAGCGACATCAGGCTTCTACGGCATGATCGACGCCTACAACCGCGGCGCCGCCGATACGGCCGAGGAACTCGTTGCCGTGGGCCAGGCTTGCCAGTTCCTGGGGCGAGACGATCCGGAACTGTTCAAGGACGCGCTGCGGGCCTACGACGAGGCGGTGGCGCTCGCTCCGTCCTGGCCGGCGCCTCGCATCCGGCTCGGCGAGCTGTTCCTCGAGAAGTACGACAGCAGCCAGGCCCGTTCGTCGCTGGCCGACGTACTGCGGTCGAATCCCCGTCACGCGGAGGCGTTGCTCGCGATGGCGCAAACGATGCGCTTCGACGGCGACCCCCGAGCCCAGGCCGTCCTGGACTCCGCTCTGGAGGTCAACCCGAACCTGATTCCGGCGCGCGTGTTCCGGGCCCGTCTCCGGTTTCAGGCCGAACGCTTCGCGGAGGCGAGAGAAGAGGCGGAGAAGGCGCTCGAGATCGACCCGGGTTCGCTCACCGCCCAGACCCTGCTCGCTGCGGCCGCGTTCCTGGAGGGTCGCGACGAGGACTTCGCGGCCCTCCGCGACGGCGTGCTCGCCGACAATCCGCGCTATGCCGACCTGTTCAACGACCTCGCCGACGCCAGCGTCGACAACCGGCTCTATCCAAAGGCGCGGGACTTCGCGGCCGAGGCCGTGCGGATCGACCCAAAGTCCTGGCGGGGCTACGGACTGCTGGGCATGAACCAGCTCCGGCTGGGGGATATCGAGGCCGGAAGGGCGAACCTGGAGACTTCGTTCGCTGGCGATCCGTACAACGTCTGGACGAAGAACACGCTCGACCTGCTCGACACGTTCGGCGAGTACCGGAAAGTCGAGAGCGAGCACTTCGAGTTCCACATCCACGATCGCGAGGCGGAACTGCTGGCCCCCTACATGGTCGAGCTGGCGGAGGAGGCCTGGGCGACGCTGGCCGAGCGCTACCGCTTTGAACCTCCGACGCCCATTCGCGTCGAGGTCTATCCGTCGCATGCCGACTTCTCGGTTCGCACCGTCGGGCTGGCCGGGCTCGGCGCGCTCGGCGTCTGCTTCGGGCCGGTGATCGCTCTCGACTCGCCGTCGGCACGCCAGGTCGGCCATTTCAACTGGGGCGGCACGCTGTGGCACGAGATCGCCCATACGTTCACCCTGCTGGTCACGGATTCGAGGATCCCCCGCTGGTTGACCGAGGGACTGTCCGTGTTCGAGGAGCGGCGGGCGCAACCAGGCTGGGGTGACGACGTTCAGGTGGGCTTCCTTACCGCGCTGCGCGACGAGGAGCTGCTGGGCATCGCTGAGATCAACGACGGCTTCGTGCGGCCGAAGTTCCCCAACCAGATCGGGTTGTCGTACTTCCAGGCATCGCTGATCAGCGAGTGGATCGAGGAGAACTACGGCTTCGACGCGATTCTCACGATGCTCGCGGGCTATCGCGACGGCAAGAGCACGGAGGAAGTGTTCGAGGAGGCGATGTCCCTCGCCCTGGAAGACTTCGACGAACGGTTCTTCGGCCATCTCCGCACGCGCTACGGCGCCGCCATCGCGTCGCTCGGCGAGGCGCCGCCGGAGCCTGACGAGGAGGAGCGGGAAGCAGGCGAGGGCGGACCGTCCCGCGCGCCGACACGCAACCCGTTCGCGACCCGCGGACCGGATCTCGACGTCCTTGCGCGCGCGGCGAAGGAGAGCCCTGACGACTTCCGAATCCAGATGACCTACGGCGCGGCCCTGTTCCGCGAGGAGCGCTTCGAGGAGGCGGAGGCGCCGCTGTTGCGCGGCCGTGACCTCTTCCCGGACTACGTGGGTCCCGGTAACGCCTACACTCTGCTGGCCGAAATCTACCGGCAGCAGGAACGCGAGGACGAGGCGATCGAGGCGCTCAACACGTTGGTGGCGAGCAACGAGATGGCTTGGGATGAGCATCTGGCTCTGGCCGGACTGCTCCAGAGCGCCGGCCGCGCCGAGCAGGAGGCGGAGATCCTGGAGCGGTCGCTCTACATTTCACCGTACGATCTGGAGGTGCACAGCCGTCTCGCCGAACTCGCCTCGGCCTTGGGCCGCTTCGAACTTGCCGTGCGGGAACGTGCCGCCCTGGTCGCTCTCGATCCGCCGGACCGCGCCGTCGCGCTCTACGAGCTGGCGGTGGCCCAGCATCACGCCGGTAAGCCGGAGCAGGCGCGCCGGTCGGTGCTGCGAGCGCTCGAGGTGGCGCCCGGCTACGACCCCGCGCAGGAACTCCTGCTCGACCTCGTGGGGGAGGGCTCGTGAGCCGCTTCCGGAGGGGACGCCGCGGGCGCCCGGTTCTCGCCGCCGTGGTCGTCCTCGCCGCCCTGGCCGGCGCCCTGTTCGCTCGCGACGACTTCTGGCGGGCCCCGAAGGTGGAGACGCCGTCGTTTCCCTATTCGGGCGGCTTCACCTTCGCCCGGATCAAGTTCGAGCCCACCCAGTGGGGGAGCGGTCCGTTCATGTGGGGCCTGGATCTCAAGTGGAACCACGACTATCCGGACGCGGAACGGAACTTCACCCGGATCGTCGACGAGATGACCCACATCGACGTGTTCACGGGTGGCGGAAACGTGATCGAACTGACCGATCCGCGGCTCTTCGAGCATCCCTGGGCCTACCTCTGCGAAGCGGGCTTCTGGAACCCGACAGAAGAGGAACTCGCCAATCTCCGCTCCTACCTGTTCAAGGGCGGCTTCCTGGTCGTCGACGACATCTTCGACCGGCCCGGCTATCCGATCTACTGGGAGAACACCGAGCGGCAGATGGGGCGCCTCCTGCCCGGCTACGAACTGGTGCCGATGACGATCGACCATCCGGTGTTCCGGGCCTTCTTCCCGCTCGAGGATCTCGACTTCGATCTCAACCTTCCCGGCATCTTTCCCGTGCGCGGCAAGATCTACGGCGTCTTCGAGGACAACGATCCGAACCGGCGGCTGATGGTGGCCATCAACTACAACATGGACATCGGCGACTTCTGGGAGTGGTCGGAGTACGCCATCTACCCGGTCGACGTCACTCAGAAGGGCTTCAAGCTGGGCGTGAACTACCTGATCTACGGCATGACTCACTGAGGCGCACCGGATTCCGACGGAGCCTTCCACCCGATCCCCCGAAACCGGCCCCCGAACAATGGCTGAACGATGGAGAACTCGATGAACGACACCCTTGACGACACCCCGGAACAGGCGGTCGACGGCGCGCCTGGCGCCCAGGGCCTGACCAGCGAGAGCGACGTGGAGTTGGCCGCTCGGCTGGCGACTGGCAGGGAGCAGATCATGGCCCAGCTCGCCAAGCAGATCGTCGGCCAGGAAGACGTGCTGGGGCAGGTGTTGATGACGCTCTTCGTCGGCGGCAACAGCATCCTGACCGGTGTGCCGGGGCTGGCCAAGACCCTGATCGTGCAGACGGTGGCCCAGATTCTCGACCTCGACTTCAGCCGTATTCAGTTCACGCCCGACCTGATGCCGAGCGACATCACCGGCACGGACATCATCCAGGAGGATCAGGACACGGGTCGACGCGAGATGGTGTTCATGAAGGGGCCGATCTTCGCTCAGATCGTGCTCGCGGACGAGATCAACCGGACGCCGCCCAAGACCCAGGCGGCGTTGCTCGAAGCGATGCAGGAGCACCGGGTCACCGTGCAGGGTCGCACCTACGACCTGCAACAGCCGTTCTTCGTGTTCGCGACCCAGAACCCGATCGAACTGGAGGGGACCTACCCGTTGCCGGAAGCCCAGCTCGACCGCTTCATGTTCAACATCGTGATCGACCATCTGCCTGAGGACGAGGAGATGGAGATCGTCGACGCGACGACGACCGTGCGCGAGTTCACGCTGGAGACCCAGGTCTCCGGAGCCGATTTGCGCGGGTTCCACCGCCTGGTAAGACGGGTACCGATCGCCGATCCGATCCTGCGCTACGCCGTCCACCTGGTGCGGATGACGCGTCCCGACACGCCGGAAGCGCCGGACTTCGTGAACCGGTGGGTGCAGTACGGGGCGAGCGTCCGCGCGGCCCAGTTCATGGTGCTTGGGGCCAAGGCCAAGGCGTTGATGGACGGCCGCTACCACGTCGCGCACGAGGATGTCCGCGCCCTGGCGGCGCCGGTCATGCGGCACCGCATCCTGACCAATTTCCATGCCGAGTCGGAGCGGATCACGACGGACGAGATCGTCGGCCGGTTGTTGGAGTTGGCGCCGGTGACGGCGAGCAGGATGAAGTGACGGAAGAGCGGCGATGAGTTACGGCCGGTTCGTCGACACGCGGACGCTGAGTCGCATCAGCAGTCTGGATCTGCTCGCCAAAACGGTGGTGGAGGGCTTCGTCAGCGGCCTTCACCGTTCACCGTTTCTGGGCCGTTCGATGGACTTCGCCGAGTACCGCGCCTATCAGCCGGGCGACGACATCCGCCGCGTGGACTGGAAGCTCTTCTGCCGTACCGACCGTTTCTATGTCAAGGAGTTCGAGGCGGACACGAACACGAACCTGACGATCGGGCTCGACGTCTCCCGCTCGATGGATTTCGGCACCGGGGCGTTGACCAAACTGGACTACGGGCGCTATCTGGCCGCTTGTCTGGGCTATTTCGCGTCCAAGCAGAAGGACCGTATCGGCCTGGTGACCTTCGACAACAAGCTGGTCGACTTCGTGCCGCCGGCAGCCAAGCACCTCCAGGTCGTCCTGCACACGATCGACCGCATCGAGCCGGGCGGGGGAGGCAGCCTGCGCGAACCGCTCCTCGAAGTCGTGGACTCCGTGCGCCGGCGGAGCATGGTCGTCCTCATCTCGGACTTCTACGAGGATCCGGAAACGGTGATCAAGGCGGCGGCAGGGTTCCGGCACAAGGGCAACGACGTGATCCTCTTCCACCTGCTCGACCCGGCGGAACTCCGCTTCGAGTTCGAGGGCGAGCTCGATCTTCGCGATCTGGAGACCGGCACCCGGCAGGCGGTCATGCCGGACGTGCTCCGCGACCAGTACCTGGACCTGATTCGCGAGCACACGCAGACACTCGATCGGTCCCTGGTCGAGGCCGGTATCGACTACACGCTGGTCGACACCTCGCAACCCCTCGACGCGGCGCTCTACAGCTACCTGTCGGCCCGCCTGCACGCGATGAAGACGAGGTGACGGGTGGGCCTGCTGGCGCCCCTCTTCCTGCTTGGCCTCGCCGCGGTCGCGGTGCCCGTCATCATCCACATGCGTTTGCGTCATCGCAGCCGGATGGTGCCGTTCCCGTCGCTGATGTTCATCTCCAGGGCGCCCTACCGGTCCGTGCGTCGGCGTCGACTGCGCGATCTCCTGCTTCTGGCGCTGCGCTGCCTGGCACTGGCGCTCCTGGCTGTGGCCTTCGCGCGGCCCCTGTTTCAGGGCGATGCGGCGGCGAACGCGGCGGCGGCCAACCGGCTGACCGTCGTGCTGCTGGACAACTCGTTCAGCATGGGCTTCGGCGGCAGGTGGCAGCGAGCCACGTCGGCGGCAGCCTCGGCATTCGACGGGATGAGTGCGGTGGATCGCGGGTCTCTGATCGTCTACTCGGATCAGGCCGCGATGGTGGCCGCGCCGACCGCGGACGGCGCCCTGCTGGCGACGCTGGCCCGGGAGACGGAGCTCGTACCGCGCGCCACGTCCCTTCTGCCCGCGATTCAGGTGGCCCGGGGAGTCCTCGCGGACGCGGGAAGCGCCGCCGCGCGAGAACTCGTGATCGTCAGCGACTTCCAGCGCTCCTCCTGGGCGCCCGACAGCGTGGCGGCCTTGCCCCAGGGCGTCGAACTGCGTCTGGTCGATGTCCGTTCGGAAGAAGAGGACGAAGTCAATGCGGCGGTCACCGACGTGGTGCTCGACCACGCTCGTGTGCCTTCCGGAGGGGCGGGCGCCGGCGAAGCGGGAGAGGGCGCCCGGGAACGCGTCGGCATCGCGGCGCGGGTCAGTTATCAGGGGGTCGGCGCCGCGGCCGACCCGGAGCGAGTGCCCGAGCCCCTGCGGGCGGAAGTCGATTTGCTCTTCGACGGCGAGGTGATCCAGACCCGGGCCGTCGAACTGCCGCTGGACTCGTCGACGATGGTCAGTTTCGCTCCCGAGGTGCTGGAGCGCGAGCGGACCACGCGGGGCACGGTGCGCCTGCGCGAGGATGCCCTCGCCACGGACAACGAGTTTCATTTCGTGCTGTCTCCCGCCCACGAGGTCGGCGTCCTGGTCATTGAACCCGGCGGGGATCGGCGGCGCAGCCGGTACCTCGAGGAAGCCCTGTCGCTCGGGCGCCGTCCCTTCCTGCGGGTGAACCGGATCCAGGCCTCCGGGTTTCAGCCGGCGATGCTGGAAGGCAAGTCCGTCGTCGTGATCAACGACTCGGCGCAGCAGCTTCCCGCCGCGGCGGACGCGGCGGTCGTCCGTTTCGTCCGCGAGGGCGGGGGCATGCTGATCGGAGTCGAGCGCGGCATGAACTCGACCTCCGCCCTGCTCGGGGAGTTCGGAGTCGAAAGTACGCAGCAGGTGGACCGGCTGGCCGGCACACCCGGGGCGCTGGCCTGGTTCGACACCGGCCATCCGGTCTTCGATGTCTTCGCGGCGGCGAGGAGCGGGGACTTTTCCTCGGCGTCGTTCTTCCGCTACCACCGGCTGGAGACACCCGAGGGTGCGATGCCGATCGCCCTGTTCGACGACGGGGCGCCGGCGCTGCTCGACCTGATGCCCGCTCGGGCAGAGGACGGTGTCGCCGATGCCGCCTCCGGCCGGGCCGGGCGTGTGCTGGTGCTGCCCACGTCGTTCGACACCTTCTGGAACACCTTGCCGCTGCAAGCCGTGTTTCTTCCCTTCGTCCATCGTTCAATGCAGTACCTGGCGGGCTACGCGTTGCCCCGTTCGTGGTACCGCGTAGGCGAGGTCGCCTCGGTCGAGTTGCCCGGTACGGTCGGAAGCGAAGGCGATGGTTACATCTCCGTCGCTCCGTCCGGCAGGGAACGCCGCCTCGGAACGGGCGGTGGCGATCTGCTGTTCGATGTGGAAGAGCCCGGCTTCTACGACTTCCGGGAGGTGCGGGCCGATGTGACCTCCGAGCGTCTGACGCTCGCGGCCAACGTGCCGGTGTCGGAGTCGGACCTGGGCGGGCTTGATGTGGATGAGTTCGCGTCCCGCATTCGACCGGATCAGGCCGAGGACGCCGCGGCGTCCCTGGCGACGCCGGTGACGGCGGAGGAGCAAGAGCAGCGGCAGCGCCTGTGGTGGTACCTGATTGCGGCGGTCGCGGCGATTCTGGTGGCCGAGGGCCTGTTCGCCAACCGCAGGCGACGTGCGACTGCAGCGCCAGTCGTGACAGCATGGAATCCCACCGGCGAGGAGACGTGATGGCAGCCAGTTTCGATCCCATCTACGACCCGACCTACGGCGAGCTGATGAGCGTCATCCGGCGCGTGCGGGCGCGCTGGCGCGCGAAGGTCGCACTGCGCGGCCTCGTCATGCTGACAGGGGCCGGATTCGCCGCCTTCGCCGTGTCGGTATGGGGCATGGACTACTTCCTCTACAGCGAGGGAGCGGTCCGGATCTTCCGCTGGCTGACCTACGTGGCCCTGATCGCGCTTGCCGTTCGGCTGCTCGTCGTACCCCTGGCTCAGCGGGTGTCCAGGCAGCAGGTGGCGCTGTACGTCGAAGAGCACGAGCCGACTCTCAAGGCCTCGGTACTGAGCGCGGTCGAACTTGGACCGGTGCGGCAGGGTTCGGTCCGCGATACAGAGCGCGTGTCGCCCGAGCTCCAGCGGCGGGTTCTCGAAGAAGCGATCGAACGCTGCGAGAACAGCGGCTTCGCCTCCCGGATCGAGCGCGGATCGCTGCGCCGATTCTCCGTCGCCCTGGCGGGCGTGGCGGGCGCCGGCATGGCCGCGGTCCTGCTCAGTCCGGCCTTCCTGCAGCACGGCGCCATGCTGCTGTTCACGCCCTGGAAGGCGGCCGCGGCGGACAACCCCTACCAGTTGCGGGTGGGACCCGGCAACATGACGGTGGCTCGCGGATCGGACCAGTTGATCAGCGCGGCCGTCCTCGGTTTCGATCCGGACCGCGTCGAAGTCGCGCTTCGGCCGCTGGACGCGAGCGGCGACCCCCAGGGCGAATGGCGCCAGTGGCCGATGAACAGGGTGAGCGCCGGGGTCGACGTGGACGGCGACTTGATGATCGGTGATGTGCGGGCTACCCACGACTTCATCGCCCTGAACCTGCGCGCGGATACGGACTACTACGTCGACGCCTCGGGGGTGCGTTCCCCGATCTACCGCATCCGGGTCAAGGATCTGCCGTATGTGGAGCAGATCGACCTGCAGTACCAGTTCCCCGACTTCAGCGGTCTGTCCGACCGGACGGTCGAGGACGGAGGAGACATTGCCGTACTCGAGGGTACGCGGGTTCTCTTCAGCATTCTGCCGATCTTCGAGGTGCCGGAGGGACGGCTTCTGATCGAAGGCGAGGAACCGATCGACCTCAGTTCGGGAGACGGGAGACTGACGGCGGCCTACAGGATCAGCGGCAACACGTACTACCGCATCGAGTTGATGGACGACGAGGGCCGCTGGCACCGGGCCTCGGCGGAGTACATGATCACCGCGCTGGAGAATCAGCCTCCGATCGTTCGCTTCACGAATCCCGGCCGCGACATCCAGGTCACCCTGGTCGACGAGGTCTTCGTCGAAGTGGAAGCCGAGGACGACTACGGCGTGAGTCGACTCGGTATCCGCTACGCGATCAATGGCGGCGAGGAGACGGCGCTGAACCTGCTGGACAGCCGGTCGTCGATGAAGAAGGTCAGCGCCGCACACACGCTCTTCCTCGAGGAGATGGAACTGGGCATCGGAGATTCGATCTCCTACTACGCCGAGGCCTGGGATCGCGGGCGCTCGAAGCCGGTGATCAGCGACATCTACTTCCTGGAGATCAGACCCTTCGACCGGAACTACCGGCGCGCCGAACAGGGCGGCGGTGGCGGCATGGGCGGCGACGGCGGCTTCGACAACACGCTGTCGGTGCAGCAGAAGATGATCATCTCGGCCACCTTCCGCCTGGTCAGGGACGCGGAGGAGTACTCGGACAGGGAGATGTCCGAGAATCTGACGACGGTCGCCCTGATGCAAGGGCGGCTGCGGGACCAGGTCGGCTCCCTGATCACGCGGATGGGCAATCGCGGCCAGCAGTTGCTCGGTGACGAAGAGTTCTCGAAGATCATCGAGTTCCTTCAGCAGGCCGCCACCGAGATGGCGGTCGCGCAGAGGGAGCTCGAGGAGGAGCGGCCCGACGAGGCGATGACGGTGGAGAAGCGGGCTCTCGCGGCGCTGCAGCGAGCGGAATCCGCGTTCCGTACCCTGACGGTTTCGTTCCAGCAGGGCGGCGGCGGTGGCGGCGGCGGGAACCAGCAGCAGCTCTCGGAGGACCTTGCCGACCTCTTCGAGCTGGAGCTCGACAAGCTGCGAAATCAGTACGAGACGGTGCAGCGGGGTGAAGCGGAACAGACCCAGGCCGAGATCGACGAACTGATGCAGAAGTTGCGCGAGCTGGGACGGCGCCAGCAGCGCGAGAACGAACGCCAGAACCGGCTGCGCGGCCGCCAGCAGCAGGGCGGTGGTGGTGGCGGCAGCCAGCAGCAACTGATCGACGAGACGGAGGAACTGGCGCGGCGGCTGGAGCGGCTGGCGCGCGAGCAGCAGCGCTCCGAACTTCAGCAGACGACCCAGGCCTTGCGGGAGGCGGTCGAGCAGATGAAGCGGTCACAGGCCGGTTCCTCCGGCTCGCAGTCCAACGCCGGGGCGCAGGGCATCGCGGCGCTGGACAAGCTGCGCGACGCGCGGCGTCTGCTGGACCGCAACCAACGCCAGCAGCTCGGCCGGGACATGGAGGAACTCCAGCAGCGAGCGGAGCGAGTATCCCAGATGCAGAGCCGGATCGAGGAGCAGGTCGAAGAGCTGGCGGGACAGGAGGGCGAGGATGGCCGGCGACGGAGCGACCTGACCGCGCAGGAGCGCGGGGAGTTGATCGAGCGGATCATGGAGCGGAAAGACCGGCTGACCGACGAAGTCGGCGGTTTGGAGGCTCAGCTCAACCGGATGACCAGGAGCGCCCGCGAAGAGCAACCCGAGGCGGCGCGCAAGCTGCAGGCGTCGGCCGAACTGATTCGGGACGAGCAGTTGAAGGAGAAGATTCGCTACTCGAAGGGCGTGCTGGCCGGCCGGGACGCCGAGTTCGCGCGCCTGTTCGAGGGTCAGATCCGCCAGGACATCGACGAGGTGACGGAGCGGATCGCCGATGCCCAGGCGAGCGTCGGGGAAGGCGGAGGCAACGGCCAGGACCGGATGCTCGAGCAGGCTCGTGATCTGGTGGAGAACATGTCTTCATTCGAGGCCCGTCTGCGGGACCGTGCCGATGCCGGCAGGCGGCTCGGCCAGCGTCCCGGGAGGCAGGCCGAACAGGAGGACGGCCAGCAACAGAATGGTCAGCAGCAGGGTGGCGAACAGCCGGGCGGTCAACAGCAAGGCGGTGAGCAGTCCGGCGGCGGGCAGCAGGGTGGCCAGCAGCAGGGCGGTCAGCCGGGTGATTCCTCGCAGCAGGGCGGCGCCCGCAACCAGGAGGGCGGCGGCCGGGATTGGGGCCGTCCCAGCCAGTATGGATCGAGTTCCGGCGGCTTCTACCAGCCCGGCGCCTTCACCACGGAGGACCTGCGGCAGGCCGAACGCGAGTTGAGCCAGCGGCGCCAGGACCTGGACGCGCTGCGACGGGAGCTCCGGCGGGAGGGGATGGACACCTCCGACGTAGACCGACTCCTGAGCCAGATGGGCGATTTCGACCTGCTCGGGCTCAACAAGGATCCGCTGGCGCTCGAGTCCCTGCGCAGAGACATCGTCGAAGGACTCCGGCAGTTCGAGTACCGCCTCTGGCGCGAACTGCGCGGCGCCGACACGGAACGCGTCTACCTCGGCAACTCCGATCAGGTCCCTCCCGGCTACCGGGAACTCGTCGACGAGTACTTCCGCAAGCTCGCCAACGACAGCTAGCGACTGCTGCGGCTGCGCCCGACTCCGGTTCGCCGCTCGATCAGCTCCCCGTCGGGATGTCGTTGTAGGGAACGTCGCGGTCGACGCGGATCTCGCCGGGAAGGCCGAGGACGCGTTCGGCGATGATGTTGCGCAGGATCTCGTCGGTGCCGCCGGCGATGCGGAGGCCGGGCGAGTAGAGGTAGGACTGCTGGAACAGGGCGGAGGCCGGCATCAGGGAGGGGTCGGTGACCACGCCGCCCATGTCCATCAGGTCGGCGCCGAAGGAGGACACGTTCTGCAGCTTGGACGCGGAGATGACCTTCCCGATCGAGTTCTCGGGGCCGGGGATCTTGCCCTGCGAGAGTGCGGTCAGGGTGCGTGCCTTCGTGTGCTTCATGCCCATCGATTCGACGTACCAGTCGGCGATCTTCTCTCGCACGGCAGAGTCCTCGAGTGCGGGCTTGCCGTCGAGCAGGCAGCTCGCGGCCAGCTTCATCACTTCGCGGAAGTCCGGCGGCGGGGCGTCGCCGACCGCCAGGCGCTCGTTCATCAGGGTTGCGATCGCAACCTGCCAGCCTTCCCCGATCGCGCCGAGCCGCTGGCTGTCGGGCACGCGGACGTTGGTGAAGAAGACCTCGTTGAAGTTCGAGCCGCCGTTGATCTGCTTGATCGGCTTGATGTCGATGCCTGGCGACTTCATGTCGATGAAGAAGAAGGTCAGGCCCTTGTGCTTGGGAAGGGACGAGTCGTGGCGGGCGACCAGGATGCCGTAGTCCGAGTAGTGCGCGCCCGAGGTCCACACCTTCTGGCCGTTGACCACCCAGTCGTCGCCGTCGCGGTGACAGCGGGTCCGTAGCCCGGCGACGTCGGAGCCGGCCGCCGGCTCGGAGAACAACTGGCACCAGACCTCCTGGCCGCGGATCATCGGCGGGATGTAGCGCGCCTGCTGCTCCTCGGTGGCGTACTTCGCCATGATCGGGCCGCACATGCCGAGTCCGATGCTGAAGAAACCGGTCGGGACGTCGAAGCCGGCCTCCTCCTGGTCGTAGATGATCGTCTCGATCATCGGCCGGCCCTGGCCGCCGTGCTCGGCCGGCCAGTGACGGCAGGCGTAGCCGGCCTCGGCCTTCATGTTCTGCCACTTCTTGGCCAGAATGAGGCCTTCCTCGGCGTCCAGCCTGCGGCTGACGCTGGGGCGGTCCTTGCGCGGTTCCGCGTTGGCTGTGAGCCAGGAGCGGACCTCGCTGCGGAATGTGGCCTGTTCGGGGGTGTCGTTGAAGTCCATCAGGCGGCCTCCTCTTCCAGACCGGAAATCAACCGGTCCTTCCATACCCGTTCGCTGCCGATGCTGAGCGCGAGCAGCTTGGCACGGCGATAGTAGAGGTGGCAGTCGGACTCCCAGGTGAAGCCGATGCCGCCATGCGTCTGGATGTTCTCCTTGGAAGCGAAGTGGAAGGCCTGGATCGCCGCCACGCGCGCCGCGGCCGCCGCCACCGGCAGTTCGGGCGCGTCGGTCGAAAGGGCCCAGGCGCCGTAGTAGCAGTTGGCGCGGGCGAGTTCGTTCTTGATGTACATGTCGGCGAGCTTGTGCTTGATCGCCTGGAAGGAGCCGATCGGCCGGCCGAAGGCGTAGCGGCCCTTCGCATAGCCGATCGCCATCTCGAGGCAGGCGTCGGCACCGCCAAGCTGTTCCATGGCGAAGAGCACCGCGGCGCGGTCGAAGACGCGATTCTTGAGCTCCCAGCCCTGGCCGGACTCGCCGAGCAGCTCCGCTTCGGCGCCGTCGAAGGTGATCCGGGCGTTCGAGCGTGAGGGATCGAGGGTGTCGACCTGCTCCCGCGACACGCCGTCGGCGCCAAGGTCGACGACGGCCAGCGAGGTGCCGTTGCCGTCCGTGGCGACGACGACGCAGAAGTCGGCCACATCGCCGTCGGGGACGGGCACCTTCGTTCCGCTCAGGCGCCCGTTCTTCAGCGTGGTCTGCAGGTTCGCCTCGGTGGCCTGACCGGGACCTTCGGAAAGGGCGAAGGTGCCGATCGCCTCGCCGCCAGCGAGCTTCGGCAGCAGGGCCTGCTTCTGGTCCTCCGAACCTCCCAGCAGCACCGCCTCGGTGGCCAGGTAGACCGAGGAGGAGAAGGGTACCGGCGCGATGGCCCGGCCCAGTTCCTCGGCGACGACGCAGAGTTCGAGGTAGCCGAAACCGATTCCGCCGTACTCTTCCGGAATCGCGATTCCAAGGGACTCGTTGGCGCAGATCTGCTGCCAGAGATCGCGGGCGTAGGGTTCGTCCGCGTTCTCAAGCACGCGCCGGGGCACGGTCGTGTCACAGGCGGCGCGGAGAAAGCCGCGGGTCTGCTGCTTTAGCGCCTTTTGGGCGTCCGAGAAATCGAAGTTCATTGCTGCTCCTGGGTCGGTTTCGGACGCGGAGTGTAGCAAGCCGGCGGACAGTCTTTCAGACCTGGTAGGTGCGGCCCTCCACAAGGGGTTCGATCTCCAGGCCGCCACGGTTCACCATGTCCTCACCGAGGTGCGTGAGCAGCATTCGCCGGCAGTCGAAGAGAGGCCGGCGGGCGAGCAGTTCGCGGAAGTTCAGGTGGTTCGGGATCGGCCGGTCGTACGAGTTGCATTCGCAGATGAACAGGTCGGCGCCGGCAGCGGCTTCGACAAGGGCCTCCGTCCACTCGGTGTCGCCGGAGAAGGCGAGCACGCTGCCTCCGTACTCGATTCGCAGTGCATAGCTCGGCGCGCCGGACGGGTGGACTACCTCGAACGGGGTCACCCGAAGACCGCCGACGTCGGCCGAACGCCGCTCCTGGAGTTCGACGATCTCAATCTCGAAGGCGAGGTCGCGCTTGGTGGAGGACGGGTAGAGCGCTTCCCGCGCCTGCCCCAGCCGCCTCTCGAGACCGGGCGGACCGGCCACGGTGAGCGGCTCGGTGCGCCGGGCGCGGTAGTGGGCGTCCGAAAGGAGGAAGGGCAGGCCGCCGAAGTGATCGCCGTGCAGGTGAGTGATGAGGATCGTACGAATCGTCGCCGGCTCGATTCCACGGCCCTTCATCGCGGCGAGCGAGGTCGCCCCGCAGTCCAGCAGGGTCGGCGGCAGGGCGGCGCCTCCGGTCCCGCCGCGGAGCAGGAAGCAGGTGTGCAGCCGGCCGCCGCTGCTGAAGGCGTCGCCGCAGCCAAGAACCTGAAGTTGAAGCGTCACGCGGGGGTCAAGGAGAATCTGCGCGGCTCGATACGGCGGCGCCGGCGGACGGCATGATAGAGCACCGGCGTGCCGCGGTAGACGAAGACTGAGAGGAGATCGGACAATGGGCGATGGCAGCGGTTTCGAGACGATCCGGGTCGAAAGCGACGGCAACCTGGGCTTCCTCACTCTGGCGCGCCCTGAACGCTTGAACGCCGTCGACGGGACGATGCTGCGCGAACTGGCCGAGGCAGCCCGCGGCGATCACGAAAGGACCATGTGAACTCGGTCGCGCCTTCGATGGCCGGAGCCACCGACTTCGCCGACGGCGACGCGCTGCAGCGGGTCCGTGGCGACGCGGAATCCGAGGCGGCGCGGGTCCGCTACACGGAGCGCACGCTGGGCGGCAAGGCCTAGCGCGCAGGGACTGGGTGCGCCGGAGGCGGCCGGTAAACGCGCCGCGAAGCCGGCGACCATCCTGCGGGCTAGTCCGGCGACTTGTGGACCCGGCCGACCCGCATGACGAAGCGGACGTCCTGGAGCCTCGTCACGTCGGCGATCGGATCGCCTTCGACCGCGATCAGGTCGGCCGCCTTGCCGGCCGCGATCGAGCCGGTTTCTTCCCAGATGTCGAGCAGCTTCGCGGTGACGACCGTGGCCGACTGGATCGCCGTCATCGGCGCCATGCCGCCCTCGACCATGTAGAGGAACTCCTGGGCGTTGCTGCCGTGGGGGCAAACGCCGCAGTCCGTGCCGAAGGCGATCGGAACACCCGCTCGATGAGCCTTGGCGAAGGTCTCCTGGATCACCGGTCCGATGGCTGCCGCCTTGGGTCGGATGATCTCCGGAAAGTAGCCCGGTACGGCGGCCTTCTCGGCGACGAAGTTGCCCGCCGAGATCGTCGGGACGAAGTACGTGCCGTGCTGCTTCATCAACTCGAACGCCTCTTCGTCCATGTAGGTGCCGTGCTCGATCGTCGTTACGCCGGCCCGGATCGCCCGCTTCATGCCCTCGGCGCCGTGGGCGTGGGCGGCGACCATGAAGCCGTAGTCCTTCGCGGTGTCGACGATCGCGCGGATCTCCTCTTCGGTGAACTGCGGGTTCTGGCCGCTCTTGGCCAGGCTGAGCACGCCGCCGGTCGCCGTGATCTTGATCAGGTCCGCGCCTTCCTTGTACCGTTGCCGGACCGCCTTGCGGGCGTCCTCGATGCCGTTCACGATGCCCTGCCTCGGGCCGGGGTCGCCCTGAAGATCCGGTCTCATCCCGTTCGTCCGGTCGCCGTGACCGCCGGTCGTGGCGAGCGAGGCGGTCGCGGCGAAGATCCGCGGGCCGGGCATGTCGCCACGGTTGATCGCGTTGCGCAACGCGAGGATCGCCGTTGTCTCGCCGCCGACGTCGCGGACGGTCGTGAAGCCGGCAAGCAGCGTCCGCTTCGCGTAGATCAGCCCCTTGACCGTCGCGTCCGCCGGAGTCTGCTGGAAGCGTTCGAGGTAGGAGGCGGCGCCGGCCTGCTCAGAGGTCAGATGAACGTGCATGTCCATCAGGCCGGGCAGAACGGTGTGGCCGGAGAGATCGATCAGGGTGTCGTCGCTCTTCGGGCCTGTGAAGCTCTGCTCGACGGCGGTAATCGTCTCGCCCTCGACCACGATCGTGTGCTCGCCGAGCACCTCGCCGCTCTCGACGTCGACCAGCGAGCCGGCGTGAATGACGGTGCGACCGTCGGCGGCGAGAACGCCGGAGGCACCGAGCGCCAGCAGCGTCGCGTGAACGAAGAGGGAGGAAGTGGGGAAGAGGCTGCGTCTCATGGTGAACTCCCGAGTTCTGAACAGGAAGGGGCACTGAATGTAACCCGGCGACAGGCAAACGTTATTGCGGCGTGGAACCTCTCGCGACGACGGCGTCCGCCGTTACCGATCGGCCCGGACGGACGCCGAGCCCAACCGGCTCACCGCCCAGGTCAGAAGGAACCCGGTGGCAGCCAGGGCCACCGCGGATCCAAGCTGAATCGCGCTTGGGTGGCGGCCCCCGAAGGGCCACAGACCGACGACGGCGCCCAGGAGAAGGCCCAGGAGTACGCCCAGCGTCGTCTGACGAAAGCGGCGCAGAGCCATCCGGACCGCGTTGCTGATCAGGGTGCCCCCCACGGCGATGCCGATCAGAACCGGCAGCAGGACGGCGCTCGCCTGGAGCAGGGCCGTCGCATCGAAGTCTCTGAGTCCCTGAAAGAGCAGGTCGACGGCGCCGAGGATCGCTTCGTACTGGCCCAGGACGAGGAGCAGGTAGGCGCCGCTCAGGCCCGGGAGGATCATCGCGGCGGCGCCGGCCGCCCCGGCGACGGCGAGGAGGAACGGCCCGCTGCCGGATAGTCCTTCGGAGGCTGGGCCGCTCTGGGCGATCGCGAGTGCCGCCATCGCGGTGAGGCCGGCTGTCGTGCCGCCCCAGAAGCTCCGGTCGGCCGGTTGGGCGAGACGCCATACCAATGGCGCACCCCCCAGGGTCAAACCGATGAAGGCGCTGTACATGATCCAGCGCTGGTGGACCACGAGGTCGCGCAGCGTGCCGGCAAGGAGGAGGATTGCCAAGCCTCCCGAAGCGGCGACGACTGCGAGCAGCAGGAGCGACTGGAGGCGAAGTCTGAGTCTGGTGGTTTCCGCGACAGCCTCGATGAAGCGGGGATAGATCCCGACCGCGAGCAGCATCGTGCCGCCGCTGATCCCTGGCACCACGTTCGCCAGACCCATCAGCGCGCCGCCGAGGAGCGCGCGCGGCGCCCAGGAAGCAACCTCTATTGGTTTCGTTCTGCTTCTTGCAGCGGCCATCGGCCTGGAGTCTACGGGCGCTTCGTGCCCTGGTGCTGGAATCGTTTACCGTTACGCCCATGACGGACTACGACTACGACCTTTTCGTGATCGGCGCCGGTTCCGGCGGCGTGCGCGCCAGCCGGATGGCGGCCGGCTACGGCGCCCGGGTGGCTGTTGCCGAGGAGCGCTACCTGGGCGGCACCTGCGTCAACGTCGGCTGCGTGCCGAAGAAGCTCCTGGTTTGCGCCTCAGGGTTCGCCGACCACTACCGGGAGGCCTCCGGATTCGGCTGGACGGCCGACGAGCCCGCATTCGACTGGGGGCAACTCATCGCGAACAAGAACCGGGAGATCGAGCGGCTGAACGGGATCTACCGCGGCCTGCTGGACGGCGCCGGGGTCGAGCTGTTCGAGGGGCGGGCGCGGCTTCTCGATCCGCACACGGTGGAGATCGAATCCGGCGAGAACGGTCGCCACCGCGTGACGGCGGAGCAGGTTCTGATCGCTGTCGGTAGCTGGCCGGACATGCCGCCGATTTCAGGGATCGAACACGCGATCAGCTCGAACGAGGCGTTCTACCTGGAGCGGCTGCCGGAGCGGTTCACGGTCGTTGGCGGCGGCTACATCGGCGTCGAGTTCGCGGGCATCTTCGCCGGTCTCGGTTGCGACGTGACCCTGATCTACCGTGGGCCGCTGTTCCTGCGTGGATTCGACGAGGAGGTCCGAACTCACCTCGCCGAGGAGATGCGTTCGCGCGGCATCGATCTCCGGTTCGAATGCCAGGTGGAGTCGATCGAGGAGGTGACGGCTGATGACGGTGACCGTCTCCGGCTGCATCTCGACAATGGCGACGCGGTTGAATGCGGTGAGGTTCTCTACGCCACCGGCCGGAAGCCCCTGGTCGCCGACCTGGGACTGGAGGCCTGCGGCGTGGCGCGGGGTGAGTTGGGCGAGATTCTCGTCGACGAGTTCTCGCGTAGCAACGTGCCGAACATCTGGGCGATCGGCGACGTGACGGACCGCCTGAACCTGACCCCGGTGGCGATCCACGAGGCGATGTGCCTGTCGCGAACCCTGTACGCGGACGAGCCGACGCCCGTCGACCACGAGGCCGTCGCGACCGCCGTGTTCAGCCAGCCGCCGCTGGCGGCGGTCGGCCTGACGGAAGAGGAGGCGAGAGAGCGGTACGGCGATGTCGACGTCTACCGCAGCCGCTTCCGGCCGCTCAAGCTGACGTTGACCGACAATCAGGAACGCACCCTGATCAAGTTGATCGTGGACCGCCGCACCGACCGCGTCCTCGGCGCCCACATGCTCGGCGCCGACGCGCCCGAGATCATCCAGGGACTCGCCGTGGCGGTGAAGATGGGCGCAACGAAGAAGGACTTCGACGCCGCGATGGCGATCCACCCGACCTCGGCCGAGGAGTTCGTGACGATGCGGTGACCGATCAGCCGGCGTTGCGGCGGGCTTCCACCGCGTCGAGCACGTCGACTTCGAGGCGAGGTCCGCCGAGGTCGGCGATCTCGCGCAGGCCGGTGGGACTCGTCACGTTGACCTCGGTCAGCCAGCCGCCGATCACGTCGATGCCGGCGAAGACGATCCCGAGGCGCACGAGCTCCGGCCCGACTGCAGCGGCGATCTCGCGGTCGCGGTCGTCGACCTCCGTGGCCGCTGCCTGGCCGCCAACATGGAAGTTCGCCCGCGATTCGCCCTCGGCGGGCACGCGCAGCACCGCGCCGAGCGCTTCGCCTTCGACCAGGATGACCCGCTTGTCGCCCTGCCGGATCTCGGGCAGGTAGCGTTGCGCCATGATGTAGCGGCTCTCGTGGACCGTCGCGGCCTCGAGGATCGCGCTCGTGTTCCGGTCACCGGCTCTCAGGTGGAAGATCCCCTCGCCGCCGGCGCCGTCGAGGGGCTTGACGATCATCTCGCCGCCCATCTCCTCCTGGAAGGCGAGTAACTCCGGGATGCGGCGGCTCACCCGCGCAGGCGGGCAGACCTCAGGGAAGCGGAGCGCGAAGAGCTTCTCGTTCGCGTCGCGAAGCGACAGCGGATCGTTCACGACAAGGGTGCTGTTCGCCACCATGGACAGCAGGTGGGTCGCGTAGAAGAACGCCATGTCGAACGGCGGGTCCTTACGCATCCAGACGACATCGAACTCGTCGAGGAAGGCTGGCCTCCCGCTGCCGACCTCGTACCAGGAGCCATCGGCTGCCGGCGCCACCGTGCGCGTCGGGATCGCCTCCGCCCGGGGCCGTCCTTCGGGACCCAGTTCCAGGGTGTCGATCACACAAACGGCCAGCTCGTGGCCTCGGCCGTCCGCCTCGCGCAGAAACGCGATCGTCGTGTCCTTCTCCCGATCGAGACGCTCGATCGGGTCGATGACGAAGAGGTGGCGCATGGCGGCGGCGAGGATCGTAGCGCAGCGGCGACTACATTGAACGGACCCTAGAATGCGACGCGATGGTCGCCGCTCAACCCCTCTGGATCTTCGGCTACGGCTCGTTGATCTTCCGCCCGGCGATCCCCTTCGTGGAGCGCCGCCCCGCCCGCGTCCGGGGCTGGACCCGGCGGTTCTGGCAGTGGTCGACCGATCACCGAGGCGAACCGTGGCGTCCCGGCCGGGTGGTCACCCTGGCGCCATCGCCGGACGATTGTTGTTGGGGAATGGCCTACCGTCTGGGCGCTAGCCGCGCCGACGGCATCCTCGCCGACCTGGACGTGAGGGAGCGCGGCGGATACGTCCGCATGGAGATTGAACTGGAGCTGGACGGGCAGGGGCCACCGCAGATGGTCGGGGCCCTCACTTACCAGGCCTGGCCCGGCAACCGGAACTACGCCGGCCCGGCCCCGCTCGCCGAGATCGCATCCCAGGTCGCCGAAGCCAACGGCCCGAGTGGCGCCAACGCGGACTACGTGCGGGATCTTCACGCAGCACTCAACGCCATGGATGCCCAGGACACCCGCCTCGCAGCCCTGGTCGCCTGGCTCGACGCCCTCCGCGGGCGGGTGCCGCCGACGACGTGAGGCCGCGTTACGGCGCCATCGCGCCGGTGACGCCGACGTCCCGGCCCTGCGGGTCGATCAGCACGCCGGGGTTCATCAGGCCGTCCGGGTCGACCGCCGCCTTGGCGCCGGCGAGGGCGCGCGCGAAAACGTCAGGGCGCTGCCGGTCGTAGCCGGCCGGCCGGTGGTCGCGGCCGACGGCGTGGTGGTGGGTCACCGTGCCGCCCGCCTCGACCACGGCTTCGTTAGCGCCGAGCTTGATCTCGCGCCACTGGTCCGCGAGGCGTTCCCAGTCGCCGAGCGCCGAGAACGTGAAGTAGGGCGCGGGGCCGTCGGGGTAAACGTGCGTGAAACGGCAGGTGACGCTGCCGGGCCTGCCGGTCGCCTGCTCGAGGATCTCCGCGGTCCGGGCCGTGATCCGGGCGTGGAAGTCGGCGAAGCGGTCCCAGGTGATCGCGGTTTCGAAGGTGTCGCCGATCACGCCCAGGGGCACGCCGACCTCGCGGAAGTACGGTCCCTTGATGAAGGCGTCCCGCCAGGCCCCGGCGGCCCCCTCGCGGTGGGAGCTGCCGGCGGAGGCGCTGTGGTCGCCGCCGCAGTCCGCGGTCAGTTCGAGCGCCCGCTTCATCCACGCATCGACCGGATGGTCGGCGGATTCGAAGCCGAGGACCAGCAGTGATGTCGACCCGTCGCCGGCCCCCGCGGTCGCGGTTTCCCGGGCGTCGATCAGACGGCAGTTCGATGGGTACAGGCCGCTCTGGGAGAGCATGCGCACCGCCTCGACAGCGCTGGCGTAGTCGGGGAAGTGAACCGCCGCCGAGCCGCGGTGGACCGGACGGTCCTGCAGGCGCATCCAGGCTTCCGTGATCACCCCGAGGATGCCCTCCGAGCCGATGACCATCCGGTCGGGCGACGGTCCGGCACCCGAGCCGGGCAACCGGCGGGTCTCCATCACGCCCTGGGGTGTGACGGTCGTCGTCGCTTCGACGAAGTCGTCGATGTGGGTATAGAGGCTGGCGAAGTGGCCGCCCGAGCGGGTGGCGATCCAGCCGCCCAGGGTCGAGTGCTCGAAGCTCTGCGGGAAGTGGCGCAGCGTCAGTCCGTGCTCCCGGAGTTGAGCCTCGATGTGAGGCCCACGGGCGCCTGCCTGGATCCGCGCGGCCCGGCTGGTGCAATCCACCTCTAGCACCTGGTCGAGTTTCTGCAGGTCGACCGTCACCGCGCCGGCGTAGCTGCCGCCGACCGCCGGTTCGACGCCGCCCACCACGCTCGAACCGCCGCCGAAGGGGATCACGGCAGCACCGGCGTCGCAGGCCCAGTCCAGGATGCGGACGACGTCCTCCGTCGTTTCCGGGTAGGCGACCAGGTCGGGCGGCTCGGCGACCTCGCGCCGGAACATCCGCACCGCGTCGGGAAACGACTTGCCGTAGGCGTGGAGAAGCCGCTCGTACGGGTCGTCGCGAAACAGGCTCGTGAGCGAGGACGGCGGCCGCAACCGCGTCGGACGCAGGTCGAAGTCCGCGATCTCCGGCATCGTCGCGCGCGGTTCGAGCGGCGTGCCGAAGCGTTCCGCGGTGCGGGCGCGGAAGGCGTCGGCCTCGGCCGGTGTCAGTCCCTGCCCCTCGTAACCCCAACCACAGAGCTTGCGTCGTGACGTCACCGGAACCTCCTTCAGGCCGCGCAGGATAGCGAAGCGCCTAGCGCCCCGAAACCCCTCGCACGCTCGGTGTTTCGGCCCATCCCGTCCTCTTCCAGGCGCTTGCACCGTAGACTTGCTTCGCTGCGTTCTACGGTGCAAGCGCCTAGAATGCCCGTTCATGTCCTGGCAGCCCGAGGTCGACGAGATCGAACGCCGCCGTCGCCTGGCATTGGCGATGGGCGGCGAGGAGGCGGTCGCGAAGCAGCACGAGCGCGGGCGGTTGACCGTGCGCGAGCGGATTGAGCGGGTCGCCGATCCCGGGTCATTCATCGAGGAGGGCCGGCAGGCGGGTGCGGCCGAAGTCGACGAGAAGGGCCGCGTCGTCGCGTTCACCCCGGCCAACTACGTCGTCGGTTTCGCGGACGTCGAGGGCCGGCGGCTGATCGTGGCCGGAGAGGACTTCACCCAGGCGGGCGGCTCGCCGTCGCCTGCCGGGCTGCGCAAGAGCGTCTACTCGGAGGAACTCGCGCTGAGGTACCGTCTGCCCCTGCTGCGGTTTCTCGAAGGTGGCGGCGGCAGCGTCCGGGGCAGCGGCGGACGGGCCAGGGGAGCGCCGAAGACACCGCCGCGGCCGATGGGTGATCCGGTCTACTCGCGGGCCCGCTTCTGGTCGATCGCCGAGATCCTGCGGACGGCGCCGGTGGCCTCGATCGGAGTCGGTGCGGTGGCGGGATTCCCCGCGGCGCGACTCGTGGCCTCCCATTTCTCGGTGATGACGCGGCACACGGCGCAAATCCTGATCGGCGGGCCGGCGCTCGTCGAGCGGGCCCTGGGCGAGAAGAAGACGAAGGACGAGCTGGGAGGCTGGCAGGTCCACAGCCGGAGCGGTGTGGTCGACAACGTGGCCGAAGACGAGGACGACGCGATGGAGCAGGTCCGGCGCTTCCTGAGCTACCTGCCGCCCAACGTCGACACGCTGCCGCCACGGCGCTCAGTGGGCGATCCGGCGGAGCGGCGCGAGGAACGCCTGCTCGAGATCGTGCCGCGGGATCGACGGTTCCTGTACGACATGCGCGAGCTGATCTCCCTGGTCGTCGACCGGGACAGCTTCTTCGAGATGACCGCGGGCTACGGGCCGTCCCAGATCACCGGACTGGCGCGGGTCGACGGTCACACGGTCGGCGTGGTCGCCAACGACTGCCGGCACATCGGCGGCGCGATGGATGCCGCCGGGGCGCAGAAGTTCCGGCGCTTCGTCGAGTTCTGCGAGACCTTCCACCTGCCCATCCTGAGCCTCGTCGACGAACCCGGCTTCATGATCGGCTCGGAGTCGGAGGCGTCCGGCACGATCCGGTACGGCATGGAGGCGATCGCGGCGACCGTGCAGTCCACGGTTCCATGGTGCTCCGTGCAGATCCGCAAGGCCTACGGCGTCGCGGCCGCGGCCCACTACGGGCCTTCCGGCCGGGTACTCATCTGGCCGTCGGCCGAGAGCGGCGCGCTGCCGATCGAGGGCGGGGTGGCGGTCGCCTTCCGGCGGGAGATCGCGGCGGCGCCCGACCCGGACAGGAAACGGGCCGAACTTGAGGCCGAGTTCGCCAAGCGGCGGACTCCCTTCCCGCGGGCTGAGGGGTTCTCGGTCCACGATCTGATCGATCCACGGAACACCCGGGCCGAAGTCGTCAAATGGCTGGAACTGTCCGAACCGCTGCTCGCGTCGCGGGTGCGGTAGACGCTAGAGGAGATCAAGATGGCAGCGAACCGAGTCAAGCAGACCCTGTATTCGTTCCTGGTCGCTGGCCTGCTGGTGACCGCGTCGGCGGCGGCTCAGCAACAGCCGGTGGGGTACGAGGACACGCCCAAGTTGCCTGGATTGCCCTGGAAGGTGCACGACCCGAACCGGCCGGTGCCGCCGGTGATCGCTCCCGGCGCCTCGTTCAGCGAGTTGGCGGCGGCGCCTGCCGACGCGATCGTGCTGTTCGACGGGACGGACCTCTCGAAATGGCGGAAGCCGAACGGCGACGAACCCGAATGGAAGGTCGAGAACGGGTACATGGAGGTCACTTCGACCGGTTCCATTCGCACCCGCGAGGAGTTCGGTGACTTCCAGCTCCACCTGGAGTTCGCGACCCCGGCCAAGGTCGAGAGCAGCAGCCAGGGCCGCGGCAACAGCGGCGTGATGATCTACGGCGACTACGAGGTCCAGATTCTCGACTCGTACGAGAACCGGTCCTACGCCGACGGGCAAGCGGGAGCGCTCTACGGGCAGACGCCCCCGATGGTCAACTCGTCACGGGCGCCGGGGGCCTGGCAGACGTACGACATCATCTTCGAGGCGCCCCAGTGGAAGGACGGGGAGCTGACGAAGAAGGCACAGGTCACCGTGATCCACAACGGTGTGGTCATCCATCACAAGAAGGAGTACATCGGCCGGACGATTCACCGCCGGGTCGGCGTCTACGACCGGCCGCACGAGCCGCGGGGCTGGATCGGTCTCCAGGACCACCGCAATCCGACCCGTTTCCGCAACGTCTGGATCCGGGAGCTTCCGGGCTACGACAGCGGCGGCTGAGGCTTCTTGAAGATCTCCCTCTTCTACCTGCCCTCGATCGGCTCTCGGGCCGAGATCAAGAAGGGCATGGCCGGCCTGCGCGGCGACCTCTACGACCGGATGCTGGCCGAGGTCTCGGAGCAGGCCCGGCTCGCTGACGACCTGGGCTACGACTCGATCAGCTTCACCGAGCACCATTTCCACATCGAGGGTTTCGAGCTCTCGAACAACCCGGTCCTGCTCGACCTGTTCATCGGCATGCAGACGAAGAACATCCGGGTCGGCCAGTTGGGCATCGTGCAGCCGGCGAGGAATCCGATCCGGGTGGCCGAGGACATCGCGATGCTCGACCGGATGACCGGAGGCCGGGCCAACGCGGGCTTCGCGCGTGGCTACCAGCGGCGCTGGGTCGACGTGATGGCCCAGCAGACGCACGGAATCTCGGGCGCCCTGCCGCACCAGCGGGACGAGATCGACGCGACGAACCGGGCCGCCTTCGAGGAGTGTTTCCAGATCATCAAGAAGGCATGGACGGAGCCGATGCTGGACTACGACGGCCGGTTCTGGAAGATCCCGGTGGGCGGTCCCGAGGGCGGGACGCCGTGGACGCTCGAAGCGACGGAGCAGTGGGGCGCCGGCGTCGAGGACGGCGTGCTGCGCCAGGTCGGCGTGGTGCCGAAACCGGTGCAGAAGCCCCATCCGCCGGTCTTCCAGCCGTTCGCGTCGTCGGAGGCGAGCATCCGCTGGTGCGCGCGGGAGGGCGTGACCGCGATCCTGCCTCCCCTGCATCCGAAACGGGAGCAGGCGCTGTTCGAACTGTTTGCCGAGGAATCCGGGCGGCCTCTGGGCGAGGGGATCGGCGTCCTGCGCGACATCGTGATCGCCGATACCGACGCTGAGGCGGAGCGGCTCTGGAAGGCGAGCGGCGCCTTTTGCGGCTCGGCGTGGTTCGAACCGTTCGGCTTCAGCCGCGGCATGCTGGACCCGGACACGGGGGAGGAGTTCAAGGACTTCATGGGTGCAGGGATGGCGCTCGTCGGCACCGTCGACACGGTGACCCGCCAGCTCGAGACGCTATGCCAGCGCCTGCCCGTGACCTGGCTCTACTTCTGGGCCTACAACGGGCTGCTGCCGCACGCGCGGCTGATGTCGACGATCGAGCGCTTCAGGACGGAAGCGCTGCCCCGGCTCGGGGCCGGGTAATCGAGGGCTTGCGGAACTCGGGCGTGAGCGGCCGTTCGGCGGCCGACTTCGAATCCGCATCGGCAGCATGCTTCAAGCGGTGGCCTGGACGTCTCGCCAAGCCCCCTATATACCTATATAATCGCGCTCTTTGCCGGTTTCGAGTGTCGGCACCGTGGAAGGAGAGAAAGCAATGGCAGTGCGCAAGGGATTCCGTCCAAGAGGAATTGCCGTGTCGGACCGGCCGCACAGCGGACCGCCCTCCGGCTCTGGCGACGTTGCCGAGCGAAGCTTGTGTCTCGTAGCCGGACTGGCGTTGGGCCTTCTGCTGGCTGCGGCGCACGCGTCGGCCATCGTCTATCTCATACCGACCGACGAAGGACTTGTCGACCGATCGCCCGTGATCGTGTACGGCAAGGTCGGAGCCTGGCGCGCCGGGCCGCCAGCCGAGCGTTTTCCGACGACCGACTTCGCGTTTTCGGTCGAGAAGGTACTCAAGGGCGAGGTCGCCCTCGGCGCGAACGGCGCGATTACCGTCAGGCAGCCCGGCGGCGTTACGCCCGAAGGTCTGACGACGCGGATCATGGGCTTGCCCCGACTTGTTGGCGGCGACCGGATGCTGCTCTTCCTGGAGTCCGGCCCCGGCGCCTACCGTACCGTGTCGTACGGCATCGGAATGTTCGTGGAGGTGGCCGCCCCGGGCGGCGGTCTCCTGCTTCGAGACGCAGCCGGACCGCCGCGAACGGGATTCGACCGCGTTCCGCTTCGCGCGGGCCGGCCCGCCGCCGCTCTGCCCCGCAACGCCGAGCGGTTCCGTCGTTGGGTGCTGGACCGCGCCGCCGGCGGCGTTCGGGCCCCCGACTACTTTGTCGAGGTCCCTTCGGACGATCTCGCCGCCGCGGTCAGTCGTTACAATCTGCTCACCCCGAGCTACTGTGGCGAGGAAGGCGCCCTGGAGCGTTGGACCGAGTTCGACAGCGGCGGGAGCGTGAACATCGTGGTTCAGGCCGACGGCCTTCCCGGGATTCCGAACGGCGGGCTGGCCGGAGTGCGGCAGGGGATCTCGGCCTGGAACAACCACCCCGACACGAACGTGCAGTTGACGATGAGCCTGTCCAACCTGGCTGGCGATCAGTTGGATCTGGAGGGCCAGGATTTCCATAACCCCTTCAACACCATGGTCTTCGAGGATCCGTTCGACAGCGAGGAGGGAGACTTCCCCGACGAAAGCAATGCCTTGGGCTGGGCGACGATCTCCATACCTTGCGAGGCCGCTTTCAATGGAGGGCCGAAGGACGAGGAGATCCTCCATACCGTGCCCCACCACCCCGAGCGTGCGAACGCGTACCCCATCTGGCAGGTCAGCATCACGACTGAGGGCGGTTTCGCAAGGTGGCTTGCGGACAAGGAGAATCCCGACCTCTACATCGCCGAGCTAATTACCCACGAAGTGGGCCACATGCTGGGAATCGACCACTCCTGCGCGCCGGACCCGAGCAGTTGGACGGTCGAGAACTTCGAGGCGATCATGCGTCCATGGGCACACCACGACGACCGTGGCGCCAAGCTGTCGGTCGATGATCGGAAGGCGGTTCGCGAGCTCTACGCGAACGGGCCCTGGGTTCGTGGTTCCGAGAGTCCGCCCCGTCTGCCCGGGCCCGAGGTGCCGGGGGAAGAGGAGCCGCCGCCGACGTTCGATCCGGGACCGCCGCCCAGGACGATACCCGGGCCTGACGCGTGCCAGGCAGGGAGCAGGACTCTCTGTCTTGGCGACGATTTCGCGGTGGGCGCGCACTGGGCGACTTCAAGTGTCGACGGATGGCAACCGAGCGGTGCGGTGCGTCTCAACGAGGACACTGGCTGGTTCTGGTTCTTCGGTCCGGAAAACGTGGAGGTTGTCGTCAAGGTTCTGGACGGCTGCAAGATCAACGGCCACCGGTGGGTGTTCGCGGCCGGTCTGACCGACGTGGCGGTGAACGTCGAGGTGACGGAGTTCTCGACTGGACGGCAACGCCGCTACCGCAAGAGGGACGTCACCGACTTGATGCCCACGGTGAGAGACACGGCGGCCTTTCCGTGCGAGCCGCTGGCCGCGGTCAGCATCGAAGCGGGCGCGTCGTCAAGCCGTCCGCCGATCGTCGCGGCCGGGGCCGCGGAGTACGCCCTCTCCACCGCGGCCGGTCCCGCCGCGGCCAATGGCGGGGGACCGGTGTTCCTGATCAACGACCGGTACGAGGTCACGGGCGAGTGGCGAACCTCCGACCGGCGGGGGGCGATCCTCGGCAGTCCGATCACTCGGGACACGATGGGTTTCCATTTCTTCAACGCCGACAACACGGAGATCGTGGTCAAGGTCCTCGACGGCTGCGAGAAGAACGGCTATATCTGGGTCTGGATTGCCGGACTGACCGATGTCGGTACGGAACTCGCCGTTCGCGACAGGGTCACCGGCGCTTCGACGATTTACGAGACGGCGAACGGAGCGCCCTACGGATCGATCAGGAACCTGCGGGCGTTCCGCTGCCTTGCCCCCTGACCGCTTCGGCGAACGCCCTTCAGCCTCGGGGGCGACGGGTCCCCGCGATGGGCGGCATCCGACCCGGCACGCGGCCTGTCAGTTCGGCTTCCGTCCTGCTTTCCGCTTGCGCCGGGTCTTGAGCCTGAGGCCGTCCTCGCGAGTCGCGCCTTCCTTCGCGTCGACGATGATCTTGCCGCCGTCGGCCAGCTTGCCGAAGAGGATTTCGTCGGCAAGCTTGCGCTTGATCTTCTCGTCGATCAAGCGCCGCATCGGCCGGGCGCCGAAGTCCGGCTCGTAGCCGTGTTCGGCCAGCCAGGCGCGGGCGTTGTCGGTCAAGTCGATCTTGATGTCGCGGTCCTCCAGCTGGACGCCGAGTTCGCCGACCAGCTTGTCGACGATCAGCCGGACGGAGTCCATCTCCAGAGCCCTGAACACGACCCAGGCGTCGATCCGGTTGCGGAACTCCGGCGTGAACAGGCGTTCGACCGCCGGCTTGGAAGCGGCTTCGGCGGAGAGCTTCGAACGGTCGCCGAAGCCCATCGGCTTCGTCGTCAGCTCGCGGCCGCCGGCGTTCGTCGTCATGATGAGGATCACGTGCCGGAAGTCGGCCTTGCGGCCGTTGTTGTCGGTCAGCGTCGCGTGATCCATCACCTGGAGCAGGATGTTGTAGACGTCCGGGTGCGCCTTCTCGATTTCGTCCAGCAGCAGCACGGTGTGCGGCGTGCGGCGGATCGCGTCGGTCAGCAGTCCACCCTGGTCGAAGCCGACGTAGCCCGGGGGCGCGCCGATCAGCCGGGATACGGTGTGCTTCTCCATGTATTCGCTCATGTCGAAGCGGGTGAAGGCGATGCCGAGCACCTCGGCGAGCTGGCGGGCCAGTTCCGTCTTGCCGACCCCCGTGGGGCCCGAGAACAGAAAGCTGCCGATCGGCCGCTCCAGGGCGCCGAGACCCGCGCGCCCCAGCTTGACGGCGGAGGAGATCGAGCGGATCGCCTCGTCCTGGCCGAAGATCACGGCGTTGAGCTCCTCTTCGAGGTGGGCGAGAGCGTCCCGGTCGTCGCTCGAGACGGACTTCTCGGGGATCTTCGCCATCGAGGCGACGACCCGTTCCATGTCGACCGGGTCGAGAACACCCTTGCGTTCCTTCGCGGTCATCAGGCGGTTCGAGGCGCCGGCCTGGTCCACGAGGTCGATCGCCTTGTCCGGCAGGCGCCGGTCGAGCAGGTAACGGGCGGAGAGGTCGGCGGCCGCGTCCAGCGCCTCGTCCGCGTACTTCACGTCGTGGTGTTCCTCGTAGCGGTCGCGCAGGCCGCGCAGGATCTCCGCCGACTCCTCGACGGTGGGTTCGTCGATCTCGATCATCTGGAAGCGCCGGGCGAGGGCGCGGTCGCGGTCGAACGAGCCCTTGTACTCGGCGTGGGTGGTCGAGCCGATGCAGCGCAGCTTGCCGGAGGCGAGGCCGGGCTTCAGGATGTTCGAAGCGTCGAGCGAGCCGGACGACACCGCGCCGGCGCCGACGATCGTGTGGATTTCGTCGATGAACAGGATGTGCTCGGGCTCTGCGACGATCCGGTCGATCACGGCTTTCAGCCGCTCTTCGAAGTCGCCCCGGTAGCGCGTCCCGGCGAGGAGCGCGCCCATGTCGAGGGCATGGATCGTGACCTTGGAGATGAGGTCCGGCACGTTGCCCTCGTGGACGGCGAGCGCCAGACCCTCGACGATGGCCGTCTTGCCGACACCCGGATCGCCGACCAGGACCGGGTTGTTCTTGCGCCGCCGCGCCAGCGTCTCGCAGACGACCCGTACTTCGTCCAGGCGTCCAACCAGCGGATCGATTGAGCCCTCCGCCGCGCGCTCGTTCAGGTTGGACGCGAAGCGCTCGAGGGGATCCTCGACCTCCTCTTCCTCCTCGCCGTCCTCCGCATCTGCTTCCGGGGATCGGGGCGCGGTGAGGCCGGGCGCCGACTTGACCGTGCCGTGGGAGAGGTAACGAATCACGTCGAGGCGTGAGACGTCCTGGGCATGGAGGACGTAGACCGCGTGGGACTCCTGCTCGCGCAGCAGGGAGGCGATGACCGCTCCGGCATCCAGCTCGGTCTTGCCGGCGCCGTGAGCGTGCATCGCTGCCCGCTCGATGACCCGCCAGAAGGCGATCGTCTGCTTGGGGGGCTGCTCCTCGGCCTGCTCGTCTCCCGGTGCTTCCGTTGCAGCGGGATCCTGGCTGCCGTTCGTCCGTTCCGGACGCTCCCCCTCGCTCGCCGTCTCGGCGCCGCTAGCGGGTTCCGCCTGGTCCTCCGCGGCCTCCGCCGCCAGCGCGGGTGGCAGAGTTTCGAGCTGGTGGTCGAGGAACTCCTCGATGTCCCGCACCAGGCGCGGGAGGCGGACGCCGACGGCTTGGAGCACGCGGGCGCCCACGGAGTCGCCGCAGAGGGCGAGCAGGAGGTGCTCCAGCGTCACGTACTCGTGCCGGCGCGACGACGCCTCGAGCATCGCCCGGCGCAGCGACTGCCGCAACTCCTCGGTCATGCGTACGGAAGCGATGGTCGTTTCTCCGGGTCGTCAGTTGACGTCGTCGTTGCCTGAACCGTCGCCGTCGCCGTCGCCCTTGCCGTCCCCCTCGTCGGGCTCGATCGTGCACAGCAACGGGACCTCCGCCTGCTGGGCGAGGCTGCCGACCTCGGCGACCTTCGTCTCGGCCACCGAGAACGGGTAGAGCCCGACCACGCCGACACCGTTCTTGTGGACGTAGAGCATCAGGCGCGAAGCGTCCGACTCGGTCATGTGGAAGACGTGCTGCAGGACCATGACGACGAACTCGCGAGGAGTGAAGTCATCGTTGTGCAGGAGCACCTTGTAGAGCCGCGGTCGGGCCAGACGGGTCTTGGTCTTCGTCTTCGTGAGGACCTTGCCGTCGCCCTGCTGATCGTCTTCGAAGTGCGGCATTACGCGTCGATTATAGGTCCGTACACATGAGTGGCGGCGACGGAAGTAGGATCGCGCGGCTGCTATCCATAGAGCAACGCGCGAACCCGACCTACCCGGGGAGCCGATCCGCGACCATGCCCCAACTGGATCTGAAGAGCACCGAAGGTCTGCGACGCGCTTGCGAGGAGGCGGAGGCGCAGATGGAGGAGAAGCACCGCGCGGAGCGGCTCCGCGCCCGGGTCACCCTGCTGCGCGGGGTGCAGGAGACACCGCCGGAAGAGCGCGCGAGCGTCGAGTTTCTGGAGCGTGTTTGGTTCGACGAGACGCTGGGCGAGATGGGTGCGCCGTGGGCGCGGACGGCCGCAGCCCCATGTGGCGTTGGACGCCCGGCTTCTACGCTGGAGCGGTCCGCGCCGAGCTGATCGACAAGGAAAACGGTCGCAGCCTGGGAACCTGGTGGCTCGACGTGAGTCCGGATCCCGGGAAGGCGGGCAGCGAGATCTTCGATGCGATGGTCGAGGCGATCCTGGACTTCGACGAGGCGCTGCTTGTGGGCGACGAACCTGCCCGCAGGCGGCTTGGCGCCCTCGGCGACGACGACGATCCGCATATCCTCTTCGAGCGATTGCGGCGGCGCGAAGACGATTTGGACCGGGCAATCGCCATGATTCAGCGGGAGCCCGCGAGCGTGTTGCGGCCGCGCCGCGGCCTCGTATCGTTCCGCGCGGTGCGTCGGACCGATGTGCGAACCCTACGAGCCGCGCTGCGACACGCCGAGTCGCGCGTCGCTCTCCGCCACGGGCACGACGCCTCCTCCGCGTTCGTGCACAGCGTGGCTGCGGAACCACGCTTCGACGTGCCCGCCGTGGAGCGACGCTTTGACGCGCCGGTCAACCGTTGCGCGCTCTATCTGCTGCGCGCGCTTCAGCGACGCTGCAGACGTTTGAGAAGGCGCTGGAGCTTCCAGGGCGAGCGAGAAAGCGCGACGAGAACACCGCTCCAAAGCCGTCTGGCTCATCGGCTGAGAATCTTGGAGCGCATCGAACGAAAGATGAGGGTTGCAGAGCGGCGTTCTCCCTTCCACGACGCTGCGCGGCCCGAGCTCAGCTCCGCCGGATTGACCGCAGTCGCGGCGCATCCGCTCTACGCGCGCCTTTGGCGAGTGGGGTGGGAAGCGCTCCGGCACGGCGCGTCGCGGCACGATCCACGGGATCTTCTGGCGCTCAGCCAGACATGGGAGGTCTATGAGCGCTGGGGTGTTTTGTCGAGATGGCAGGTCTCCTGGAGCTGTGGCTGCCGAAAGTCGAGTGGTCGAGGGACCGAAAGGGCGTGGCCTGGTCCTGGCACGGGCGAGACAGGGGCGACTTGGAGGTCGTCCTCCACTACCAAGAGACTGCCCGTTGCACGGATGGAAAGGACGGGTCCGGCCTCTGGTCCGTTTCCCGGGAATGCCGGCCGGACCTGGTCCTGCACTGGAGGCGGGGAGGCAGCTCCGGCTTCGCGGTCCTGGACGCGAAGTGGCGAACTGGCCGCGACACGATCCTCGGCGGCATGGCCGAGTCCGCTCACCTCTATCGGGACGCCCTGCGGTGGGGATCTGCACCGCCCGCGGGGTCTCTGCTTCTGGTTCCCAGCATCCGGGGCGAGCTTCGGTGGCTGGCAGAGGAGACGTACGTTCGCAAGCACGGCGTCGGCGCCGTGGCCCTGCGACCTGGCGTTTCACCGCCGAGCTGGCTCCGCAGCTTCTTCTTGGGCGCGGTGGGCGGAAGGCCGTAGCTGAATCGACGAGGACGCCCGCCTGCCGACGTTCGTATACTGATGAGCGACAATGGCACGAGCCGACGGGCAGTAGGGTTCGTCACCCCGTGAACGACAAAGGAGGAGAGGGACGATGCTCCGACTGCGCTTGAACCTGTCGATGAAGCTCGACCAGGAAGAAGACGTTTGGGTCGCTCTTTGCCCCGAATTGGACGTCGCGAGCCAGGGAGAGACGGTTAAAGAGGCTGCGGACATGCTGGACGAAGCCGTGCGGCTCTTCCTTGAGACGTGTCATGATGTGGGTACGTTGAGCGAAGTCCTCGCGGAATCCGGCGTCATGATCGCCGTTGCCGCCGAAGCGGACGGTGGTCCCGAGCCGGTGGCCGTACCGATGGAACTCGTGATCGGTGCCCGGCAAGCGTCGCAAGCTGACGCCCATTGAGCCGCGCCGCTTCGTTCGGCTCTTCGGTTGCTGAGAAGGCGACACGCAGGATTGGGCCAAGGCTCTGCTACCTGCGGCGCCGGTAGGCGTCCTTCCTGTGGGCTACACGTAGAACCAGTACTCGCTGCTGCGACGTGTGTAGTTCGTAAAGGATGCGATAGTCGCCTTGCCGGAGCTTTCGGAGACCGGCGAAGTTCCCTTTCAGAGGGATCCCTTGGGCAGGCCCCTCCGCGAGTGTTCCGATGGCCTCAACAAGGCGTTCGCGCATCGGCCTCGCAATCTTCCTGATCTCCTTCTTCGCGTTTCGCTCAATCTGGACCGAGTAAGGCACGTTTGGCTTCGTCCCACGACTCCTCGCTTGTTTTGGGGTCGGCGAGCCGGGCTTCTGCGATTCGCAGGGAGGTTGTCTCCCAATCCTCCTCGAGTTGCTTGCCGACTTCGCGAAAGCCGCAGGGGTAGAGCCCCGATTCGTTCACGTCGATGCGCTTCACGGCTGAGCCGTCTGAGCCGGGCTCGAAGAGCCATGCACCCACTTGATCCTCGGATAGAGCCACTCTGTCGGACTCCCCTAGGTGCTGGGCTGGTATCTTGGATCGCTCCACAATGTTCGCTAGTTCTTCGAGCACCCACTCGCTATGCGTGGTGAGCAGGACTCTGACGCCGGTCGCGACCAACTCGGCCAGAAGACGTACAAAGGCCACTTGCATGGCAGGGTGGAGGTGAGATTCCGGCTCCTCCACGATGAGCGTGTCCCCCGGAGCGGCAAGCTGGCGAAGATAGTGGACGACGGGAGCAAGCTCGGAGACCATGGATGACGAAGCCGTGAGCGGCAGAGGACTCCGCGAGCCGCGAGGCCGATAGGTGAAGTTCGGGTAGCCGGTGAGTTCGGCCCGCTCGATGTCGATCGACCCTCCAAGGATCCGAGTTTCTAGTTCCTTGGCGAAGTCGCGCTGCCCCGACCTTTGTGCTCGATGTCGTGCTCTCTTGAGATGGAGCGTTTCTGGTTGGAGCAGGTGTTCAAGGAAATCGGACAACACGCCGGAAAACGCAGGCGTTGGCGCCGATTCTCGAAGGCCAGCCATGGGCGCGCTGCCGATGAGAGCGCTAACGACCACGCTGTGCGCATGCATGATTCCGGTTCTTGATGCTGGGAGGTAGTAGGCCGGGTAGTTCAGGGGACCGAGGACCGGAGGTACTACCTGCTGAAGCAGAAGATGGAGGAACCGCGCAGCGAAGCCGCTTGGAAGCCGCCCTTCAGCAGCTTCAGTGTGATGGAGAAGCTCAGCGAACCGGGTTAGCTGGTCGCTCCTGCCTTGGAGCTTCAAGTGAAGGGCGTCAGGGGCAGAGAGAGAGGTTTTGCCGCCCGTTTTGGCGCTCTTGGAGGAGGAGATGGTGACGTCGTGATGGAGGTGGAGATGGGTTTCGGGATTGGACGTTGAGAAGCCGAAGTGAGCGGACTTGCTTCCTCTGCGAACGAGGGCGCGAGAGGGAACTCCGAAGCAACGGACCAGCTCGCGCGATTCTCCGTTGCGGAGTGAATCCAGGACGTCCCGAACGATTCCCGAGACCTGTCGGCCGGGAAGAGCGACTTCCTTGGGGTGCCTTCGGCCATCCCCGGCGGCGAGAACGGCAGCAGCGACATCGCGAAGCGTTGGGACGAACCCATCGGACGCTTCGTCCATTGCACCCGCATCCAGGGTGGAAGCCCCGATCAAAGGGGCTATGTGTCGAGAGAGAAGTCCGTTGCCGAAGTGCCGGTGCAGCGCGTAGATCAGGATGGCAAGGTACGACTTACCCGCATTACTCGGGCCGATGAAGACCGTGAGTGGCCGGAGATCCACGCTGGCGCTGCGAATGGGGCCGAAGTTCTCAGCGTGAACTGTTGGCCCGAGCGATTCTTGTTGCTGTGCCACGGTCTGGTCTCCAAGGGGCGCAAGGGTCGAGCAGTTCGGAATCCAGTGGATCAGCTGACGGCGAGCACCGCTCACCGAACGTCGATAGTAGCAGCCGCGGGGGAGCGACTACGGCGGTAGGGACCGCCTGTTTGCCAACGTCTTCGTGCTCCTAGGATCCCTCCGTTCAGGAGGCGAAAGGCCCAGTTCGGTCGGCGCGTCCCGTACCCTCAGCCCAACTGACGGCGCTGATCTCGCCAGGCCTCGATGCCCTCCAGGTGCCGGGCCGCGTCGCGCTCCAGCGCGGCGGCGAGCAGTGAGTTGAGCTTCTCGTCCAGGAAGAGGTGGGAACTGTAGACCGGCGCGGGCTCGAAGCCCCGGCTGATCTTGTGTTCTCCGCCGGCGCCGCCCTCGAAGACCTCAACGCCCCGTTCGATGCACTCGTCGATCGAGTGGTAGAGACAGACATTGAAGTGCAGGAAGCGGTGATGCTCGTGGCAGCCCCAGTACCGACCGTACAGGTGCGTCGGGGAGCGCAGGTTGATCGCGCCGGCGATCACCCGGTCTTCCCGCTCGGCGATGACCAACTCGACTTCGCCGTCCAGACGGGCGAACAGATCGCCGAACAGATCGCGGTTCAGATAGCGGCCGCCCCACATGTACCGGTCGCAGGTCGTGCCGTAGAGCTCGAAAGCCGTCTCGGCCCAGCGTTCGGGGTCGCTCGCGATCTCCGCCTCACGAACGGTCCGGATCGTGATTCCCTGGCGGTTCGGCTCGCGGCGCTCGCGGCGGCACTGTGTGCGCCGTTTGGAGCGCAGGCGGGCCAGCCAGTCCTCCGGAGCCGTGTAGTCGTAGTTGTGCCAGTGGTACTGGACCATGACTCGTTGGGCGAGTCCCGCGCTCGCGAAGTCCTCAACCTCCGTCGGAGCGTGGTAGAGGACATGGACGGAAGCGACCCCGACTTCCCGGGCGGTGTGGGCGGCAAGCTGCATCAACATCCTCGCGGCAAGCGTTCTGTCGGTGCCGTTCGAGGTCAGAATGCGGCGCCCGGTCACGGGAGAGAAGGGCACGCCGACGACGAGCTTCGGGTAGAAGCGGCCGCCAGCAGCGCGGACCGCGTCGCCGAAGGCCCAGTCGCGGGAGAAGTCGCCCATCCCGTCGTTCTTGATGTAGGCGGGGGCGGCGGCGAGGAGCGTGTCATCCGATGTCCAGGCGGTGAGGTGAAACGGCAGCCAGCCCCGGTCGGCCGCCACGCAGCCGGTCCGCTCGAGCGCCTCGAGGAAGGTCCAGGAGAGAAAGGGGCGGTCGCCCGACTCGAGCAGGCGGTCCCAGCTTGGTTGGGGAATGTCCCCCATCGACTGGACGATCCGCAGTTCGATCTGCCGCTGATCCGGCTTCGCGTCCGTTGCGGCCGCCGCGTCGTCCATCGTGGCGAGTCTTGCACGCCCGTTCGCCGGGCGGGGTCAGAAGCCCAGAGCCGCCCCGTCCTTGCGGGGATCCGAGGCGCCGAGCAGGGTGCCGTGGCGGTCGACGCCGATGGCCTGGGCGCCGCCGAACTCGGCCCCGCCCGCGAACCGTACCCGGTGACCAAGCTCCTCGAGGCCGGCCACGGTCGACAACTCGGTGCCGCGTTCGCACAGGAGTTCCGGGCCCGCGGTGTGCCGCCAGCGAGGCCGGTCGATCGCGGCCTGAAGGGAGAGGCCGTGGTCGTAGTGGTTGTTCAGGAGCTGGACGTGGCCCTGCGGTTGAAACGGTCCACCCATCACGCCGTAGCAGAGCTCCAACCTCCCCGCGGACAGGACCATGCCGGGGATGATCGTGTGGAAGGGGCGTTTCCCGGGCTGGTACTCGTTGGGGTGTCCGGCCTCCAAAGTGAAGCCGGCGCCCCGGTTGTGAAGCAGGATGCCCGTGTCGCCGCCGGAGATCGCGGAGCCGAAGGGCGCGAACAGGGAGTTGATGAAGGAGGCGGCGTTGCCGTCCCCGTCCACCACCGCCAGATACACGGTGTCCGATCCCACCCGGCCGGCGCCGGTGGTGAGTTCGCCAGGAGCGGCGGTCGATGCGGCGCGCCGGGGATCGATCTGCCGACTCCGTTCCCGCGCGTAGCCCTTGTCCAGCAGTTCGCGCAGCGGCACGCCGTTGCCGGTGCGCAGGGGATGGCCGTCCGGGTCGCCGACCTGAGCGTGGAGGTCGGCGTACGCCAACTTCTTGGCCTCCACCAGGAGGTGGGTGTGCTCCGTGCTGGCCAGGTCCATGGAACCCAGATCGAAGTTCTCGAGCAGATTGAGCAGGAGCAGAACGCCCAGGCCCTGGCCGTTCGGCGGCAGTTGCACCACATCGCGACCGCGGTACCGGGTGCTGAGGGGCTCGACCCAGGTCGACGTGTGGCGGTTGAAGTCCTCAAGCGTGAGGAAGCCTCCCGTGCCGCGGGAGTAACGGACGATCTCTTCGGCGATCGGCCCACGGTAGAAAGCGTCGCGGCCGTCGCGGGCGATGCGACGCAGGGAGCGCGCGAGGGCGGGGGACCGAAAGAGTGCGCCCAGGTCCGGTGCGTCGCCGTCCACAAGGTAGTGGGTCGCCGCGGCACGATCGCAGCGAAGCCGGTTCACGCAGACGCGCCACGTGCGCTGGACACGCTCACTGACCGGGAATCCGAGCTCGGCCGTTTCGATCGCCGGGCCGAGCAGGTCGGCGAAGCGCAGACGGCCGAACCGCTCGTGCGCGGTCTGCCAGAGATCGACGGCGCCGGGAACGGTGACCGCCGGCCAGGAGTCGGGCTCGATCGCGTCTGTGGCGATCGCTTTGCGCGCCAGACCCAGGGGTGAGCGGCCGCTGCCGTTGAGGCCCAGGAGTTCGCCGGGCGCGCCGTCGGGATCGGCCCGGTAGTAGAGCAGGAAGGCATCGCCTCCGATGCCGGTCATCATCGGCTCGACCACGGCCAGCATGGCGGCCGCGGCGATCGCGCCGTCGATCGCCGAACCGCCGGCCCGCAGCATGTCGAGGCCGGCGAGCGTCGCCTGGGGATGGGACGTTGCCACCATGCCCCGCCGGGCCATGACCAGGCTGCGGCCGGGCCGGTGGGAACTGGCGGCTCTAGCGGAACACATCGAAGGCGCGGTTGTACTTCACGATGACGCTGCGATCGGGCTCCTGCCGGGCCAGCAGACCGAACTCGGAGATCTCGTTGTAGACCAGGAAGAGGCCCCTGTTCGCCTCGTTCAGCCAACTGAACCGCAGGTTCGTCGATACATCGTCCGTCGCGTCGTTGTACTGCACCAGCGCCTGGAGCAGGAGACGGGTGCTGAAAGCGTAGGTCACGCGGAGGCGGCCGAGATTGACCTTGAACGCTCCCGCCGGCAGGTCGATGTCGTTGTAGGACCAACTGATCTGGGAGGTCAGGTAGTCGCCGAGCCGGATGCTGACCGAGGGATCGACGGCCAATTGATCTCCGCCGAAGAAGCCGCCGGCCTGGACCCGGGCGAAGAGACTCACGGCGCGTCCGCGGTTCGTGTTCATGAACATGAAGATGCCCATGTCGTCGTACTTGCCGGCCTCGATCTCGACGTCCTCCCGGATCAGGAACGGCTCGACGAGACCCTCGTAGCGGCCGCCTCCGGAGAAGCTGATCTGGGCGCCGTTGCGGAACTCGACCTCGCCGCCGATGGAGTAGCGCTGGGTCTGGTGAAAGCCGTCGAAGTCCCAGAAGCTGTCGTAGTAGACGCGGGGGCCGAACTCCTTGACCCGCCCCTCGCCGGCAGGCCGGAACTGACGACGGACGTAACCGTTCACCTGCCGGTAGCCGGAACGGCTGAGGAAGCCGACTTCCGGATTGAAGTCCTCGCCGACTTCCGTGTAGCCGGCGCGCCAGCGCCAGAACGGAGAACTGAAGGAGCTGCCGAGTCCGAAACCGTGGTCGCGGCCAGCAAGTCCCGGAGTCTCGGTCTGGGCGGCCCAGGCGGTGAGTTCCGTGTGCTCGCCGACGCCGATCTGTCCGTCGACCGCGTAGGTGCGGTTGAAGTCGCCGTCCGGCGCCAGGGAGCCCGTGCCCTGGCGGTTGACGACGAGTACGCCTGCCCGGCTCCGATTGCGGTATTCGCGGTTCACCCGGGCGACGGTGAAGTTGTTGCCGTGCAGGTCTCCCGACTCGTCGGTCTGCATGTTCAGGAAGCCGACGTTCATTCCTCCGGCCTTGCCGGATAACCGGACACCGCCGAGGATGGGTACCGGCTGGCCGGCGGCCAGGCCGATCCGTCGGCTGAAGAAGAGTTCCACCCCGCCGCGGCTGGAGCTCCGGCCGCCGACCCTGAACAGCCCCGCGTTCTCGAGGAAGAACGGTCTCTTCTCGGGAAAGAAGAGGCTGAAGCGGTCGAGGTTGACCTGCTGATCGTCGGCTTCGACCTGGGCGAAGTCCGTGTTGAGGGTGACATCCAGGGTCAGGCTCGGGGTGATGCCGTATTTCAGGTCGAGTCCGCCGTCCCACTCGCTCGTTGGGTCGGAGACACCGTCGTCCCGGGCGGAACTCACCACGTAGGGGTTCAACTGCAGGTTGCGCTGGCGGGGCGTCTCCAGGCCGACGAGTGTGCCGGCCCTGGATACGCGGTGCAGACGGTGCTGCCGACCGAGGTGCGCCCAGTAGGCGGTCTCGCTCTTGCGCCGGATGTTGCGCTCGAAGTTGACTCCCCAGACTCCGGTCCCCGAGTCGAAGCGGAGATTGCGGAAGGGAATCGCCATCTCGGCGCTCCATCCGAAGTCACCGACCCGGGTCCTGACGGTCCAGGTCGTGTCCCAGTCCAGGTTGGCGCCGGAGGAAGAGCCGCTGGAGAAGGAGCCGCCGCTGCCGGAGCCTTCGTTCGTCACCTGGCCGTCGTACTGAATGCCGCCGACATTCGTGCCGAACATGAACGCGTTCTGCCCGTCGTGGTACGTGTCGAGAATGAAGCGGAAGCTGTCCTCATCGCCGAGCGAGGCATCGCGACGGCTGTCGGAGATGACCAGCGTCGACGCCTCGCCGTCGAACAGGACGGCGGCGATGTAGAGGTTGCGGTCGTCGAAGGCGACCCGGACTTCCGTGCGCTCGGAGGCCGGCTGGCCTTCGAAGGGTTCCGTCTGCTTAAAGCCGGTGGCCGCGTCGACCTGCTGCCAGAGGGCCTCGCCGAGGACATCCCCGTCGATGACCGGCTGCTGCTGTAGCCGTTGCGCCCTGAGCTGCGGCCGGTCGCGACTCGTGTCCTGCTGTGCCGCCCCGGCGCCGCCCTGGGCCGCAAGAAAGGCTGCCAGCGCGACGGCGCCGCGCCGGAGGGGGAGTCGCTGCATGACGTTCTAGGGCTGGGCGGGAATTCGATTCGCTTCGCGGCTGGTCGGGGGCTGGACGGCGGGGACTTCCAGTTCCCTTGCCCGCCGATTCAAGTCCTCAAGGCGGGGTCCGGTCAACTCGTCCACCGCCTCGAGGATCGGAACCAAGTCTGCTTCGAGGTCTTCGAAACGGCGTCGGGCGCCGGCGGTAGGCCGCGCGGTGTTGCCGAAGACGTGAGTGTAGAGGTAGGCGTACTGGTTGTCGATCCTGGGCGGGAAGTTCAGTGCATCCTGGGATACGCGGCTTCGGGCCTGGATCAGACGATCGTTCAGTTCGTCGGCCCGCTGCGCGACCTCGGCCACGGCGGACTCCAGCTCGCCGGCTCCAGCGGCGTCAAGCCGATCACCCAGTGCCTCGGCCTGCTCCCGGACGCTGCGAAGTCCCGCGATCGCGTCGTGAACCGCCGTCAACCGCCCGGACAGGCCGTCGAGCATCTCGTACTGCTCCTCGAGGTCTTCCTGGGTGACGTCGTCGAGGCGCGGGTCGCCGACGATCTCGAAGGTGCGGCTGTCTCCCCAGGCCTCCTCGTCGGAGGCTTCGCCGGCGGGCTCGACGCCGAGGGTCGCCCGGTAGGTACCTGGAGGCAGGAAGGGGCCCCCGGTGTAGGACAGGGACATGATCGCGCCCTCGACCAGGTGGGGGGCCTGGTCCTTCAGGTCCCAGACGACCCGGTTCAGCCCCGTCTCGGCCTCGAAGGACTCGATCCGCGGTCGTTCGTCGTCGCGATCCCGGTTCTGGTCCGCTTCATCTTCGGGCTCGGAGAGGAATCGGCGCAGCACCCGGTCGCCGCCTTCGGGGGTGATCGTCAGCTCGACCCGCCGGTCGGCCGCTCCCGGAAGGTGGAACCAGATCGAGGCGCCGTTGACGAAGCCGCCGCCGCGTCCAGGGCGGTCCACGCGCACGGTGGTTTCGGGTGCGAACAACCGGGGTGTGTCGCGGCCGCCGCCGGCCGCCAGTTCGCGAGCCAGCTCCCGGACCACGTTGAGGTCGTCGAGGACCCAGAAGCTCCGGCCCTGGGTAGCCAGCACCAGGTCCGGGTTGCCGGCGTTCTCGTGAAGGGTCAGGTCGGTAACCGGCGTGCGGGGCAGGTTCAACTGGAAGGACTGCCAGGTGTCCCCGCGGTCGAACGACGCATAGAGGCCGAACTCCGTGCCGGCGAAGAGCAGCCCGTCGGCCCCCGGATCCTCGCGAACCACGCGGACGAAGTGGTTCTCGGGCAGACCCGAGGTGACGGTGGTCCAGGAGGCGCCGCCGTCTTCGGTGCGGAAGATGTACGGCGTGTAGTCGTTCATCCGGTAGCGGTAGGCGGCGAGGTAGATGCGGTCGGGATCGTGCCGGGACACGTCGATCGAGTTCACCGTGCCGTCGGCCGGCATCGCGGCCGGCGTGACGTCGATCCAGGCGCCTCCGTTGTCCCGGCTGACGTGAATGCGGCCGTCGTCACTGCCGGCCCATATCTCGCCGGCCCGGCGAGGCGACTCGGCGAGCGCGAACACCGTGTTGTAGACCTCGACGCCGGTGTGGTCGTGCTGAACCGGGCCTCCCGGCATGCCCTGCTTCTCGTCGTCGTCCGTCGTCAGATCAGGCGAGATCGTCTCCCAGGTCCAGCCGCCGTCCCGGGTACGGTGCACATAGTTCGAGGTGTGGTACACGACATCCGGATCGTGCCGGGAGATCAGAATCGGCGCGTTCCACTGGAAGCGGTAGCGCAGGTCCCGGGGGGCGGTGCCGTCCTGCATCTCGGGGTAGAGGATCATGTTCCGCGAGATGCCGCTGCGGTGGTCGTAGCGGTCGATGCGGCCGAGGTAGTTGCCCGAGTAGACGAGGTGCGGCTGCTCGGGGTGAACCGCGATGTGGCCGCTCTCGGCGCCCGCCACCGAGTGCCAGTGCTCGGTCGGCGTCAGTTCGGGCATCGGACGCGAGGGCACCGAGATCGTGCTGTTGTCCTGCTGTGCGCCGTAGATGCGGTAGGGAAACTGGTTGTCGACGGTGACCCGGTAGAACTCGGCGGTCGGCTGGTTGTTCTGGGTCGACCAGGAACGGCCACCGTCGACGCTGACGTTGGCGCCGCCGTCGTTGGCCTGGACGATGATGTGGGGGCGCTCCGGGTTGATCCAGATGTCGTGGTTGTCGCCGTGGGGAGTGGGTACGCGCTCCCAGTTGGCGCCGCCGTCGACCGATCGGAAGAAGCGGACGTTCGACCCCCAGACCGTGTTCGGGTCCGCGGGATCGGCATGGATGTGGCTGTAGTACCAGCCGCGGGTGAGCAACTCGGGCTCGTCGCTCACCTTCTTCCAGGTGTCACCGTGGTCCTCGGAGCGGAAGATGCCGCCACGCCCGTCCGCGGCGGTGATGATGGTCCACAGGCGGCCGCGCCGCGCCGGCGACGCGGAGACGCCGATACGGCCGAGCACGCCGGACGGCAGGCCGCCTTCGAGGCGGTGCCAACTATCGCCGCCGTCCGTCGAGCGGAACAGACCGCCCTCGTCGCTGCCGTCGATCAGGGTCCAGGGCTTGCGCTCGACGCGCCAGGCGGCGGCGTAGAGGACGCGGGGATTGAACGGATCGAGCTCAAGGTCGGCGATCCCGGCGTCGTCCGAGATGCTGAGCACCTGCTGCCAGGTGTCGCCGCCATCCGTCGAGCGGTAGACGCCGCGTTCCGGGTTGCTGCCGAAAATCTGACCCAGCACACCGACCCAGAGCACGTTCGGGTCGTCCGGATGGACGCGGACGCGGCTGATCGAGCCCGACCGCTCCAGACCGATGTGCTCCCAGGAGGCGCCGGCGTCGGTCGAGCGGTACATGCCGTCGCCGATCGAGACGTTGCCGCGCGGGCAGGCCGAGCCCATGCCGACGTAGAGCACGTTGGGATCGCTCGGCGCCACGGTCACCGCGCCGACAGAGCCTGCCCGGAAGTCCTCGTCGGTCAGGTTCTCCCAGGAAACGCCCGCGTTCGTCGTGCGCCAGACGCCGCCGCCGGTCGAACCCATGTAGAAGGTGTACGGGTGGGCTACGTGGCCCGCGACCGCGGTGACACGGCCGCCTCGGCTGGGGCCGACGAGGCGAAACTCGAGGCCCTCGAAGGCGTCCACTTCCGGCGGGGCCAGGGGCTCCTGGCCGGACACGGCCGCGCTACCGGCGAGGAAGGCGACGATCGAGGCCGCCCTGTACGTCAATCTCTTCATCGGCGGCCTAGTCTATTGCCGCCCGTTGCGGTCTGGCCGGCTGGTACATTCCGCTCGTGAGAACGCAGCCCGTCGGCCGGCCGACGCTCGTGATCTATACCGATGGCGGCGCCAGCCCGAACCCCGGCCCGGGTGGCTGGGCGGCCGTCATCCTGGAGCCCGGCAGCAGCCCGCGGGAGCTTTCGGGCGGTGCTCCAAGCACGACGAACAACCGGATGGAGCTCCAGGCGGCGATCTCGGCTCTGGCGGCTCTCTCCGCACGGAGTACGGTCGAGCTCTACACCGATTCCCAGTACGTCCGGCAGGGCATTACGTCGTGGCTGGCACGGTGGCGGACCCAGAACTGGCGCCGACGCGACGGCGGGGCGGTCAAGAACGTCGATCTGTGGCGGCGTCTGGAAAGTTTGAACAAACGCCACCGCGTCCACTGGCATTGGGTCAAGGGTCATGCCGGGAACGAGTGGAACGAGCGTGTCGATGCCCTGGCGAGCACGGAGATCGCGGCGCGTGGAGGCGGCGCCGTGGCCGAACCCGATTCGGAAGTGGAGATCCCGGCCGAAAGCGCGAGAATCTTCCTGAAGGTCCGTTGCGTCGACGGCCGCGGCGTGTGGGCGGCGGACCTCGAGACGCCCGACGGCTCGCAACGGCGGACGGGAAGGGCATCGGGGACGACTCCGAACCGCCTGGAACTCGCCTGCGTTCTCGATCTGCTCGCCACCCTGCCGGAGGGCCAGCCGGCGGCGGTCTACACGGGCAACGACTACCTCCGGCGGGGCGCCTCCTTGTGGATCCACTCCTGGAAGCGCAACCGGTGGCGCACGAAAGCCGGCGGACAGGTCAAGAACGCGGAACTCTGGCACCGGCTCGATCGTCAGCTCGAGGACCGGCGCGTGATCTGGCCGCCGCCCGTGGGGGAGTCCGCGGACCGGTTGGCGGACCTGAAAGAGCGCGTGCGTGGTATGTCCTGAGCCGCCCCGGGCCTCGGCCGAGCGTTGTCGGAACTACTCGATCGAGAGCATCTGGATCGGGAAGGGCGCTCCCCTGACAGGCCCTCGGGCCCTCAGTCGCACTCGAAAGCGGCGGCGTCGGCCGCGGGCGTCGCCGTGGCGCCCGCGGCGTTCCGGTGGGTCCAGATCCGTCCGTCGGGCGCGGTGACGACCAGGTTGAAGGCGAGAGTGGTGACGGGCGCGGCGAAGACCCACCGGTATCCGTTGACCGTGCAGCCGTCGAGCACCTTGACGAGGACTTCGGCGTTCTCCCGGTCGAAGAAGTGGAGCAGCGCCGCGGAGCGCCGCGGCAGGCCCCAGTCGCGTGCCTGTTCGATCTCGCCGTCGGGCAGGGCGAAGCAAATGTCCACGCGGTGGCCGTCCTCCAGGACGATGCCGGGGCCTTCGGGCTCGCAGACGGGAACGGTGGGTTCGTCGGGCCGATCGCCGGCGGCCGCGGCGAACGCCGCGGCGGCGGTCGGCGTCCGCGGGTCGCAGGGGAAGGCCGCCGTGTCGCTCCTGGGCTGGGCGGTAAGGCTCTTCGGGTTCCGGTGAAGGAACCGGCGTCCGGTGGCCTGCTCCGTGATCTCCAGATTGAAGGCGAGGGTGGTGACGGGCGCGACGAAGACCCACCGGTGTCCGTTGATCGCGCAGCCGTCGAGCACCTTGAGCAGGACCTCGACGTTGTCCCGCTCGAAGAAGTAGAGCAGGCCGGACGCGGTGGCCTCGAGGTGGTAGTTTGAGGAGTCCATTTGCGCTCCGGAAGGCGTCTCGAAGCACATCCGCGCGTCGTAGCCGCCGCCAAGCGTGGCGGCGACTACGCCGGGCACGCAGTCGGTCATGGTTCCCGGTTCGGGCGGCGCGAGCAGAGTGAAGACGGCGGGCTGGCTGAAGGCGATGCCGCGGCGGCTCGCGGCGCCGACGCGGAACAGGTAGCGGCTTCCGGGTTCGAGTCCGTCGAGGCTGGTGGATGTGGCGTTCGGGCGAAGCGGCGCCGCGCTCGTCCACTGCTCGGACGACTCGTTCCGGTACTGGATCGCGAACCCGGTTTCGGAGACGGAGTTGTCGCGCCAGACGAGCCTGGCGCTTACCGGTCCGGTGACGGCGCTGTCGAGGTGGGTTGGCGGCGCCAGGGCGAGCGATACGGTGTCGTCGTTGCTCGGCGCTGAGCCGGCGGCGTTGACGGCGGTGACCAGGAAGTCGTGGGCGACGCCGGGTTCAAGTCCGTCGATCGTGGCGGTTTCCGCGTTGGCGGGCAGGGAGCGGAGGGTGCTCCAGTCTTCTCCGGCCGTCCGGTGGAGGATGACGAAGCCAGCTTCGTCGTCGGAATTGTCGGTCCAGGTGAGCAGGACGGCGGTGGAAGCGATCAGCGCCGCGTCGAGCCCGGTCGGGGCGGCCGGCGCGTCGGGAGGGTTCGGCGCGGTCGGGGGCGCCGGTCCGTCCGGCCCGATGACCAGGACCGCGACCTCGCGGCTGGCGGTCAAGGCGCCGTCGGATGCGACAACGGCGAACACGTGGAACGGTCTTCTTTCGTAGTCCAGGTCGGTCCCCGTGCCGACGGCGATCTGCCCGGTTTCCGGGTCGATGCCGAAAGGTGTCGCGCCCTCGCCGGCGAGGGAGTAGGTCAAGTCGTCTCCGTCGGGGTCCGCCGCGGTTACCGGCGCGCCGACGTCGCCGGCGACATCCTCGGGAACGCTGATCGCCAGCGGCGTCGCCGGCCGGAACTCCGGCGGGCGATTGCGGGTCTCCGGCGTTGGCGGCGGCGCAACTACCGGCTCGAAGATGTCGGTGACCTCGACTTCGACCTGTCTGGTGGCGGTGAGCGGCGGTGCGCCTCCGTCGCCGGCGACAACGCTGAAGCGGTAGCTCCGCCTGGTTTCGTAGTCGAGGCTGACGGCGGTGCGGACGGACAACTGGCCCGTTGCCGTGTCGATGTCGAAGGAGGCGGCGTCGGTCCCGGCGAGACCGTAGGCGAGCGCGGCGCCTTCCGGGTCGGTCGCGGTTGCCGGCGGGCCGAT
>LXNI01000078.1_pt1 | contig 111369 bp, 100 predicted proteins | sample 809091 | NCBI WGS metagenome assembly LXNI01 (sample SAMN04870527, study PRJNA318959) | sponge metagenome | biome: 01000161; feature: marine sponge reef; material: water | host: Sarcotragus foetidus | place: Greece: Milos, Mediterranean Sea | collected 2013-05-29 | depth 5-7 m | reverse complement strand
CAGCAACCTCACCGGCAAGACCAACGGCTGGAAGGCCATACTGAACACGCTGACCGTCCACTACGGCGACAGGATCGCCGACCACATCAAATGAAAACCATCACGGCCGGTTACACAGAAAATCTGACAGACCCTCAACTGGGAAGTCCTTTCCTGGTCGTTGGCAGTGCTGAGGTTCTTAGCCATGTTGTGCTCCCTGTGAGATAGCGGCCCCTAGTTTGCCGTGCAGTGCCTACGGGTTGCGTGGCTGCCGTGGCGCATTGTGATGTCGCGAGACATCGGAACCTTGTGCGGGTCTGTCAAGAATCTGACAGACCCGCCCTGCCCGGCGGCCTCTCCCTTTCCATCAATGACGTGATTACCTCCCAATCGAGGTGAACGACCCAAGGGGGGAACCTCACTTCTCCGGGGCTGTCACTCGGTGGCTTTGGGGTGGCCGATGTGGACGGCCGTTACCCACACGGTTTTGGCCTCGTCGTCGGGGCAGTACCAGATGCGACCGCCCGCGGTGACCTCGTGCTGCCACTGCTCCAGCGTCTTGGCCTCCATCTGCTTGGCCCCGAGCCCCTTTTTCAGCCTGGCTTGGCGCGGGCTGCGCCGGCGCGGGTCGCTGGTGATCTCGTTCCATGCCCTTCTGGCGTTCGCCGACGCCGCGTTGCACAGCTCATCCCACTCTCGGGCAGCCTGGTTGTTGGCGAACCGGATGTCCCATCCGCCCTTTTCCGGGGGCGGGGCCACCCGGTCTTTGCGCTTGGGCATCGACGCTCAGGCAGCCGGAATGGGAACAGGCTCTCCCGAGACAACAGCGATGGGCTCGCTCAAACGGCTACACAAATCGGAATCGGCCTGGACCTCGGCGGTGGCCTTCCAGTCCCACAGCGCATAGGCGATCAGCGCGCGGCTCTCTGCGCCCGGGTGCGCCGCCAGCGCCTCGGCCACGTCTTCGAACATGGCGTCCATGTCGTCCTCGTCGAGGTGGACGAGCCAACGCAGCCCGTCCATCGACTCGATGAACTTCTCCGTCTCCGAGCGGAACGCCAACGCTTCTTCTCGAGTTCGCTTCATGCCCACGGCCAGCCTCCAGTACGGCCACTCTACCCTCCACCATCGGGATTGTCAGGCCACTCAACACCAACCGCCCCACCCCCGCCGACCACGAACACCCCTCCGAACCCGACCCTGTCCTGGCCACATGAGACGCCCCCGCAGGGGCACCCATCCGAGTGCCCATACCGCGGGCCGAAGACCTGCTGTGCGCAGCCCGGCCCCTGGGGCCCCTCAGACGCAGAGCCGCGGGGCCAATCACATGCCAGCGGCCCCTTGACGCCCTAGCCCGATAATCCCCGCGGGCCTTCCTCGCACGACCGTGCCCTAGGCCGTGAGGCTGAGGTACGGGCCAGAGTGGCGACGGCCCTTTGGGCGCTTGAGTACCAGCCACACGCCACCCGACGAGCGCGAAGACAGCCCTATAGTCCCAGCCCGGGAGCGGATCGGGCCAGCACTTCGACGACTGTGTGGGACAGATTGTGGGATACAGCAGCAGAATTCAGCTTTCTGAGGCTATGACCAGGGCAAACGCCTAGCCTTCGAATTCTGCCAGGGCGCGGCGCGATAAGGAGTAGCCGTTAGCTGCGGATAGGGTCGGCGCCGGTGCTGTTCCCCACTTTTACGTTTGCAGCGTTCTTTGCGGTGGTGCTTCCGGTGGCTTGGGCGCTTCGGCGGTGGCCGGTGCCTTGGAAGCTGTTTCTGCTGGGGGCCTCCTACTGGTTCTACGCTGCTTGGGACGCCCGATTCGTGCTGCTGCTGGTGGGCATGACACTGGGAAATGCCGGTGCCGTGGCGATCAACGTGCGGGCCACCTCCGAGTGGATTCGCAAGGGAGCAGTGGCATGCGGGGTGACGCTGAGTCTCGGCGTCCTGGCCTTCTTCAAGTACTACGACTTCTTCACCGAGAGCCTCGATCGCAACCTGGGGGTCTCCAGCCCCGCGCTCGACATAGTGCTGCCGGTGGGGGTGTCATTCTTCACTTTCCAGGCCATCAGCTACGTGGTGGACGTTCACCGGGGGCGCACCGGTGAGGCCAATCTGCTTGATTTCGCGGTGTATCTGTCTTTCTTCCCCCAGTTGGTGGCTGGCCCGATCGTGCGGCCCACCGAGTTCATACCCCAGCTGAAGTCTGACATCCGCCCCAGTCGGGCCGAGGTGGCCCACGCCGTCAGGCTCATCGCCCGGGGCATGTTCAAAAAGGTGGTCATCGCCGATTTCTTGGCCCGGGCGGTGGTGAACGACGCCTTCGCGGCCCCGGGCGAATACAGCGCGCTGGACATCCTTACCGGGATCTACGGCTACGCCGTGCAGATCTATGCCGACTTCTCCGGCTACACCAACATGGCCATCGGCGTGGCGCTGTTGATGGGGTTCCGCTTCCCCCAGAATTTCGACTCGCCCTATGTGGCCGACTCCATCCAAGACTTCTGGCGGCGGTGGCACATGACTCTGTCGCGCTGGCTGCGCGACTACCTCTACATTCCCCTGGGAGGCAACCGAGGCGGACGCCTGGCCACCTACCGAAACCTCATCCTCACCATGACACTGGGGGGCCTATGGCACGGTGCGGCAGGAGTGTTCATTGTCTGGGGCGCCTACCACGGAGCCGGTCTGGCCGTGGAGCGGTGGCGAGCGGAGGTCAAAGGGCGCCGCACAGCGACAGAGCGGAGCGTCATGCCCGGGCGCTGGGCCCCATCAGACACCGTGCGGCTGTGGTTGCGGCGATTCTGGGTGTTCCACTTCGTATGCTTGGGATGGGTGCTGTTCAACAGCGAGACCCTCGAGCGCGCCGGCGATGTGCTGGCTCGGCTGTTCACCGGCTGGGGCACCGGTCCCGAGCTGTTGAATCCGCTGGTGGCGCTGGCCATCGTGTCGGCGCTGGCCGCTCAGTTCTTCCCCCGGGCCTGGGCCGAGAAAGGCTCGAGGGCGCTGTTGAAGGCCCCTGTGGGCTTGATCGCAGTGGGTCTTTCGGTGTGGATCATGATCGTTGTCGCCCTCGGCCCCGAAGGTGTGGCCGACTACATCTACTTCCAGTTCTGATATGAGCGGCCCCGGTCTAACCAGCGGCACCTCCAGCGTGAGGAGGATGGTTGGGTGGGTTCTGGGCTGTTTGCTGCTGTCCATGTTCTTGGTGAGCGGCAAGCTTGTGGAAGTCGCCGAGCGCCAGCCACTGGGCGAGAGCCGGAACCGGTGGATTGACGTGGCCGAGGGAGTTGACCGGGCATCCAACTTCTTGGCGCTGAACCGGCCCTACGATCTCATCACCGACATTCGAGGAGTGGGCACCGACGCGGGGGAGCAGGTGGACACAATCGAGGAGGTGGCTGCCGCTTTGGGGAGGCAGCGGGAACCGTCCCAGACGCCCGACACCGCGCCCACCATCGCGCTCCGCCCGAGGCCTACGGCGACAGCGCCGACGGCCGCTGCCCCCGAGGCACCCACAGCAACCGGCACCCCCCCGGAGCCCGGAGCGACGGAGGACGTCGAGCCGACCAGCGCTCCCGATGTCGTAGAGGAGTCGGAGCCCACCGAGACAGCCGAAGACCCTGGTCAAGCCGTTGGCCCCGCCCCCACAGAAGTCCCCGAGACAGCTGAAGCTGCCCCCGATCTCCAGCCCGCTCAGATCGACTTCGAAGACGCGATCGTGCCCCAGTGGTTTGTTCCCCCGGTGGGCCCGTGGTTGCACCCGCCGCGCCAGATCCGCACCGTCACCCCCGATGATCCCCTGCGGGTGCATGTGGCCGGTGACAGCCTGTCGTACTACCCCGGTAACGCTCTGGCGACCGGTGCCCAGAGAGATCTTCTCGACGTGACCGTGGACTTCCGCAACGCCACCGGCCTGGCCCGGCCCGACTTCTTCAACTGGCCGGCCGAGCTCCTCGAAATCGCGGCCGAGGACGACCCCGAACTGGTGGTGTTGTTCATGGGAGGCAACGACTGGCAGGCGATGGAGTCTCCGGACGGGGGAATTCTGAGGCGGGGCACCGATGAATGGCTATCCGAGTGGGCGTGGCGCATGCAGATCGCCTTCGATGTGATGGCTGCCCCCCACCGCCACATTGTGTGGGTAGGGCTGCCACCGGCCCGCCCCGAGCCCTTCCGTGACGGCTATCGGCAGATCAACGATCTCTCGTGGCTGGTGACCCTCACCCGATCCGATGTGACCATGGTGGACATCTGGGATCTGTTCGGAGGTGACGAGCCATTCCAAGAGAGCGTCTCCCCCCCCTCGGGCGGCGACCCTGTGCGAGTCCGCCAGGAAGACGGCATCCACCTCAACCCCACCGGGGCCCGATGGGTGGCGGAGATGATCATGGAGATCGCTGCCGACAGGTGGGAGCTGATCGAGGAATGAAAGCCGCCCTCGCAGCAGCACTCGCCGTTCTCGCCCTGATGCCGGTTGCCACGTCGGCGGCATCAGCCCATCCGGGGGAGGGTTCGGCCTTCTACTCGGGGGTGGTCACCGGGCCGGGATTCTGCCTAGACCTGAATTTGGGGGGTCTGGTGACCTATCCGTTCGACAGCGATGGCGATGGGGTGGCCGATGTGTGCGCGCTGCCCCGCACCCGTCGGGCGGCAGTGGCTCGGCAACTGGCCATGGAGCGTCTCGCCGTTGAGTTCTCCGTGTGGTTCAAGTCGCTGCTGGGTGAGGAGTGCGCTGCGGTTCGAGAGTCTTTCGGCAATCCACAGGCCGAGGCCCAAGACGAGTGCCAGACCTATAGGGCTCGTCCTCCCAGGGATGCCAGGGTGATCACCGCCGAGGCGCCGCTGCGGGTGTACGTCGCCGGAGATAGCCAAGCCCAATTCCTGGGCTCCTGGCTCAACGGTGAAAGCCGATTGGACGTGACAGTGGACACCCTCCATTCCACCGGCCTGGCCCGCCCCGACTTGCGCGACTGGCCTTCCCATTTCGCCGACGTGCTGGGCGATCAAGACCCGGAGCTGGTGGTGCTGGCCATTGGGGCCAACGACACCCAGGCCATGTTTGCCCCTGACGGCACCGTCGTAGAGTCCTATCTGGGCAACGGCTGGCACGAGGAATGGTCCCAGCGACTCAGCTCGGTGCTAGACCAGTTCGCCGCCCCCCATCGGCACCTGGTGTGGGTGGGGCAGCCCCCCGCCCTTCCCGACGACTTCCGCCAGGGCTACGCCGTGCTCAACCGCCTGGCCGCCGAGGTGATCGCCGCCCGCCGCGACACCTCATTCGTTGACATCTGGGAACTGTTCGGCGGCGACGGCCCCTACCAGGCCGAAGTGGTGCCCCCGGGCGGCGGAGAACCGGTGACTGCCCGCCAATCCGATGTCGTCCACCTCAGCTTTGCCGGGGCCCGTTGGGTGGCCGATCTGGTCGTGGAGATCGCCCAGGGGAGGTGGGAATTCGAAGGGAGCGGGTGACGAGAATCGAACTCGCGTCATCAGCTTGGAAGGCTGGGGTTCTACCACTGAACTACACCCGCGGGGTTGGCTTGGAATGATAACTGCCTTCGGCGGCCATCGGCTACGACACGAGGATTGGAGGGGTCGCCGGTAAACTGCCCCTCCTGTGAGGAGCACGGTTGAGGCTTTGGAGGGCAACCGGGTCAAGGTGTCGGTGGACATCGAGGCCGAGGAATTCGAGGAGAAGCTCGACGAGGCCTTCCGCAAACTCGCCCACCAGGTCCGCCTCCCCGGTTTCCGACCCGGAAAAGCCCCCCGGCGAGTGCTGGAGGCCCGGTTGGGCCCCCAAGCGGCCCGGGGGGAGGCCCTCAGCGACGCGGTGCCCGAGTACTACGCCCAAGCCGTCCAGAATCACGATGTGGACGTGATAGCCCCGCCGGATATCGACATCACCAGCGGGGCCGAGGGTGGCCCGGTCAGCTTCGATGCAGTGGTGGAGATCCGCCCCCTGATCACCATCACCGGCTACGACCAGCTCGAAGTCGAGGTGCCCAATCCCGAGCCTGACGAGGAGGAGATCAACCAACAGGTCGACCAGCTCCGCAAGCAGTTCGGCGAGCTCGCCCCGGTGGCCCGGCCGGCAATCGACGGCGACAACGTGACCATTGACATCTACGGGTCGTACAACGGCGAGGAAGTTGAGGGCCTCACCGTCGACGACTACGCCTACGAGGTGGGCCAGGGGGCCGTGGTGCCGGAGATCGACGAGCAGCTCCGGGGATCCAAGGCTGGCGACATCTTGGAGTTCAACGCCCAGCATCCCGACCCCGATGAAGACGGTCTCCTGCGGTTCCGCATCCTGGTAAAAGATGTGCAGGAGACGGTTCTGCCCGACTTCGACGACGAGTTCGCCCAGGAGGCCTCCGAGTTCGACACTGTTGACGAGCTGCGGGCCGACATCTCCAGAAACATCGCCCGGGCCAAACGGGCCAACGCCATGAACTCCTTGGGCCTTCAGGTGGGAGAACAGCTAGCCGGGCTGGTGGCCGACGACATCCCCGAGGCTCTGGTGGACGCTGAGGTGCAGCATCGCCTGCGGACCCTCCAGATGCGTCTGGGCAGCCAGGGCATAGAGATAGACGCATATCTGGAGGCCATCGGCCAGACTGGTGAGGAGCTGGTGGAAGCGCTGCGGGAACCGGCTCTCCAAGAGGCAAAAACCGACCTGGCCTTGAGGGCGGTGGCCGTCGCAGAGTCCATCGAGGCCACTGATGAAGACATGGATTTCGAGCTGGCCATGCTGGCCGCTCAGGTGGGTCAGACCGTCGACGAACTCAAGTCCTCGGTATTTGCTGACGATGAAAGTCGTCTCCGGGGAGTACGATTGGACGCACAGATGCGCAAGACCCGGGAATGGGTTTTGGAGCGAGTCGAGATCAGAGATCCCGACGGAAACCTCATTGAACGCTCTAGCCTGGACCTAGACGGCGAGTCTGAACTTCCCCCCAACACCATCGAGAGCCAAATCACATGAACCCTCAGAACTACATGGTGCCCGTTGTGGTCGAGCAGACCAACCGGGGTGAGCGCTCCTTTGACCTCTATTCCCGCCTGCTCAAGGAGAACATCATCTTCTTGGGCACCCCCATCGACGACACGGTGGCCAACCTCATCTGCGCACAGTTGCTGCACTTGGAGTCGGAGAACCCCGACAAAGACATCAACCTCTACATAAACAGTCCGGGCGGCGACATCAACGCTATGTTCGCCATCTACGACACCATGCAATACCTGAAGCCCGACATCAGCACCATCTGCTTCGGTCAAGCGGCCTCAGCCGCCGCTGTGCTGCTGGCGGCCGGAGCCTCTGGCAAGCGCTTGGCCCTGCCCCACTCCCGGATGCTGATCCACCAGCCCTATGCCGGGGCGTCCGGGCAGGTGTCCGACATAGAGATCGCCTCTCGCGAGATACAGCGGCTGAAAGACCAACTGGAGCTGCTTCTGGCCCGTCATACCGGTCAAGACCTCGAGAAGATCAAGCAGGACACCGACCGCGACTATGTGATGACCGCTGATGACGCCAAAGAGTACGGACTTATCGACGAAGTCATCTCGTCTCGCGATGCTGCTGATAACGCCGGCCCGATCACGGCCATTCGGTAAGGAGATCGGGGACCGTGGCTAAGTTCGGAGAGGGCGGCGAACTTCTCAAGTGCAGCTTCTGCGGCAAGACCCAGAAGCAAGTCAAGAAAATGATCGCCGGCCCGGGCGTCTACATCTGCGACGAGTGCATCGACCTCTGCAACGAGATCATCGAGGAAGAACTGGCCGAAGGCACCGACGTCGGTTTCAAGGAGCTCCCCAAACCTCAGGAGATCTACACCTTTTTGAACGACTACATCATCGGCCAGGAGCACGCTAAGCGGATTCTGTCGGTGGCGGTATACAACCACTACAAGCGGGTTCAGATGGGCTCGTCCGACCCCGAGGTGGAGCTGTCGAAGTCGAACATCTTGCTGCTCGGACCTACCGGGTGCGGCAAGACGCTGATGGCCCAGACCCTGGCCCGGATGCTCAACGTGCCTTTCGCCATCGCCGACGCCACCGCGTTGACCGAGGCCGGCTACGTGGGCGAGGACGTGGAGAACATCCTCCTCAAGCTCATCCAGGCCGCGGACTACGACGTCAAGAAGGCAGAAACCGGCATCATCTACATCGACGAGATCGACAAGATCTCCCGCAAGAGCGAGAACCCGTCGATCACCCGGGACGTGTCCGGCGAGGGCGTGCAGCAGGCCCTCCTGAAGATTCTGGAGGGCACCACCGCCTCAGTGCCGCCCCAGGGCGGGCGCAAGCACCCCCACCAGGAGTTCATCCAGATCGACACAACCAACGTGTTGTTCATCGTCGGCGGAGCCTTTGCCGGGTTGGAGCAGATCATCGAGAACCGGGTGGGCAACGTGGGTGTCGGCTTCGGCGCCGACATCCGCACCGAATCGGAGCGGGACCACGGAGAGCTCTTCAACCAGGTCCAGCCCGAGGATCTGATCAAGTTCGGCCTCATCCCCGAGTTCATCGGCCGCTTGCCGGTGGTCGGGGTGGTCTCGCACTTGGAGCGGGAAATGTTGGTGCGGATCTTGGTGGAGCCCAAGAACGCCCTGGTGAAGCAGTACTGCAAGTTCTTTGAGTTCGAGAATGTGGAGCTGGTGATCACCGACGATGCCCTGGACGAAGTGGCCGACCTGGCACTCAGCCGCAATACCGGGGCCCGAGGGCTGCGAGCCATCTTGGAAGAGGTCCTGCTCGACGTGATGTACGACCTGCCCAGCCGAGATGACGTGGTCCAATGCGTGGTCAGCGCTGAAGCCGTCCGCCGCGAGGAAGCCCCCCGGCTGCTGAATGCGGCAAAGGCCCGCTTAACCGACCGATCCCGTCGCCAGGCCAGCTGACCTGTTGTCTTTGGCCGAGGCCCGGGCGTGGCTGGACGGCCACATCAACCTGGAGGCGACTGCCGGCGTCACCGATGACCTGTCGCTGGCCCCGATGCGAGCGCTTCTGGCCGCGCTGGGCGACCCCCAAGCCGACTACCCGGCAGTTCACATAACCGGCACCAACGGCAAGGGCTCGGTCGCCGCGATGGTGGCCGCACTGGCCGAAGCGTGGGGGATGAGCGTCGGGGTCTACTCCAGCCCCCACGTTGAGCGCATCAACGAGCGCATGACAGTGGGCGGCGACCCCATCGACGATCTCGAGCTGGCCGAGATCTTGGGCCATCTGCGGCTTGTTGAAGATCATCTGAGCTCCGGAGTCGCCAGTGCACCGCCCTCGTGGTTCGAGCTGGTCACTGCGGCCGCCCTGCGCTGGTTCGCCGACACCGCTGTGGACCTGGCGGTGGTGGAGGTGGGCAAGCTCGGCCGCTACGATGCCACCAACGTGGTGAACAGCCAGGTGGCGGTCATCACCAACATCGGCCGAGATCACACTGATGGCCGCATCGGCTGGGAGAGGGAGGTGATGGGGGAGAAGGCGGGCATCCTTCATCCCGGCGCCACTGGGGTGCTGGGGACGATGGACCCCGAGTTGGCGGCCATTGCCGCCGAGGAGTCGCCCGGGGAGCTCCTGGTTGCCGGCCAGCACTTCGAACTGGAGGAGAACCAACCGGCAGTGGGCGGTCGGATGGTCACGGTCCGCACTCCCAGGACCCGCTACGACGACGTGTTCGTCAGTTTGTTCGGCGACCACCAGGGGCAAAACGCCGCCTTGGCCATCGCCGCTTTCGAAGTCCTGGTGGGACAAGGGTTGGACGAGTCGATCCTGGGCTCATTGGGAGATGTTGCGCTGCCGGTCCGATTCGAGGTGGTGGCCCGCCAGCCCCTGGTGGTGATCGACGGGGCCCACAACCCCGACGGGCTTGCGGCGGCGGCGGCCACCTTGCATGAGCAGTTCCGAGTGCCGGGCACGGTCACCTGGGTGGTCGGCATGATGCGGGACAAGGATCCCGACGAGATGCTGGCCGCGGTCGATGCATCCGGTGCCCGCTGCGACCTAGTGGTGTGCTGCTCCCCAGACTGGCCGCGGGCCCTGCCGGCCGCCGACCTGGCGGCCGCGGTCCGAAACCGGGGGATCGATGCCGAGATCGCCACCGATGTGGCCGAGGCTATTGACCGGGCTCTGGCGCTATCCGGTGAGGAGGACGCGGTGGTCATCACCGGCTCTTTGTACACCGCCGGTGCGGCCCGCCTTCACATTGCACCACGCGATCAGTAGGGTTCCCCCGGTGATGGGCCGCAGCATGCAATCGGGAGGGCTTCCCCGGTGAATCGGACCCTGGTGTTGTGCAAGCCCGACGCAGTCGAGCGTGGTCTGGTCGGGGCCATCTTGTCCCGCTTCGAGGCCCGGGGCTTGCGAATCGCAGCCATGCGCATGGTCACTATCGATGCCGAACTGGCTGCCCGCCACTACGCCGAGCATGTTGACCGCCCGTTCTACCCGGATTTGGTGGCGTTCATCGGCCGCTCGCCGTCGGTGGCCCTGGTGGTGCAGGGACCCGAAGACGTCTACGCCGTCGTTCGGTCCATGATGGGGGCCACCAACCCCTTGGAATCCCCCCAGGGCACGATCCGGGGAGACTACGGACTGGAGGTCACCGAGAACCTCGTCCACGGCTCCGATAGCAATGCCTCGGCCGAGCGGGAGATCGCCATCTTCTTTCCCGAGCTGTGAGCAATGGCGGTGTGCGATTTCTTTCCCGAGCTGTGAGCAATGGCGGTGTGCGATTTCTTTCCCGAGCTGTGAGCAATGGCGGTGTGCGATTTCTTTCCCGAGCTGTGAGCAATGGCGGTGTGCGATTTCGCATCGGCTGCTCTAACCTGACGGCATGGTGAAGCGGCGGTTCTCTTCCAGCAGCGGCATTGTGGGCCGCGATGTCGCAATCGACCTGGGCACCGCCAACACGCTGGTGTATGTCCGCGGCGAGGGCATCTTGATCAATGAGCCATCGGTGGTAGCGGTTACCAACGATGGGGTTCCCATGGCCGTGGGTTCTGAGGCCAAGCGGATGCTGGGGCGAACACCGGCCCACATTCAGGCCATCCGCCCGCTCAAAGACGGTGTCATCGCCAACTTCGACATCTGCGAGAAGATGCTGCGGTACTTCATCCAAAGGGTGTCCCCAGGACGATTCATCCGACCTCGAATGGTGATCTGCGTTCCCTCTGGAATCACGCCGGTGGAGCAGCGGGCCGTGCAAGAGGCGGCGATCTCTGCCGGAGCGAAGAAGCCGGTGTACATCATCGAAGAGCCCATGGCTGCGGCCATCGGCGCCGGTCTGCCGGTGCAGGAAGCCTCGGGCAGCATGATCGTGGACATCGGCGGCGGCACCACTGAGGTGGCCATGATCTCGCTGGGCGGCGTGGTTACCGGGCAGTCGATCCGCATGGGCGGTGACCGGATGGACGAGGACATCATCGCCTACCTGAAGAAGGAGCACAGCCTGACCATCGGCAGCCGAACCGCTGAAGAGGTGAAGACCGTGCTGGGATCGGCGTGGGCCGGCTGCGAAGACCGCTTTGCCGAGGTTCGGGGCCAGGACATGATCACCGGCCTGCCCAAGACCGTGGTGACCTCCACCTCCGAGATTCGCGAGGCGATCTCCGAGGTGGTGCGCTCGATCGTCGACGCCGTCAAAGTCACGCTGGACGAGACACCTCCTGAGCTGGCTGCCGACATCATGGAGGCAGGGATTGTTCTGGCCGGCGGCGGTGCCCTGCTGAACGGCCTGCCCTCTCGGATCGAGGAAGAGACGGGGATGCCGGTCCGTCTGGCGCCCAATCCCCTCCACGCGGTGGCCATCGGCTCGGGCCAGTCGCTGGAGGAGTTCGACGCGCTGGAGGGTCTTCTCTTCTCGTCGTCGTACGACTGATCGCTCGGTTCGGCCCCGTGGCAGCGGGCACCCGCTCAGGACGGTCGCGATTCACCCTTATATTTCTGCTGCTCAGTTCCGCGACCCTGCTCACCCTGGACGCCCGTGATTTTGAGCCACTCCAACGAACAGAGGAGACCCTCACCGATTTGATCTCGCCGCTTCAGTCGGGGGCAGATCGGGTGTTGGGGCCGGTGAGCGACGCCTGGGCGGGGGTAACCGGCTACGACGAGCTTGAAGCTGAGAACCAGAAGCTGAGAGACGAGCTGCAACAGCTTGAGGGCCAGCAGATCTTGGACTCCGACGCGGCCATTCGCTTGGAATCGTTACTCGAAGAGCTGGGCCTGCCCTATGTGCAGGACATCCCCAACGTCGTGGGAGAGGTTGTGACCGCCAACGTGGGGAACTTCGACCGCTATTCGGTGCAGATCAACCGCGGGTCACAAGACGGGATCCGCAACGGGATGCCGGTGGTCACCAGGGGCGGGCTGATCGGGCGCATCGCCGGCGATCCCGGTCGGGGACACTCCCGGGTGACGTTGCTCACCGACCCCAGCTTCGAGGTGGGTGTGTTGGCGGTGGGTACCGACGACGTGGCCTTGGCCTCGGGCACCGGCCACGGGGGACCGCTGATGGTGACCAAGGGGTTGGAGATCGATACCGAAGTGGCCATCGGACAAGAGGTTGTTACCAGTGGTGTGGATCGCAGCCGCTATCCCCCCGGCATTCCCATCGGCACAGTCACCAACATCGACTTCGACGAAGCCCGTCTGGTGCAGCTACTCACTGTGGAGCCCTCAGCCAACACCGACAACCTGAGCTTCGTGACCGTACTGCTCTACGACCCCCTGGCGGAAGAGTCATGAACGCAACCAGCGCCTACGTCCGCAGCGCGCTGTTCCTGCTAACTGCACTGGTGCTCCACATGGCGCTGTTCTCCGACCTGCGGGTGTTCGGCGTAGCACCCGAAGTGCCCCTGGCCATCGCCGTCACCGCCGGACTGGTCGGCGGGCCGGAGCGGGGAGCAATAGCCGGATTCGCCATCGGTTTGGGCATCGATCTGTATCTGCCCACGCTGTTCGGTCTCTCTGCCCTCATCTACACCGTCTGGGGATACTCGGTAGGCCTTTTGGAGGAGCGGATCTTCCGCAGCGCTTGGTGGATAAACGTCCTGGTCACCGCAGCGGCCACCGCCGGTGGACTGCTGATCTACGCGGTACTCGGCGAGCTCTTGGGCCAGGCCAACCTCTACACCGACCGCCTCTATGTGGTGATGGGCGTGGCCGCGGCCTACAACCTGGTGTTGAGCCTGCCCTTGCTGGGCCTGTGGCGCTGGTCGTGGCCGAGGCTTCTGGGAGAAGAGCATTGATTTTGCAATGGCTTCGCCAGAGTGGTGACCCAAGGCGTTCCCTAGCGGGTGGAAGTTCGTGAGCCCGGAGTCGCTCCGATTGCGTCTCAGTTTTCTGGGACTGCTGGCGCTGATTGCTTTCGGCGCGCTGGTGGCCCGCCTGTGGTTCCTCCAGGTGTTGAGCTCGGAAGAGTTCGAGGCCCAGGCCAGAACGAATACCGTCCGGGTGCTCTACGAGCCCGCCCCCCGAGGGCGGGTCTTCGACCGCAACGGCAACGTGTTGGTGGACAACCGAGAATCTCTGGTGGTGACCGTGGATCGGTTCACCTACGACACCGAGTTCGATGAGGAGGAGCAAGAGGAGCTGGTGCTGCGTCTGGCGACCGAGATCAGCCGTGCTGGCCGGCTCACCAAGGTGTTCGAGATCAACGACGCGCTCGACGACTCCCGCTACGGCCCCCTAGACGCGGTGCCGGTTGCCGACGACGTCACCGAGAACTTTGAGATCGTTCTGGCCGAGCGGTCCGACGAGTTTCCCGGAGTGGGCACCGTCGTCCGCAGCGTCCGCGCCTATCCCTACGGCGATCTGGCCGCCCATGTTCTGGGCTATGTCTCCCTGCTCAATGAGGACCAGTACGAGCTGGTGGCCGACGATCCGAAGACCTACCGGCGCAATGACGAGATCGGGCAGACCGGGGTGGAGGCCTCCTTTGAGTCGGTGCTGAGGGGCACTCCCGGGTTCACCAGGCTAGAAGTAGACAACGTCGGCGACCCGGTGGCGGTATTGGAGCAGGTCGATCCCATAGCCGGCGCCGATGTCCATCTCACCTTGGACATTGATATCCAGGCCCTTGCGGAGAAAGAGCTCCTGGCCGGCCTGGCCGAGGCTCGCCAGCAAGAGCCCGACGAGCCGGAAGACCCGAAGTTCAATGCCCCCGGCGGGGCCCTGGTGGTGCTGGATCCCAACGGTTCAGAGGTCTTGGCGTTGGCGTCATACCCCACGTACTCGCCCAGCGAATTCGTCAATGGCTTCTCCGAAGACCGGTGGGCCCAGCTTCAAGATCCCAATAACCACCAACCGCTTCACAACCGGGCGTTGGCCGGTATCTATCCTCCGGGCTCCACGTTCAAACTGTTCACCGCCTATGCCGCCATGAACGGCGGCGTGATAGGCCCGCGGGGCGTGTTGGACGTTCGCACCCTCTATGAGGATGTCGGCACCTACGTGGTGCCGTCTTGCGAGGAAGATGTGATTGCCTCCTGCACCTTCCGGAACGCGGAAGAAGCAATCTATGGGCCCGTTGACCTGATTCGAGCCATAACCGTGTCGTCCGACGTGTACTTCTACTACTTGGGCGACACCATGGACCGAGCTGATCGCTTCGACCGTGAGGGCATACAGCGGGCGGCCCGGTTGTTCGGCTTTGGCGCTCCGTCGGGGATCGCGTTGTCAGGCGAGGGAGTGGGCCGAGTACCGTCGCCGTCGGCCGCCGAGGCCGCAGGTGAGCCATGGCGGACCGGCGACTCCATCGTCTTGGCCATTGGGCAGGGCGTGCTGGGGGCCACGCCTTTGCAGCTGGCCAACGGCTACGCCGCGTTCGCCAACGGGGGCACGCTCTACGCCCCCAAGATGGTGAACCGGGTGGAGAATCCGGTTTCGGGCGAGGTGGTGCAGGCCTTTGACGACCGAGTGCTGAACCAGGTCTATATGCCCAATTCCATCCGGGTGCCGATTCTCGAAGGGCTGCTCGGGGTCACGGCCGATTTGGAGGGCACCGCCCACTCGGCCTTCTTCGGCTTCCCCCTCGAGGAGTGGTCGGTGGCGGGAAAGACCGGGACGGCCGAAGTGGTGGGCAAAGCCGACAATTCGCTGTTCGCCGCCTTCGGGCCCAATCCCAACCCCGAATATGTTGTCGTGGCCATTATGGAGGAGTCGGGCTTCGGGGCGTCGGTGGCCGCCCCCGCGGTGCGCCGCGTGCTGGAGCCAATCGCCACCAACTCGGTGCCCGCGGTGCGGACCATCGACGATCTCGCCGACTTGAGCGAGTCGATCGTCGATGACGCGGCCGCCGACGAGGCCGGCGGAGCCGAACCGGGAAGCGCGGGCTGATGGCAGTCATCTCACTGGAGGAGCGCCGCCACCGGGAAAAGGAGCTGAGCCCCGCAAGCAGGCACTACGCGCCATGGATGCACATCGACGTGCTTCTGGTGCTGGCTGCGGCCGGTCTGGCCGCCATCGGGATCGCGGCCATATACAGCACCACCCGGGGCCGCGATCCGGAGAACTTCGACCCCTTCTTCTTGGAGAGGCAGTCGTTGTTCGCCGTGGCCGGTGGGCTGTTCATGGTGTTCGCGGCCTGGTTCCCCTACCGGGAGCTCACCAAGTTCGCAGTGGCCATCTACAGCGTGGGGATTCTGTCGCTGATCGTGGTGCTGGGGCCGCTGGGCGAGGAGGTCAACGGCGCCCGATCGTGGTTCCGGTTCGGCGACTTCCAGCTTCAGCCGTCTGAGTTCCAGAAGATCGCGGTGATCGTGGCGGTGGCGGCCTTTTTGTCCCGGTACGAGGAGCATATGACCGTGCCCCGGGTGTTCTTTGCCGTGGGCATCGTGGCGTGGCCGGGGCTTTTGGTTTTGCTCCAGCCCGATGTGGGCACGGCGCTGATCTATGTGTTCATCGGCTTCGTCTTGCTGTTGATCGGGGGCATCCGCTTCCGCCAGGTCATCGGCATCGCCCTGATCGCCACCACGGTGGTGGCGCTAATGATCAACTCCAACATGCTGGCGGAGTACCAGACCAACCGGCTCCGCACCTTCGTCGACCCATCCACCGATATCACCGAGGCCGCTTTCCAGCAGCGCCAGGCCCAAATTGCCATCGGCAACGGCGGGGTGGGCGGGAAAGGCTACGGCGAGGGCTCCCAGACGCTGAGCGGCTTGGTGCCCCAGCAGCACACCGACTTCATCTTCACCGTTGTCGGAGAGGAATTCGGGTTCGTCGGCTCGGCCACCACTTTGGGGCTCTACGCCATCTTGCTGTTGCGGATCCTCCAGGCCGCCCGGTTGGCCCGCGACCGGTTCGGCGCCCTGATCTGCTCAGGGGTATTCGCCATGATCTTGTTCCAGATGTTCGAGGCGGTGGGAATGACGCTGGGCATCACACCAATCACCGGCATCCCCCTTCCCCTGGTCTCCTACGGCGGCTCCTCGGCCATCGTCACCCTCATCGGCCTCGGCCTGGTACTGAACGTACGCATGCGCCGGTTCGTGTGAATCGAGAATCAGGGCGGTCCAACGCGCCGGTTCGTCTGAACTGGTTCTGCCCTTTCGGCATCCGAAGGTAGATTGGTGTTGATGTCCCTTTGGCCGGAATTGGAGCTAGTGCTGCCTGAGGTGTCGAAGCCGGCGCGCTACATCGGCGGAGAGGGCGGGATGGTGGAGCCGGAGCATCATCCATCGAAAGTGGCGTGGCTTTTGGCCTATCCCGACACCTACGAGATCGGCCTGCCCAACCAGGGTCTTCAGATCCTCTACGAGATCCTCAACGAACGCGACGACGCGGTGGCCGAGCGGGCCTATGCCCCCTGGGTGGACATGGAGGCCGAGATGCGGGCTGGGGGTCTGCCGCTGTTCTCGGTGGACACCCATCGGCGGGCGGGCGACTTCGACGTGCTGGCATTCAACCTGTCGGCCGAGTTGGTCTACACCAACCTGCTCAACTGCATAGATCTGGCCGGGGTGCCGGTGCGGGCCGAGAACCGGGCCGACGCCGACCTGCTGATCGGCGCAGGCGGTCACTGCACGTACAACCCCGAACCGATGGCCGATTTCGTCGATTTCTTCGTGCTGGGCGACGGAGAGGAGGCCGTCACCGAGATCAACGCGGTGGTCAGGGATTGGAAGCGGGCCGGCAAGAAATCGCGTCAGGCAGTGCTGCGGGATCTGGCCAGCGTCGAAGGGGTGTACGTGCCGTCGCTGTACGACGTGGTCTACGACGGTCCGGCGCTGGTGTCGATCACCCCCCGGTTCGCCGATGTGCCCGCCGTGGTGGAAAAGCGCACGGTGGCCGATCTGGCCGCCTGGCCCTATCCCAAGAACCAGCTGGTGCCGCTCACCGAGGTGGTCCACGATCGGCTGAACGTGGAAGTGTTCCGAGGCTGCACCCGGGGATGCCGATTCTGTCAGGCGGGAATGATCACCCGACCGGTGCGGGAGCGGCCCGCCGAACAGGTCCGCACCATGGTGGCCGACGGCTTGGCCCGCTCGGGCTATGACGAGGTGGCGCTGACTTCGCTGTCTACCGCTGATTTCAGCGGGATCGAAGAGGTGGTGTCGGCCACTATGGACTGCGGTGCCGGCGAGGTGTCGGTGTCGCTGCCCAGCCTGCGGGTGGACGCCTTCACCGTGGGGCTGGCCGCCCAGATACAGCGGGCCCGGCGCACCGGGCTGACCTTCGCCCCTGAGGCCGGGTCATGGCGGATGCGCCAGGTGATTAACAAGCTCATCGACGAGCGCGACCTGTACGGCGCGGTGGAGTCGGCCTTCTCCCAGGGGTGGCGGCGCATGAAGCTCTACTTCCTCACCGGGCTCCCCACTGAGACCGACGTGGACACCCTGGCCATCGGGGAACTGGCCCGCAACTGTGTGGAGTTGGGCCGGGGCCACACCAAGAACCCCTCGGTAACGGTGTCGCTGGGCGGGTTCGTCCCCAAGCCATTCACCCCTTTCCAGTGGTTCGGCCAGAACACCGTGGCCGAGCTTCAGCGCAAGATCTTCTTGCTGCGCGACGACATCAAGCGGAACCGCGGCGTGCAGATGAAGTGGCACGATCCCAAGGCCACCCTGGTGGAGGGCATCGCCAGCCGGGGCGACCGCCGCATCGGACGGGTCATCGAGGAGGTGTGGCGGCAGGGCGGAACCTTCCAAGAGTGGTCCGAGCACTTCGACTACGACCGTTGGACGCAGGCCATGGCCCGAAACGGGCTATCGGTGGACTGGTATGTGCACCGGCACCGCACCGAGGACGAGATTCTGCCCTGGGACCACATTTCGGCGGGCCTGCACAAGGACTTCCTATGGCAGGACTGGCGGGACGCCCTCAACGAGGTGGGGTTGGAGGACTGCCGCTGGACCCCGTGCTATGACTGCGGGGCCTGCACCGGCTACAGCATCGAGCACATCGTGGCGTCCGCCACTCCGCCGGCCGGCGGCAGCCAGGGCACCGGTCAGAACCCCACCGCCTTCCAGCCGCAAGCGTCGGTTCCCGTGCAGCTTTCCGGTGTGGGCGAGAGGGCCTCGTCGTGAATCCGAACCAGGCGCCCCGCACGCGGATTCGGCTGCTATACAGCAAGACGGGTCGGATCAGATTCACCAGTCATCGGGACATGGCCCGCATCTGGGAGCGGTCGCTGCGGCGAACCGGACTGCCGGTGGCCCAGACCGAGGGATTCTCGCCCCGGGCCAAATTGCACTTCGGACTGGCATTGGCCACTGGCTATGAGTCGGACGCCGAGTATCTCGACATCGATTTCAATAGCGGCGACGTCTTGGTCGACGAAGTGCTAGAAGCCCTGGTCGGGGTATTGCCCGCCGGTATCGCCGCCACCGGGGGAGCAGTGCTGGCCCCCGGCACAATGTCGTTGCAGCAGGCGGTCACGTGCTGCGATTGGGACATAGAGTTGCTAGACGCGACCGCCGACGATCTCGCCCGATGGGCGGATCGGGTGCGCGGTGCGGCTACGCTTATGGTTACGCGAGAACGCAAGGGCCAACAGATCACCGACGACCTAGCCCCTCAGGTGCGTGCATTGGAGGTCGGAGAATCGACCAGCCGGGGGGTTTGCCTCCTGGCAACTCTAGGCACCCAGCCGCGGGCAGCACGCCCGTCGGAGCTTTTGACCGCTCTCGAACCGGTGTACCGTCCGGTACTCGTTCGGCGCACTCGTCAATGGATTGAGCAGGATGGCGCCCGCTTGGAGCCACTTGAAGTCGGCGCAGCCCCTTTGCCGCACACTCTGGTAGGTGCGCAATGAGAGCAGCCCCTGCTCAGCACACCCAGGTTGGTGTGCAATGAGAAAGGACTACACCAATGAGCGACTCGACAGAGCGGACTGCCAAGCGGTCCGCCGACGGAAACAGACAGACTGACTCTGCCAAGCGGTCCGCCGACGGAAACAGACAGACTGACTCTGCCAAGCGGTCCGCCGACGGCAAAAGCGAGCCCGGCCCCAAGATCGGCGATTCCCGCCCCGCACCGACGAATCAACCCAAGGTAGGCGATTCCCGCCCCGCACCAGCGACCTCGGGCGACCGCCCCAAGGTGGGCGATTCCCGCCCCGCACCCAGTGGAAACGGTTCTGGCCGGTCCGGTGGCTCTGGCTCTGGCCGCGGCGGTTCTGGCGGGTCCGGTGGCTCTGGCTCTGGCCGCGGCGGTTCTGGCGGGTCCGGTGGCTCTGGCTCTGGCGGCAGCGGTTCTGGCTCGGGCCGCAAGCGCCGCCGTCGACGGGGAGGGCGGGGCCGTGGGGGCGGGAGCCGCCCGGAACAGCCGGTAGAGCACAGGGTTTCCGATGGCCCGGTGGAGCTGGATGAGAAGACCTTGGAGCGCCGTCGGGGACGACGTCGAAAGGGTCGTCCAGTAGGCCGCTACATGATGCTGGTGCAAGTACGACCCGAGGCCACCCAGATCTCGGTAGTTGAGGGTCGGGCGCTGATCGAGCACTTCGTATCCCGCCCATCCGACGACGTGGGCGAGATCCACGGCAACATCTATCTGGGCCGGGTACAGAACGTGCTTCCCGGAATGGAAGCCGCATTCGTGGATATCGGCACCCCCAAGAATGCCGTGCTGTACCGGGGCGACGTGGTGTTCGACCCCGATGATGTGGAGACCTCCTCGGGCGCCCCCCGCATCGAGAACCTTTTGGAAGCTCGCCAGACCATCATGTGCCAGGTCACCAAGAACCCCATTGCCCACAAGGGCGCTCGGCTAACCCAGGAGGTGTCGCTTCCGGGCCGGTTCGTGGTGCTGGTGCCCAACTCCAAGACCTACGGCATCTCCAAGCGGCTTCCCGACAAGGAACGCAAGCGGCTCCGCAAGGTGCTCGACCGGTGCAAGCCGGAGGAGCACGGGATCATCGTCCGCACCGCGGCCGAGAAGATAACCGCCGAGGAACTAGAGCGCGACGTGAAGCGGCTGGTGTCGCAATGGGAGCAGATCGATGCCCTGTCCAAGAGGGCCCAAGTGCCCGGGCAGCTCTATCGGGAGCCGGAGATGGCGGTTCGAGTCATCCGAGAAGAGTTCAACCAGGACTTCCGCTCGGTCCACATCGACGATCGCAGGCTGTTCGACGAGGTGCACGACTACGTGTCCAGCGTGGCCCCCGAACTGGTCGAGAGGGTCGAATACTACGACGCCGAGAACGAGCACCTGAGCCTGATGGAGCGCCACCACGTGTATGAGCAGTTCATCAAGGCTCTGGACAAGAAGGTATGGCTGCCCGGTGGCGGTTCGCTGATCATCGAGAGCACCGAGGCGCTAACGGTCATAGATGTGAACACCGGCAAGAACGTCGGCGACTCCAGCCTGGAGGAAACCGTGTTTCGCAACAACCTGGAGGCGGCCCAGGAGATTCCCCGACAGCTGCGGTTGCGAGACATCGGCGGGATCATCGTGATCGACTTCGTGGACATGGAGAAGCGAGGCAACCGAGAAGAGGTCATGAAGGTGTTCCGAGAGTCCTTGGCCTGGGACAAGACCCGCACCCAGGTATTGGACATCTCCGATCTGGGTTTGGTGGAGATGACCCGCAAGCGCATCGGCGAGGGACTTTTGGAATCGTGCTCGGTGGTCTGCTCGACATGTGAGGGGCGGGGTCTTGAACTGGATCGCCGGCTCACCGGCAAGAAGTGAACGTTGAGGGCTCCCGCATTCGGGGGAAGCGTTAACGGTTGGGGTTGGCACCCGGTGGTTCGTCTAGAATCGCCAGCCGGACCTGCCGTCAATTAGTGAGCGAGGCGCAAGCAGGTGTATGCCGTAATCCGCACAGGCGGAAAGCAGTACAAAGTAGAACAGGGCCAGATCCTCGATGTGGAGTTGCTGGGCGAGCCCGGAGCCGAAGTCGAGCTGACTCCGGTACTCCTGGTGGACGGCGAGTCGGTGACCGCTGCCCCCGAACAACTCGGCAAGGCCAAGGTCACCGCAACGGTGGTGGAGTCGGTCAAAGACGCCAAGATCGACGGGTTTACCTACAAGAACAAGAGCAACCAGCGCCGGCGGTGGGGCCACCGCCAGCACAAGTCCCGCATTCTGATCACGGCCATCACGGCCTAGCCCGAACGCCGAAGGGAGCGAGAGATGTCCAAGACCAAAGGTGGCGGCTCAACCAGGAACGGGCGCGATTCCAATCCCCAGTACCTTGGGGTCAAGGTGTTCGACGGAACCCAGGTGACCGCGGGATCGATCATCGTCCGCCAGCGGGGAACCCGCATCCACCCCGGCGACAATGTCCGACGCGGGCGCGACGACACTTTGTTCGCCACCGCCGATGGGCGGGTCAAATTCGGCCATCGGCGGCGCCGCAAGCTCGTCGACGTCATCACCGACTGATCGCCCACCGGCGGCTGATCGCCGCTCGGCTCAGGCGGGTGCGGATTGGCTGACCATGACCCAGTTTGTTGACGAGTGCGGCCTGAATGTGCGGGGCGGCGACGGCGGTGCCGGGTGCGTCTCGTTTCGCCGTGAGGCCCATGTGGCCAAGGGCGGTCCCGACGGCGGCGATGGCGGCGATGGCGGCAGCGTTTGGCTGGTGGCCGACCACAACGTGGCCTCGCTGATCGCGTTCAAAGATCACCCTCATCGCCGGGCGGGAAACGGCAGCCACGGTCAAGGCAAGCGCCGCCACGGCGGATCCGGCGATGACGCTTTGGTCCGGGTACCGGTGGGAACTTCGGTCAAAGATCAGGGCGGGGACGTCCTCGCCGACCTCGCAGTCGACGGGGACCGCTGGCTGGCCGCCGCGGGAGGCCAAGGAGGGCAGGGCAATACCCGATTCTCCACTCATCAGAACCGGGCGCCGGCGTTCGCCGAACAGGGAGAGGCAGGGGAGCAGCGCTGGCTGAGGCTGGAACTGAAGCTGCTGGCTGATGTGGCGTTGATCGGATTTCCCAACGCCGGCAAGAGCACGCTGATCTCCCGTATCTCCGCGGCCCGCCCCAAGATCGCCGACTACCCGTTCACCACCCTCGAGCCCAACCTGGGAGTAGTCCGCACCGGCGACGACTTCGAGATGGTGGTAGCCGACATTCCCGGCCTTATCGCCGGGGCTAGCGATGGGCGCGGTCTTGGCCATCGCTTCCTGCGCCACACCGAGCGGGCTCGAGTCATGGTGATGTTGGTCGATCTGGCCTCGGTGGAAGAGATCTCGCCTGCCGAGCAGCAGATGGTGCTGCTGGAGGAACTGGGCGCCTACCGCCCGGAATTGCTGGATCGACCCCGGATCGTGGTGGGGTCGAAAGCCGATGTCGGCCATCTGGATCCCCCGCCGGGGGCCTTGCCCATCTCTGCGGTAACCGGGGCGGGCTTGCCCGAGCTGATCAGGGCTATGGCCGACGCGGTGCGGGAGGCCCGAGTCCAGGGCAGCCTGGCCCAAGGTGCGGGACGCTCAGAGGAAGTGGTGATCCACCGGCCCGTTCCCGAGGGGTTCAGGATAGAGCGGGCTGATGACGGCGCCTACGTCGTATTGGGCCGGGCGGCCGAGCGAACGGTGGCTTTGTCCGATCTCAACGCCCCCGGCGCCTGGGAATTCGCCCGCCGCCGCCTAGATAGGTTGGGGGTGAATCGGGCCTTGGCCCGGGCCGGGATCAAATCGGGCGACACCGCGCGGATCGGCGCCTTTGAGTTCGAGTATCACGATGACGATGAGTATCTCAGCGAAGAGGTGTCGTCGTGATCGTCGTATTGAAGATCGGCACGTCGTCTATCACCGAGGCCGATGGCACCATCAAGGCCGAGGCGGTGGCCAAGCTGAGCGGCGAGGTGGCCGCCGCGGTGGCCGACGGCCATCAGGCGGTGGTGGTCAGCTCTGGGGCGATCGGCGCCGGGCTGCCGGTGCTCGGCTTCGAGCAGGGCCGCCCCCGGGACTCGGTTACCCTCCAAGCGCTCTCCGCGGTGGGCCAGAGCAGGCTGATGGCCATGTACCAGGAGTGCCTGGACGGCGATGGCCTGGTATGCGGCCAGGTGCTGCTGGCTCCCCGAGACTTTCTGGAGCGCACTCAATATCTGCATGCCCAGCGCACGCTCAACCGGCTGTTGAAGCTGGGGGTGGTGCCCATCGTGAACGAGAACGACGCGGTGGCCGACGACGCCATCCGCTGGGGGGACAACGATCGCATTGCCGCCCTGGTGGCCCACATGGTGGGGGCGGAGCTCCTGGTGCTTTTGACCGACACTGAGGGGGTCCACACTTCCGATCCCCGCTCGGATGACGAGGCCCAAATCATCGAGGAGATCACCGATCTGAGCGCGCTCGACGAAATTGCCGCGGCCGCGGGCGGGGCGGGCACCGAACGGGGCAGCGGGGGGATGGCCTCCAAGCTTGCTGCTGCCCGGATTGCCAGCTGGTCGGGCGTCCGGACCGTGATCGGGGCTGCTCACCGCCACCAAGTGGTCGCCGAAGCGCTGGCCCACCGGCCGGAAGTCGGGTCGACGGTGGCCGCCCAGCCCCAGCGACTGAGTGCCCGCAAGCTGTGGATCGGGTTCGCCATGGTGCCCTCGGGCACGGTGTGGGTGGACGCCGGTGCCCGCCGGGCAGTGGTGGAGCGGGGGGCCTCGCTCTTGGCTATCGGCATCACCGGATACGAGGGGGCATTCCAACCCGGCGACGCGGTGGATGTGCGGGGGCCCGACGATCAGGTCTTCGGCCGTGGACTGGTGGAGGTGTCCTCAGACGACATGGGCTCGGTGGTCGGTTTGCGCTCCGATGCGATGCCCCCCGGCGCGCCCGACGAGGTCATCCACCGCGACTCTTTGACCGTCCTGCCCTAGTTATCCGGGCCAGGGCCTGCTCCAACAAGCCCGCGGCCTCTTCGGCTGCGGCCACCCTTGAGCCCCGCCCCAACACCACATACACCAACCCGATCACCAGCAGCGAGAACGGCGCAGCCACCAGCAGCGGCAGGGGCTCGAGACCCCAGGCCAGCACTCCGCCCAGCACTGCGGCGGACAGGGCGGCAATGGCCAGGCGTCCCGTCGGACCCCGCACCGGATGTCGACGGCGAAGCAGGTATCGGACCCGGTGGCGCAAGATGCCGTACTCCATCCAGGCGGCCACCGTGCTGCCCAGGGCTAGGCCCACCGCCCCCAGCCGAACAGCCCCGTCGGCCCGCTCGGCGTCTGACAGGGGAGACAGCACCTGGAAGTCTCCTAGGCGCTCAATGCTGCCGCTAACCACCGCGTAAGAGTCGAAGCTGAACATGAGCACCACGCCCACACCGGCGGCCACCACCACCCTCACCGCCGCCACCCGGGCGGGCCCCTTGGCATCGCCGGCCGCGAAACAGGCGTTTTGCAGCAGGCGAGACGACGCCGAGGCCACCAGCCCCAGGCTGTAGGCCGCCAAGATCCACCACACCTGCACAGTCTGGTCACCGTTGAACTGCCCTCGTTCCAAGAGAGCGCCCACGATTAGCCCGCCCAGGGTGATGAACGCCACCGCGGAGAACAGAACATAGAACCCGATGCGGTCCAGCCCAGTTTGCAGGCGCCGCAACAGCGCCTCGGGGTCATCCTGCTCGCGTGCCATCTCCGGCAGGTCGCTGGCGGCCACGCTCATGGCGAACAGGCTGATGGGCAGGAAATAGATCACCTGGGCAAATCCCAATGCTGCAATGGCCCCTCCAGCCAGCAGCCCGGCCAAGATCAAGTCGACATAGGCCGACACCTGCACCACACCCCGGCCGAGCAGCGCGGGCCCGAACCGGTTGAGCACGAGGCGCACGTCGGGGCGCCGCCAGTTCAGGCTGAGCCGCAGCGTCGGGACCAGTCGCAGCACCAGCGGAACCTGCACCAAGAACTGGAGGCCCCCGCCCAGCACCACCCCCCAAGCGGCCATCCTGGCCACGTCGGACGCCCGAGTGGAGGCGTCCACGTTGTGCCACACCAGCCAGGCCCCCACCATGAACCCCACCTGGGCGGCATTCCAGATCACCGGGGCGGCATAGGACAAGAAGAACCGGCGGTGGGCGTTCAGCACGCCCAAAGCCCACGCGGCCAGCACGATGAAGCCGATCCCGGCGAACATGACCCGAACCAGCTCCACGGTCAGGTCGGCGGTGTCGTCCGACAGTCGCCACAGCAGCAGCGATACCAGCGGCTTGGCCAGCACCCATCCGGCCAGCACCACCAGCCCGGTGACCACGGCCAGCAGACCGAAGACCGCCCCGGCCAGGCGCCCGGCGTCCTTGCGCCTCCCCTGCTCGATTAGTTGCGAGTAGATCGGGATGAACGAGGCCGACAGCACCCCCTCTCCCAGCAGGTTTTGCAGCAGGCGGGGGATGGTCAGGGCGGCCCGGTAGGCGTCGCCGATTCGGCCCGCGCCAATGAACGCGGCCACTGCCACCTCCCGGCCAATGCCGGAGAGGCGGGACAGGAAGATTCCCGCCCCCACCAGGATCGCCCCTTTTCCGCTAGGGCGCGGGGCGCCATCTGGGCCGTCGAGTTGTTGTTCAACCGGTGGAATGCCAAAACACGCTACCGGAGCAGGTGGTGGTCTCGGGTACGCTCGCGCGGTGAGCGCTGATACAGCCATGGCCGAGCTGGCTGAGCGGGCCAAGGCCGCATCCCGTGTCCTAGCCACCGCCGACACCGAGACCAAGAACCACGCGCTGTTCCAAGCCGCCGACCAGCTAGAGCAGGCCCGCGACGACTTGCTGGAGGCCAACCGGGCCGATGTGGAGGCGGCGGCCGCGTCGGGCATGAGCCCCACCCTGGTCGACCGCCTCCGGCTGACCGACTCCCGCCTGGAGGGTATGGCCGGGGGTCTGCGCAAGGTGGCCGGCTTGGCCGACCCGATGGGGGAGGTAGTCGGCGGCTGGGTGGTGCCTTCGGGTCTGCGGATCAGCCAGGTGCGGGTTCCCCTGGGTGTGGTGGCCATCGTGTACGAGAGCCGCCCGAATGTGACCAGCGACGCGGCGGGGCTCTGCCTCAAGTCGGGCAACGCCGCCTTCTTGCGAGGGTCGTCCAGCGCGCTGGGATCCAACTTGGCCATCGCCGGGGTGATGCGGGACGCATACCAGAAGGCGGGGCTGCCCAGCGATGCCCTGGTGCTGGTGGCCGACACCAGCCACGCGGCCGCCGCTGAGTTCATGCAGCTGCGAGACAGCATCGACTGCCTCATCCCCCGAGGCGGCCCCGGCCTGATCGCCTCCATCCTGGAGAACGCCACCGTCCCCTATGTGATCGACGGCGACGGCAACTGCCATGTGTACGTCGACGCTTCGGCCGACTTGGAAATGGCCCGGCGCATCGTGGTGAACGCCAAGACCCAGCGCCCGTCGGTATGCAACGCCGCTGAGTCGTTGGTTGTGCACCGGTCGGTAGCCGCTGAGCTGCTGCCACCGCTGGCCGACGACCTGGCCACAGTCGAGCTGGTGGGTGACGAGTCGGCCCGGGCCATCTTGGGGCCCGACCGCATTGGAGTGGCGACCGAGGACGACTATTTCACCGAGTTTTTGGACCTGAAGCTGTCGGTCAAGGTCGTGGACGACCTAGACGAGGCCATCGCCCACGTGAACGACACCGGTAGCGGCCACAGCGAGGCCATCATCACCGCCGATCTGGAGGCCGCCGACCGGTTCTGCACAGAAGTGGATGCCGCCGCGGTGCTGGTCAATGCCTCCACCCGGTTTGTGGACGGCGAGGAGTTCGGTTTCGGCGCCGAGATCGGTATCAGCACCCAGAAACTGCACGCCAGGGGACCGATGGGACTGCGCCAGCTCACCACCACCAAATACGTGGTCCGCGGCGAGGGCCAGATACGCGGCTAGTGCCCCATCCGAGAATCTTGCTGATTACAGAGCTTGATCGGGCTGGGCATACCCTTCAACCATGAGTTTTTCCTTCGCTGACGTCGACTCGGTGCGCAAGGGCCTGAGCGATGTGCAGTATCTGGCTGATGAGGGCATCGCCGGAGTGGTCTACCTGGCCGAGCGGCTGCAAAAGCCGGTGCTGGTAGAAGGTCCAGCCGGCACAGGCAAGACCCAGTTGGCCAAGAGCGTGGCCGAGACCACCGGAGCCCGCCTCATCCGCCTCCAGTGCTATGAGGGCCTCGACGAGTCCAAGGCTCTGTATGAGTGGAACTACAAGAAGCAGCTTCTGCGCATTCAGGCTGAGCGTCAGGGTGAGGATCCCGAGGGCGATGGCATGTGGCAGCAGATCGAGGACGACCTGTTCTCTGAGGAGTTCCTGCTCACCCGCCCTCTGCTGGAAGCCATCCGCTCGTCTGACCCGGTGGTGCTGCTCATCGACGAGGTCGACCGCGTGGAGATCGAGACCGAGGCGCTGCTGCTGGAGATCCTGTCCGACTACCAGGTGTCCATTCCCGAGCTGGGCACGGTGGCCGCCAGCCAGATTCCCCTGGTGTTCCTCACCTCCAACAACACCCGGGAGCTGTCGGAGGCCCTCAAACGCAGATGCCTGTTCTTGCACATCGACTATCCCGACTTGGACCGGGAGAAGGAGATTGTGCTGGCCAAGGTGCCCGGCGTGGGCGAGAGCCTGGCCGACCAAGTGGCCCGCATCGTGCGCTCGGTGCGCCAGATCGAGCTGAAGAAGGCGCCGTCGGTGTCGGAGACCCTGGACTGGGCCCGCACACTGGTGCTGTTGGGGGTGGAGCACATCGATGCCGACACCGCGGCCGAGACGGTGAACATCCTCTTGAAGTATCGCAGCGACATCGAAAAGGCGCTCAAGGAGTTCGCCACGTCCGACGAGGAATTCGCCGCACCGGTCGCAACCCCGTGACACCGCCGACTGATACTGCGATGACTGCCAACCCCGAGACGCTTCTCAACTGACCAGGCCATGAAAGTCGAGCCTGCCACCTCGCCGCTGCTGGCGCTTCTGGCCGGGTTCATCTCAGAGCTGCGGGCTGCCGGGCTGCCGGTGAGCCTCACCGAGAACCTCGATGCCATGGAGGCCATTCAGCACATCCCCATCGAGGATCGGGATGCCTTCAAATACGCCCTGGCCGCCACCCTGGTGAAGAACCACGCCCACTGGCGGGCCTTTGAGACAGTCTTCGAGGTGTACTTCTCGCTGCGGGGGCCCGAGTACGACCTGGTAGACGGCGAATGGCCTGAGGGCATGGACCTGTCCGACTTCATCGACGGGTTGGACGGCCAGCAGCGCCGCCAAGGCGGGGGTGGCGGCGAGGCTATGTCGGCGGAGCAGCTCGCCGAGATGCTGTTCCAGGCGCTCATGCGGGGCGACGACGCCCTCATGCGGGCCATCGCCCGCCAGGCGGTGCAGCGCTACGCCGGCATGGAGCCCGGCCGCCCGGTGGGGGGCACCTACTACCTGTACCGCACGCTGCGAAACCTCGACCTCGACGGCGTTCTGGAGCGCCTGATGGACCAGGCCCGCCAGGACGCTCCCGAGCAGCTGACCCCGCTGGAAGAACGGCTGGAGCGAGACGAGTTCGACGCCCGAGTCGACCAGCTCCGCAAGGAGGTAGAGGCCGAGATCCGCCGCCGCCTGGTGGCCGATCGGGGTGTGGAGGCCATGGCCAAGACGCTCCGCAAGCCGCTGCCCGAAGACGTCGACTTCATGCACGCCAGCCGGGAGGAGATGATGGCCCTGCGCCGGGCCATCTACCCGCTTACCCGCAAGCTCGCCGTGAGACTGGCCCGCAAACGCCGACACGGCCGCAAAGGTCCGCTGGACTTCCGCAACACCATGCGCCACTCGCTCTCCTACGGCGGGGTGCCGGCCGAGCCCAAGTTCCGCTACCCCCGACCGGCCAAGCCCGAGATCATGGTGGTGGCCGACGTGAGCGGGTCGGTGGCCGCCTTCGCCCGTTTCACCCTGCACCTGGTGTACGCCATCAGCAACCAATTCTCCAAGGTGCGCTCGTTCGTGTTCATCGACGGCCTCGACGAGGTGACCAGCTTCTTCGAGGGCGTGGACGACATCGGAGAGGCTGTTCACCGGGTGAACGCCGAGGCCGACGTGGTGTGGGTGGACGGCCACTCCGACTACGGCCACGCCTTCGAGGTGTTCTGGGAGCGCTACGGGAAAGATGTCGGCCCCAAGACCACCGTGATGATCCTGGGCGACGCCCGCAACAACTACCACGCCTCTCAGGCCTGGATCCTCAAAGAGGTCGAGCACCGGGCCCGCAAAGTGTTCTGGCTCAACCCAGAGCCCGGCGCCTACTGGGACACCGGCGACTCCATCGTCTCCGAATACGGCATCCACTGCGACGGCGTCTTCGAAGTCCGCAACCTCCGCCAACTCGAAGGTTTCGTCGAGAACCTGGTGTAGCCCCGGGCAGTTGGCGGCTGTCCAGCCAGCCTGCACTTGTTCTTCAGTTGTCAAGGTGCGAGTCCCGGTTTGTTAGCCATCGGTCGCTCATCGACCATTCAAAGGCGATGTGGCCGTGGGCATTGCCGGGCTGCCCTGAACCTGGCACTCAACGCAGGAGCACGGAGTTGCGCTGAGGTGGCCGGTAGGTATCCACCCCAGTTTCCGGGAACGGATCGGGCGGGGGCCGCAGGTCGTAGCGCCCAGTGCTCGGGCACTTATCCACTTCCCAGCCGTCATCGTGGATGTTGTGGTGGCATCGGGCGCAGACCAGCACCAAGTTGTCGAGGTTGGTCGAACCACCCCAAGACCAGGGCTGGATGTGGTGCGCTTGGCACCAAGCGGGGTTGGCATCGCAACCGATGCAGCCCTTGTCCCGCAGCGCCAGCGCGGCCCGCTGGGCCTCGGTGGCGATCCGGCGCTTGCGACCCAGCCACAGCTCCTGGGTCTTGGCCCGGAATACACCGGGCAGGATGTCCGCATCGCAGGCCAGGCGGCGAAGTTCGCCCACCGGAATGGGAGTGCCGTCGCAAAGCCGGGCGTTGATCAGTTCCCGAAGGACAGCGTCGTAGTCGGTAATCACCAACAGCGCGGTGCGCGGCGACCGACCTGACTTGGACTCCAAGATCAGCTCGGCGAGCGCGTCGGCCATCCGCTGCTGCGGGGTGCGTCGCTTCTTCGGGTCTTCCTTGCGCCACAACTCCCGCTCTTTGTCGGAGATGGCTAGGGCAATTCGGTTGCCGGTGATCGGGTCGTACTCGCCGGACAGCACGAACATGCCGTCTTCTCGGCTTTCAAACACCCGTGCCTTGCGCCGCTCACACTGGCCGTCCAGAATCGACTGGCCGTCGTCATCGGAGAGTTCTCGCTGCTGTTGGCGGACGGTGCGCCCAAACTGGTCGTAGGGCTGATGCTTGGCTGCCTCAGCTAGTACGGACTCATCAATCGGCCCTTCCGATGAGGCCTTGGCGATAAGCCAGGCGTGCCTCTGGGGAATCTCCCCGGATTCCAGTGCCTTCCAAGTCGCAGTCAGCCCCAACAGATTGGCTGCGGTGTCCACCTCGCGCTTGGCATCCCGTTTGGAAACCAGGAGCGCATCGCGCAGTACCGACTCCGTAGCACCTTCCCCGTACTGGTCGCGTTCGGCGTTGATCAGCCGCGCCTTCCACCCGGAAAGCCGGGCCTCAGCACGCCGCACCGATGCCAGTGCAGCCCGCCGATGGTCTGCCGACATATCCGCCGGGTCAGACACGGGTATCTGCAAAGTGACCCCAAAATCCCTGGTCACAGCCTCATTAGCCATGCTGAGTAGACTACCCACGGTCAATGACAGTTTGTCCTCGAAGTGTCATGCACAGACATCACTTGAGATACCAGGCCAATTCATTCCCGACTGTCGGTCAGGCGAATTTACGATTTCTGTTCTTGTCTGAGAATGGAGCCTGAAAGTGAATTCAGTGTCGCCTTCCGTCGTAGCAGCTGAAAGGAGGGTCGCCGAGCATGGTTTCGAGCACTCGTGTGAACGAGGCGTTGGGGAGCTGCTTGCGGTTCTGGCTGCGGCTACGCCGTCCGGTGGTCGAATTCTCGAACTAGGGACGGGGCTTGGCGTGGGACTGGCGTGGATCCTGACCGGGCTTGGCTCACGAACCGATGTCGAAGTCGTGTCCATTGAGCGGTATGTCCGGCTGGTCGCGTCGCTTGCTGAGATCGATCTCCCAGCCTGCGCATCAATTGCTGAGGGTGATATTGAGGCTTTGCTTCCGACAATCGGGCAGTTCGATCTGGTCTTCGCCGATGCCAAGGCAGGAAAGTGGACCGGCCTCGATCTCACAATTTCTGCACTCGCACCTCGGGCTCTGCTTCTTGTCGACGACATGGAAATCTCGCGCTATGGCTCTTCACGCGATCGTTCATCGGTTGAGGTCGTCCGAGAGGCCCTGATAACCGACGCCCGCCTGGTCGCAGTCGAGTTGAACGCAGCGCCCGGCATGAATCTTGCATCGCGCCGCGCAAGAGTGCCCTTGCAGCCTCCCGAGTCAGTTTCGGCTAACAGCTCAAACAGGGGGATTGGGTTCAAGAAATAATGAAGCTCTGTCGGCAGCAGCAGACTTCCAGGCTTCCATCACTGGGCCTAAGTGATCGGGAAAGGCCAGTGTCTCTGGCATTTCCCAACTCTGGAAGTAGCGCGCTTCACTCACCTCAGATGGGTCGATCTCAAGATTATGAGGGTGGGTTGCCCGGGCTATGTAGTAGATGTTCATCGTTGATTCGACTGGCCGCTGCCCAGCAGCACCCGAGCGATCGGGATACACATCCATCCAGATTCCCAGGAAACCAGTGATTGTGATATCGAGGCCCACCTCTTCGCGCGCCTCACGAATGGCAGTTGCTTCGGGATGCTCGGAGGGGTCGCAGAATCCACCGGGAATATCCCACGCTCCTCTCCAGGGTTCACTGGCCCGCTCCACGAGGAGAACAGCATTGTCGTGGATCACGAGCGCAGAGGCGCTTGGCTTGGGATTAAGCCAATGTGGTTCGTTGCACGCTGGGCAGCTCGTAGGTGGAAGGTCGACCAGCGCACGGCCACAATTCATGCAATGCATCGGGTAGGACCATAGTGGGCCGCAGGCCAGGTTCAGCCCTGGGTTGCGCTTTCTGGGACCTGCCCAGTCACTAACTTCAACCGAAGCGAAATCTAGCCCTTGATGGGTCGTCTGATGAATGCGCCACCTAGCGCTACGCCTACGGCAGCTCCAATTGCGATGCCGATACCGACGTCACCGAGAGCCGCGCCTATTCCTGCTCCAATCCCGACGCCGAGAGCGATACTCAGACCCATCAGGGGGTTGAGTTTCATCTTTTTCTTCATCGCTTGTCCATTATGAAGAAATAGCCCCCGACTGGCAATCGCCACGCTTTCGAGGACTTCGCTTTGCTGGCCGGACGAAGGACCTGGGCCACCCCCACCAGCCCTAGGAGCTTGCCATAGAACACCCGAGCCTTGTCCTCACCCCCCACCGGCATCGCCGCCTGCACATGGGTAATGACTCTGACCTCCGGATTCACGTTCGCATTTTGGCGTGGGCGGCATTGGGTGCCTAGCGTCGATAACCGTGCCCAATGGGAAATTGACTCAACCTGCGGACAAGATCAGGACGTTCATTAGTGACCACCGGGATGCCGACCTTGTTGTCTGCACTGGGAACACGTCAGTCCGGGGGTTGGCATGGCTGGCGGGTCAGGTAGACAGCAGCCAGAGGGTGACCATCGTCATCGGTGACATGCTGGGTCAGAGTTTCTCCAAAGCGAGCGAGGGCGATCGGGAAGCGGCGGCAGCTTTCCTCCGCCGGCCAAACGTGATGGTGCACAACTGGTATCGGACGAAGCCGGAGAAGAAGATCGCCCACGGAAAGGCAGTTGTAGCTTTCCGCGAAAGAAGAGCAATTGCCGCCCTAGTGGGGTCGGCGAATCTCACGCATACAGGCCTCTACACAAACTTGGAGATGATGGTTCGCAGCGACCATGTGGAGTTGCCTGAGATAGAGGCGTATATCAATGAGGCGACTCGGCATCCGCCCGCCAACGAGAAGCTCATTGGTCATGTGGCACCCACTCAGAAGGCGCCCGAGGAGACTGCCGCCAACAAGGGCGGATGCCTACCGGCGTTGGTACTGGCCCCGGCCCTTGTTGCGGGGAGCATTTGGAACCGGACCAGGCTCTCTGTCTTCGCCAGGCGGTCACGAGTTCGGAAAACTCGCCGACTCTAAGAAACGCTCACCGCAGCGCGTCCACTACCAATTTGGAGAGTGGTCGCACGAGGGCCGGTGAGCGTGCGGGCTCTTGTCGAACAGGGGCAGTCAAGGGGCTGATTTCGCGGACTCGCTGTTTGATCCAGGTGGCAGCCTTGGCGATTTCTGCGGCCACTTCGGTAGGCGGACCGCTGAGATCGATGGCCAGGGTGTGGAGCAGCTTGCCGGAGTGCCTGACAGTGATAGTCCGTTCTGGCCGCCCGCCTTCGGCGAGACAATAGATCAGCGCACCCTCGGGGAGATCAAGCGCAGTGGCATAGGCCAGAAGCTGGTAGTAGTCGCTTGTTCGGGCCCGGGCGTCATCGGTGAGCTTGTACTTGATGTCGGCCACATAAACTTCGTGGCCTTGTCTGCGGAACACCAAGTCAGGGCGGATAGGCACCTGTTGGCGAGTGTCCAAGTGGCTGCTGACCTGGTCCCTCACTTCGAGGGTTCCTCTCAAGGCGCGGCGAAGCCGCTGGGTGACGAAGCTCTCGAAGAGCCGGTTCATGTCCACGACGAAAGATGAGGCGGCGTGTTGGCCGCGCTGGTCAGCCAGGGTCAGATTCGCCAGCAATAGCCGGGCTAGTCGCAGTACCGGCTGGTAATGGCCATTCAGACGGGTTATCGGTATTCGGTCCAAGTAGTCGGCCCGCATGAAATCGTCGGCCACATCTTCGAGGGAGGCCACCTGCTGGAGCAGCCGTCGCCGATCTTCTGGGTTGATTCCGGGCACACGCAGCGCCAGGCGCGTCGCCGCTTTCAGGTAGCGGTTCTCGGCTATGTCCGGCGTGTACTCGTCGTATCGGCATGCCACCGGCAAAGCGACCCCTGCTTGGCGGAACTGGGCTGCCGTGTCGATGCGGCCCCGCAGTGCGACGAGCCGGTCTTCCTCGGGTCGGTAAGACCGGAGCAGCCCGCGGGCCAGGGTGGTCTCCAGAGTCCGGGCAAAGAACGCAATCACCGACGGCAAGAGGTCAGCCTTGCTCGCGTAGTCGAAGGCCTCCTGCCTCCAGGCGTGTTCGTCGAGCCCCACTTCCAGCAGCAGAAACAGGTTTTCTAGACGGATCTTCGGGCGGATCAGCACCCGGAGATCGTCGACCACCAAAGTCCCCACGAGGTTCTGAGCGGTGATCGAATAGTGGTTGGTTTGGCCGGCGGGCTGAACCGTGATGATGCCTTTTCCTCTGGCGGCGAGGCGATGAGCCTGCACCTGAGAGAGCTCGACGATGGCCGTCTCGTACTCGATTAGCTTGATGAAGTCGCTCACAGATCTGGATTCGCCACCGTGGTGTCCTCGGGGTCGGTCGCGGCTCGTTGGAGGGCAGCCTCCTGCTCGGCCATCTCGGCTCGACCCGACTGGTTGAGATAGCGCCTGTGAACCTGATCGAAGCGGAAGTACTCGATCTGCTCTTGGTCGCCGAAGAACTGGTCTTCGATGAACGGCTCGATGTTGTACTTCCAAATGCGACGTAGTGCCTCCTCGTCGAGGCCTTGCTTCATGAAGTGGCTTGGTCCCAGCAGCAGGTGAGGCCCGCCCAGCTCTCTGTCGAGTTCGTCGTTGACTTGGGCCACGAGCTCGCCGATCCAGTCCGGCTCATCGTTCGCGGCCAGCCAACGCCCAAGCAGTCCTTCCATCGGCCACCGATTGGGGAAGAACGGGATGAAGTGGAATCGGCGCCGCAGTGCGGCGTCGACGAGGGCGATGGAGCGATCGGCGGTGTTCATGGTGCCGATGAACCACAGGTTTCGGGGAAGCACGAACGCGTCGGTGGGGCGGTAGAGCGTACGCACGCTCTCGTTGCGGTACTCCAACAGAGTCAGCAGCTCGCCGAAGACCTTGGGTAAGTTGGCCCGGTTGATCTCGTCGATGATCATCACATGCCGTCGGCCGGGGGCATCCGCGGCCCGCTGTGCCATGTCCGCCAAAGGACCGGGCGTGAGCTCGTAGACCATGTCGCCGCTCTCAGTTTGGGGTCGGTACCCCTCGAAGAAGTCCTCATAGGAGCTAGAAGGATGAAACTGCACCAACGCCCTCTGCCCCGGATCAGGCGCCAGTACCCTGGCAAGCTCCCGAGCCAGGTAGGTCTTCCCCGTCCCCGGCGGCCCGTAGAAGATCACCTGCCCCTTGTCCTCCAGCAATTTGACGATGTCCTCCAAGAAGTCCCGGTCAACCAGCAGTTCCTCTGCCAATGTGCCTAGGTCTGGCTTGCCGCTCTCATCATCATCCCGATACGCATGGGAATAGAAGAACTGCGACATCCCCCAAAGATCGTTGCCAAAGTAAGGCTGAAGGCGCTCGCGTAGCAGCCTGTTGGCTTCCACTTGGATCTGGCCGGGCGAGCCAGTTGGTTCCTCAAGCCCAAGGAAGGAGAGCATCGCCTTCTTTCCCTTGTCACCGTGGTAGGGGTAGACGCAGAGGTATTCCTCTGGATGCGTGATTGCCAGCAGTTTCATGGTGACCACATCCCCGAGCCCTCTGATGCGGTACTGGTCGTCGGTGAGCAGCCGGTCGATGCGCTCAGCATCGGATTCGTCTCCCCAGCACAGATAGCGAAGAGCATTCAAAATGCGGTCATACTCGGCTTCGCTGGCATCGAGGAACGAACGATTCAACGTCGACATCGGTCCTGTGCCGCCGTATCCTCCGCCACTCCAAATGTGTCGGATATCAGCGGGATCAGCCAGAAGCATTGACTCGGGTGCGAGCAACTCCGCGAAGCGACGCTGTTCTGCTTTATGTCCCTCATCCCAGTCTCTCGGATACCCGGACTCGGCTAGAAATTGATCGACGAGGGAGGCGATTCGATCGTCACTGCCCCCTGGCGTTGCTTTTCTTCCCGTGGCAAGTGCCAAGAGCTCGTCGAAGAGGGGCTTCAGTTGTGTAGCCGTCTCGACAACCGTCGCCGCCAGGTCGATATTTTCGAACTCTTCCCGGTCGAACCAATGCCCGTAGACGAATTCTGCCCAGTGGGCCCCAAGGGGTCCGACGTCCTCGCTGATTTGGGAAACAGAACCGCCGAGAACTCGACATCTGTCGTGTTTGGCTGAAGAGAGTACCGGGGCAACCGTGTCCATCCACCCTTGAGGGTTTACTCCTGGACGCAGGGCAACGGCTGCACCCTGGTCGTTTACCCACACCCTCATACTGAGCCCATTCTCAGTTGCCTCGTTGATTCGCCAGTCCACCCATAGATCGGGTCTGGCACTATTGGCTTTCGGCAAGTTCACCTTGATTGAGTGGCCGAGCGCTTCCTCCACGTCGTCGGCAAGCTGCTTGCCCCAATAGTCGGCGATGCTCACCAGGGCGCGGGCGTTGATCTCCAAGTCCTCTTCTGTCGCAGCCTCGGTGTCGAGCCCAAACGCGGCGCGATCTGCCAACACTTTGTCTAGGAACACAGGCCGCTGGTTCTGCCACCATGCGGCGGTCGTCTCAAGCTCGACATGATCGGAAGTGAGTTCCCGAACCCTCTCGACAAACACCCGATACCGCTCGGGAGGATCATTCGGGAGGCTCTCACCGGTAGAGAACTCGATGAAGCGGGCCGCGCTAGGCCATATCACCGGCCAGCGTTCCCAGTCAGCGAGCGCCCAGAAACACGACAGAAGGAACGGCAGGTGGCCGGGGGCGGGATGGGCGCCAATCCTGATGGTCTCCACATAGTCCGCCATTGATGTGAGCTTGTCGACAGCTTCCTGGTCGGAGGCGGGGACCGTGAGCGACTCGGCCAGCAGGCCAGCGAGCCTTTGGGGCTCTTCGGTTCGTTTGACCAGCTGGTTCAACATCCCCTGGCCGTTGAATCCGTTGAATGCCAGTGTCCCCGGCGCCACCGCCCACCTCCTCATCCCCTCGATAAACGGGTTAAGGTCACCGGTGCGTCGAAGTTCGGCCAGCAGCCTGAGAGCTTCGTCTGCGCTTGCCGAGAATCCGTCGGTGTCAACCTTGGCCTCTTGGTAGCGGTCGCCATCGGCGAGGAATCGCGCTACATGCGCCTCATACCACTGCTGGCGGAACTCAGTCTCAATCACGCCGAGCACTCTACTTGCAAGGTGCGACAGCTTGTCCCTACCTGCTGGCGCCTATTCGGTTCTCTAGCTCCTGCCCAGCAACGGGTCGCGGGTGGGCAGCTGGGGGAACAGGGAGAAGTCGCGGTCGCGGGTGAGCAGGGTCTCAACGCCGTTGGCCATGCAGATGGCGGCGATACGGGCATCGTGGACGATTGCGCCGGTGATGTTGGGGCGGTTGATGAATCCTTCGAGGACGTCCATGAAACCCTCGGTCTCGCCGATCATGCGACACATCGGCGACGCCTCCCAGACCCGCAACTGGTGCCAGGCTTCTTCAGGAGTTGAGGCAGCCTCCTTCCAGATCTTCCGGTTCGTCACCACGCTGAGGAACTCGTGGCAACATGGCCAGGGGATGGCCCAAGGCCGGTCTCCGTAGGCCAAACCATTGACGAATTCGTAGGCATCGTCGTTGTTCTCGAATTCTGGTCGATGGGCATACACCAAGATGTTGGTGTCGACGGCCAGCATCAGGCTCCTCTGCCCTCATAGATAAGATCCCGCAATTCTGGCCATGTGTAGTTCTTCAGCGGGTCTTCCCCGTCAGGATCGCCCACGCGGCAATCCTCGAGCTTGTAGGGAACGGCCGGTGCCGGTTCATCCAGCACCCGCCGCAATCCGTCCTCCACAACCGAGCGCAGCGTGCAGCCTCTGGTTTTGGCATGGCGCTTGGCCCGTTCCAGCAGCACATCGTGGATGTCGATCGTCGTCTTCATGCACCCATACTACCCATATCTTGAAATATGGGCGAGCAATATATTGGCTCTGACCTGGCCGACTTCAGCTCCGACTAGAAACCACCACGTTCTCGAGGACTTCGCTGTCGCCGGTGCGGACGTACCACTCCCAGGCGGTGCCGTCGGGGTCGGTGACCCAGGTTTCGGTCTTCTCGGCGAAGCAGCACTGGGTGTCGTCCACCCCGGTGGTGTCCAGCCCCGAAACCCTTAGGCGGCGCTCGGCGTCGAGCACCTCCTCGGTGGTCTCTACCTCCACACCTAGGTGGTTGATGGTGCCGCCGGCGCCGTCGAAGCATCCGTCGTCGTCGTTGCAATCGTGGCCGGCCTCGAACAGCACCAGCTTCAGCGGCGGCTGGTCGGTGGCGAAGTTGGCATAGCCCGGTCGGCGCCGGGCCGGCTCCACCCCGAAGAGGCGGGAGTAGAACTCCACCGCCTGATCCACATCGGACACGTTCAGCGCAAGCTGCAATCTCATCTCGCCTCCCTTCCCATGAACTCTAAGCGGTTTCCAAACGGATCACAGATGTACACCCGCTCGGTCCCATCGGCCTGGTCCTGTGCAACTTCATAACCCTGGGATCGGGCGCTCTCAGCCAATCCAGCTACATCGGCAGCCAAGAAGGCCACATGCGCCTTTCGGGCGGGGCGAAAGTCCGGGTCGATTCCCAAGTGCAACTGCCCGCAAGAGCCCTCCGGCAGCTCGAACCAGCACCCGCCCCGCTTGGCCAGCTCAGACGGCTTGGGAATTTCCTTCAGCCCCAGCAGCCCGCCATAGAACGTTCTCGCCTCATCCTCGCCACCCTCTGGAATGGCGACCTGTACATGGACGATCGAGCTGACCAGCGGTTTCGTGCCCTCGCCCACAGCTCAGTCTTCGAGAGGGATGTTGTGGTGGGCGATGTAGTCGGTGAATTGGGCACGGACGGCGGATTCGTCCAGGCCGAGGGCGGCTGGGTCGTAGACGTGCTTGCCAAACTTGTCCTTGGGTTTCTCGGCCAAATAGGCGGGAATGGCGGAGGCCAGCTCATCGGAGAACTCCAGGCCCAAGCGGTCGTACACGGCCCGTACCGCCGGAACCGGGTCGCTCACCGCGGTCCCGAACAGGTTCAGACGCCGCGCCCAGTTGGGTCGCGGCAGATGTCCCTTGTGCTCCATTTTGTGCTGCCTCGCTTGTCTCTCCCGTCAAGCGTGCCGCTCTTGGGCCGTCCCGCCCAAACCGGGCTCCTCGATCTCCATGTCGGAACGCCGTCTCAGTCGTGGCTGGTGACACCGCCGTCGACGATGAGGGTGGTGCCGGTTACGAAGCCGGCCTCATCCGACATGAGGAAGCGGACCGCCTTGGCGATGTCTTCGGGCACGCCCACCCGGCCCAGCGGGGCCTTTTCCACACAGGCGGCCTTGCTCGGGGCGTCGTCCATCATCGGGGCCGTCATCGGCGTCTCGATGTATCCGGGGCACACGGCGTTGACCCGGATCCCGTCGGGGCCCAAGTGGTTGGCCAGCGACTTGGTTATGCCCACCACGCCGTGCTTGGAGGCGGTGTACGACGGGATCAGCGCGTTGCCCACCACCGACATGATGGAGCCGATCCCCACGATGGCCGATCCTTCGTGGCTGCGGAGGTCGCCCAGCAGGGCTTGGGCCACGAATACCTCGGCTCGCAGGTTCACGCCCAGCACAGAGTCCCAGATCTCCTCGGTGAGGTGGTCGATGTCCATCGCGGTGACGATCCCCGCGGCATGGACCAGCCCGCCGATGGTGCCCAGCGACTCTCGGGCCGCGGACACCGCCTCGGCCACCGCGGCGCCGTCGGTCACGTCAAGGCCCAACGAGTGAGTCTTCGCTCCGCAGTCGGCCGCTATGGAATCTGCTGCCTCCGCCGCTCCCTCGGAATTGAGGTCCCACAGCGACACCGGTCGCCCCACCTCGGCCAGCGCCCGGGCACAGGCCCGACCGATTCCCGATCCGCCTCCGGTGACCACTACGCCGGTGGTGGGTGACATCTTCAATTCAGACATGAGGGCAACCCTACGCGGAATCGGGTTGGCCAATGCTGCTGGCCGATTGAAGTGGACCTAGTTGTGCAGGCCGCACTCTGTCTTGTCGGAGTCGGCCCAGCGGCCCGAGCGGGGATCGTTGCCGGGGGCCACCGGCTTGGTGCAGGGCATGCAGCCGATGGAGGGGTAGCCCCGCTCCAAAAGGGGGTTGAACGGCACCCGGTGCTCGGCCATGTAATCGGCCACCTGCTCGTCGGTCCAGGTGGCGATGGGGTTCAGCTTGACCAGTCCCCGCAGGTCGCGCACCACGATGGGCGCCGACACCCGGGTCACGGCCTCCACCCGGCGCAGACCGCTCATCCACGCCTCTTTGCCGGCCAGCGCCCGGTCGAGTTGTCCGGCCTTGACCGCCGAGCAGCAGTTCTCCGGGTCCATATTCCAGAACTCAAGGTTGTGGCGCGCCACGGTCATCAGCTTCAGGTTCAGGCCGTAGTGGCGGCGCACCCGCTCCACCGTCTCCAGCGTCTCGGGGAAGTGGAAACCGGTGTCGATGAACACCACCTCGATGGCCGGGTCCACCTTCACGGCCAGGTCGATCAGCACCGCATCGGTCATCGATGCGGCCAGCGACAGGTGGGGTGAGAAGTTGTCCACCCCCCACTGGATGACCTTCTCCGCGGGAAGGTGCTCGAACTCCTCGTTGAGGGCGGCCAACTCGGTATCGGAGTAGGCCGGGATGGTCAGGTTGCGCATTGGAAGTTGCCGATCGGGTTGGAGGTTGCCGAGGGTCTCAGGTTGCGCATTCGGAGTCGCCGATCACTGCTTCGTAGGGGCCGGTCTCGTCGTAGTCAACGTAGAACTCGGGGCCGACTTCGGGAGCGGGGAACTCGTCCAGGTCGGACAGGCCTTTGCCCACTTCTCGGGATCCGCCCCGGCGTTCCAGCCAGTGGCGGAACTCCTCGCCGGCCTCCCGCCCGGCGGTGAACTGGCGAACCACCCGAACCACTGCCTCGGGAGCGTTGCGGGCGGGCAGGCGCAGAGCCTTGGTGCCGAACTGGATCTGGGAGTCGCCCACATGGCCGCCGAGCAGCATCTGGTAGCCCGGCGCGGAGCGGCCGTTGGCCCGGCGCTCGGCGCCGAAGAAGCCGATGTCGGAGGCGTGGTGCTGGCCGCAAGAGTTGGTGCAGCCGGAGATGTTGATCCGCAGCCCGCCCACCTCGGCCAACCCCTCCTCGTCCAAGCGGGCGCCGATGGCGTCGGCCAGCCCCCGAGACTGGGTCACAGCCAGGTTGCAGGTGTCGGCACCGGGGCAGGCCACCACGTCGCGCAACAGCTCTGCACCGGGCTCGGCCATGCCGATGGCCGACAGGGCCTCGAAGAGCCGGGGGAGCTGCCCCTCGGTCAGGTCGCGGAAGACGATGTTCTGGCGGTTGGTCACCCGGCACTCCGCGCTCAGCTCTCGCTGTATGTCGGCCAGGGAATCGAACTGGTCGGCGGTGATGTCGCCCAGCCGGGCCCAGGCGTAGGCCGAGACGGTGCCCTTGGCCGCGCCCCGCACTACGTTGGCCTGCTCCCACCGCTGGTACGGCGCCCGCCCTCCGATGGACACCGAAACGCCCTGGCCCACCGGCGTGGCCTCGATCTCGGCGTGGCGGCCAGCGGGGGCATCGCCGTGAACCTTCACCAAATCGGGAATCCCGCCGGGCCAACTCGATGAGGCCAATAGGAACTTGCGCTCCCGGAAAATGCGGCGCTGGAGCTCCTCGAAGCCCAGCTTCTCCACCAGCCACTTCATGCGGGCCCGGAGCTTGTTGTCCCGGTAGCCGTCGTGGTCGAACACCCGCAGGCAGGCCTCGATGGTGGGCAGTAGATCTTCGCGCGAGGTGAACTCCTCCAGGGCCAGCGCGGGATGGGGAGTGGCCCCCAGGCCGCCGGCGATGTACACCCGGAACCCGGCCTCGACGCCGCCGTCCACCTCACGGGTAGCGGCGATGACGCCCACGTCGTTGAACATGGCCTGACCGCAGTCGGTGGCGCACCCCGAGAAGTTGATCTTGAACTTGCGGGGGAGGCGCTGGGCGTAGGGGTGGCGGAGAAAGTGCAGGGCGGTGGCCCGAGCCCAAGCGGTGATATCCAGCACCTCGTGGGGGCAGGCGCCGGCCAGATGGCAACCCTGCACGTTGCGGACGGTGTCGCCGCAGGCCTCCCGGGTGGTGAGCCCCACCGAGGCCAGCACTCGCATCAGGTCGGGGACGTCGTCAATCTGCACGTAGTGGAATTGGATGTTCTGGCGGGTGGTGATGTGGCCCCAGCCCCGGGAGTAGGTGCGGGCGATGTGGGCCAAGGCCTCGAAGTGCTCGGGGTGGGCGATGCCGGCGGGGATCTTGACCCGCACCATCTGGTTGGTGCCCCCTTGGCGCTGGCCGTAGATGCCGTTGTTGAGGCGGAACACTCGCATCACGTCTTCGGGGATCTCCCCGGCCTTGTAGCGGACCAGCATCCGCTCGAACTTGTCGATGTCGGCTTGCTGAGCGGGATCGATTACCGCGGTGTTGTCGATTTGGACCGTGACCATCGGACCTTCTTTGGGGTGTTGGGGCGGGAATGGGGTTCAGGCAAAAACTAAATCGGACTACTTTGATCCGATTACTTGTTTATCAGGATAGCGGCCTGGAATCAAATTCCGAGTGTTTTGGTCCGAATAATCCGAAAAGGGGGTGGAGCAGGGGATTCAGGCGCTGAGTCGCTTGGCCAGCAGGGATGCGAGAACGCTTAGGTCAGTCGCTGAGCTGCTCGGCCAGCCGGAAAGCCAACTCCAAGCTCTGGGCCCCGTTCAAACGGGGGTCGCACATGGTCTCGTAGCGCAGTTCCAGGTCGTCGTCGCTGATGGCCTCGGCACCGCCCACACACTCGGTCACGTCGTCGCCCGTGATCTCCAGATGGATGCCTCCCGGCCATGTCCCCGCCTCGGCATGGGCCCGGAAGTAGCCGTCGATCTCCGTCACCACGTCTTCGAAGTTGCGGGTCTTGCGCCCGCCGGCGGTGGTGTAGGTGTTGCCGTGCATGGGATCGCACTCCCACAGCACCGGATGACCGGCATCGCTCACCGCGCCCAACAGCGGTAGAAGGGCCTTGGACACCCTTTCGGCACCCATGCGGCTTATGAGTGTGAGTCGGCCGGGAACGCGGTCGGGGTTGAGGATCTCGCACAGCTCAATGACCTCATCCGGCGATGCCGAGGGTCCGAGCTTGCAGCCCAGCGGGTTCTTAATGCCCCGCATGAATTCGACGTGGGCGCCGTCCAATTGGCGAGTCCGCTCGCCGATCCACAGCATGTGGGCCGAGCAGTCGTACCACTGACCAGTTATGGAATCCTGGCGGGTGAGGGCCTCCTCGTAGTCGAGGACTAGCGCCTCGTGGCTGGTGTAGAAGTCCACCTGGTGCAGCTCAGGGGCATCGATGGCGATCCCGCAGGCGGCCATAAACCGCAAGGCGGAGTCGATCCCCTCGGCCACTTTTTCGTAGCGCTGCCCTTCGGGGCTGGCGGCGATGAACTCCTGATTCCAAACGTGGACCTGGCGAAGATCGGCGTAGCCGCCCTTGGTGAACGCCCGGAGAAGGTTGAGGGTGGACGCCGACTGATGGTAGGCCCGCACCAGGCGCTCGGCGTCAGCAGTGCGGGAGCCCTCGGAGAAGCTGATGTCGTTGACCATGTGCCCCCGGAATGAGGGCAGCTCAATATCGTCAACAACTTCGGTGGAAGACGACCGGGGCTTGGCGAACTGCCCGGCGATCCGGCCGATCTTCACCGTGGGCACCCCCGCCGAGAATGCCATGACCACCGCCATTTGGAGGATGACCTTGAGCTTGTCACGGATGCTGTCGGCGGTGACCCCGTCGAAAGACTCGGCGCAGTCGCCAGCCTGGAGGACAAAGGCCCGTCCGGCGCAGGCCTCCGCGAGCTGACTTTGGAGTTGTCGGGCCTCACCGGCAAAAACCAGCGGGGGCAGGTTGGCCAGGGTCTTGCGCACCTGCTCCAGCGATGCCTGGTCGGGCCACATCGGCTGCTGGGTGGCCGGCCGATCTCGCCACGAAGAGGGATGCCAGGCGGTATCGGTGGCGGGGGCCGCTTCGACTGAGGCCGAACTCATAGCAAAATGGTCGCCTGTAGGCGGGGATTGGGCAAACTGATTATCGACGGGCGGTTACGCGGCGTCGATATCCTGGAGTTCGGCCCGAGTCCGCACCGAGTCGAGCGACCGCCCGATGATGCGGCGGATGGCCTCTGAGGTGAGACCCAAGACCTCGCCTATCTCCCGGTAACTGTGCTTTTGACCGTCGATGAGCCCATAGCGCATTTCCAGGGCAAACCGCGACCGGTCGTCCAGCACTTTCAGCAGCTCGGTCAGAGTGTCCATCCGATCGGCAGCCAGGGCCAGATCTTCGGGGCCAGGGCCGGTGTCGGGTTGCAGATCCATCAACTCGCTGTTGTTGTCGTCGCCCACTGTGGCGTTCAACGAGGCCATCGATGTGAGCCGATGGAGCAGGGCGTGTTCGGAGTCCAGCTCCTCGCCCCCTCCGGTAGCTTGGCGAACCGCGGCCCGCAAACTGGCGGCCCGCTCGCCCGGAAGCCGGATCAAGTTGGCCTTCTGGTCAAGCGCCCGGCCGATGGACTGGCGGATCCAGAACGTGGCGTAGGTGGAGAACTTGAAGCCCTTGCGCCAGTCGAACTTCTCCACCGCTCGATCCAGACCCAGGTTTCCCTCCTGAACCAAATCCAGCAGTTCCATGCCGGTGGGCAGGGGGTATTTCTTGGCCACGCTCACGACCAAGCGGAGGTTGGCTCGAATGAAGCGCTCCTTGGCCTTGCCCGCGTCCCGAACCTGGGAGTGCAGCCGGGGATTGTCTTCTCCGGCGTCCAATCGGGCTTGGGCCTCGCGGCCTCGCTCGATTGTCTGAGCAAGTTTTCTCTCGTCGTCTTTGGTGAGGAGCGGCACTAAGCCGATTGCGTTGAGGTACTGGCCTGTTGAATCGTCCATTTGTTCCTTGTCTTCTCGTCTCTAATGGCTGCAACCTCTCCTCCCGCTGTTTTGTTCCCAGGTGCAGCCTGTTGTTATGCCCCGAACATACCGACGTATTTCGCTAAAGTCGCCTGAATTTCCGCCAGCGGCCCACCGTCGGTGTGGCACGGCAGAGGTGCCTTCGTTTCGCACACCAATTCCTGTCGCCTCCAACAGCGATTGCGGGGCGGCACAGAATGGCCAGCCTCGTTTCGTACACTGCAAACAGTGAGTCGCATCGGGATATTCGGGGGCACGTTCGACCCCGTCCACGTCGGCCACCTCGCGGCGGCGGTGTGGGTGCGGGATGCCCTGGAGCTCGACAGGGTCGAGCTGGTGGTGGCCAACGAACCGTGGCAGAAGCTGGACAGGCCCCGGCTCAGCCCCGCCCAGGATCGTCTGGCCATGGTGGAAGCCGCTGTTGACGGGATCGACGGGGTGGTGGCCTCGTCGGCTGAGATCGACCGTGGCGGCCTTACCTACACCGTGGACACGTTGGAGTCGTACCGGGCCGGCGACTCCGATGGCTCGCTGTTTCTGATCTTGGGCAGCGATGCCGCCGGCGGCCTCGACACCTGGCACCGCTATGAGGAAGTGGCCGAGTTGGCCGAAGTGGTGGTGGTCGACCGGCCCGGCGCCGTGGGACGGCGACCGCCGGTGGCCCACCGGGTGGTGGATTGTCCGCTGCTCGACCTTTCCAGCACTCAGGTGCGGGAATGGGCTGACGCCGGCCGGCCGCTTGATGGCCTGGTGCCGGCGGCCGCGCTGGCCTACTGCCGCCAAAAGGGCCTGTATGGGTGATTCTGCGCCCAGCGCTGACGGCGCCGCGCCCAAGTCCCGCTGGTGGCGCTGGGCATGGCCGCTGGCTTTGCTGGCGATGGCCGTAGCCGTGCCGCTGTTGGTGTGGTTCGGATGGTCGGCCATCTCCGGCAGCAGCGACGGTACCGATGTGAGCGCCCAGGTCGATCCCTCAGCGCCCGGATACGAGGCGTTCGTGGAACCGACGCCCACGCTGCTTTTGATTCACGCCAACGGCGACCGCCTCCACGGGGTCACGCTCTTGGCGCTGACCGATGAAGGTGTGGAAGGGGCCATTTTGGTCATGGCATCGGAGACGAGTACTTCCGGTGGGCTGCTCAGCGACCGTTGGGCCCAGTCGGGCAGCACTGGGGTGGCCGACTCGGTGGCCGAACTGTTGGGTGTCCACCCCGGCGAGACGCAGGTGGTGGACGATGGCGGCTGGGCGGCTCTGGTGTCAGCGGTGGAGCCAGTTGCCTTTAACAGCCCGGTTCCACTGGTTGGCCCAGACGGGGAGAACCTGTTCGGGACCAGGATTCTCTTGGGTGCGGCCGAAGTTGGTCCCTACTTGGCCGGGCGCAGCCCGGGCGAGTCTCCGCTTGTCGGCTTGTCCCGCCACGAGTCGTTTTGGGGGGCCTGGCTGCACCAAGTGGCGGAATCGACCGGACCGGGCGTGATTCCCGGCGAGATTGACCGGGGACTGGGACGATTCGTGCCAAGTCTGGTTGCGGGGCAGTTTCTTATTGGCACTGTTGGCGGAAGGGTCACCGACAGCGGGGAAGTGGTCGTGAATCCCGATCACAACGCTTATCTGGTGAACGAGGTCATCCCCTTCCCCATCTCCGCGGCGAGCGGGAACCTGCCCCGAGTCCGGCTGCTGAACGGCGTCGGAGACCTCGACCTCACCACGACCGCGGCTAGAGCACTCAGCCGGGCGGGCGCCCAGATCACCCGCATCGGCAATGCCGCAGAATTCGGCTGGGAGACCACGAGGATCGCCTACCACGACACCGGATTCGTCTCCCACGCTGAGATCTTTCGAGACGCCATCGGCACGGGATCGGTATTCGCCGAAGAGCTGGCCGATTCCTCCGTCGACATCACGGTGACGTTCGGTGCGGATTTCTCCCACCTGGTGGCGGGAGATGGTTAGAGTTGACATAGTGATGGCCGCATGAGTGCAATACCCGCCCTATGAGCTTGCGGGCAACGACGTGATCGCCACATGAGCGTCGGCACCGCTGACACAACGGTCGTGTGGGATTGGGTAAAGGCCGCAGCGACCGCGGCAGAAGAGGGCCCTGGAGCCGACACCATCATCATCGACGTGGGCGACGTGCTAGTTATCACCGATCACTTCGTGATCACCAGTGGTGCCAACACTCGGGCAGTGCGGGCCCTGGCCGATCGCATAGAAGAAGCGGTGGACAACTGCGGCGGTCCCAAGCCCATCTGCATTGAGGGCCTCTCCGACTATGAGTGGGTGCTGATGGACTACGGCGACTTCGTGGTCCACATCTTCACCGCATCAGCCAGCGACTACTACTCCTTAGATCAGCTCTGGAAAGACTGCCCGGTCCTGGCGGCTAATCCGTTGCCGTCATAGACACAGCCCGATACAGTGGCCACGGGTCCCCAACCCGGTTTCTGGTCAGAGCATTGGTCCCGTAGGACACGGGGTGGGGACCCGCAGCGCGTCTGAGCCCTACCGGGGAAACTGACGTTTCAACTACTATCAGTAAGTTTCAAGCAACTATTGATCGCGCAATAGGCGGCCGGGGGAGGTGCCGGTTTCTTTGTCCTCTTGGATGGTTATCTCGCCGTTGACCAGCACGTAGTGGTAGCCGGAGGCCCGCTGGACTCGGCGCCACTCGCCGGCGGGCATGTCGTGGACCTTCTCGCTGGTGCCGATGGCCAGGCTATCTAGGTCATAGACGATCACATCGGCCGCCTTGCCCGGCGCAAGCGTCCCCCGATCGGTGAATCCGGCGCACTGGGCCGGAAGCCCGGCCATACGCCAATGGGCGTCCTCCAGCGAGATGATCTCGCGGTCGCGCACCCCGTTGATGAGCAGCTCGGTGGGCCACCGGCCTGCGGTGAGGAAGCGGGTGTGGGCTCCGCCGTCGGACACGCCCGGCAATGCCCACTGGTAATTGAGCAGGTCCACCAGATGGGCGGGGTTGTTGAACGAGCCCGAGGCGTAGAACGTGGCGGCCAGGTTGTCGGCCACCGCCACGTCGAGCATGGCGTCCACCGGGTGCACCCCCAGGTCGGCGGCGATGTCGCCCACTCGGGTCTCGGCGTAGCGCTGGTATTGCGGGCTGGCCGTCTCCAAAAGCACGATGTCGGCGATCGGGCAGGTGACCGCCAGCGATTCCGAGTCCCGCAGCGCTGGTCGCCGGGCCGGGTCGCCCAGCTTGGCCAATCGCTCCTCAACGGTGCCCAGCGTGGCCTCCCGCCAGGCATCCATGTCGTCCCACAGGTTCCACTCCTCAAAGGTGAAGGCCAGCCCCACGTCGGTGGTCACAGCCTGGCCGTAGATCGGCAGGCCTCGGAGGCGGCAATCCTCCACCCATTCGATCTGCTTCAGGTGCTGCTCGGGCCGCTGGGCGTTGGGGGTGATCACGTTGAACAGCACCGGACGGCCGCTGATGTCGGCCAAGCGCTCGTAGGTGCGTCGATGCTCGGTGCGGGTCTCATCGGCAGGATCGGGGGCGAAGGTGGCCTGGATGAACCCGTGGTTGCGCTCGGCCAGAACCTCGGCCAGCTCAAACAGGGTCTCGTTGGGCATCACGTCGGTGTTCATGGGGTTGCCGTCGTGGTCGCGCTGCACGTTGGAGTCTCGCAGCCGCTGTACCGACCAGCCGCCGGCACCGGCGTCCATGGCCTCGTGCAGCAGGGCCCGCAGTTGGGCGTGCTCCTCATCGGTGGGCATCTCACCGGCCTTGGCCCGCTCGTAGCCCAGCACCCAGTTTAGGGCCGGGTTCAGCGGGAAGAACGACCGCATGTTGACCGCCTTGGGGGTGCGGTCTACCGCGTCCAAGAACTCCGGGTAGGTGACCCAGTCCCAGGGCATGCCCGCGGCCATGGCGTCGAACGGAATGGCCTCGGTGCGGGTCATGGTGAGCATGGCCCGCTCCCGGTCATCGGGGGCCACCGGTGCGAACCCGAAGCCGCAGTTGCCGATGACCACCGAGGTCACGCCGTGCCAGCCCGACAGCGTGCAGTACGGATCCCAGAAGAGCTGGGCGTCGTAGTGGGTGTGGAGGTCGATGTGGCCGGGGGCCACGATCATCCCGTCGGCGTCCAGCACCTCGTCGGTGTCGGCGGCCCGCAGCCGCCCGATCTTGGCGATCTTGCCGTCTTTGATTCCCACATCGGCTCGGAGCCGCTGGGCCCGGGTCCCGTCGATAACCATGCCGCCAGCAATGATCGTGTCGTACGTCGCCATCTCGTCCCCCTGGATTTGCGGTGAACCCAGCATAGTGAAGCGGGAACGTCCCGGATTAGGGACACACCACTAACGTGGCTTCGATGGAGGTCGCCGATGGTTGAGCCGGTAGAGCGCCGCTCCTGGCTGGCTTTGGGGGCGGCCACCGCGGCGGCGTTCATGGTGGTGGTGGACGTCTCCATAGTCAACGTGGCCTTCCCGTCGATCCAGAAGTCCCTGGGGGCGTCCAACGCCGCACTGTCGTGGATTGTGAGCGGCTACTCCATCACGGTGGGGTCGTTCTTGCTGCTGTCCGGTCGTCTGGCCGACAGGCAGGGACGGCGCAAGATGTTCAATCTCGGGTTGGCCATCTTTGCGGTCGGGTCGCTGTTCAGCGGGGTGGCGCCCGAAGTGGAGGTGCTGATCGCCGCCCGGGTGGTGCAGGCGATGGGCGGGTCGCTCATCATGCCGTCGTCGTTGGCCATGGTGCTGCCGGAGTTCCCGGTGTCCCGCCGCTCGGCGGCCATCGGCATGTGGGGGGCGATGGGAGCGCTCGGGGCGGCGTTCGGCCCGTCCATCGGTGCGCTGTTGATCGAGGGCTTGGGCTGGCGGTGGATCTTCTACGTCAACCTGCCCATCGCCGCTCTGGTTTTCATGGCTTCGCTCCGCTTGGTGCGGGAGTCGCGCGACGAAGATTCCGAGGGCCGTCTCGACGTGGTGGGTGTACCGATGGGCACCCTGGCGCTGGCGCTGGTCATGGTGGCCATCGTCCAAGGCGAGGGGTGGGGCTATGGCGATCCTCGCATCGTTGTCTTCGCGGTGGTGGGCGTGGTGCTGCTGCCTTTCGTGGTCTGGCGGTCGCGGTCCCACCCCAACCCGCTGCTCGACCTGAGCCTGTTCAGCTATCGGTCGTTCTCGTCGGCTACCGCCTCGTTCGGGCTTTACGCACTGGGGTTCGTCCCCGGGTTCTTGATGAGCTCGTTGCTGCTGCAAGACCTATGGGGGCTCACGGTGCTCGAGGCCGGGCTCGGGCTCACGCCGGGGCCGATCATGGCGTCGGCGCTCTCCGTTCCCATCGGGCGGATGGCCGATCGGTGGGGGCATCGATGGCTGCTGACTTCGGGAGTGGCGCTGTGCGGGCTGTCGTATCTGTGGCTGCTGTTGTTGGCAGGGGAGTCGTCGGCCTATTTCGCGGTGTTCTTGCCCTCCAGCATTGCGTTGGGCACCGGCGTTGGGCTGTCCATCGCCACGTTCGTCAGCGCGGCCATGTGCGACATCGCACCGTCTCGCTTCGCCATTGCCAACGCCACCACCCGCACCGTCCAGCAAGTTTGCTTCGCCCTGGGCATTGCCGTGGTGGTGGCGCTGTTCAGCTCTGCGCCCGCTGGTGAGCTGCTGATCGGATTCCAGCGGGCTTGGATCTGGGTCATCGTCACGTTTGCCGCCTCGGCAGTGGTGATCATGGCCACCTTCCCCTCCGGCACCGCCGTCCGTCGCGCCCAGTAGTCCACAGTACCTGGCACGATTGCCCCCCTTTTCCTGTGCTTTCGTTGCCGGCTATGCGAGGTCGGCCAGATTCAGGAGGCGGTTGAGCAGGGGGCTCCCCCAGGTGAGGAGGGAGATGTTGGGGGTGTCTTGATAGCGGGCGGGGCCGAAGGTCACGGGATGGGGAGCGGCGTCGTCGAGGGTGAGCAGCCAGGCGTCGGAGAAGTCGGGGTGGGGGGTGAAGCGGTTGCGGCACCAGGGAATGCTGAGTAGGGCATCTCGCAGGTCGTTGAGGGTCATGGCTGGTTGCAGTTCGGTTTCGTGTTCGGGCACGGCGTCGAGGTCGGCCAGTTTGATGGGTGCCTGCTCGAGCCGATCGGCGGTCCTGATCAGCTCATTGGCGGCTGCGGAGGGATCGATTTCCCCCCACAGGGTGTAGGTGGTGATGTCGTCGGCAGTGAGGCCGTTCACCGGGTCGAGGCTGTCGCCCACCACCGCCGCCACTGAGCACCGCGAGGGGAGCGGGGCGGGGTTGATGAACTCGTCGAGATTGGGGGGCCGGGCGCCGCTGGCCAGGTGGTACAGGGCGATCAGGCCGTGGGTTTTCCCGCCGCCGAAGCTGGTCTCATAGCGATACACCGCGTGCTCGGCGTTGGCCGCGGCGGCTGCGTTGTGCGAAAGGCGGGCGAACGTGCCGGCCAGCAGGTCTTTGAGGCCGCGGGTGGGATGGGTGATCTTGAAGAAGGAGTCGGCATCGGCGTAGTCGTGATAGCCGGGTGCGTTGACGACCACCTGATCGAGTTGGGCGGCGAAGTGCTTGTCGACAAGCCCACCCCGCAACACTTCCTCACGGGGCATGCACGACTCCCGCACACTGGCCAGCCGCCCGTACATAGCAGGAAATCTTGGCACAATCCGCACTTGTTGGCCGTACCTGGTCGAAATGACCGGAATTTACGACTAGTGTTGATGGGTGATGGAAAGCACTTCGAAGGACGATGTCAGGACCATGCCGGCCAATGAGTTCAAGACCCACTGTCTGCGGGTCATGGACGAGGTGGCTGAGACCGGCATGGCTGTGGTTGTCACCAAGCACCGCAAACCGGTGGCGAAACTGGTGCCGATGCCCGCGCCCGGTGGAATCGTCGGCCTGTTCAAGGGCGCGATGACGGTGTCGGGCGACATCGACAAGCCGGCCATCCCCGTCGAAGACTGGGAGGTGTTCTCCAACCCTGGTCAGGTGATCGACCCTAAGCCGAGAAGCCGTTGATGCTCACGCTCGACACCAACGTGCTCATCGGCATCACCCTCGATGATGGCCGGTTGGGCCCGCGGTTCAGGGCTCAGGCAGAGGACTTGGCCATAGAGCGGAGGCTGGCGGTGTCCTCCGCCGTGATATTGGAGATGGTGCGGCTCAATCAACACGGGGCGGTCTCGATGGGAATGCCCCCGATGGCCTGGTGCAGCAACCTGCTGGACACCGGGGTTGTCGACATCCCCGTCGATTACCGCATTGCCGCTGAAGCTGTGCTGCTGGCCGACAGGGGCTTCCATCCCGACCCTATGGATCAGGTGATTGCGGCCACAGCCATCGTTTGCGGGCACGAACTCGCCACTTATGATCGCGACATCATCGAGTGGGCAGAACACAACCCGGAGCTGCGTTTGGTGGACCCCCGCAGGTAAAGGGGTTGTAGGTTTCGGGCATGGGAGCAAGCGGGGAAGACCGGGTGGCGGGGCGGTTGGCTGCACTGAGCGCCGAGGAAAAGGCAGATCTGGTGGCCGGTGAGGCTATCTGGACCACCAAGAGCTTTCCGGAGGCGGGCATTCCTGCCATCGGCGTCACCGACGGGCCCAACGGCGCCCGGGGCGGCGGGCTGCTGGGCACCGGCACGGCCACAGCCTGCATTCCCGCCGGTGCGGTGCTGGGGGCGACATGGGATCCTGAGCTGGTCGAGCGGCTGGGCGGGGTTCTGGGCGACGAGGCCCGGGCCAAGGGCTGCCGGGTGCTGCTGGCCCCCACCATCAACCTGCACCGCAACCCGCTGGGCGGGCGCAACTTCGAGTGCTACAGCGAGGATCCGATTCTGTCGGGTCAGGTGGCCGCCGCGTTCGTGCGGGGGGTGCAGTCCCGAGGCGTGGCCACCACCCCCAAGCACTTCGTGGCCAACGACTCCGAGTTCGAGCGCAACTCCATCGACTCCCAAGTGGACGAGCGCACGCTGCGGGAGGTGTATCTGGTGCCTTTCGAGTACGCGGTGCTCGAAGGCGGCACCTGGGGGATCATGAGCGCCTATAACCGGCTCAACGGCACCTTCTGCTCCGAGAATGAATGGCTGCTCACCCAGGTGTTGCGCCAGGAGTGGGGCTTTGACGGGTTCGTGATCTCCGACTGGTTCGCGGCCCGGTCGACCGCGGCGTCGGCCCGAGCCGGCTTGAGCCTGGAGATGCCGGGACCAGGCCAGTGGTACAACCGCGGACCAATAGGCGAGGCGCTGGCCGCGGGGGAGATGGATGAGGGCCATCTCGACCGAATCGCTGGCGACGTGCTGCGCCTGCTGGAGCGCACCGGGGCGTTGGACGGATCCGACGGCTGTGTGCCTGGCCAAGAGCACGAGTTCGACCGTCCCGAGGATCGAGCGCTGCTGCGGGAGACGGCCGCGGCGGGGACGGTGCTGGTGGCCAACAACGGGGTACTCCCGTTGGACCCGGCCATGTCGGGAACGTTGGCGGTGATCGGCCCGAACGCCCGCAAGGCCCAGATCATGGGCGGGGGATCGGCCACCGTGCAGGCGTATCGCAACGTGAGCCTCCTGGATGCGCTGGGCGACGAGCGCAGCCACCTTGATGTTCGCTATGCCCAAGGTTGCGACATCGAACGCTCGCTGGTGGCGCTCGCTGCCCCGATGTTTCGGGGCAAACTCCAGTTGGAGTACTTCAACGGCCACGACTGGTCGGGCCCGGTGGTGCATACCCGAGAGTCGGCGTCGGCCGAGATGGTGTTCTTCGGCGAGCCGGGGCCGGGGGTGAACCCCGAGGCCTTCTCGGTGCGGGCATCGGGCGTGCTGGTGGCCGAGAGCACCGGCGAGCACACCCTGGGGCTGGTGCAGCTTGGACGCTGCCGGGTACATCTCGACGGCGAGGTGGTGCTGGACGCCACCGAGGGCGACTACGAACGGGGCGACGACTTCTTCGGGATGGGCTCAGTGTTGATCTCGGCACCAGTGCAGCTAACCGAGGGCCGCGAGACGCCCATCGTCATCGAGTACTCCAGCAAGGACAGCTTCATGTTGTGCGGGGTTCGGGTGGGACTGAAATCGAAGGTGGAGCGGGATCTGCTCGCCGAGGCAGCCGAAGTTGCGGCCGCGGCCGACGTGGCTGTGGTTGTGGTGGGCACCAACGCCGACTGGGAGACCGAGGGGCGCGACCGCGACTCCTTCGACCTTCCCGGCGACCAGCCCGAGTTGATCCGCCGAGTGGCCGCGGCCAACCCCAACACCGTGGTGGTGGTGAACATCGGCGGGCCGTGCAACCTCGATTGGGCCGACGAGGCAGCCGGGGTGTTGGTGGCCGGGTTCGGCGGCCAGGAGATGGGCTACGCGGTGGCCGACGTGCTGTTCGGCCAAACCGACCCCGGCGGGCGGATGACGATGACCGTGCCGGCCCGCTATGAGCACAGCCCGGCCTATCTGAACTATCCGGGCGAAAACGGCGTGGTCCGCTACGGCGAGGGCCTCTACATCGGCCATCGCTGGTTTGACGCCCGGGCCATCGAGCCGGCGGTGACCTTGGGTCACGGCCTGTCATACGCCTCCTTCGAGTGGTCGCAGCCCAGGGTGTCGGGCGGCGGTGACTTCGAGGTGGCCGACCCGGTTGTAGTAGAGGTGGACGTGGTCAACACCAGCGACCGCCCGGGAAGCGATGTGGTGCAGGTGTACGTGGAACCGCCCCCCTCGCTGCTGCACCGCCCGGTGCGGGAGCTGAAGGGCTTCGCCAAGGTCCACCTGGCCCCCGGCGAGGCCACCACCGCCCGCATCGTGCTCAACCGCCGGGCCTTCGCCTACTACGACCCCGGCGACCAGTCACCGCCCGGGCTCCAAATCGGCAACCCGGTTCCCGCCGGCGAATCACAGAAGCGCATCGACGCCGGTTGGTACGTCGACCCCGGCACCTACACCATCTGGACCTCCCGCTCCAGCGCCGACCTCGTCGATGCAGTCGAGGTTGACCTCACAGACTGAACAGGGCCAGTCAGGCTCAATTTTCCTTGACGACGAACACGTTGTCTTGGATCTCGCCTTCTAGGGGGGTGTTGCGGCGGATGATGTCGGCCAGGGTGGTGTTGCGGATGTCCTCCAGCAGGGCCGGGTTGACCAAGAAGTAGGGGTCGTTCTCGTACCAGTAGCGGTCGCCGTCGCGCAGTCGGCGGAACTGGTCGGAGATGATGGCTCGCAAGGTCTCGCCTACCATCGCCCCGGGCAGGTGATCTTCGGCCAGGGCCGCGGGCCACAAGTCCATGTCGTGAATGTCTCCGTAGGCGAGCTCGAGTGCCTGTTGAATGCCCGGATCGGAGGTTATGTCGGCGAAGCTCTCCGCGGGAGGCAGGCCGTAGGCCGCGCGCACGGTGTTGTAGTCGCCCAACCCGTGGTCGCGGCCCCGCTGGATGTTGAGGGACACGAGATCGAAGGTAGGGCCGCCCGGCCCCCGAATGAGCATGTTCCTGACCTCGTTGATGACTTTGGAGTCAACCTCTTGGGCCCTCTGGGACGCCATGCCCCGGAGAATCGCAGAGACGCCGCGCTCAGTGACCATTGCCGGGTTGAAGAAGGCGCGCGCCAGGCTCACCGAATCGGTTTGTCCGTCGGCGCCTGCGATGAGAAGGCTGGGAGACAGCAAGGTGTGGCCCACCCGATAGGCGGCCGCGGAGAACTCGCTGGCGATGGTGGGGTCCACGCCCGGGTCGTAGCCCGAATAGGGGGCGATCGCGTCGGGGCCCAAGAGCAGCGGCAAGAAATCTTCAAAGGTGATGGCCTGGATGTGCGCCCCTACGATCTTGCGGGCCATCTGGTAGATCTCATCGCCGCCGATGCCCGGGTGCTGCTCGGCGATCATGTCGGCTAGTCGGTTGTGCTCTCGCACGAACAGGGTGTGCATGGCGATCAGCCCGATCTGCTCGTTGGCGCGCACATCGCCGGCCGCGAACAGATCGGCGCGGTCGCTGCCGCCTTCGTTTGCGAGTCCCTGCTCGTTGTAGGGCAGAAAGCGCCCGCTTTGGGAGGTCTTGAGCCTGCCCGTCCCGTCTTCGGTGCGAAGCGCCCGGGCCCGGGTCTCGTCTGATCCATATACCTGAGATGCGTCGATGAAGGCCGTCAATTCGTTGGCCTGCATTCGGGGGTTGTCCGGGCCTGTGCCTGTACCGGAGTCGAACTGAGAGCGGTCCACGTGGATGAACTTGGCGCCGCTGCCGCCAGGGTCGAAATGGGGGTCTCCTTGGGGAACCGAGACCGGGAACGGCTCCTGGTCGTTGTCGATGCTCAGGGTGATGTCGTGGTCGATGAACTGGCCCCACTGCCAGGTGATGTCGCTGGCACTTCGGGAGTTGGGAAACGACCCGCTTTGGGAGAACACGAGACTGCTGATCAGCCGGGGGTTGGGGCGTGAGCTTGTAGGCACGGACACGGCGTCGGCGTAGGAGACGGGGGCCTTCTTCAAAAGGGCCGTGCCCGTCGATCCCCAAGACGGATTCTCGATGTTGTTGCCCGTGCCGTCGAACGACCTGTCGGAAATGCTCAAGTGCATGCTGAACGGGGTGTATGAGGGTTCGATGCTTGTCGTGGAGGAGGGTCGCCCAGATGCTGCGCCGGGCGTTGAGCTGGGAGGCCCGGTGGCTTTGAGCATCAGCGGTGAAGTGAGCATCCATTGGCCTGTTTCGTAGCCGGTCGGCAAGTGACGATTTGCCGGCAGCACTCGCCAGCCCCACGAGCCGTCGGAGCGCTGTTGCTGCACGGCTAGCTCCGCGTTGTCGCTGCCCATCCGGGAGGAAATCCGCACATCGCCCACCGTGCCAAGCGAGATTGTCGGACTGTCGACCCAGTTGCCCGCGGGGTAGATCTGGCTGGGCTGGGCCATGCTGAGCCAATTGCCGTCTGACATCTGCTCTAGGCCGATCTCGATTTGCCCGCTGTCAATCCAGCGAGCGGCGATCTTCACCATGGCTTGGGGCTGCGGGCTGGCACCCGCCCCGGAAGCGGCTAGCAGGGAGCAGGCCAATGCGATTGCGACCATAGCGGAAGTCAGCTTCTTGAGCATTCGAAATTCACCTCACCAAAAAGTGCGGTGAAAGGCACCCTCCGCCCGGCTAGTAATGCTCCTACGGTAAGTGGGGTAAGTCAAGGATCAACTTGCCGGGCAGGCCCTCACTGCAACCACACCACCTGGGCGGCGACGTCAAATGGTGGAGCTGATGGGACTCGAACCCACGACCTCTTGCATGCCATGCAAGCGCTCTAGCCAACTGAGCTACAGCCCCGCGAGCAGGAAACTCTAACAGCCGCTGATGTGTTGACCCACATGGGATAACGGTTATTGGCCCCGACCGGGCGCTCGGTAGATTGAGCGGCCATGGACGTCTACGACCCAGCGGCCATCGAGCCCAAATGGCAGCAGCGCTGGGTCGACGACGCCACCTACGACATCGACAACGACGACGCCCGCCCGCCGTACTACGTGCTGTCGATGTACCCGTACCCCAGCGGTCCGGCCCACATCGGCCACGTCCGCAACTACACCTTTGGCGACCTGCTGGTCCGCTACCGCACCATGCAGGGCGACGGCGTGCTGTCGCCCATAGGCTTCGACAGCTTCGGGTTGCCGGCCGAGAACGCCGCCATCAAGACCGGCAACCACCCCCGGGTCCACACCGACGCCAACATCGAGCGGCTGTCGTCGTCGCTGCGCCGCATCGGAGCGGTGTACGACTGGCGCCGGACCCTGAGCAGCCACGATCCCGACTACATCCGCTTCACCCAGTGGATCTTCTTGAAGTTCTACGAGGCCGGCTTGGTGTACCGGGCCACCGCACCGGTGAACTGGTGCCCCGGCTGCCAGACGGTGCTGGCCAACGAGCAGGTGCTGGCCGACGGCACTTGCGAGCGCTCCGGCGACATGGCCCAGCAGCGCGAGCTGGAGCAGTGGTTTTACCGCATCACTGCCTACGCCGAGGAACTGCTCGACGGCCTCGACGGCCTGGACTGGCCCGACCGGGTCAAGACCATGCAGCGCAACTGGATCGGCCGCTCGGAGGGCGTCGAGTTCACCCTGCCCATCGCTGATGACGCCGGCCAGCCCCGCCACGACATAGAGGGCATTCCGGTGTTCACCACCCGGCCCGACACCAGCTTCGGCATGACCTTCGCGGTCATGTCCCCCGAGCACCCCCGAGTGCCGGAGCTGGTAGCCGACCACCGCCAGGTCGAGGTGGAGGCGTTCATAAGCGCAGTGGCCGAGCGCAGCGAGATCGAGCGGTTATCGACGGGCGGCCCGGCCGACAAGCGGGGGGTGGACACCGGCACCCGGGTGATCAACCCGTTCAACGGCGAGGCGATTCCGCTGTTTTTGGCCGACTACGTGCTCACCACCTACGGCACCGGGGCGATCATGGCCGTGCCCGGCGAGGACCAGCGCGACTGGGACTTCGCCACCGCCTACGGCCTGCCCATAATCCGCACCGTTGAGCCTTCCGAGGATTTTGACGGGGAGGCCTACACCGGCGACGGGCCGTCCATCAACAGCGAGTGGCTCAACGGCCTGTGGATGGCCGAGGCCAAGTCCGCTTCCATCGACTGGCTGGAAGAACAGGGCATCGGCGAGCGCAAAGTCAATTACCGGCTGCGGGATTGGCTGCTATCCCGCCAGCGCTATTGGGGGTGCCCCATCCCCGTGGTGTACTGCGAGGGGTGCAGGACGGTGCCGGTGCCCTGCGACCAACTGCCGGTGGGCCTGCCCGACGACGTGGCCTTCATGCCCACAGGGCGGTCGCCGCTGGTGGACCACCCCGGCTTCTTGCACACCGAGTGCCCCGGCTGCGGCGGCCCGGCCCGGCGGGAGACCGACACCATGGACACTTTCGTGGACTCCTCGTGGTACTTCCTGCGCTTCGCCGACCCCCACAACTCCGAGATGCCGTTCAGCCAAGAGGCGCTGGAGCGGTGGCTTCCGGTGGACCAGTACATCGGCGGGGTGGAGCACGCCATCTTGCATCTGATGTACGCCCGGTTCTTCACCCGGGCGCTGTCAGATCTGGGCGTGGCCCCTGCCGGGCTGCGCGAGCCCTTCCAGCGGCTGTTCACCCAGGGCATGGTGCGAATGGGCGGGGGCAAGATGTCGAAGTCGAAGGGCAACCTGGTGGCCCCCGAAGACTTCATCGATACCTATGGCGCCGACACCCTGCGCCTGGCCATCTTGCAGGTCAAGCCCCCCGCGGAGGATGTGGACTGGGAGGACTTCGGACTCGAGGGCTGCGCCCGCTTCTTGGGCCGGCTGTGGCGGTTGGCTGCCGGCACCGCCGAGCGGGCCAACCCGGCCCGCACCGGTGCGGCCACCCCAGCAGACGACGCCATCGACGCCGCCACCCACCGGCTCATTGATCGCATCACCTCCGAGTTCGACCGCTGGTCGTACAACACCGCGGTGGCCGGCTGCATGGAGTTCACCAACGAGCTCTACCGCTATGTGCAGTCCGACGACGGTCCCCGCCACGACACGCTGGCGTTCGCCATCGACTCATTGCTGCTGGTGATGGCGCCCATGGTGCCCCACATCTGCGCCGAGCTGTGGGAGATGCGCCGAGGCGGGAACATCCACACCGAGCAGTGGCCCACCGCCGATGAGGCCAAGCTGGTGCTGGAGACGGTCACCATGGTGGTGCAGGTGAACGGCAAGGTGCGCGACCGCATCGAAGTGTCCGCCGACATCGCCGATACTGAGGCTGAGGCACTGGCCCTGGCATCGGAGAGGGTGCAGGCCTATCTCGACGGCGGCGAACCCCGACGGGTGATCTCCCGCCCCCCTAAGCTGGTCAACGTGGTGGTGTAGCGAGCGGCTCACTCGCGGTGTGGAAATACTTGAAATATATCAATAGGAAAGGTTGTTGCATTGTGAGGAGGGGGGCCGGTACGGTGGCTGCATGGACATCTCCTCGATTCCAGACTGGGTACCGGTCATTGTCGGAGTCGCAGTGTTCATGTTCACGCTCATGGGCTATATGCACAGGGAATTCGCCAAATCCCGCGAGCACACCGACGGGAAGTTCGAGGAGGCCCGCGTGTACACCGACGGGAAGTTCGAGGAGGCCCGCGTGTACACCGACGGGAAGTTCGAGGATGCCCGCGAGCACACGGAGAGGCTGTCTGAGGGGAACCGGGATGCCATTGAGGGGAACCTGGTGGCGATTGAGGGGAACCGGGATGCCATTGAGAGGAACCGGGAGCTGATAGCGGACAGCCGCGAGCGGCTGGCTCGAATTGAGGGCTACATGGAGGGCCGCAGAGACCGAGAGGCCAGCGGAGGCGAGTCCGAAGCAGCCTGAGGGCAGGCAGCGGGGATTGGGATTGCTAACTGCGGGCCGGAATGGCTCGAAGCGCCTCGCGCACCTCGGCCCAGGGTCCGTCGGTGCGGAGGCCCTGGCCGAACGACATGCGGTCGATCAAACCTCCGTAGCTGGCGGCCACGCCGCGGGCCAGGTTCTGGGGCTCGGCCACCACCCCGAACGTTCCCAACATGGTGTCGTCGATCACGTCGGCCATCTCCACCCACTGGCCCTGCTTGGACATGCGGTTCAGCTCGTCTTGGGCGTCGCCCCAGCCGTGGTGCTCAAGCACCGGGCGATAGGCAGGCGTCGAGCCGTAGAAGGCCAGTTGCTGGCGGGCCGCCTGGGCCGCCGACGCCATCTCCTCTTCGGATTCCCCGGTGACGATGAACACCGGCATCGACACCTCTATGTCCATGGGGTTGCGCCCTGCCTTAGCGGCCCCGCGCTCGAGGGCGGGCAGCGACACCTCCCGCACGTAGCTGGGTGTGGTGAACCCGTGGCTGATCCAGCCGTCGGCCGACTCGCCGGCCGCTTCGGTCATGAGATCGCCCACCGCGGCCAAATGGATGGGGGGTGGGCCGAAGGGATTGGAACCGGGGCTGAACATCGGAGTCATGAGGGTGTGCTGGTAGAACTCGCCCCGAAAGCTCAGCCGCTCACCGGTCTCCCAGCAGTCCCATGTGGCCTTGATGGCGTCGATCATCTCCTTCATGCGGGCAGCGGGGTGAGACCAGGGCATGGAGAATCGCTTGGTGATGTGGGGCTTTATCTGTGAACCGAGGCCGAGAATGAAACGCCCGCTGGAATAGGCCTGGAGATCCCACCCCAAGTTGGCCAAGACCATCGGATTGCGGGCGAATGCCACCGCAATCGAGGTTCCGATCTGGATGCGGCTGGTGTGCTCGGCGGCCAGCACCAGCGGCAGGAATGGGTCATGGTCTAGTTCGGCCGACCAGACCCCGTCGTAGCCGGCCGCCTCCAAGCTGCGGGCGTTGTCGGCGGCATCGCCAAGTGGTCCAACCGATCCCTTTCTGGACGCTCTGGTAACGAGGCCGCCGTCTAGCTTCATGCTCTGTCCTCTCGGGTAGTGGTGGTCATTTGGACTCGTCCTGATCGCGCAAGAAGCGCTCCAGCTCTTCGGCCAACTCGTCCCCGGTGGGGATCTCGTCGCCGTGTTCTCCCATGGAGGTGTCGTAGGCGCCTTCCAGCTGCCCCAACAGGCGCTTGTGGCTGGCGTTTTGGGCGATCATGGTGTCGAGCCGACGGGACACCTCCAGCCCCTCGGCGATCAGCGGTGCCGGATCGAACCGCAACTCGGTAACGGTGCGCAGACCTTGTATGAGGGCCGCAGTGCTGGCCGGGAATGGCGATCCGGATGCGTAGTGGGGCACTTGGGCCCATACCGACACCGTTTCCAGTCCGGCGGCCTCGAATCGCTTGGCCAAAGCTGAGCTGATGCCGGCGGGAACCTCCAGGGTTCCCTGAAAAGAGCCGAACTGCTCGATCAGATCCTGAGTGGTGCCAGTGGCCGACAGGCGCACTGGTCGGGTATGGGGCACCGCGGCGGGGTAGGCCCCCAACGACACCACCCGGGCCACCCCCAACTGCTGCACCAATTCGACGACCGCGGTGCAAAACGCCTGCCAGCGGAAATCGGGCTCGGGGCCGTGGAGCATCAAGAACTTGCGCTGGTCGAGGTCGCTCAACACCTCGAGCCTTATCTCCGGCCACGAAATGTCGTCGACCCGGCCGTCTCGTACGGTCATAGTGGGACGGCGGGCTCGGTGGTCTATCAACAGGTCGGAATCGAAGCAGGCCACCTGCACCGCTTCGTTTGAGTCGATCATGATCTCAGCGGCGTTGCGCATGCCGTATCCGGCGTCCACCCACCCGTCGAGGGCCACCACCAATACCGGGTCGACCAGGTCAGGCAGCTGCTGGACGGTGACCAACTCGCTGCTCATGCCACCTGCTCCGCGGCTGATGTGGCCATGTCAACCAGGGCGTCCACCCGGGCGACGAAGCTCTCGGCCCCCTGGGGCGGCGCTTTGTCGCCCATTGCCCCTCCCACATAGCGGCTGTACACGCCCTCCAGGATGCAGGCCAGCTTCCAGTAGCCGAAGGCCATATAGAAATCGAAGCTGTCGATTTCGCGCCCCGATGCCTCCAGGTACAGGTCGAACATCTCGGCCCGGCTGGCGAATCCGGATTCGGCGGTGGGGGGATCGTCCAAGGCAACCTCCAAGTCATCGGGCTCGGCCCAATACACCAGAAGCTGGGCCACGTCGGCGTTGCGGTCGCCCAGGGTGCACAGCTCCCAGTCGAGCACCGCCACCACCTGGCCCTGTTCGCCCAGGATGCAGTTGTCCAGGCGGTAGTCGCCGTGGACGATGCCGGCTTCTCCCTGGTCGGGGATGCGGGCAACAAGGTGGTCGTGAACCTCTTGGATCTGGGGGCGGTCCTGGGTCTTGGACTCCTCGAACTGGCGCAGCCAACGCCGGAGCTGGCGGGCGATGTAGTCCTCTTTGCGGCCCAGATCGCCCAGCCCCACCTCATCCACGTCCACCGCGTGGATGTGGGCCAGCGTCTCGGCAATCGACTGGGAGGCAGCCCGACGCCGATCAGGGGCCAGGGCAACAGCATGCCTGCGATTGCGCACCACCTTTCCGTCCACAAAGTCCATGACGTAGAACGGGCGCTCGTTGACTGATTCGTCCTCGCACAGCCCGAACGTGCGGGGAACTGGCACGTCGGTATCGGTCAGGGCGGCGATGATCTTGTGCTCTCGGCCCATGTCGTGGGCGGTGGCCAGAACCTGGTAGAGCGGGGGTCGGCGCAGCACGTAGCACCGGCCATGGGCATCGGTCACCTTGAATGTGAGGTTTGAGTGCCCGCCGGCCATCAACTCGAACGTCAACGGCAAGGCCACGCCGGGAACATGGGTTTCGAACCACGCGCTGACCGCGTCATGCTGGATGCCTCGGATGTGGTCCATGCAACTGGTGAGGGTAGCGTTCAATCTGGGTCAATGAGAGGTAGCCGATGGCCGATGTAAGCGACGCAACGTTTGCGACCGAAGTGGTGGAGCGAGAGAGGTAGCCGATGGCCGATGTAAGCGACGCAACGTTTGCGACCGAAGTGGTGGAGCGTTCCCACACCGTGGCGGTGGTGGTGGATTTGTGGGCGCCGTGGTGCGGACCATGCAAAGCGCTCGGGCCGATCCTGGAGCAGGTTGTGGCGTCCACCGAGGGGGCGGTGGAGCTGGCCAAAGTCAACGTGGACGACAGCCCCCAGACCGCCCAGGCCTTCCAAGTGCAGAGCATTCCCGCCGTGTACGCCATGCGAGACGGCAAAGTGGTGGACGGCTTCATCGGTGCCCAGGGCGAGGCCGCGGTGGCCGAATTCGTGCAGCGACTGCTGCCCACCGAGAGCGAGACCGAGCTGGAGGCGCTGGTGGCCGCGGGCGACGAGGGTTCTCTGCGGGCCGCGCTGGAGCTCGACGCCGACCACGAAGGCGCAGTGGTGGGGCTGGCCGACCTGCTGGTTGCCGATGGACGGGCCGAGGAGGCCCTCGAGCTGCTGGAGCGAATTCCCGAGACCGCCGAGGTCCGCCGGGTGGCCGCTCTGGCCCGAACCGGCGGTGGTGGCGCTGCCAACGGCGACGTCGAAGCCCGCCTGGAGGACCTGCTCGGCCTGGTGAAAGCCGATCCGGAGGCCCGCCAGGAGTTCGTGGATCTGCTGGAGATCATGGGTACCGAAGATCCCCGCACCCCCATTTACCGGCGTCGGCTCACCGCACAGATCTACTGAGCCCCGTTCCATTGGCTCGGGTGGACTCAGGCCCCTGTCGTTTATGACTTTGGGCTGATACCCTGACGCTGCTTCCCCCTCCACTGGCATGGCGCAGCGCGCCCGGAAACAGCCATGGAAGATTCCTCGCTGCCCCCTCCCCGGCTGACCCCGGCGGAGCGGGTCCGGGAGATGTGGGATGACTACCGCCACCTGATCACCGGACCCCGGCTCCTGATGGCAGGGGCCGGACTCGTGATCGTTGTCGCAGCAGCGGCCTACATGATCGTCGGTGCCAATGGCGCTCCCCGGCCAGAGGCGATCATTCCCATGGCCACTCCGCTGCCTGCCCGCCCGACTCCGGCCGCCGAACCGACCCCGATACTGGTTCATGCCGCCGGTGCGGTGCAGGTCCCCGGTGTGTACCTGTTTCGGGGCGAAGCTCGCGTGCACGACCTGGTTGAAGCGGCCGGTGGGCTGACCGGCGATGCCGACTACGACCGGGTGAACCTGGCCGAAACGCTGTTCGACGGGCAGTGGGTGTACTTCCCGGTGGTCGGCCAAACCGAGATTCCCGCTCCCCTGAACGGAAGCGGACCGGCTGGTGGCGGGACTGCTGGGCCATCCGGGCCTTTGAACCTCAACTCTGCCTCCCCCGAGCAATTGGAGTCCCTACCTGGGGTGGGACCGGCTATCGCCGCGGCCATCATCGAGCACCGCCAGCGTATTGGCAGTTTCGCCTCGGTCGATGGGCTGCTGGCGGTATCGGGCATCGGGCCCGCAAAGCTCGAGCGGATCAGAGACCTGGTCGCCGTGTGAGCAACGGGCCGCGATGAGCGACCGACACGCGGTGGCGTTGGCGGTTGCCGCCATGGTCGGCGCCTGGTGGTCGGCGGCGGTACCGCTGCTCCCCGCGGCCGCCTTGGCGCTCGCGGCCCTGGCCGTCCGCAAGCCGTGGCTGCTGGTGGCCGCCATCATGCTGCTCAGCTCTTCGCTGGGGGCAAGGGCCTGGGCGGGCCTCGACCCAGTTGAGCCCGCGGCGTTTGAAGGCGAAGCAACCTTGGTGGCGGATCCGGTTCCCGTCGGCGAAGGGATGAGGGTGAGCGTGCGGGCGCAAGGCCGGCTCTACGAAGCCTGGGCCTACGGCCGAGCGGCCCGCGACCTGGGAGAGCGCCTGGCTGGGGATCGCATCCTCATCACCGGTAGCGTGCGCCCGATTCTGCCGCTGCCCGACTACCAAGCGGCCCGCCACATCGCCAACCGGCTGAGCATCGACCGCATCCACAGCCATCGCGACGGGTCGCCGCCCTATCGGCTGGCCAACTGGTTGCGCCGCACCATCGCCTCCGGTGCTGAGTCGCTCGACGACGACCGCCACGCCCTGTTCACCGGGCTGTCTTACGGTGACGACCGCTACCAGTCGCCGGTGGTCTCCGACGACTTCCGGGCCGCGGGCCTCACCCACCTTCTGGCCGTGTCGGGCCAGAACGTTGCCTTCGTGTTGATCCTGGCCCGCCCTTTGATCGAGCGCTTCGACTACCGGGGCCGCTGGGTGCTCACCCTGGGGGTGATCGCCTTCTTTGCCCTGGTCACCCGGTTCGAGCCCTCGGTGCTGCGGGCCACCGTCATGGCGGCCATCGCCGCCACCGCCACCCTGTTGGGCCGCGATGCCTCCAGCCGCCGGGTGCTGGCCCTGGCCGTGGTCCTGTTAGTGCTGGTCGATCCGCTGCTGGTGCACTCAGTGGCGTTCCGGCTGTCGGTGGCGGCCTCGGCGGGCATCATCTTGTGGGCACCTCGTCTGGCCGAGCGCATGCCCGGTCCTCGGTTGCTGGCCGAGGCGCTGGCTGTGACCGTCTCGGCCCAGTTGGCCGTGTCGCCGCTGTTGATCGCCATCTTCGGCGGGGTGCCGGTGGCCTCCCTGCCCGCCAACCTGCTAGCCGCCCCCGTAGCCGGGCCGATCATGATGTGGAGCCTTTCGGCCGGGGTAGTCGCCGGGCTCATGGGCGGCCCGCTGGCCCAGGCCATCCATTGGCCCACCGATCTGGGCATCGGCTGGATCGAGGCGGTGGCCGGCTGGGCGGCGTCAGCCCGATTGGGCGAGCTGCGGGCACCGCATCTGGTTGCGGTGGCCATCGGCACAGTGGCTTGGTGGCTGGCGCAGCGTCGCCCGCTAAAGGCCGTGGCCGCCATCGCGCTGGCTGTGGGGCTGCTGGTGCCGGCGGTGGCCCTGCGGATCTCCGACCCGCCGTTTCACACCGTGCTCGAATCCGGAGTCGAAGTGTGGCGGGAACAGCAGACGGTAGTAGTCGTGCTCGGACCCACCCGGTCCACCGAGAGACTGCTAGAAGACCTGCGCCGGGCCGGGGTCGGCGCCGTGGACCTGGCAGTGGCCGACCGGGGCACCCGTGCCCAACGCGACCAGATCCGGTCGCTAAAAGAGCGCATGTGGGTCGGAGCGGCCATAGCCCCACCCGGCCACCGCATCGGCGGCGCCACCACCGTCCGATCCGGCCAGCGAGTACTCGTCGGCGGCCTAGAAGTGGAGGTGGTGTCCCACGATCCCCGCCTGGTAGTGACGGTTACCCCGGCAGGCGGTGTAGCGTCGCCGTCGTGATTGTGGAGCTGGGGCCCCACCGGTTTGACGTGACCACCCGGGCTCTGGTGATGGGAATTTTGAACCGCACGCCCGACTCCTTTTACGACGCCGGCCAGTACTGGGATTTCGACGACTTTTTGGCCAAGGCCGAGACGCTGGTGGACGAGGGGGCGGACTTCTTGGACGTTGGTGGGGTGAAGGCCGGTCCCGGCACCGAGGTGACTGAGGCCGAGGAGATGGACCGGGTGGTGCCGGCCATCGAGGCGTTGCGAAAGCGCTTCGACCTACCCATTTCGGTGGACACCTGGCGGGCCTCGGTGGCTCGGGAGAGCTATGCCGCTGGAGCGGTGGTGGGCAACGACATCAGCGGGTTTGCCGATCCCGACTTCCTCCACGAAGCCGCTGAGGCGGGGGCTTCGGTGGTGGCCTGCCATGTGCGCCTGGCCCCGCGGGTGGCCGATCCCGAGCCGTTCTACGACGACCTGGTGGGCGAGGTGAGCCGGTTTCTGGCCGAGCGGGCCCAGTGGGCGGTGGACGCGGGAATTCCCCCGCAGCGGGTGATGCTCGACGCCGGCCACGACCTGGGCAAAACCCCCGATATGTCGGCCGAACTGCTGCGCCGGGCCGACGAGTTGGCCGGTCTGGGCTACCCGGTGTTCTTGTCGGTGTCCAACAAAGGGTTCTTGGGGGCGCTGACCGGCACCGAGGTGGGGGACCGGCGGGAGGCCACCCTGGCGGCCCACGCCCTCGGCATTGGGTTGGGCTGTCGAGTTCTGCGGGTCCACGATGTGGCCGGCACCCGCCGGGTGGCCGACTTCATGAGCGCAGTACTCCAATACCAGCGAGAAGCCCCATGAGCACCGTCTTACGCCATCCATGGGGTTCGCGATGAGCGCCACCGTTGTCCTTCTCCACGGCGACGATGATGTGCTGTTGGCCAACGCGGTCCGAGACCGGGTGGCCCAACTGGTGGGCGACGGTGACCGGTCGCTGATGGTGTCTGAGCTGAACGAGGCCGCCTACCAGCAAGACGAGGACTACCAGATCGCTCCGCTGGTGGACGCCGCCCAGACTCCGCCGTTTCTCACCGGACGGCGGGTGGTTGTGGGCCGGCAGTTGGGCCGGTTCTCCACCGTTGACTCCCTCGGACCCCTGCTCGGCTACCTGGACAACCCCCTGGATACCACCGATTTGGTGCTGGTGTGGGAGAAGGGGCCGGCGCTCCAGCGGATGGGAGCGGTGCCCAAACGCCTGTCCGAGGCAGTGACCGCGGCGGGCGGCGAGGTGATAGGCGCTGGGGTTCCCCGGGGTCGAGATGGGGCTGCCGACTGGATGGACACACAGATTGCCGCCGCCGGTTTGCGGTTGAGGCCGGGGGCCAAGCGTCTGCTGGCCGATCATCTAGGGGAGGATCTGAGCCGACTCCCCGCGGTGCTCACCACTTTGGCCTCGGCCTACGGACCGGATCGGGCCTTGGAGGCCGACGAAGTGGTCCCCTTTATCTGGGAGGCCGGATCGGTGCCCCCCTGGGAGCTCACCGACGCGGTGGGGTCGGGCAACATCGCCGACGCCTTGGACAAGCTGCGCCGCATGCTCCACGCCGGGGGCCGAAATGAGATGCAGGTGTTGGCCACGCTCTACAACCACCACGCCCGTCTCCTGCGCCTCGACGGCGCCGATGCCGCCGACGAGAAGGAGGCGGCCGAGCTGTTAGGCATGAAGGGCTCCACCTTCCCGGCCCGCAAAGCGCTGCGCCAGTCCCGCAAGCTCGGATCGAAGAGGATCGCCCGGTCGGTCGAGTTGCTGGCCCAAGCCGATCTGGATCTTCGGGGCGCCACTGCGGTAGCCCCCGAGGCGGTGCTGGAAGTGCTGGTGGCCCGCCTGACCCAGCTCAATCGCTAGGGGCTGGCCGCGGCCTACTCGGCTTGAAGGCGGGCCAGGCGCTTTATCAGGCGGGACTTCTTCCTGGCAGCGGTGTTGGGGTGCAACACGCCCTTGCTGGCGGCCTTGTCGATGCGCTTCATGGCCAGGCGAGCGGCTTCGGCGGTCTCTACCTCGTCGCCGGACTCCGCGGCGGTCTCGGCATTCCGGGTGCGGGTGATGATCTCGGAGCGCACGGCCCGGTTGCGCTGGCGGCGCTTTTCGTTCTGGCGGTTGCGCTTTATCTGGCTCTTGATGTTTGCCACAGAATGACAACTCTACCGCCCGCCAACCCCACCAACCACACGGGAGGGGCGGTAGCGTTTCTAGTTGTCGTGTCCATTGACCTCTCCCGAATCCGCAACACCTCGATCATCGCCCACATCGACCATGGCAAGTCCACGCTGGCCGATCGCATGCTGGAGATTTGCGGTGCGGTCGACCCCCGGGAGATGCGCGCCCAATATCTCGATTCCATGGATCTGGAGCGGGAGCGGGGGATCACCATCAAGCTCCAAAGCGTCCGCCTCGACCACGATGGCCACGTAATCAACCTCATCGACACCCCCGGTCACGTGGACTTCGGCTACGAGGTGAGCCGCTCCTTGGCCGCCTGCGAGTCGGTGATCCTGCTGGTGGACGCGGCCCAGGGGATCGAAGCCCAGACGCTGGCCAACTGCTACCTGGCCATGGAGAACGATCTGGAGGTGGTGGTCGCCGTCAACAAGATCGATCTGCCCGCGGCCGAGCCCGACCGCCGGGCTGAAGAGATCGAGCAGGTGCTGGGCATCGCCGCCGAAGACGTGCTGCACATCAGCGCCAAAACCGGCGAGGGGGTTCAGGATCTGCTCGACGCCGTGGTGGCCCGCACCCCGGCGCCAACGGGCGATCCCGAAGGTCCCCTCCAGGCGCTGATCTTCGATTCCCACTTCGACCAGTACCGGGGTGTGGTCAGCTCCGTGCGGGTTATGAACGGACGGCTGCGCTCAGGGGCCAAGATTCGGTTCATGCAGGCCCGCACCGATCGGGAGGCCGACGAGATCGGGGTGTGGGCGCCACAGCCGACACCGATCGACGAGCTGGGGCCCGGCGAAGTGGGCTACCTCGTCGCGGGCATGAAGAACGTGGCCGAGGCCCGCTCGGGCGAGACCGTAACCACCGCCCGCAGTGGCGCGTCCGAGCCCCTGGCCGGATACCAGGAGCCCAAGTCGATGGTGTTCTGCGGTCTGTATCCCATCGACGGCGACGAGTTCGCCGCCCTGCGCGACTCGCTTGAGCGGTTGCGGGTGAGCGACTCCAGCTTCAACTACCAGCCCGAATCGTCGGGTGCGCTGGGCTTCGGCTTCCGCTGCGGGTTCCTCGGGCTCTTGCACATGGAGATCGTGCGAGAGCGCCTCGAGCGGGAGTTCGGGCTCAGCCTCATCGCCACCGCTCCTTCGGTGGCCTACCGGGTAGAGCTGGACAACGGCGAACATGTCGAGGTGGACAACCCCTCGGCCATGCCCCCCGCCGCCGAGGTGCGGGGCATCCAAGAGCCCATGCTGGCCGCCACCATCATCGCCCCCGCCGACTACACCGGCACCCTCATGGAGCTGTGCCAGGCCCGCCGGGGGGAGATGAAGAAAATGGAGTACCTGTCGCCCGAGCGGGTGGAGCTGTCTTACCGGCTGCCCCTGGCCGAGGTGGTGGTGGACTTCTTCGACCAGCTCAAGAGCCGCACGCAGGGCTATGCCAGCCTCGACTACGAGCCCGACGGATACACCGCCGCCGACCTCACCAAGGTGGACATCTTGCTCCAGCACGAGCCGGTGGACGCCTTCAGCTCCATTGTCCACCGGGACTCGGCCTACTTCTACGGCCGGCGAATGACCGAGAAGCTGAAGGAGCTGATCCCCCGCCAGCAGTTCGACGTACCCATCCAGGCGGCCATAGGCGGCAAGATCATCGCCCGGGAAACGGTGAAGGCCTTCCGCAAGGATGTCACCGCCAAGCTGTACGGCGGCGATGTGACCCGCAAGCGCAAGCTGCTGGAGAACCAGAAGGCTGGCAAGAAGAAGATGAAGGCCATCGGCCGGGTGGACGTGCCCCAAGAGGCGTTCATATCCGCGCTCCGCCTGGATGACTGACGGTCGGTCGGCTCGAAGGAGGTCAGGCTCGGGCTGCCCATTAGTATCAGGGATTCAATGAGGACAGGCAGCGATACCCTCTCGGCCCGCAAGGCCGCGGTGCTGCGGGCTGTGGTGGAGGGGTACATCTCCACCACTCAGCCCGTGGGCTCCTCCCATGTCTCTGAGATGGCCGACTTGGGCGTGTCGCCAGCCACCGTCCGCAACGAGATGCTGGCCCTGGAGCAGGCCGGATATCTGAGCCAGCCCCATACCAGCGCGGGCCGAATCCCCACCGATAAGGGTTACCGCCATTTCGTGGACACGCTTGCCGACGTGCCCGGCACCCTGGGCCGCAGCGAGCGCCAGCAGGTGCGGGCCTTCTTCGACACCACCCACAGCGAGCTCGAGCAGATGCTGGCCGACACCAGCGCGCTGCTGGCCGACCTCACGGCGTACGCCGCTTTGGTGGTAGCCCCCCAGCATTCCAGCGCGGCCATCCGGTCGGTGAATTTGGTGGACTTGTCGGAGCGGCTGGTGCTGGCCTTGGTGGTGTACGAGAACGGATCGGTGGACAAGCGCACCATCGAGATGGCCCAGCCCGCCGATTCTGTGGAGCTGGCCCGGGCCGCCACCGCGCTCACCGAGTTCTTGGCCGGGCGTCCGGCCACTGCGCTGCGGGATCGGGGCGCTGTGGCCCGGCTGAGCCCGTTGGCGTCTCGGATCATGGGCTCGCTGGCCGATTTGAGCGACGCCGAGGAGCAGGTCTACGTGGGAGGGGCGGCCAGCGTGGCCGGTCTGTTCGACGCCACCGACACGGTGAGGTCGGTTCTGGGAATACTGGAGAAGCAGTTGGTGGTTGTGTCGTTGGTGAGAGACATCTTGGACCGGGGCCTCACCGTGGCCATCGGCTCGGAAACCGGAGTAGCCCCGTTGGCTGAGTGCTCGCTGATAGTGGCCCCCTACGAGGTGGCCGGCCAGCCTGTGGGCTCCATCGGCGTTCTCGGCCCCACCCGCATGAACTATCCCCAAGCTTTGGCCGCGGTGGCGGTGGTGAGCCAGAAGCTGGGCGATCGGCTGTCGACCCCCTAGATCATGTCCGCCGACTTCTACGACCTGCTCGGCGTGGGCCGAGACGCCACCGAGGACGACCTCAAGAAGGCATTCCGCAGGCTCGCCCGCCAGTACCACCCCGACGCCAACCCCGACAATGCCGAAGCCGAGGCCCGGTTCAAGGAGATCGCCCTGGCCTATGAGACGCTGAGCGACCCCCAAAAGCGGGCCCACTACGACCGCTTCGGCACTGCGCCGGGGGCGGCGGGCGGCGGCGACCAGTTCTCGGGCATGAACCTGGGCGACATCTTCGACGCCTTCTTCGGGGGCAACAGCCCGTTTGGGGGCAGCCCGTTCGGCACCGCGGGCGGAAGGACTAGAACCGGTCCCCAGCGCGGCGCCGACCTGGAGGCGGTGCTCACCCTCGACTTCGAGGATTCTGTGCTGGGAGCCGATGCCGAGGTGACAGTGCGCACCGCCTCGGCCTGCGAGTCGTGTGAAGGACGGGGTACCGCCGAGGGGACCAAGCCGATTACTTGTGGGACCTGCGACGGCATGGGTCAAGTGCAGCGGGTGCGCCAGTCGATCCTTGGCCAGGTGGTCACCCGCACGGTGTGTGAGACCTGCTCGGGCAGCGGCGAATTGATCTCCGACCCGTGCCGCAACTGTCGAGGCGATGGCCTGGTGGTGGGGGATCGGGACTACACGGTCACTGTCCCCGCCGGTGTGGGCCACGGGTCCACGCTGCGGGTCACCCGCCGGGGGGCGGCCGGGCCCCGGGGCGGCCCCCCGGGCGACCTCTATGTGTACATCGAGGTGCGCCCCCATCCCCGCTTCCGGCGAGAGGGCGACCATTTGGTGGATGAGCTCCACCTCACCATGGTCCAAGCCGCCCTCGGGGTGAACGTGAAGTACGAGACGCTGGACAGCGTGGAGGACTTGGACATCCCCGCCGGCACCCAGGCCGGCCAGGTGTTCCGCATCCGAGGCCGGGGCGTGCCCCGGCTAGAGGGCCGAGGCCGGGGCGACCTGTTGGTGCAGGCGGTGGTGGAAACGCCCACTGGGCTGAGCGACGACGAGATCGACCTGCTCCAACAGTTGGCCGAGCTGCGGGGCGAAGAGGTGGCGCCCTCCACGAGGAAGCGACGCCGTGAAGCCCGGCGGAAGTGACGGATTCGGTTGGACGAGCCGTGAAGCCCACCGGCGCAAACGGCCCCCACGTCTTTGTCGATGATCTAGAACGCCTCGAGCTGTGCGACGACGACCGCCATCACCTGACCAAGTCGCTGCGTCTGCGCCCCGGCGACGCCTTTACCACCTCCGACGGAGCGGGATCATGGCGGGTCTGCCGCCTAGGGGCCGCCTTCGACTCCGAGCCTGAACCGGACGGCGAGGTGGTATTCGTCGAAGCACCACTTCCAAAGCTCACCATCGGCTTCGCCCTCATCAAAGGAGGCCGCCCCGAGCTGGTGGTGCAAAAGCTCACCGAGCTGGGAGTGGACGCCATCGTCCCGTTCACCGCCGAGCACAGCGTGGTCCGCTGGGACGCTGACCGAGCCGCCCGCCACACCGAGCGCCTCCGCCGAGTGGCCCGCGAGGCCGCTATGCAGAGCCGTCAAGTGCGCCTGCCCGAAATTGGGGACGTATCCGACTTCGCCGCCCTAGCCGCCCACCCCGGCGCCATCCGAGCCGACATCACCGGCGACCCCCCTTCGCTGGATCACCCCGTGGTGCTGATCGGCCCCGAAGGCGGCTGGTCCGACACCGAGCGCCACCAACTAGACGCCATCCGCATCAGTTCCTCAGTCCTCCGCTCCGAAACCGCCGCCATCGCCACCGCAACCCTCCTAACCGCCTTTCGGAATGGCCTGACTTGAGTGAGCTGAGGAGCGATCTTGGCTGACGCCCCGAGGCGATGATTAGCGCTGGTTGATGGGGGTGTAGTTGCGCTCTTGGGAGCCGGTATAGACCTGGCGGGGGCGGGCTATGCGGCTGTCTTGCTCTAGGAGCTCTACCCAGTGGGCCAGCCAGCCGGCGGTGCGGGCGATGGCGAACAGCACGGTGAACATCTCGGTGGGGAAGCCCATCGACTGGTAGATGAGCCCGGAGTAGAAGTCCACGTTGGGGTACAGCCGGCGGCTAACGAAGTAGTCGTCGGCCAGGGCTACCTCTTCAAGCTTGAGGGCGATGTCAAGCAGCGGGTTGGAGCCGGTGACCTCGAACACGTCGTAGGCGGCTTCTTTGATGATGCGGGCTCGGGGGTCATAGTTCTTGTACACCCGGTGGCCGAACCCCATCAGGCGGGTCTCGCCAGCCTTGACCGCCTTGATGAATGGGTCGATTTTCTCGTAGCTGCCGATGTCGTGGAGCATCTCCATCACGGCCTGGTTGGCCCCGCCGTGGCGGGGGCCGTACAGAGAGCAGGCTGCGGCGGAGATCACCGAGTAGGGATCGGTGTGGGCGCTGCCCACCACTCGGGCAGTGCTGGTAGAGCAGTTCTGCCCGTGGTCGGCGTGGGTGATGAGCAGAAGATCCAGTGCCCGGCTGAACGTCGGCTCGCACTGGTACCTGGGCTCGGCGATCTTGAACATCATCGACAAGAAGTTGGTGGCGAAGTCCAATTCGTTGTCGGGGTATACGAACGGCATGCCGGTGTTGAACCGGGCCCCGGCAGCGGCCACCGTGGGCACCTTGGCGATGAGCCGCACGATCTGGTGCATCCGGTTCTCGGGATCCTCAATGTCTTTGGCCTCGGGGTAGAAGGTTGACAGGGCGGCGATGGTGGAAACGAACATTCCCATCGGGTGGGCGTCGTGCAGGAACGACTCCATGAACCGCTTGCGGAAGCGCTCATGGATGAAGGTGTGGTGGGTGATCTCATCGACCCACACGTCGTACTCGCCGGGGGTGGGCAGCTCGCCGTGGAGCAGCAGGTAGGCCACCTCGAGATAGGTGGAGTGCTCGGCAAGCTGCTCGATGGGGTAGCCCCGGTAGCGCAGGATCCCGTTCTCGCCGTCCACCTCGCTGACGGCGCTGGTGGTGGCCGCGGTGGTGCTGAACGATGGGTCGAGGAACCACACGTTGGGGAGCAGTTTTCGCCAGGCTGTGGCATCCACACCACCGTCGACAATCGGTACCTCTATTGACTCACCGGTCCGATTGTCGGTGATCGTTATGGACTCAGGCACGCACGGCTCCTTTCGCTGCTCCCTCCGGCGCTGCCGCAGCATACCGCAGGAGGCTGTGATCGCCCCAGAGAGAGCGTTCCCAAATGATCAGTGGGAGATGTCAGAGAGGTGTGTTGTCGTGGCGTCGGCGGGGGAGAGACTCCCGCTTGGACTCCAGCAGCTCCAGGGCGGCAGCCACCTCGGCGCGAGTGTCAGCCGGGTCGATCACCGCGTCGATCGAGCCCCGTTCCGCCGCGATGAAGGGGTTCAGGTAGCGCCCCTCATAGGCGGTCTCCAACTCGGCTCGCTCCTCGGGGCTGGCCCTCCGGTGGACGATCTCAACCGCGCCCCGGGCCCCCATCACCGCGATCTCCGCGGAGGGCCAAGCCAGGGCGATGTCGTTGCCCATGTGCCGGGAGTCCATCACGATGTAGGCCCCGCCGTAGGACTTCCGCAGGGTCACGTTCACCCGGCCCACCGTGGCCCGGGCATAGGCGAAGGCCAACTGGGCGCCGTGGCGGATGATGCCCCGCCACTCCAGGTCTTTGCCCGGTTGGAACCCCGATGTGTCCACGAAGGTGACCAACGGCAGGTTGAAGGCGTCGCAGAACGACACAAACCGAGCTCCCTTCTGGCTGCACGCGATGTCGAGGGTTCCGGCCAGGGATTGGGGCTGGTTGGCCAGCATCCCCACCGGCCGTCCGGCCACGGTGGCGAAGGCGCACACCAAGTTGGTGGCCCAGTCGGCCTTGTACTCCAGAAGGTCGCCGTCATCGGCCACCGCCCGGGCCACGTCTCGCACGTCGTAGCTGCCTAGCGGCGAGTCGGGCAAAAGGTCGCAGAGTTCGGGGGTAGGGCGATCGGCGGGATCGCCCACCGAATATCGGGGAGGCAGCTCATCGGCGTGGGCGGGCAGCAGGCCCAACAGCGCCCCCACCAAATCGGAGGCGGCGTCTTTGTCTTCCACCAAGAAGGCGGCCACCCCGCTGCGCCGGGATAGCTGGCCGGCCCCACCCAGGGTCTGGTTGCTGATCACCTCTCCGGTGAACTGGGTGACCATGCGGGGACCGGAGACAAAGGCGTAGCTGTCCTCGGTGGCGATGGCGATGTCGGCCAGACCCAAAAGCAGGGCCGGTCCTGAAACCGCTGGTCCGGTGGCGCAGAAGATGGTGGGCACCTGGCCCGAGCAGTCCACTACCGCTTTGGCCACCCGGCCCCAGCCCATGGTGGCGGCGATGCCCGAGTCGATATCGGCTCCCGACGAGGCGATGAACCCCACCAGGGGGATCCGGCGCAATAGGGCCTCTTGGGCGGCCCGCTCCAGGGTCTCGCTGTCGGCCGGGCTGAGGGCTCCCCGGTCGGCGTCGTTGTCCTCTACCTCGAAGGCCACGCAATCCCGGCCGTCGTAGGAGTCCAGCCAGGCGCGTGCTGAACCCGGAGATCCGGCCCGCAGGGGAACCCGGTGCGGCCGGTTCCCGGTGGCAGTCATGGCATCAGACATTGGTAGCGGCCAGTCTCGCGCGCCGATGTCAACTTGGGTACACCCCGGCTTGGTCGTAGCCGTGAGTGCCCACCACCTCGAAGATCACGTCGCGCACCGCCCGGGTGATGGCTGACGGGGCCACCTGGCGGCTGAAGATCATCCCCACCGAGCGGGGGACCAGGCCGGTGATGGGGATGCGCCGCCACGCGCCTTCTTGGGGGGCGGCAGTAGCAGGCAGGATTGCCGCGCCGAATCCCACGTAGACCAGGGTGGCGATCATGCGCATGCCGTCGATCTCGGCCCGAGTGGTGAGCTCCACGCCTTGCTTCTTTAGCTCTGTGTCGATCTCATCCCGAAATGCGGTGCCCACCGGGGTGAGCAGCAGCTCATGGCGGCCCAACTCGGCGGGGGAGACCGAAGATTGGCGGGCCAGGGGGTGGTCGGGTGGGGCGAAGAGCAGGCGGTCTTCTTCGAACAACTCCTCGACTCGGATCTCCGACTCGTTGAGGGGGAGGTTGACCACCGCGCTGTGCAGGTTCCCGGCCACCACCTGGGGGAGCAGGCTGGTTGTGGTGGCGGTTAGCACCTGTAGCCGGATGTTGGGATAGGTGGCCTCCAGCGCTGGCAGCACCATGGGTATCAGCCATCGGGCGGTCGAGTCGATGATGCCCAGTCGGGTGACGCCGGAGATGTCGTCACGCATGGCGGCCATGTCGTCGGCGATGGCGTCGGTCTCGGCCCGGATGCGGCGGGCCCGGACCACCACCGCCTCCCCTTCCTCGGTGAGGGTGCCGGCGTCGCGGTCCACCAGGGTGGCGCCCAGCTCCTCTTCCAGCCGGGCGATGTGCTTGGACACATTGGACTGAACGGTGTGCAGCGACCGGGCCGCGCTGGTGAACGTCTTGTGATCGGCTATCGCCAAAAGGGCGTCGAGCTGGCGGATGTCCATAGTTGCAAATCTACGGCTGGCAGTAGGAGGGAATGTCCATGGCGGCTCGCCGCGGCCGGTCAGCCCATGGTCCGCTGGCGGATCAGATTCAGCGCGCTGCCCGCCTGGAACCATTCGATCTGATCGTGAGACAAGGTGTGCTCCGCGGTGACCTCAACGGCGGTCCCGTCGGGCTTGGCCACCTGCACCTGCACCGGCGCACCGGGGGCCAAATCGGCCAGGCCCAGAATCGAGATGCGGTCGTCCTCGCCGATGCGGTCGTAGTCGTCGGGATCGGCGAAGGTGAGGGCCAGCACCCCCTGCTTTTTCAGGTTGGTCTCGTGGATGCGGGCGAAGGATCGGGCGATCACCGCGGCGCACCCCCGGAAGCGGGGTTCCATGGCGGCGTGCTCGCGGGATGAGCCCTCACCGATATTCTGGTCGCCCACCACTACCCAGCGCTGGCCCGCGGCGTGGTAGGCAGCGGCCACGTCTGGGAACGACCCGGTGGAGCCGTCGAGCTGGTTCTTGCCCTCGCCGACCGCCCCGGTGAAGGCGTTCACTGCCCCCAGGTACAGATTGCCGGAGATGTTTTCCAGGTGGCCCCGGTAGCGCAGCCACGGCCCGGCCATGGAGATGTGGTCGGTGGTGCATTTGCCCTGGGCCTTGAGCAGCACGGGCAGGCCGTGGAAGTCCTCGCCGTCCCAGGCGGCGAACGGCTCGAGAACCTGGAGCCGCTCGGAGACGGGCGACACCCGCACATCCACGGAGTCGCCGTCGGAGGGCGGGGCCACGAACCCGCTGGCGCCGGGGTCGAACCCCTGGTCGGGCAGCTCGGTGCCCGGCCCCACTATGAGGGCCACCTCGGTGCCGTCGGGGGCGGCGATGGTGTCGCTGGCCGGGTCGAAGTCGAGCGTGCCGGCGAGGGCCAACGCCACCACCGTCTCGGGCGAGGTCACAAAGGCGTTGGTGGAGGCGTAGCCGTCGTTGCGCTTGGGGAAGTTTCGGTTGTAGCTGGTGACGATGCTGTTGGGGGTGCCGTCGGCCACGTCGTCGCGGCTCCACTGGCCGATGCACGGCCCGCAGGCATTGGCCAATACGGTGGCCCCGATGGCCTCCAAATCAGCCAGCAGCCCGTCGCGCTCGATGGTGGCCCGCACCTGCTCGGAGCCGGGGGTGACCATGAGGGGCGACTTGGCGCTGAGCCCGTGGGCCGCGGCGTGGCGGGCGATGCTGGCCGCCCGGGTGATGTCCTCATAGCTGGAGTTGGTACACGACCCCACCAAAGCGGCGCTCACCTCCAGGGGCCAGCCGTTGAGCTTGGCCTCGGCCCCCAACTCGGCCACCGGTCGGGCCCGGTCGGGAGTGTGGGGGCCGTTGATGTGCGGTCCCAGTTTGGACAGGTCGATCTCCACCACCCGGTCGAAGTACCGGCCGGGGTCGGCCAGCACGGCGTCGTCGGCCCGCAGGTTGTGGGCGGCGTCGTTGGCCGCGTCGGCCACTGCTTCACGGCCGGTGGCCTTGAGGTAGCGGGCGATGGCGTCGTCGTAGGCGAACAGCGAGGTGGTGGCGCCGATCTCAGCCCCCATGTTGCAGATGGTGGCCTTGCCGGTGGCCGACAGCGCATGGGCCCCCGGCCCGAAGTACTCCACGATGGCCCCGGTGCCGCCGGCCACGGTGAGTATCTCGGCCACCTTCAAGATCACGTCTTTGGGAGCAGCCCAGCCGTCGAGCTCTCCGGTGAGGTGGACGCCGATGAGCTTGGGCCAGCGCACGTTCCAGGGGAACCCGGTCATGACGTCCACCGCGTCGGCCCCGCCCACGCCCACGGCCACCATGGCGAGTCCGCCGGCGTTGGGGGTGTGGCTGTCGGTGCCGATCATCATGCCTCCGGGGAAGGCGTACTGCTCCAGCACCACCTGGTGGATGATCCCCGAGCCCGGCTTCCAGAATCCGGCGCCGTAGCGAGCGCACACCGACTCCAAGAAGTCGTACACCTCTTCGTTGTTGTCCAGCGCGGCGGCTAGGTCGCGCTCGGCGTCGATGCGGGCCGAGATGAGGTGGTCGCAATGGGTGGTGGTGGGCACCTGCACCTCGTCGAGCCCCGCGGTCATGAACTGGAGCCAGGCCATCTGGGCGGTGGCGTCCTGCATGGCCACCCGGTCGGGCCGCAGATCCACATAGGACACGCCCCGCTCGGGAGTGACGGTGGAGTCGTCGAGGTGGTTGACCAGGATTTTCTCGGCCAACGTGAGCTCTCGCCCAAGACGCTCCCGGGCGGCGTCAACCCGCTCGTCCAGGGTGGAATAAACGTTTTCGATCAGCTCAATGGGGGTGGAGGCGGCTACCGGCATACCTCCGATCCTACGGGCTTATCGGCAATTTGGCCTTGTCGCGGACTGGCTGTCCGAGGGGTTCTACTTGGGCCAGCGGCGGTGTTGGCGGCGGGAGCGGGGGGAGCGGTCGCCGAGGGCCCAGGCCCGGCGCCAGGGGGAGACGTTGGGGCCGGTGAGGCCGGGGGTGGTTCCGGCGTGGGCTCGGCGGCGGGCCTGGTACCAGTCGGTGGCGCACTCGTCGGCCAGGGTGGCCACCGCCACTTCTATGCGGGCCGCAAACCGCCGGGCGTTGTCCTCTTCGGTGGGCACCAGGGGGTCGCCGAAGGTAATGGTGGTGGCCGACACCTTGGGCACGTTGCGGCCCTTGGGCAGGATGCGGTCGGTGCCCTCCACGTGCACCGGCACCACCGGCACGCCGCAGCGCACCGCCAGATAGCCGGCCCCGCCCAAGAACGGCTGCCCCCAGCCGTCGGGGCTGCGGCCGCCCTCCGGGAAGATGAGCAGGCTCCAGCCGTCTTCGATGAGCGACGCGGCCAGGCGGGCCGAGCGCCGCCCCACCTTGGACCGCTCGATGGGGATGGCCCCGATGACCAGGGCCGAAGCCGCTGATTTGAGCGCCCCGGTGAAGAAGTAGTCCGATGCCGCCCCCACCACCAGCCGGTGTCGCCAACGGGGAGGGATGGAGGTGAAAAGCAGCGGGGTGTCGATGTGGCTGTGGTGGTTGGCCGCAAAGATGACCGGGCCGTCGAGGCGCTCCAGCCGGTCGAGCCCTTGGCGGCGGGGACGGGCCACGACCGACATTACCGGCTGCATGATTGCCTCGGTGATGGCCCGCCGGGCGGCTCGAGCCGCAGGCTTGCGGGCCCAGTCGGTGTCGTAGTCGGCGCCTCGGTTCTTGGTCTGGGGCGCGGGTGGCACCCCGACGGGTGGTCGGCCCGCCCGGTAGGGGAACTCCAGCTTCGAGATCACCCGTCTAGCTGACATCGGCCATCAGGATGGGGGGATTGTGGAGGTGGGTGACGGTGGGCTGGCGGCCCACGGTGTCGCTGGCGATCTCTAAGGCGTCCTGCAAGGTGGACGCGGGGCGGAAGCCCATGCGCTGCACCGCCCGAGTATCGCCCCCCACGATGATCACCTCGCCCAAGTGCTGAAGAGCATGCGACCCCCAGTACCACATGTAGAAGGGGTGGACGCCGTGGTAGGCGTACGACGTGCGGTACAGGTGGATGTACCACTCGTCCTCGGCGAATTGGCGCTCGTAGCGGGCCTCGATCTCCACCGGATCGGTGGTGTCGGCCAGCACCTGCTCGAAGAAGTCGATGTAGCTGGGGTGGTGTACCGGGTGGAACTCCCATCGGGTGGGGTGGCTCATGATGACCACGCCGCCCTCTCGCACCAGCGGGCAGCCCCGGTAGAGGTTGAAGAAGTAGCCCAGACCCAGGCACATGACCAATATCGGGTTCATCACCGAGTTCACGTTGTAGGGGCAGATGTAGGGCAGGCCCATGGTCAAGATGTCGGTCTGGCCCTCCACCGGCACCAGGTGCTGCTCATAGACGTTCTCGGTGGTCACCTTGTGGACGGCCTCAACCTCTCCGGCCTGCACCGAGGTGAGCTCGTAGGGAGACCGCCACGACTGGAAAATCTGGCGGGCCATCCGGGGCGGGGTCTGCTTGAGGCCCGCGGTCATGGCGATGAACGCGGCCCGGTCCTTGGCGGTCCACTCCCACTCCCGCTTCTGGAGCATGGCCAGCGGCCCGTCCACCCCGAAGGTGTTGTTGTTGACCGTTGTCTCGATCTGGAAGATCTTCACCCCGGCGTCGCGCAGCACCTTGCCCATGCGCCAGTTGGAGGCGTGCAGTTCGGAGCGGTGCTGGTCCATGAACGAGCGGGACTCCTGCATGGTCTTGACGTTGTGGTGGTGGCGCAGCCCCCGGTAGCCGGCCAGGCCGGTGGCGGTGCTCTTGTGGCCGCCGTCCATGGCCACCAGGTTGATGTTCACGTACACCACCAGATCGCTCTCCGCGGCCCGCTTGGAGAACTGCACCTCCTCGCCGTGGGGGGTGGTGCCCAGCATCACCATGCCGTCAGGGTCCTCGGCGTCGTGGTTGTACAGACATCCTGAGGGGGCGAAGGCGTCATAGGTCCGGTCGCCCACCGCGTGGCGCAGTTCGGCCTCGGTCATGCGCCGGTGCAGGGCCAAGGCGGCGATCACGTGGACGTCGTCCACTCCGGCCGCCGCGGCCATCTCCAGCACCTGCTCGATCACCATCTGGCGGATGTCGGGGCGACGCATGGGAGGCAGCGGTAGGGAGATGTCGTCGAACGCGATGGTGAGCTTCATGCCCGGGCGAAGCTGGGCGGGCAGCGGGTCCTGGTCGATGGGGTTGAGCAGCGCCCGGCGGATGGCGCCCTCGGGGTCGGCCAGTCCCAGCAGCGGCTCGGCCGGATAGATCACCCGGCTGCGCCCGGCGGGGAGCTTCTCGGTGCGGAACCCCTCGCCGTGGTGGAACAGGATCGGCGGGGTGGAGCGGTCAACCTCTAGCACCATCCCCGGACGGGGGGTTGGTCGGATGCGGTCTTTCATGACGCCTTCCGGGCTCCGATGGGCAGCAGCTTGCGGGGGCCACCGGGCGCCTTGTCGAAGTGCTCGATGAGCCAGCCCCGCTTGCGGGCCAGCATGGCCAGTTTGGGCTCGGGATTCACCGCCACCGGGTAGCCCACTGCCTCGAGCAGGGCCAGGTCGCTGGCCGAGTCGGCGTAGGCCACCGACTCCGACATCAGCAGGCCCTCGGCTCGGGCAAAGTCCCGCAGCACTTCAGCCCTCGACTCGCTGGTGGGTGGCACCTCAGCCAGCTGGCCGGTGTAGAGGCCGTGGGACTGGCCCAGCTCGGCGCACACGATGTGGTCGAACAGGGGGCGCAGCGGCTCCACGATGAAGTCCAGAGCGCCGGTGATGAGCACGGTGGTGTGGCCCGCGGCCCGGTGTTGGCGCACCCGGCGGATGGCTGCGGGGTAGGCCTGGGTCAATATCAGGTCGCTGAACATCTCGCTGGAATCCTCGGCCATTTGCTCAACCGGCGCCCCCTCGTAGCGGCGGTAGAAGTGACGGAGGAAGTCGCTGCGGTCCCGGTGGTCCAGAGCCAACAGCGACGGGGCCTCAAGCAGGATCTTGGCCACCAGCCGGGCCCGGTCGTCGAGAGGGAGGCGTCGGGTGGCCAGCCAGCCGTAGGCCATGACCACGTTGGCGGCGATGACGGTGTTCTCCAAGTCGAATGCCGCAATGTGCCGGTCGGGAGAGAGCACCTGGATTCGCTGGCGGTCTTTGCGGGACGGCCCCGACCGCCCAGAGGGAGACGTTTTGACCCGGCCTTGGGCCACCACGGTGGGCAGGTGGATGTCGGTCACGTAGTGAGGCCAGTCGATGATCCGGGGGTCAAAGCAGAAGGCTTGTTGGTCATCGTCGTCGAGGCTGTCCCAGAGTTCCAGCAGGCGATCCAATCCGAACAGGGCCTCGCATTCGGTGTAGGCCCCGTATAGCTCTACATAGCCCAGGGCTCGCTCCACCTGGTCGCGCCGCTCGTCCAGGTCGGCGGTGATCTCGGCCTGGCGTCCCCGGATGGGCATGCGCCCCAACACCCGCTCGCTGACGTCCAGTCCCCGGCGCAGCCGTTTGAGATGGCGGACCACCCGGCCCCGGCCCGGGTAGGTCCAGTTGGGCGGGGGAATGGGCTGGTCTCGGTCGTCGTAGATGGGATTCTCGCTGAACCAGCCGTGGGCCAAGTCGGCCAGCTGGTTGAGCCGGAACGGGTTGACCGCTCCCGATGCCACCTGGATCACCGGCCGCTCAGGGTCGTGGCCCCGGGCGGCCACCGCGCAGATGGCGGCGGCCACCAGGTCCACCGGGATCACGTCCAGCACGCCCTGGGGAATGCCGGGGAAGTCGGTGAGCAGCCCCCGCCCGTAACCGATGATGATGGGCTCGGCCATGCGGAACCCCCGGATCCATCCGGGGAAGGGTTCGGAGTAAGCCGACTCGATGATCGACGGCCTCACGGTGGAGACCCTGAGATCACCCTTGATCTCGGCCACCGCGGTCTCGGCCAGCGCCTTGGTGAAGGCGTAGGCGTCGGGGAATCCCAGCGAGGACGCCCGCGACCGGCCGGCCTCCACCATGTGGTCGTGGACCCAGCGGTTGCGGAGCTGCTCGGTCTTGGCGGCCAGCGCCGGGGTGCCGGCCGCGCCCAGCTCGTGGCGGGCACGGCTGCGGAACTCGTCCAAGCGGCTGGGATCGCGGCTCTCGGTCTCGGTGGTGATGCGCCGTCGGCGGCTGGAGTCGGCCTCCTCCTGCCACGACACCGGCACGTACATGGGGCCGTCGGTCAGCGGTTCCTCGGGGGCGTTGCCCCGACGGCTGCCGGCCACATAGCAGGTAGACACCGCTATGAAGTGGGGAGACGCCCCCATCTCGTTGAGCATCTCCACCAGGCGTACCGGCCCCAAGAGGTTGACCTCCACGGCGGTGTCCAGCGGATTGTCGAACGCCACTGCGGCGGCCGAGTGGATAACGATGTCGCTGCTGGCAATCAGCTCCCGGCCGGCGTCATCGAGCCCCAGGCCGTCGATTCCCACGTCTCCAGCCACCCCGGTGACCTGCTCCTGGCACAGCCGTTCGAACTCGTCGTTGCCCAGTTCGTCGCGCAGCGGGTCGAACACGTCGTTGCGGATGATCTCCCGGCGGATGCGCTGCTCCACGCCTCGGCGGCCGGGACGCACCAAAAGCACCAACTCCACCTCGGGCACGCATCGCAGCAGGCGCTCTACCAGTGCGGTGCCCAAGAACCCGGTCGTGCCGGTGATGGCCAGCCGCTTGCCCGCCAGAGCGTCAGATATCACCTCAGTGTTCTACCAAACCCAGGGGGTATTCCCCGAATGCGCAAGTACTCCATCAGCGGGCTGCTGTAGTGAGCTGAAGTCCTACCAAACCCAGGGGGTATTCCCCGAATGCGCAAGGGCTGCCCTGGCTCCAGGTCGGCCGGTGCTCAGCGGTCGGTGCGGCGGTGTTGGAGGCGGCGCTCGTAGCGCTCGACGGCTAGAGCGACCAGCGTCTCGATGAGCTGCGGGTAGGGGAGGCCCGATGCCTCCCACAGTTTGGGGTACATGCTGATGGGGGTGAAGCCGGGGATGGTGTTGACCTCGCTGATCAGCATTCCCCGTCCTCCGGGCTCAAAGAGGAAGTCCACTCGGGCCATGCCTTCGCAGCGCAGGGCGCGATATGCGGTCACCGCCATGTCACGGGCTTGGTCGGCGGCGGCTTGGGGTATCTCGGCGGGAACCACCAGTTTGGCGCCGTCGGTGAGGTACTTGTCGGCGTAGTCGTAGAACTCGGCCCCGGGCACGATCTCGCCGGGGACAGAAGCCTCGGGGTCTTGGTTGCCCAGCACGGCGACTTCGATCTCTTGGCCGGTGACGGCCTCTTCGATGATCAGCGTTTGGTCGTACTGGGCGGCGGCCTCGAGCGCTTTGACTGTCTCGAATTCGGTGGTGGCCCGACTCACCCCCACCGACGAGCCCATATTGGCCGGCTTCACGAACAGCGGCAGACCCAGATCGGCGATGGCCTGTTGGGCCACGGCCTCGAGGTGGTCGTCGGCTGATGCCGTTCGGTAACGGCATTGGGGTATCTGGTGCTGGGCGCACGCCAGCTTGGCCATGGCCTTGTCCATGCACACCGCCGAGGCCAGCACTCCCGACCCCACATAGGGAACGTCGGCCACCTCCAGCAGCCCCTGAAGGGTGCCGTCCTCGCCCATGGGGCCGTGCACCAGAGGGAAAACCACGGTGCCGGGCTCGGCGAAGATCTCGGCCGGAGTCACGCCCAGGCCGTCGGCGTCCAGTCGGTCGGGAAGGGGATCGAGCAGCTCGGCCAGCCGCCACTGGCCTGAGCGGGAGATGCCCACCGCGATCACTTCGAAGCGCTCTTTGTCGGCTGCGGCAGCCACATGGCGAGCCGACACGCAGGACACGTCGTGCTCGGCCGAGCGGCCGCCGAAAAGCAACACCAAACGGGTGCGGTTTCCCACAAGCCGACGGTACCCCACCGCTCGGGCTGACGGTGGGAGGCTAGGGGGGTGAGGCTCATGGCGTCGGAAGTGGCCCTGGCGGTGGGCGGTCGGCTGATTGGCCCTGATGTCGCAGTGTCGGGAGCTTCCATCGACTCTCGCACGATGGTCCCGGGCCGGTTGTTCGTACCGGTGGTTGCCGAACGGGACGGCCACGACTTCATCGACGACGCATTGGCTGCGGGTGCAACTGCCTACCTGACCTCCGCCCCTCCCCGGGGAGCCATTGCGGTGGTGGTAGAAGACACCGCCGCCGCCTTGGCCGAATTGGGCCGCTATGCCCGTGGCCGGTTCGACGGGCCGGTGGTGGGGATCACCGGGTCGGTGGGCAAGACATCGGTGAAGGACATGGCCGCCGCGGCCATCGGCGTTGGCCGCCTCACCCATGCCAGCCCGATGTCGTTCAACAACGAGCTGGGAGTGCCGCTCACCCTGGTGAATCGCCCGGACAGCGCTGAGGCGGTGGTTGTCGAGATGGGCGCCCGGGGCAAGGGCCACATCGCCTGGCTGTGCTCTTTGGCCCGGCCCACCGTGGGCGTGGTGACCGCAGTGGGGACGGCCCACACCGAGCTGTTCGGCACCGTGGAGGCCGTGGCCGAGGCCAAAGGCGAACTGGTGGAGTCGCTGGACCCATCGGGAGTAGCAGTGCTCAACGCCGACCAGCCCCTGGTGGCGGCCATGGCTGAGCGGACCGAGGCCCGAGTGTTGACCTTTGGCCGGTCGGCGGGCGATGTGCGGGCCTCGGGGGTGGGCTTGGACGACGGGCTGTGTCCCCGGTTCCGGCTGGAGACGCCTGATGGGCAAGCCGAGGTGGCCCTGGCGGTGTGCGGCGAGCACATGGTGGACAACGCGTTGGCCGCGACGGCGGCCGCATTGGCCGTCGGGGTGGGAGTAGACGAGATCGCCGCCGGATTGGGCTCGGCCAGGCTGTCGCCGTGGCGTATGGAGGTGACCGAACTGGCCTCGGGGGCGGTGCTCATCAACGATGCCTACAACGCCAATCCCATGTCGATGGCCGCCGGACTGCGCTCGCTGGCCGCCGTGGACCGACGCCGCCGAGTAGCGGTGTTGGGGGTCATGGCCGAGCTGGGGGACCGGGCCGCGGCCGAGCATGCCGCCATCGCCGCATTGGCTCAAGAACTGGGCATCGAGGTCATCCCGGTGGCAACCGCCGACTACGGCCTGCCCCCAGTGGCCAATGTCGCCGCCGCAGTAGCAGCCCTCGGGGTGGTCGACGATGACACCGCGGTATTGGTCAAAGCCAGCCGGGCCGCCGGCCTAGAAGCGGTAGCCGCGGACTTGTCCCAAAGCTGAACGCGGCCGTGGCTCGCAGTTGTCGTAGTGGGATGTACTGTCGGGGTTTCGGCGTTGAAGGAGCTTCCTATGGACTTTCGTGAGCGGTCGGTGCAGGGGTGGGCCGCGGCGGTGCAGAGCCGGGAGGTGTCGGCCCGGGAGATGGTGGAGGCCTCGCTGGCGGCCATAGAGGCCCAAGCGGAACTGAACGCCTTTGTGAGTACCGATCCGGAGCGGTCGTTGGCGGAGGCCGATGAGATCGACGCCCGGTTGGCCTCAGGCGACGAGGTCGGTCCGCTGGCCGGCATTCCGTTCGGGGTCAAGGACTTGGAAGACGCCGCCGGGTATGTGACCAGCCGGGGTTCGTTGCTGCATGCCGACGACCCGCCAGCAGAGGCCGACAGCATTCTGGTGGAACGATTGCGAGAGGCGGGCTGCGTGGTGATGGGAAAGACCAACACCCCGGAGTTCGGCTGGACCGGCGACACCTACAACCCCGTGTTCGGGTCCACCGGCAACCCGTGGAACCCGAAGCGCTCACCGGGCGGGTCTTCTGGGGGCACCGCCGCCGCGCTGACCGCGGGGCTGGTGCCGCTGTGTACCGGCTCCGACGGGGGAGGGTCGATCCGCATCCCCGCCGCGGCCTGCGGGTTCAGCGGCTTCAAGGCCAGCCTGGGCCGGGTGCCGGTGGAGGGGCCGTACCGACTGTGGCCCCTGTCGGTCCACGGCCCGATGGCGCTGCGGGTGGCCGACGTCGCCTTCGCGCAAGACCTGGTGATGGGGCCGTCGCCCCGCGATCTCGACTCTCTGCCCCGCCCCGAACATTCATGGCGCCAGGCGCTGGATGAGGACTGGCAGCCGAAGCGGGCGGTGTGGTGCCCTTCACCCGACGGGAACCCGTCGGATGCCGAGGTGGTGGCAGTATGCGAGGCCGCGGTGGCCCAGATGGAGGCCGCCGGCGTGGCGGTGGAGGTCCGTGAAGAGGCGCTGTTCAACGACCCCATTTGGGAGTACGTGCTGTTGTCGGCCAACGCGGTGTCGGGCGAGTTGGGCGAGCTGACCAAAGAGCAGATGGACCAGATAACCCCCGGTCTTCGCTACTACTTCGGGCTGTCCGCAGAACCCCAAGTGGCCGATTTCAACCGGGCGCTCGACATCTTCTACGACATGTCCGAAACGCTCAACGGTGTGCTGGCCGACGCCGACCTGCTCCTCACCCCCACCGTGGCCGGCCATTTTCCCGAGTGCGGAGGCCAGGGGTCGGTCAACGGCGAACACGTCGACAACTGGATCCGCCACACCTATCCCTACAACCTCACCCGACTGCCCGCGGGAAGCGTCCGGGCCGGCTTCGCCTCCGACGGCATGCCGGTGGGGCTCCAGTTGGTGGGCCCCCAGCTCGGCGATGTGCGGGTGCTCCAGGCCATGGCCTACTGCGAACAGGTGTTTGCGCCGCCGATGTGGCCTACCTCAACCTGACGGCCACTGAGGGCCTATCTCTTCGCTCCGCCGATGTGGCCTGAGCTATCCTGAACGACCCCCGGACCGTTAGCTCAGTTGGCCAGAGCGCTCGCCTCACACGCGAGAGGTCACTGGTTCAAGTCCAGTACGGTCCACCACTTTCGCTGGGCTAGCCACCCATGAGAGGGCCCTCGGACATCGATTCGATGGTGGATACGGCGGTGATGTTGTGGTCGGCGTCGAGCGACTCGAACAGCACGCCGGTGGGGGAGTGGAGGTTGAACAGCACGATGGCCCCGTACGGGCCGCCCCGCTCCATGTGGATTTCCCCGCCGGGGCTTTGGCCGTAGGTGCCGGGAGGCTTGATCTTGTGGACGGTCTCGCCGTCGGGCTCGATGTCGAACACATGGTGCTCGCCTTGGAGCACGAGGGTCCGGGTGGCGGCCACATGGCGGTGGAAGTGGCAGTGGGAGTTGGGGGCGAAGCGAACCAGCAGGTCAAGCGTCCCGTTCTCGGGCTGTGAGCCGAGTACGGCCACGTCGTATTCGATGGGGTAGTCGAACTCCGGCCCCCCTTCCATGTGGGTCCAATGCACATCGCTCAGGTCGAATCGGGCCTCGAAGGTCATGAGTTCTATCGTAGTGAGCCATGAGCGACACTCTCTCTTCCGACACCAGGATGGACTTCGACCCCGATGCTCTGCGGGAGAAGTATCGGCAGGAGCGCGACAAGCGCCTCCGGGCCGATGGCAACGATCAGTACATCGCCATGGACGGCGAGTATTCCCGCTACCTCGACGACCCGGCCCAAGCCGGGATCACCCGTGAGCCGCTCACCGACGAGGTGGACGTGGTCATCATCGGCACCGGGTTCAGCGGGCTCTTGGCCGGGGCCCGGCTGCGCCAGTTCGGGGTGGAGAGCATCCGGATGATCGAGACCGGGGCCGAGTTCGGCGGCACCTGGTACTGGAACCAATATCCCGGCGTGCAGTGCGACATCGAGTCGTACATCTACCTGCCCATGCTGGAGGAGATGGGCTATATGCCCAAGGAGAAGTACTCCTACGGGCCCGAGATCCTGGAGCACTGCCGGGCGCTGGGCCGCCACTTCGACCTGTACCGCGACGTCTGCTTCGGCACCCGAGTCCATGAGATGCACTGGGACGACGCCGACAACCGCTGGGTGCTGCACACCAACCACAACGACCGGATGCGGGCCCGGTTCGTGATCATGGCCATTGGCCCCCTCAGCCGGCCCAAGCTGCCCGGCATCGCCGGCATCGACACCTTCGAGGGCCACTCGTTCCACACGAGCCGGTGGGACTACGACTACACCGGGGGCGACACCAACGGAGGCCTCACCAAGCTGGCCGACAAGGTGGTCGGGGTGATCGGGACCGGGGCCACCGCAGTGCAGTGCATCCCCCATGTGGGCGAGGCCGCCCAGCACCTGTTCGTGTTCCAGCGCACCCCGTCGTCCATCGACGTGCGGGGCAACCGGCCCACCGACCCGGAGTGGGCCATGTCGCTGGAGCCCGGTTGGCAGCAGAACCGCATCGAGAATTTCGGCAACATCGTGGCCGGCAGCATGCAGGAAGAAGACCTGGTCAGCGACGGGTGGACCGACATCTTGCGCAACCTCACCGCTTTGGGCGAGGGCACTCGCATGGGCACTCCCGAGGAGATCGCCGAGGCCATGGAGATGGCCGACTTCCAGAAGATGGAGCAAGTCCGGCGCCGGGTCGACGAGCTGATCGAAGACCCGTCCCTCGCCGAGGCTCTAAAGCCCTATTACCGGCAGTTCTGCAAGCGGCCCTGCTTCCACGACGACTATCTGCCCACCTTCAACCGCGACAACGTCACGCTGGTGGACACCGACGGCCAGGGCGTGGAACGCATAACTCCTCGGGGCGTGATTGCCGGCGGACAGGAGTACGAACTGGACTGCTTGATTTTCGCCACCGGGTTCGAGGTGGGCACCGACTACTCCCATCGGGCCAACTGCGACATCTACGGCCGGGGCGGCGTGACGCTGAGCGAACGCTGGGCCGACGGCATGTCCACCTATCACGGGGTGATCACCAGGGGCTATCCCAACTTGTTGCACATGGGCGGCATCCAGTCGGGGGTGTCCCCCAACTTCACCGAGCTCTACAACGAACAGAGCCAGCATGTGGCCTACATCGTCGAGCAGGGCCTGTCGGCAGGCGCTGAGGTGGTTGAGCCCACCGAGCAGGCCGAGTCCGACTGGGTGCGGCTGATCATGGAATCGGCCTACCGCCGGGCTGGCTTCCTTGAGTCGTGCACTCCCGGCTACTACAACAACGAGGGCAAGCCCGACGACGGCCCCGGCTGGTTCGGCGGCACCTACGGCGGCGGCGCCCAGGAGTTCTTCAAGCTCCTCAAAGCCTGGCGTGAAGAGGGCAGCCTTGAGGGCCTCGAGCTGAGCTGAGCCGATGACGGTCAAATTCGCCTACCGCAGCGGCGAGACCTGGGCTGAGCCGTGGGACGATTACCGCGCCCTGCGCGACGAGGACCCGGTCCACGAGGTGGGCGACGGCCAGTTCTGGGTGCTGTCGCGGTTCGACGACGTCTTCGCCGCCGCCCGAGACACCGCCACCTATTCGTCGGCCAACGGCCTGACCACGGCCCCCGACGACATGGCCAGCTTCGACGAGAAGGCCCGGCCCATCGTGATGATGGACCCGCCCGACCACACCGCCATGCGCCGACTGGTCAGCCGGCCCATGACTCCCCGCCAGGTGGCCCCGGTGGAGGACCTGGTTCGGGATTTCATCGCCGAAAAGCTCGATGCGGTGGCCGACGCCGGCGAAGTCGACATCATCCAAGCCCTGTTCAAGCCGCTGCCCAGCTACCTGGTCGCCCACTACCTGGGCGTCCCCCCTGAAGACCGAGTGCTGTTCGACCGGTGGACCGAGCGCATCGTGCAGGCCACTGCCGAATCAACGGCCGAGTACGGCCAAGACGCCAGTGCCTTCCTCGAGCTGTTCGAGTACGCATCCGGGCTCATCGAGCGCCGCAAGTCCGACCCCGGCGACGACTTGGTTACCGGCCTAGTGCAACAGGGCGAAGGCGTGGCTTCGGCCATGTGGATCGTGGGGTTCATCTTCACCATGATCACCGGCGGCAACGACACCGTCACCGGCATGCTCAGCGCTTCAACGGTGCTGCTCGACCGCCATCGGGATCAGCGCCAGGCGCTGATTGACGACCCGTCGGTGATCCCCAACGCGGTGGAGGAGCTGCTGCGGCTCACCTCGCCAGTGCAGAACCTGGCCCGAACATTGACCAGGGATGTGACGCTGCATGGCGTCACCATCCCCGAGGGCAAGAAGGCGCTCTTGCTGTTCGGGTCGGCCAATCGGGACGAGCGGGAGTTCGGGCCTACCGCCGGGCAGCTCGACGTCAATCGCAAGATCGACAAGATCGTGGCCCTCGGCTACGGGGCCCACCACTGCCTCGGAGCGTCGGTGGCCCGGCTTCAGTGCCGGGTCGCCCTCGAAGAGCTGTTGCGGCGGTTCCCAGACCATTCGGTGGATGAGGAAACCGCCCGCTTCGCCGGAGGCTGGTCAACCCGCCGCTACGAGTACCTGCCCTTCTCGGCCAACTGAGCGCTAGAGCCCGTCCAAGCGCTCCAGTAATGCGTCGGGGGCGCCCACGTACTGGGCGAGCTCCGATGCAGTGGCTATCTCGCTCCAATGCCCGTCGCGGTGGCGCACGATGGCGGGTAGCCCGGTGGTGGCGGCGAGCTGCTCTGCGGAGGCCTCGTTGCGATGCACAAGCTCCAAATCGACGTCCGACACCGAACGCGCCTGCTTCCAGCTCTTGGATCCCATCGGGTTCCACCCGTGGGTGATGTCGCACAGCGCACACTTCCCCCGCCCCAGAAGCTTGCCGGCCACATATCGCAACTCGCCGCTGAGCCCCCCGTCAGCGTCGTAAATCCCTACGAATGACACGCTCAAGCGTATCGCCCAAATTCCCGTTTACTGGGGCTGGCAGGCCCATTGCGACCACGGCTCTAGATCAGTTGCCTCTTCGAAGTACCGGACAAACTTGGCCGCTTGCAGGTTCGTCGCCGGATCGGTGAGATCGACGGGCTGCCCATTGTGGGAGAGGATCGACCATTCCGGCTCGCTCCAGCCGGTCAGCCAGCCCTCATTGACCTGCATGAGCCCCACCGACTCCACACCCCACTCCTCCATGTAGCGGGTGTTCGGATTGCCGTGAGACTCACAAGCCATCACCGAGAGAACGTCGTCTACCTCGTCGGCCGGGAAGATCTCGGCCACCAGCGGGCGCCACTGCTCCACGCCGAAGTGGTCGTAGCTTTCGATGCTGGCTCCGGGGGCAACCAAGGCCAAGCCGGACAGGGCTATGAAGCTGAGCAGGCGTATTGGGCGCATATTGGGGCTTATGGGTTTCCAGACTGAATGGGGAGACTGATATGACGGCCAATCTCGTCTAATCCGTTGCCCGTTTACCCGCCCTAGCGGCAGTGCCGCCGGGTCCCTTCACGGTGCGGCTGAGCAAGATAGCGGCAATTACCAAGGCGATGCCAAACAATTCCCTGGCGCTGGGCACCTGGAGGAGCACAGCCAAACCCACCAGCACCGCGGTGGCGGGGAGCAGCGCCTGCAACAGGGCGAAGCGGTGCTGGGTGATGCGCTTCATGACCAACTGGTCGATCCAGTAGGGGATGACGTTGGATAACAGCCCGGTGACCAGGGCCAACAGCAACACCACCGGTGAATCCAGAGCCGATCCCACCTCGGCGGCGCCGAATCCGCTGATGGCCGCCGCGCCGGCCAGCATTCCCAAACCCAACCCGTCCACGGCGGCTGGGCCCTGCGCCACTCGGTGGCCGAGAACGATGTAGCCGGCCCAGAACATCCCGGCCAGCAAGGCGAACCCCACGCCCCGCATGGTGCCCGCATCTTGCACCCCGGCCAGCACCACCACACCGCCCGCGGCCATCAGCAGCGCGGCGCCGGAGCGAAGGGTGCGCGTGCCCACGGCGGCCACCAAGATCGGGCCGGTGAACTCGATGGCCACCGCATTGCCCAGGGGCAGTTCGTCGATGGCCAGATAGATCGACAGGTTCATGGCGGCCAGCGCCATCCCGAAGGCCGAGGCCCACGCCAGATCGCTGGCCCGCCAGCGGCGCTGCCAGGAGCGCCGCAGCAGAATTATCATTACCGCCGCGCCCAGCACCCGCACCAGGGCCACCCCCGCCGGGGCCATCTCGTCGAACAAGTGAACGGCCACCGCCGCGCCCAGGTACTGCGACACCGCCCCCACCATGAACAGCGGTTCGGGGGCAACCGACTCCGATCGGGGCAAGAGGGCCACCACTGTGTTCTATCCCCCCGTAGCCGATGCACGCGGTTCCTTTGCCGAGTTGCCCGCGTCGCCTTCCGTCGAATTCCTAGAGTGCAGGCATGGACAGGGGTGAGATGCGGCGACGGGTGGGAGAGGCTCGCTCCGCGGTGTTGAGCACCGTCACCGCCGACGGCCGGCCTCACGCAGTGCCGTGCTGCTTCTTCCTCAAGGGCGATGTGGTGTACTCAGCGATCGACGCCAAGCCCAAGTCCACCCTGGCGCTGCGCCGCCTCGACAACCTGGCTGCCAACCCCTCGGCCTGCCTGTTGGTCGACTGTTACGACGACGACTGGTCGAAGTTGTGGTGGATCCGGGTGGACGGCGCCGCCCGAGTGCTAGTCGACGGTGACGAGCGCGACCACGCCCTCGATCTGCTGGCCGCCAAATACCCCCAATACCAAGCCACCCGCCCCCCCGGGCCGGTCATCGCCATGGAAGTCACCGCCTGGCGGGCCTGGCCGTAGTTGGGGTTGGCTCGGCCTATAGAGGCGGCTCGCCCGCGGCGTTGCGGCCGGCGACTCGGCCGAAGGCCAGGGCGTCGCCGATGTGGAAGCCGCCGTCTTTGCACCGGCTGTAGGTTGAGCTCACGGTGCCGGCGGCGTAGAGGCGGCCGATGGCCTCGCCGAAGGGGTCGAGCACCTGGGCCTTCTCGTTGCGGCGGGGTCCGCCGTTGGTCCAGCCCAATAGCGGGGCGGAGGTGAAGCCGTAGAACGGGGGAGTGGCCAACGGAGCGAGGGTGGCCGCGGGGCGGCCCAGCGAGTCGTGGCCGGCGGCGCAGGCGTCGTTCCAGGAGGCTACCGACGCCTCCAGTCCGTCGGGGTCGATGCCCATAATTTCAGCGAGTTCGGCAAGGGTGTCGGCCTGTTGGATCCAGCCTTTTTCGATCTCAGCGGAGTTGTCGGCGCTCCATTCGTAGCCCTCCATGAGCAGGTTCCACCCCACCGGCAGAATCTCCCGAGGCGGGGAGATGGGCCCGGCCTGCCGGGTGGCCTCGTCGAAGATCACGTGCAGCGGCCGGCGCTGGAAAAGCTCGTAGTCGCCGTCGATCAGGCCGTGGCCGTGGCCCTGGGGCGGCATTTCGTTGTGGGACCGTCGGCCGTCGTTGCCCACGCAGATGAAGCCCATGGAGAAGATGAACATCACGTACATCCCCGACTCGAACCCCTCGGCGGCAAATCCGAGGGCGGCCATCATGTTGTCCATGTGCCACAGATCGGCTCCTGCCTTCTGGGCCATCTTGATGCCGTCGCCAGTGCCCGCCGGCGAGCCCCATACCGGAGAGCCGGGAAGCTGCAAGTAGTCGCGCACCATCTCCGGGTTGTTCTCAAAGCCGCCGGTGGCCAGCACCACGCCCCGTCGGGCGCCCACCCGCAGCGGTTGGCCGCCCGAGGTGGCCGCCACGCCTACCACTGCCCCGTCTTCGTCGGTCACCAGCTCTTGGGCCGGTGAGTCCAGCAGCACCTCCACGCCCCGGTCCCGCACTACCGCCGACAGCGCCTTCCACAGAAGCTGCTGGCCCATCTCCCCGTTGACCCCCAGGTAGCCCCCGTAGAACTCGGCGCCGGGCATCTCGGGGTATTCGGACTTGTAGTCGGCGTGGACGCCCGGAGTCACTCCCAGTCCCTCCAGCCACTCGGTGTTCTTGTAGGTCTCGGTGGCCCAAACCTGCACGATCTCCTCGGGCAGGGTGTAGGGGCCGCACAGCGACCGCAGGTACGTGGCCATCCCGTCGGGATCGAGGCTGTTGAACCAGATCCCCCCCGAGATGCGGGTGTTGCCCCCCTCGCGGCCCTCGGGCATCTTCTCCAACAAGATGACCGACGCCCCCGCATCGGCCGCGGCGATGGCCGCGGCACACCCGGCCGCGCCCATCCCCAGCACCACCACATCAGCCTGCCGGTCCCAGTTTTCGCTCATAGAAGGAATCTAGTGGTGTGTCTTGGGTTTAGCGCCGTGGATTGCGACGGCAGCGGCGTTCCTCGCAAGGCGCACCGACGCAGCCATACCCGGACCGTACGGCAAGGAGGAGCAACGCAGCGAGGGACGTCGATGCCTAGCAGGACACGCGCGAATAAACCCAAGACACACCACTAGGCGGGCGACTCCACTCGGTACAGTTTCTCGGCGTTGCCCCACAGGAGCTGGTGGCGGTCTTCGGGAGAGAAGTGGCTGAGGCTGGCGGAGATTTTCTCCTCGACGTTGTCGTACAAACACGTGGGGTGGGGGAAGTCGGTCTCGAACAGCACGTTGTCGAGCGGGATCCGGTCGCCCAGCACGTCTTGGGGCGCCGATTCCTCAAACCAGAACGTGGTGAACACCTGGCCGGTGAAGTATTCGCTGGGCAGCTTTTTGAACTCGGGCCGCTCCTGGCGGCCGCCGCCCTCGACGAACTGGTGGTCGAGCGCCTCGAGCATGAACGGCAGCCAGCCGATGCCCGACTCCACCGACACCACCTTCAGCTTGGGGAAGCGGGGCAGCACTCCCGACAGCAAAAGGTCGCACACCTGGATGCCGTTCTTGGTGAACAAGTCGATGGATTGCAGGGCGTAGGCCTCCACAAACCCCCGGCGTTCCACCCGGGTGCGGTCCCAGTTGAACTCGCCGCTGCCGATGTGGAATGACACCACCATGTCGTTGTCGCATATCGCCGACCAGAACGGGTCCCAGTGCGACTCGCCCAGATAGGGCAGGCCGAACACCTGGGGTTCGCCGGTGAAGTTCACCGACCGGTAGCCCAGCGCCGCGCACCGCTGCACCTCGGCCACCGCATTGTCCACGTCCCAGAACGGCGTGGCCATCGACGGGATGAGGCGCCGGTCATCGGCGCTGCACCACTCGGACAAGAAGTCGTTGTAGGCCCTCACGCACTCGTACTTCAGCTCGGCATCCTCGATGGACAAGAACTTCTGGGCGCCGAACCCGCCCACGTTGGGATACAGCACCTCGGCCCACACGCCGCGCTGGTCCATGAGCTCTAAGCGGGCCCCGGCGTCGTAGGCCGCCGGATGCACGTCGTCGTAGCCGGCCGGGGAGTCGGGCATGGGCTCCTTCCACCCGGCGGGGGCCGTCGGACCCACCGCGCCAATGCGCTCGTCGCCCAACAGCCATACCTCCCGGCCTTCGGCCACCTCCACCCGGGGAACGTGGTCGCGGTGACGGGCGGACACCCGGCTGGTCCAAGTGTCGGCCGGCTCGGTGATATGGGTGTCTACATCGATGATCGAATAGGCCATGTCCCAGTTTCGCGCTATTGCCCTTGATAATGCGTTGTCGTTGGCACCTGTATCGGTCAAGGATTGAGGGATGAGCAATGCCGGGAGCACCGGAGGCGACGAGCCCGGCGAGCGCAGCGACTTCATCCGCAGCCTGATCCGCCAGGACATCGCCGACGGCACCTTCGGCGGCCGGGTGCAGACTCGGTTTCCCCCCGAGCCCAACGGCTACCTCCACATAGGACACGCGAAGTCGATCTGTCTGAACTTCGACCTGGCCGCCGAGTTCGGCGGCACCTGCAACCTGCGGTTCGACGACACCAACCCCGAGACCGAGCGGTCCGACTTCGTGGCCGCCATTGAGGAGGACATCTCCTGGCTCGGCTATCAGTCCGACCGGGGCACCCTGTATGCCTCTGACTACTTCGAACAGCTCTACGAGTGGGCAGAGGACCTCATCCGGGCCGAGCTGGCCTACGTGGACGACCAGGACGCCGAGGCCATCTCCGAGAATCGGGGCGGCTTCACCGAGGCCGGCACCGACAGCCCGTGGCGCAACCGCACCCCCGAGGAGAACCTCGACCTGTTCCGGCGGATGCGGGCGGGGGAGTTCGCCGACGGCGAGCGGGTGCTGCGGGCCCGCATCGACATGGCCCACGAGAACATGCTGATGCGCGACCCGGTTCTGTACCGCATCCGCCACGCCAGCCACCACCGCACCGGCGACCAGTGGTGCATCTACCCCACCTACGACTGGGCCCACGGCCAGAGCGACGCGGTGGAGGGGGTGACCAACTCCATCTGCACCCTGGAGTTCGACGCCCACCGCCCGCTGTACGACTGGTTCTTGGATCATCTCGATTTGCCCGGCGACTGCCCCCGCCAAACTGAATTCGCCCGCTTGAACGTCACCCACGCCGTTTTGTCCAAGCGCCGAATGTTGCAGTTGGTGGGCGAAGGCCACGTCGACGGCTGGGACGATCCCCGCATGCCCACCCTGGGGGGCCTTCGCCGCCGGGGCTTCCCCCCCACAGCTATCCGGGAGTTCTGCCGCCACGTGGGGGTAGCCCGGGTTGATGGAACGGTGGAGGTGGAGCTGCTGGAGTCGTTCGTCCGCCGGGAGCTAAACGTGGTATCGCTGCGCCGGATGGCGGTGCTCAACCCGCTGCGCCTGGTGATCGAGAACTATCCCGAGGGCCAGGTGGAGATTCGGGAGGCGGGCAACAACCCCGAAGACCCGTCAGCCGGGGCCCGGCAGGTGCCGTTCTCAAGGGAGCTCTACATCGAACACGACGACTTCATGCTCGACCCACCCCCCAAGTACTTCCGGCTGTCTCCGGGACGCGAGGTGCGGCTGCGGTCGGGCTACTTCGTGACCTGCACCGGGGTGGACACCGACGCCGACGGCAACGTCACCGAGGTGCGCTGCACCTACGACCCCGAGACCGGCTCAGGCCAAGCCCCCGACGGCCGCAAGGTAAAGGCCACCATCCACTGGGTGTCGGCCGCCCACGCCTTCGACGGCCAGGCCGTGCTCTACGAGCGCCTCTTCACCGACCCCCACCCCGGTGTCGACGGCGCCGACCCCATGGACTCGCTGAACCCCGACTCCGCCCAACTCGTCGAAGGGGCGAAATTCGAGCCGGCCATGGCCGACATCGCCCCCGGCCAAGTAGTCCAGTTCGAACGCCTCGGCTACTTCGCCCGCGATCCCGAGACCCCTGACCTGTTCCACCGCACCGTCGGCCTAAGAGACGAATGGGCCCGCATCCAAAAGCGCCAGGGAAACAAGTAGGCGAGTCACGTCATTTGTCACGCGACAACCGATCCTCGGGCGTTGCGGCGGCTTCGGGTTCCGGGGTTCATTGTTCTTCGAGGGTCGGGTTGTAGGGTCAGCCACCGGGGACTATTTCGGTGTCGATGTCGAACCAGCAGCGGTAGGCGTTGAGCAGTGCTTCTTGGGTGATGATCAGTCGGCCGCGGGATTCGATGTCTTTGGCGGTGGGGGTGGCGGTGAACGGTGGTGGTTGGACGCGGTGAAGCGAAGCTGAGCTCCAGATAGATCGCAGTCGCGAAAGTCACGGTTCCGGAAGAGGCTGGCGTCGGGGGACGTAAGGGTTGATGGCCACGTCCGAATGTTCATCTGTCTAGTGAATGAATTGTATTCACTGCATAAATAGATATGATCTCCCTATGGACGGCACTGCTTTGCCCCGTCTTGCTGCGCCGAGCTTGGCCGCTCGGCTGCGGGTCATGCCCGCGGTGGTGGTTACCGGCGCGCGCCAATCGGGGAAGAGCACTCTGGCCCAAGAGCTGATTCCGGGTACCCGGCGGTATTTCACCCTTGACGACCTCGATGTGGTCGATTTGGCCCGCAGCGACCCCTCAGCTTTGGTGGGAGGCGATCAGCCGACGGCGATCGACGAGGTCCAGCGTGCGCCCGAATTGCTCCACGAGATCAAGCGGGCCATCGACCGCGACCGAAAGCCGGGACAGTTCTTGCTCACCGGCTCTGCCAACCTGCTGCTGATGAGCCGCGTCTCGGAGTCGCTGGCCGGGCGGGCCAGCTACCTGGCACTGTGGCCGATGACCCGCCGGGAGCAAATGGGCTTGGGCCACAGCGGTATTTGGGAGGAGCTGTTGAGCACCCCCGGTGAGGAGTGGCTGGACTTAGTGGCCGCGCAGCCCGACCACCGCGAGGACTGGCGCGCTCTGTGTCTGCGGGGCGGGTTTCCCCAGCCTGCGGTGCATCTGGACACTGCTGATGAGCGGGCCATCTGGTTCGACGGCTACGTCAGGACGTATCTGGAGCGCGACCTGCGAGACCTCTCGTCGGTATCGTCGCTGCCCGACTTCCGCCGATTGATGCGGGCCGCCTGCCACCGCCTAGGCCAGATCCTCAATCAGGTGGAGCTGGGCCGGGACGTGGCGCTGTCTCAGTCCACGGCTCACCGGTACCTCAACTTGCTGGAAACCTCGTATCTGCTGGTGCGGCTTCCGGCGTTCGCGGTCAACCGAACCAAGCGGCTCGTCAAGTCTCCCAAGCTGTACTGGGGGGATACCGGGGTGGCGCTGCATCTAGCCCAGACGGCCGAGCCCGAAAGCGCCCACCTGGAGAATTTGGTGCTCTGCGACATGCTGGCCTGGCGCGATGCCCGGATCAACCAGGCCGACGTGTTCTATTGGCGCACCAGGACAGGAGAGGAGGTGGATTTGGTGATCGAGGCCGCCGACCGTCTGTTGCCCGTCGAGGTCAAGGCCGCCGACCGCCCCCGTGTTAGCCACGTCGCCCACCTGCGAGCATTCCGAGCTGAATATGGCGACCAGGCCACCCCCGGCTTACTTCTCCACACTGGCTCAACCCTGGAATGGCTGACCGCCGACGTGCTCGCCGCCCCCTGGTGGAAAGTGATGTAAGCCAAAGCGCCCTTTAGCGACCAGTGGGCCCGCATCCAAAGCGCCAAGGGAGCCGGGGTTCATTGTTCTTCGAGGGTCGGATTGTAGGGGCAGCCGCCGGGGACTACCCCGGTGTCGATGTCGAACCGGCAGCGATAGGTGTTGAGCAGTGCTTCTTGGGCGATGATCAGCCGGTCGCGGGATTCGATGTCTTTGGCGGTGGGGGCGGCGGTGAACGGTGGCGGTTGGACGCGAGGCGGAGCTAGGCCTTTTTCGATACAGCCGCCGGGGATTAACTCGGTGTCGATATCGAACAGGCAGCGATAGGCATCGAGCAGTGCCTCTTGGGCGGCGATGAGACGGTCGCGGGCCTCCACATCCTGAGCGGTCAGTGCCGACTGACCTGAGTTGCTGCCGCTTGGCACTGTCTGAGTGCAATCGGTGCAACCGGTGATCACCGCGTTATGGAAGGACGCATAGATGCGAGTGCTTCCCGAAAGGTCGGCTCCAGTCAAGTCGGCCCCGCTGAAGTCGACGCCATTCAGCCGCGCCCCCGAGAGGTCGGCATCAATCAACTTGGCGTCGTTGAAGAAGCCATATCCGAAATTGGCACCGGAGAGGTTCGCCGCTGTGAAATCAGAACCGGAAAAGTCGGCGGAGAGAAGCTCAGCTCCAGATAGATCGCAGTCGCGAAAGTCACGGTTCCGGAAATCGATGAGAGTGAGATCTCCATAGGCTCCCTCGCGTTTGTACCAGTCAGCGGCAGTGTATGAATAGTCGCATTTGTCGCCATCCGCTTCTCCGGTTTCCTGACGGGTACCAACGCCTCCGCTGCCGTCGAGCACCTGGGCATTCTCGGGGGTTTCGCGCTCGTTGGCGCTGGCCCGCGATCCCATGACGCTGCCTGCGATCAGGGCGATAACGGCGACACCAGAAACCAGCCTCTGGTTTCGCCGACTCTTCCGGGCGCGAGCGCGAATCTTCGGCCCCCTATTCAAGGGTCGGCCAGCGGTCGGCGGTGGTGTTGACGGCGGGCCAGGCGTCGGCGTTTAGGGCGGCGTCGCTGCCGCCGTCCATGAACACCACTGAACCGCAGAAGAGGCTGGCGTCGGGGGACAGAAGGAAGGCCAGCAGGTTGGCCACCTCAGCAGCCCGCCCAGGTCGCCCTATGGGGATGGGGTAGACGTCGCCCAGGTTCATGATCATGTCCATGTTCTCAGCCACCAATGGCGTATCGATCAGCCCGGGGGCCACCGCGTTGAGCCGGATTCCCGAGCCGATCCATTCACTCCCGGTGGCGGTGCGGCGCACCCAGCGGGCCAGGGCTAGTTTGCTGGTGGCATAGGCGGTGCTCGGATCGGCGCCGGCCAGTTCACGAGCTTGGGCTTCGTCGTCGTCTAGGCAGGCCTCCACCAGCCCATCGGGCAATTCAACCAGCGTTGTGCAGGAGTTGGAGCTGATGGCCACTGCCGAAGAGTCGGTGCCCTGAGCCAACAGCGGGCGCAAACCTTCAACGGTGGCCACCGCCCCGAAGTAATTGATCGACACCACCTGCTGGGGGTCGGGGCCGGTGATGCCCGCTCCGGCCACCAGCCCGTCGATGCGTCCTCCGCTGGCCGCTGCTACCGCGCCGATCATCTCGGTGCGCCCCTCGGGAGTGGACAGGTCGGCGATGACCTCGGCGTCGCGTATGTCCACCCCGATCACTTCATGGCCGTCTCGCACCAGCCGCTCCCTGGTGGCCAGGCCGATTCCGCCCGCTGATCCGGTGATGACAATCGTTCCCATGGGTACTAATCCTTAGCAGGCTCCTGTGGTGCCTTCTCTATTTTCATTCGTGCTCGCCGCTCCCTGGATGCAACTGGCTGTGATGAGTATCAGTTGGTGTGGCCGGTAAGCGGGTCTTGGTCGGTTAGAAGGTCGGTGGCGCTGATGGCGGTGATGTGGTCGGTGAGGGGGAAGCTGTGGGGGCCGGCGTGTACGGCGTACAGGTGGTCGAGGTTCAGGTCTGCTAGGGCGCTGTGCATCGATTTCGTGGCTGCTGGCCGGGCGGTGCGCTTGATCTCGAATCCCAGGACTAGTCCATCGATCTCCAGCCGCAAGTCGAGTTCGGCGCCGCCGTGGGTTGACCAGTAGGCGGGGTGGGTCGGGGCGAATCTGGTCAGGAGCTGTTCGAGGATCATGCCCTCCCAGCTGGCGGCGAGCACCGGGGAGCGCTCGAGGTCGACCATGGTGGCGATGCCCAACAGCGAGTGCAAAAGGCCCGAGTCGCGGATGTAGACCCGAGGCGATTTCACCTGGCGCTTTGAGATGTTGGCGAACCAGGGAGGCAGCTGGCGGACCATTAGGGCGTCGGTGAGCGCGTCGATGTAGCGCCTCACTGTGGACTCCGACACGTCGATCGACCGGGCGATTCGGGCGCCGTTCCAGGTCTGCCCGTGGAAGTGGGCCAACATCGTCCAGAATCTCCGCATCGTCGTAGCCGGAAACCGGAAGCCGAGATTGGCGAGGTCGCGCTCGAGGAACGTCGAGATGTAGTCGTCGCGCCAGCGGTTCGATGCCTCGTCGGCCGGGGCGACAAAAGACTCGGGCAGCCCGCCCCGCAGCCAGAGGTCGTCGAGACGGTGTCCGCCGACGTCTGAGAGCCGCAGGCCTCCCAGCTCCACGAAGGCGACCCGGCCGGCCAATGACTCAGAGCCCAGCCCGCTGAGGTCGGGCGACGCGCTGCCGAGCACGACGAAGCGGCCCGGCCGGCGGTTCTCGTCGACGAGCACCCGCAGCGTCGGGAACAACTCGGGCATCCGCTGGGCCTCGTCGATGACGATCGTCTCGCCGGCGTCGCGCAACGCCAGAGTCGGCTCGGCCAGCCGGGCGAGGTCGCGATGGTCCTCAAGGTCAAAGAAGGCTTGCGGCGACGATTCAATGGACTGGCGGGCCAGGGTGGACTTCCCCGCCTGACGAGGACCGGTAAGCAAAGTCACCGGAGCGCGAGACATCGCCTCCCGCAAGTTCCGGGCATCCAGCGGCCGGTCAATCAGCGCCATCTGACCATTTTACCCTTGAAGATCCGTCATACAATGCGAGAATTGTCATGCAAAACGAAGTTCAGCGCCCGTTTCGAGCCCTACTGAGGCCGGACGGGTACTTATCTGGCCTAAATCGGGTCCAGAGGAGCCCATTGGGGCTCGCGTTTTTCGGCGAAGGCGGCGGGGCCTTCTAGCTGGTCGGGGTGGCCCCATATGCCGGTCATGTGGGAGGCGCCGGTTTTGCTGGCGTCGGTGAGGCCGTGCTCCATGGCGTCCCACAGGGCCTTCTTGGTGGCGGCCATGGCCGAGGGGGAGTTGCGGGCGATGGCCTCGGCGATCTCGCCGGCCCGCTCCCGCAGGCGCTCGGGAGGGTCCACGATCTCGCTGATCATGCCCAGCTCGTAGGCCCGCTGAGGGCCCATCCGCTCATGCGCCCCCATCAGCGCCATGCGCATCACCGTCTCGGCGGGCATCTTCTTCAGCAGTGCGATGGCCTCAAGAGCCACCACCTGTCCCACCGACACGTGGGGGTCGAAGAACTGGGCATCGGACGCCGCGATCACGATGTCGGCGTCGGCCACCCAGTGGAACCCGCCCCCGCAGCAGATGCCGTTGACCGCGGTAATCACCGGTTTGCGCACCTTTTGGTGCCACGACGTGAAGTGCAGGTCGAAGTTCTCCACCGACTCCCGGTAGCGCTCCATGCCCTGCCCGTCGGTGGCCAGTTCCATCACGTCCACCCCGGTCTGGAAAGCCCGGCCCTCTCCGGTGTGGACGATCACCCGCACCTCCGGGTCTCGGTCCAGCTCCAGCCAGGCTTCGGCGAACTCCTCGCGCATCTGGGAGTTCATGGCGTTGAGCTGATCGGGCCGGTTGTTGATCAGCCATCCCACCCGGCCCTTGCGCTCCACGATCAGCGTCTCATAGCCCATCTCGCCAGTCTGCCGCAGCTACCGACGGGATGCCGCGTCAATGGGTCGGCCTCATCATCTGTGACTTTGGGGGATTTGCCTCTACATTGGGCTGCATGAAACGGCTGTTGTCCCGTTTGCTTAGCCGCCTAAGGGCGCTGTCGGGCCGCGCCAAGGCATTGGTTGCTTTGGCGCTGGCCGCATTAGTGGGGTTCTTGATATGGGCTGTGTTCTTCTGGTTCGCATTCCAGACCTATTTCATTGACGACAAGGTGGAGGAGGCTGGCCCCGTGTTCGACAGCGGAGCGGTTGCCAATACCCCTGTTGACGGGCCTGCCACTTCCGAGCCAGCCGGCGCTGAGCCTGCTGCTTCTGAGCCTGCCCCGATAGAGCCCGGCACTCCGGCGGCGGAGGCGACAGCTACAGACCCAGTGTCTGAGCCCGGTACCGCCATGCCCACGCCGGCCACAGGCCCGATGCCGGGTGACGAGATGTCAGAGGAGCTCATAGCCGAGATGGATGAGGCCATGGAAGAGCTCGGCATGCCCGAGGAGCAGCCGGTTGAGGAGACCATGCCGGATATGCCCCAGGTGCGGGTGGAGGCAGCGGGCGAGTTCATCAGCCGCAGCCACCCCACGCAGGGACAAGTAGATGTGCTGGGCGACGGCACCGGCCAGAGGTTCCTGCGGTTTGAGGACTTCAGAACCGACAACGGCCCCGATCTGAATGTCTACTTGAGCACTGCGCCCACCGACGCTCCCGCCGGACAGTTCGATGACGACTTTGTGGACCTCGGCGATCTGAAGGGCAACGTCGGCTCGCAGAACTACGAAATCCCCCGCGACCTCGACCTCGACGTCTACTCCACCGTGGTGATCTGGTGCGTGAGGTTCTCGGTGGTGTTCGGTGCTGCCGAGCTGGTTCCTGGCTGATTAGCCTGGGCCGGGCATGAAGCCCTACCCAACGCCGCCCGAGGGGCTGCAAGTGGTGTCAGCACCGCCGCTGTTGACCCTCACCCTCGACCGCCCCCAGCGCCGCAACTCGCTCACCGACGACATCGTCTTGGCCCTGATCGACACCCTGGAGGCGGCCAGCGCCGACGAGGAGGTCCGGGCGGTTCTGCTCACCGCAACCGGCGACAACTTTTGCAGCGGCTTCGACCTGGCCGGGCGAGCCGGCGGCGGTTCCCGGCCCCGACCGGGGAGCATCTCCCGGCGCATGCCCTATCTGGTGAACCGGCTCATCCCGGTGATGCTGGAGGTGCAGGTGCCCATTGTGTGCGCGGTGCGAGGTTGGGCCGTGGGCCTGGGTCTCAGCCTGGCGCTGGCCTCCGATTTTGCGATTGCCGCCGACGATGCCCGACTGCGAGCCCCGTTCACCTCGATGGGCATCACCCCCGACAGCGGATCGTCGTGGTTGCTGCCCCGCCTGGCCGGCGTGGCCCGGGCCAAGCAGATGCTCATGCTGGGCGAGGAGGTCTCCGGGGCCGAGGCCGCCGCATGGGGGCTGATCCATCAGGCGGTGTCGCCCGACCAAGTCGACGCCGAGGCCGCCGCGCTGGCCACCCGCCTGTCCGCCTCGGCCACCGTGGCCGTCGGTCTGGCCAAGTCCCTCATCCACCGCGGTTCCGGGCGCAGTCTGGAGGCCCACCTGGGCGACGAGGCCTACGCCATGGAGTTGTCGTCCCGCTCAGCCGATTTCCGGGAGTGGGCCGAATCCCGCAAAGAGGGCCGCCCCCCCGATTTCATCGGTCGGTGAGCACTTCTCATTCCGGCTAGAGCGGCACGGGCCGGTAGTCTGCACTCATGCTGGTATTGGATCCGACGGCTGCTCCACCGGATATTGACCCCGATCGGGGCCCCGATGCCGGTCCGCTGACCGGCAAGCGGGTGGGCATCCGCTACGACCTCACTTGGCGCTCTTTCTTGTGGACTGTCGATGAATGGACCCGCAAGCTGGAGGCGGCGGGGGCCGAGGTGGTGCCGTGGTGCTCGGAGTCCCGTCAAGACGTGAAGCTGGAAGACGCCGTGCTGGAGGAGTTGGACAACTTCGCCACCGACGTGGATATCGCCATCGTCGGGTTGGGCAATTGAGGCAGCTGCACTTCCTGGACCGTCCACGACGCAGTTGCGGTGGCGGCCCAGGACAAGACGGCGGTCGCCGTCGTAACCGAGGAGTTCGTGCCGCTGGCCGAGATCATGGCCCGCAACCTGGAGCGTCCCGGCCTTCGCCAGTGCGTGCTGCCCTACCCGCTGGATACCCGCCCCGAGCCGGAAGTGCGCCAGATCGCCCACGATTTCTGGCCATCGCTGATGGACTCGCTGGGAGTGCCGTCATAGATGGCTCCTGACGGCGACGCCATTCCCGACGGGCAGGTTGAGGCCCCCGATGGGCAGGTCGAGGTACCCCACGGGCAGGTGGATGTACCAGACGACCCAGCGGAGTTCATGGCCTGGGCCACGGCTCAGGGGTGGGGCGACGGCCTGCCGTTGATCCCGCCCACTCCCGAGCGGGTAGCCCGGTTCACCGCCGCCGGCCGACCGACCGACTCGGTGCTGCTGGAAGTGCCGCCGGCCAACGCCTGGTGCACGGTGGAGAAGCTGGCTGTCAACGCCTGCATGGCGGGGGCCGCCCCCGAGGCCATGCCGCTGATGATGGTCGCGCTGGAGGCCATGGCCGAGCGCCCGTTCGACCTGTTCGCCCTCAACACCACCACCAGCTCGGTAGTGCCCTGCCTGTTTGTGAACGGCCCGGCCCGGGACGAGTTGGACTTGCCCTATCAGGCCGGGTGCTTCGGCGGGGCCGCCGGGGCTGGCCCGGCCATCGGCCGGGCCATCCGGCTGGTCATGCGCAACGTCGGCGGACAGGTGGCCGGGGAGACATCCAAGTGCGTGCTGGGCCAGCCGGCCCGAGTGGTGGGGTTGGTGATGGGGGAGTGGGAGGAGCGCTCCCCGTGGCCACCGCTGGCCGAGCGCCGGGGGGTGAGCGGTAACGCGGTAACCGTCTACGGCACCATCGGCACCATGGACATCGCCGACATCGCGGCCGACGACGGCCGATCGCTGGCCTGGGTTATCGGCCAGTCGCTGGCCTACGTGGGCACCAATGCCTACATCTCCCACTGGGGGGCCGAGGTCATGGTGGTGGTGCCCCCGCCCTGGGCCGACATGCTGGCCGCCGCCTACCCCACCATCGAAGACGTGCAAGAAGCCCTGTGGCAAAACGCCTGCCACAACATCGACCAGTTCCCCGAGACCCACAAGAAGTGGCTGGCCGAGCGCGACCGAATCAGCCCCGACGGCGCCGCCCACATCGTGGAGCAACCCACGGACGTCATCGTGATGTGCGCCGGCGGCCTCGGCAACCTCCACGCCGGCGGCCTCCACAACTTCGGCCCCACCCGAGCCATAACCCGCCCCTTCTGATGCCCGAGTCTGACTCCACTGCCGTCACCGTGGTCGTGGTAGCCGGCGGCGACCCCCCCACCCCCGAAGAAATCGCCCGCCTCCCCGCCGACGCAGTTGTAGTAGCCGCCGACGCCGGCCTAGACCACGCCCTAGCCGCCGGACTGAAAGTGGCAGTAGCAGTCGGCGACATGGACTCCGTCTCCTCCGAATCCCTTACCACCGCCGAACAGTCCGGAACCCGCATAGAACGCCACCCCCCCGACAAAGACCAAACCGACCTAGAACTAGCCCTAGCCCTAGCCACCCGCCTCGCCGACCGAATCATCGTCATCGGCGCCGGAGGCGGCCGCCTAGACCACCTATTCGGCAACCTAACCGTTCTAGCCTCCCCCCAATGGTCCGGAGTCAACATCGAAGCCTGGCTAAACGACGCCCAAGCCGTCGTAGTCCACAACCAGCGCACACTCGACGTAGCCTCCGGCACCACCGTCTCCCTGTTCGCGTTGGGTGGCCCCGCCCGAGTAACCACCACCGGCCTAGCCTGGCCCTTAGCCAATGAGCTTCTCGAGCCCCTCACCAGCCGAGGAGTAAGCAACAAAGCCACCAACCCCACACCCGAACTCTCCGTGCACGAGGGCGTGCTCCTAGCAGTTATCCCGTAGGCCGCTCCGCCGGAAACACTCGATTCCCCTCGACCTCCACCCGCTGCCGCCGCAGCAAGAGTGAAGCAATCCTCCACTGCCCGTCGTCGCACTTGCGATAAGTCTCCTCGTACCACCCCGTGCCCCACATCTGTCCCACGCCGCTCTCCGGCGGCCAGTCCAGGTGGTCCTCCATCGACCACACGGCAGAGGCGGTATCGGGCCCGTCGATGCTGATCTCGCTCATGTGGCCGTGATGGGTGGTGATAATCGGGGCCAAGATGGGTTCCAAGTACACCCGGAAGGCCTTGTTGCCGTGGATGTCGGAGTCCGAACCGGTGTCGTCGGGGGTGGAGATCACCACGTCGTCGCAGAAGACGTTTTCCCACTCGTCCCACCGCTTCTGGTCCATGAACCGGAAATACCGGGCCTTGAGCTGGCGAATGGCCTCAATCTCAACCAAGTCCTCAGGAGTCATGGCGGGCACGCTAGTCGGCTGAAACTCTCACCAACGGCCTATTCAGCAGGTGGGTGCAGGCTTATGGAGAGTTGGTCGTCTGTGGACACCCGAACAAGCTGCTTGCCGATGTTGCGGCCCTCGAAGAGCCGGGACAGCGCTTGGGGCACGTTCTCGATGCCGTCCACCACGTCCACCCGGTAGCGAATGCGGCCGTCGAGTACCCACTGGGCCAGGATGGGCAGCGCCTCGCCGAAGCGGTGGAAGTAGTCGGTGATGATGATTCCCTGCACCTTGATCCGCCGGAACAAGATATTGCGGAACAGCCGGGGCGACCACCAGTCTCCCTCGGCGTTGTAGGTGGAGATCAGACCGCACAGCACCACCCGGGCATGGTTGTTCACCTGCCCCAAGATGGCATCCATCACGCCGCCGCCCACGTTCTCGAAGTCCACGTCGATCCCATCGGGGCATGCCTCCCGAAATTGCTCGTCGAGGTTGCCGGCCCGGTGGTCCACGCAGGCGTCGAAGCCCAGTTCCTCGGTCACGAACCGGCACTTCTCCGGCCCGCCGGCCACCCCCACCACCCGGCAGCCCTGGATCTTGCCGATCTGGCCCGCCACCGAGCCGGTGGCCCCGGCGGCCGCCGACACCACCAAGGTCTCCCCCGGACGGGGCTCGCCGATGTCCAGCAGGCTCCAGTAGGCGGTCATACCGGTGGGGCCTAGAACGCTGGTGAATGCCTCCAGCGGCAATCCCAGCTCCATAGGGATGCGCTCGGCCCTGTCCAGCAGCGAGTATTCCTCCCAGATCTGTCCGCCAGTGACCACGTCGCCGGGCTGGAAATCCGGATGGCGCGACTCGATCACCGTGCCCCAAGACCGTCCCCGCATGGGGTCGCCCACCTCTATCGGGGGCATATAGGCGTCGATATCGCTCATCCAGATCCGATGGGTGGGGTCCATCGACAAGAATGCACTCCGCACCAGCAGCTGGCCGTCACCCGGCTTGGGCACAGCAAGCTCGGTCAGCTCCAAGTCGTCGGCGGTGATATCGCCCTCCGGCCGAGCCCGCAATACCCACCGCCGGTTTCGCTCGCCGCTCATATCGCTTCCTCGCTCATCACCGGCACACCATACGACGTTGTATGTAGCCTCACGGGTCGAACAAGGAGCACCGATGACCGATCAGCGCCAGCAGGAGCACTATCCCGGATTCGAAGGGACAGTGGGCAAGATCATGGCCACCTCCGAGTCGTGGTGGCCGCCCCGCCCCACTGCGCCGGATGGTGCTCCCAACGTGGTGGTCGTGCTGGCCGACGATCTGGGCTACGCCGACGTGAGCTGCTACGGCTCCGAGATCGCCACCCCGGCCATCGACGAGCTGGCCGCCACCGGGGTGCGCTACACCAACTTCCACGTCACCCCGCTGTGCTCTCCCACCCGGGCGGCGTTGTTGACCGGGCTCAACTCCCATCACGTGGGGGTGGGGTTCGTGGCCAACGCCGACCCCGGCTTTCCCGGCTACGCCAGCGAACTGCCCCCCAACCAGTGCACGCTGGCCGAGATGCTCAAGGCCAACGGCTACGCCACCATGGCGGTGGGCAAGTGGCATCTGTCCAAAGAAACCGACTTGTCGATCGCCGGCGACAACCACTCGTGGCCGCTTCAGCGGGGCTTCGACCAGTTCTACGGATTCCTAGAAGCCCTCACCAACTTCCACCACCCCCACATGATGTATGAGGGAAACAGCCCGATCGACCTCGCCGAGTATCCCGAGGGCTACTACCTCACCGACGACCTCACCGATCGGGCCTGCCGCATGATCCGGGAGGTCAAGGCCACCGACCCCGACAAGCCGTTCTTTATGTACTACGCCCACGGTGCGGTCCACGCCCCGCTGCACGCCAAGGCCGAAGACATCGCCCGCCACCGGGGCAACTACGACAA